>Ga0207714_1002120_pt1 | contig 12264 bp, 16 predicted proteins | sample PonA232FremontCA_2_FD_187270 | JGI IMG/M metagenome (GOLD analysis project Ga0207714, IMG submission 187270) | Marine sediment microbial community from Fremont, CA, USA - Pond A23 Sediment 2 (SPAdes) | ecosystem: Environmental > Aquatic > Marine > Unclassified | place: USA: Fremont, California... | reverse complement strand
TCGAAGTCACCGGCGCTCATTCGTCGGTGTCACTCCGCCGCCAGTTGCGCCGCTTGGGGTTGCGCTGCACGTCGCGGTCGGTCTTGAGCATGACCCACGCGGGGACGCGGTTGTTCTGTCGCTCCAGTTTCGCCAGCCGCTTCTTCTTGGCTTTCGACTTCTTGCTCATAGTGGTCACTTCTTTCCGGTCGTCGGTTAAATGTGTGTTCCTTCGCACGGGCGCTCGGCCAGCCCGGAAGGGGGAGCGCGACCATCGCGCCGACTCGCGGCGACTCGGGGCGTATCCCGGGTCCCACGGGACAGGTCGTGTGCCGTGATACCGCTGCTCCCCCACACTCTTCCGGATCGCCGCCCCGCCTCCGACATGGCGACCTGGGAACTCACCGCGGAGTCCGACCGGCGCGAGGCCGTCCCGATACTGCGGCAACTGTGGACCGACGCCGACCCGGAAGTGGTGCTTGCCTGGACCGGCGAGGAGGAGTATCACCTCTTCGGGCGGTTCGACGGCGACGAACTGGTCGGCGTCGCCGGCGTTCTCGTGGCCGACCACCTCCACCACGTCCGTCACGCGTGGCTCTATGACCTCGTCGTCGACGAACCTCGCCGCGGCGAGGGGCACGGGAGCGCTCTGCTCGCCTTTGTCGAGGAGTGGGCGAGCGAGCGGGACTGTGACCGTGTCGCGCTGGCCTCGCCGCTGGACCGGGAGGCGGTCCACGACTACTACGAACGCCGCGGGTACGAGCGCCGGGGGTACGTCATCGAGACGGAGCTCTGAGTCCCGGTGTCAGACGAACGCGAGCGGGACCATCACAGCGACCCCGACGGCGAGCCCCGCGGCCAGCTCAGGCCGGCCGCCCCGCGGGAGTTCCCGCCCGTCCTCGAGAGCCTCGGGGATGAACTCGGTCGCGACGAGATAGACCATCGCCCCGGCCGCGAAGCCGAAGCCGAAGGGGAGAAACTCCCGGGCCAGCGTCACGAAGTAGTAGGCGATGACTGCGCCGACGGGCTGGGGCAGACTCGAGAAGACCGCCCACCAGACCATCCGCCACTCGCTGACGCCCATCGACCGCAGCGGGATCGACACCGCCACCCCCTCCGGGATGTTGTGAATGGAGATCGCGACGGTCATGAAGACGGCCAGCACCGGCAGCGTCAGCCCCAGGAGGGCGACGGTCTCCCCGTCCGGTACGCCCGCTAACCCGAGTTCCGCGAAGGAGACCCCGACCGCCACTCCTTCGGGGAAGCTGTGGACTGTCAGGATCCCGAGGATGAGCACAAGCTTCTTGAAATCGGCCTCTTCGTACTCCGTGGGGTGGACTTCCGCGCGGTCGAGCAGCTCGTGGCCGACGACCACGAGCACGACTCCGGCGGCGAGCCCGGGGCCGATGGCCACCGCGGCGTCCACGAGCGTCCCGTCGACGACTGCGAGCCCCTCCTGGATCAGCCCGAACACCGACGCCGAGACCATGATCCCCGACGCCAGCCCCCAGAGGACAACGTTCCAGCGCGAGCTGATATCGTCGAAAAAGAAAAACGGGAGCGCCCCCAGCCCCGTCGCCAGCGCCGTGGCGAGCCCGGCGAGAAACACCACCACCAGATTCTCGAGGACGACCATACCCGGGGTAAACTCAGGCGCCCCTTAACTATCACGAAGTTGATGTTTTTGGCCGCCCTAAAGCTGTCCGGGAACCGCTCCGGCGTCGCCCCGGATCGCCCGGTCAGAGGGGAACAGCGGAGACTGTCCGGTACTCCGGTCCCTCGTCGGTGAGTACGCTCTCGGTCAGGCGGATCTCGTCGACGTCCAGCGGGCCCGCGTCGGGGTCCCGGGTCTCGACGACCTCCTGGACGAGGTCCTTCCCGCCGGCGTGTTCCATCCGGGCGAGGGTGACGTGTGGCGTGAAGTCGTGCTCCTCCGGGTCGAAGCCCATCGCGACGGTCCGGTCCTCGATGGCCTCGTGGAGCTGCGTCAGCTCGTCGCCGCCCTTCCGGACGCCGAGCCAGACGACGCTGATGTACCCCAGGTGCGGGAACACCCCCAGCCCGCCGAATTCGGCGGTGAAGGGGCCGACGCCGCTGTCGGTGACGGCCCCGACCAGCTCGTCGGTCAGGTCGTCGGCGCGGTCCTCCTCGACCTCGCCGAGGAACTTGAGCGTGACGTGGGCCTGCCCGGGGTCGACGAAGTTCAGCCCGTCGGCCCCCTCGAACTGCTCCTGGACCGTCCGGACCTGGCTGGCCAGCCCGTCGAGGTCGACGCTGACGAACAGTCGCATACCGGGCCTTCGGGACGTAGCTCTTAACCTTCCGCCTGACGAACCGGAGGTATGGACGACCCACACGAGGACCGCGACCACGAGTTCTCGGAGGGGCAGGGCTTTTCGGACCCCTACGACCCCTTCGACCTCGACCCCCCAGAGCTGGACGCCGGCCCGGGCCAGGTCGACCCCGTCGACTCGCACGTCCTCACGGACCTGCTCGACGGCGAGCAGGTCGTCGCCGAGCAGGTAGACCCCGAGCGGCTGCTGGATGTCGGCCTGGAGTACATGGGGATCAACCGCCACGAACAGGCCGCCGACACCTTCGAGCGCGTCGCCCACTTCGCCGAGGACGAGGGCGTCGAGCAGGAGGCCTGGGTGAACAAGGGCGCGGCCCACGCCGAACTCGAGGAGTACGACGCCGCCATCGGTGCCTACGAGGAGGCGCTGGACATCGACGACGAGTCCGAACACGCCGCCGCCGCGGAGACCAACCTCGCCTTTGCCCTCTGGGAGTTCGGCCGGGCCGAGCAGGCACTCGAACACGCCGAGCGGGCCGTCGAACTCGACCCCCGGTTCGGCCAGGCGTGGTACAACCGCGGCTTCTTCCTCAACGAACGGGGCCTCCACGAGGACGCGGTCAACGCCTTCGACAACGCCCAGCGGCTCGGCTTCCGCAGCGCCGACCTGCTGGAGGAGAAGGCGGTCGCTCTGGAGGCACTGGGCGAGGACGAACGCGCCGAGGAAGTCGCCGAGCAGGCCGAAGAGCTGCGCCAGGAACAGGAACAACAGCTCGTCGACGGCGACGACGAGCGGCTGCTGGAATGACGCTTTTGCTCACCGAGCGCGACACTGACGAGGGGGTGCTCGTCTCGGTCTGTGACGCCGACATCCTCGGTGAGTCCTTCGAGAACGGTATGGTGTCGCTGACGGTCGAGGAGGAGTTCTACGGCGGGCAGGAGGCCAGCGAACAGGAGGTTGTCAACAGCCTCGCCAGCTGCACGACCGCCAACATCGTCGGCACCGAGGCAGTCTCGCTGGCCGTCGAGCACGGCTTCGTCGAGGAGGAGAACGTCCTCGACCTGGGCGGGACGCGCCACGCACAGTTGCTCTGGATGTGAGGCCGGCGGGGGCGTCGCCGAGCGTCCCCCGGCCGGGGCCGTCACTTTGCGTTCCGCAAACTGTTTTTCGGCGAACCGAAATGATGTTGGTCGTGGAGCCCGTCGTTCCGGTAATGGGAGCGCAATCCTCAGACTTGCTCGACGTCGAGCGGATACGCGAGGACTTCCCGATCCTCGAGCGGGAGTTCGGCGGCGAACAGCTCGTCTACCTCGACAACGCCGCGACCTCGCAGACGCCGGAGCCGGTCGTCGAGACTATCGCGGACTACTACCGGACGACGAACGCCAACGTCCACCGCGGACTCCACCAGCTCAGCCAGGAGGCCTCGGTCGCCTACGAGGAGGCACACGACCGCGTGGCGGAGTTCATCGGCGCCGATGGTCGCGAGGAGGTCGTCTTCACGAAGAACACCACCGAGTCGATGAACACCGTCGCCTACGCCTGGGGGCTCGCGGAGCTGGGGCCGGGCGACGAGGTCGTGATGACGGAGATGGAACACCACGCCGCGCTGGTGACGTGGCAGCAGATCGCCAAGAAGGCCGGCGCCGAGGTGAAGTACATCCGGGTCGACGACGACGGCTACCTGGATATGGACCACGCCCGCGAACTCGTCACCGACGACACCGCGATGGTCAGCGTCGTTCACATCTCCAACACCCTCGGGACGGTCAACCCCGTCGGCGAGCTCGCCGACCTGGCCCACGACCACGGCGCCTACATTTTCGTCGACGGCGCCCAGTCGGCCCCGACCCGGCCGGTCGATGTCCAGGCCATCGACGCCGACTTCTTCGCGTTCTCGGGCCACAAGATGTGTGGCCCCACGGGGATCGGCGTCCTCTACGGGAAAGAACACATCTTCGAGGAGATGGACCCGTACCTCTACGGCGGGGAGATGATCCGGAAGGTGACTTTCGAGGATGCGACCTGGAACGAGCTCCCCTGGAAGTTCGAGGCCGGGACGCCGGTCATTGCCCAGGGGATCGCGCTCGCGGAGGCCTGTGACTACCTCGACGACATCGGGATGGAGCGGGTCAAACGCTACGAGGAGGCCCTGGCGGCGTACGCCTACGACCGACTCTCGGAGTTCGAGAACATCGAGGTGTACGGGCCGCCCGGCGACGACCGGGGAGGGCTCGTGGCCTTCAACCTCGGCGAGGTTCACGCTCATGACACCTCGGAGATCCTCAACGAATTCGCCGTCGCAGTCCGCGCTGGCGACCACTGCACCCAGCCGCTCCACGACAAGCTCGGGGTCGCCGCCTCCGCGCGGGCCTCGTTCTACATCTACAACACGCGGGAGGAAGTCGACAAGCTGGTCGACGCGCTCGAAGAGACCCGACAGCTGTTCGCCTGACCGGACGACCCCGAGCGGAGCGAGACGCGAACGGAGTGAGGGTCTCGGAAACGCGAACGGCGATGCCGTGAGCGGAGCGAGGGGTCGCTTTTTCACCCACGTTTTTCGAGGAGTGGTCGCCGACGGCGACCCGACGAGAAAAAGGTGGTCTCACAACGAGCGGGAGGAAGTCGACAAGCTGGTCGACGCGCTCGAAGAGACCCGACAGCTGTTCGCCTGAGGCGCCGGTGTCACCGCGACACTCATCCCTTCGCTCCCGGTACTGTTAGTATGGCAACAGTTAGGCCTCGGGAAGCCCTGGCGTACGCGCTCGGTCGGGAGATGGCGGTCCTCTACGCCGTCGTGGTCGGCGGCTACGTGGGGCTGATCCTGGGCGCGTGGTTCGGAGCCAACTGGGCGCTCCGGGGTGGCGGTGCGGGTCTCGTCGGACAGCTCCTCGCGGCGGCCCTGTTCCTGGGGGGCTTCGTGGCCATTCTGGCCGGCCTCGTCGGGCTCGTGTACAAAGTGATCGCCGACGCCAACCACGTGGCCCGAGCCTGAACCGTACAGGCGACGGAGGGAGGCGTCAGTCCGACCGCCGCAGCGACTACTCCAGCCGGACAGCGGTCCCATAGGCGATGACCTCAGAGGCACCCTTGGTGATCTCCGAGGTCTCCATCCGGACGTTGACCACGGCGTCCCCGCCCCGTTCGACCGCGTCGGCCTCCATCCGCGCGAGCGCCTCGTCGCGGGCCTGCGAGAGCAGCGTCGAGTAGGCCTTGAGTTCGCCGCCGGCCAGGTTCCTGATCCCCTGGGTAATGTCCCGCCCCACGTTCCGCGCCTTGACGACGTTCCCGCGGGCGATACCGAGCACCTCGACGACCTCGTGGCCCGGCACCGTCTCGGTCGTGACGGTCGCGACGAGCGAGGGCTGTACCGCTTCCGTTTGGGTTTCTATTGACATTACACACTCATACGGCGGCCGGAAATATAGCTCTAGCAGTGGCCCGTGTTCACACGCGGTGACTCCGGATGAGTCCCTGCTCGGGGAGTCCACGCCAGGGGAACCGGCTGTCCAGCCGGGTCGTCGGTGGCAAACCGTCGCCGGCGCCCGGACGGTTCAGGGCTCGATGAGGTCCTCGATGGCCCCGCCGGTCCCGGAGGCGACCCACCGCTCGACGATCTGTCCGTCCTCGAACCGGTACCAGGTGAGCCCGCTCTGCAGGGCGACCTCCTCGCCGGTCTCGGCGTGGGTCCCCGCCCAGGAGTACCGCGCCGCCACCTCGTCGCCCTCCGCCATCACGGCCTCGATGGTGACTGTCAGGTCCGGGATGGCCGCCCAGACTGCCCGGTAGAACGCCGCCAGTTCTGCCAGCCCGTCGGCGTCCGCGCCGTGGAGGGTCAGGTCCTCGCTGTAGCTGTCGAGGTACTGCTCGCGGGTCTCGGGGTCGTTGTGGTACTCGATGGACTCCCGCAGGACGGCCACGTTGTCGGTCTCGGACATGGTCACCGCACCGAGCCCACACACCTCAAACTACCGACCGGACGCGACTGACGAACTCGGTCCTCGACAGACGCCGACAGGATTAGGTGGCGAGCGCCCGCCTGGCCCGGCATGGAGGAGATCACCACCGACGAGGCACCGGCGAGCATCGGCCCCTACTCCCAGGCGGTCCGGGACGGCGACACCGTCTACACCTCCGGCCAGGGTCCCATCGACCCGGAGACCGGCGAGGTCCTCGACGGCGACATCGCCGAGCAGACCGCGCTCACCCTGGAGAACATCGCCGCCGTCCTGGAGGCCGCGGGCACCTCGCTGGACAACGTCCTGAAGGCGACTGTCTACGTCGGTGACATGGACGACTACGCGGCGGTCAACGACGTGTACGCGGAGTACATGAGCGAGCCGTTCCCCGCCCGGAGTGCGGTCGAGGTCGGCGAGTTCCCCGTCGACGTCGGTGTCGAGATCGAGGTCGTCGCAACCGTCGAGTGAAATATTGGCTGTGGTGTTCGAGTAGCGGGTTCCGGGCGGGGGGCTGGGCGCAGCAAGAAAGTACAAAACAAAAATAAAGCCCCCGGCGGCTCGCGGTCGTCGGACGCGTGGCGGCTTCGCCGCCACGGCATTCGGTGGCGGGCCAGCGGCCCGCCACCCGCGTCGCGCCGACTGCCTGAGGGAGCTTCGCTCCCTCTCTGGCTGCAACTCGCTGTCACCGAAAGAGCGCGCAGCGCTCTTTCGAGATGACGAGAGAGCTCTGCTCTCTCGAACCACGCGCGCTCGCTCCGCTCGCGTGCTTACGTCGTCTCGCTCCGCGAGCCGCCGGCCCCTTTCAGTCCCGCCCGAGGCCACACACCTCCCCAACCGATTCGCTCACTCGGTCGCCGTGCTCCCTCGTTCACTCATCCCTCGCACGGCGTCGTCGCGGCTGGAGCCACGACAGCGCGCGCCCAACGCGGTTCTCTGGGTCAGGTGGGATCCCCCTGTCGGGCTGAGTCCCAGTAACGCAAACACCCGAACAGCGCCGGAGGCTATTTGCCGCGGTCGACGCTACCGACGGGCATGCAACTCACAGACGCCGCGTGGGCGACCCGGCCCTACGGTGAGGTCGTCGACCTCGCCGAACAGGATGGGTCCGTTCTGGTCGTCCCTGTCGGCAGCCTCGAACAGCACGGCCACCACCTCCCGACGGCGACGGACACGCTGCTCGCGGACGCGGTCGCACACGAGGGCGCGACCCGGGCCGACGCACCCATCCTCGTCACCCCGCCGGTCTGGACGGGGCTCTCGCCACACCACATGCCCTTCGGCGGGACGGTTACCCTGGAGCGGGAGGACCTGGAGACGCTGCTCGAGGGGGTCGCCGACGCCGCCCTCGAGAACGACTTCGACGCCCTCCTGTTTCTCAACGGGCACGGCGGGAACGCTGCCCTCGTGGAGGCGGTCCGCGCCTCGGTCGGCGCCGACCACCCCGAAGCGGAGGTATCGAGTCTCACCTACTTCGCGCTCGCGGAGGGCTTTGCCGACGAGATACGGGACTCCGGGGTCGGCGGGGCGGGCCACGGCGGCGAGTTCGAGACTTCCCTCCTGTTGCATCTCCACCCCGAGCTGGTCGACATGGAGCGCGCCGCGGGGACGACGATGGACGAACACTACGACCTGGCCCGCCAGGACCTGTTCGTGAGTGGGCCGCTCGCGGTCTACCGGGAGTTCACCGAGTACTCCGAGTCCGGCGCCATCGGTGACCCCACTCTCGCGACCGCCGAGAAAGGCGCCGAGCTGTTCGACCGCCTGTCCGACGAACTCGCAGGTCTGTACGGGGAGATCCACGAGCACAATCGCGATGGCGGTGGGTCGGAGCGATAAGCCCGCCCAGCCGACAGGATGAATATCCGAGCGCGACCAGCGTGCGCATGGAGATCGCGAGCGTCGAGGCGACACCGGTCGAGGTCGACATCGAGCCGCGCAGCGAGCCCTACGGCGTCTCGCCGTACGTCGCGGGCTACACCACTTTCGAGGAGGTCCTCCGGCTGGTCGTCCGCGTCGAGACCGTCGACGGGGTCGTCGGCTGGGGGGAGACGATGGCCGGGCCCGAGCCCAACGTGGCGATGGCCGCCATCGAGCACGTCATCGCTCCAGAACTCGTTGGCCGGCAGGTCTGGGAACTCGAGTCGGTGCTCGACGCCTTCGAGTACCCCTACATCGACCTCACGCCCTACGTCGGCGGCGTCGAGATGGCGATGTGGGACGCCCTCGCCAAGGAGAAAGGCGCCCCGCTGCACCAGCTGCTGGGCGGCAAGCGGACCGACGAGGTGCCCGTCGCGTACTGTCTCGGGATCACCGACCCCGAGGAGGCGGCGGCACAGACCCGGTGGGCCCGCGAGGAGGGATTCGAGGTCCTCAAGACCAAAGGCGGACTCGACGTCGACCAGGACGTCGAACGCCTGACTGCGATGCACGAGGCCGTCGACGGCGACGTCAAATTCCGGCTGGACGGCAACCAGACGATGAGCTTCGGCGAGGCCGTCGAGACCGGCGCCCGCCTGGAGGACGCCGGCGTCTACCTCCAGTACTTCGAGCAACCCCTCCGGGTGGACAACCTCGGGGGGTACAAGCGCCTCCGCCAGCGGCTCCGGACCCCTATCGGCGTCAACGAGGACGCCTACCACGACCGCAACCTCTTCGAACTCGTCCGTGAGGACGCCATCGACGCGGCCGTGGTCGACATGGTCCCCGTCGGCGGCCTCCTTCCCACGAAGAAGCTGATGGGGCTACTCGACGAGGGAAACGTCTCGGTGGCCCACCACTCGAGTTTCGACCTGGGGATCAAGACCGCCGCAGTCCTCCATTTCGTCGCCGCATCGCCGGTGATGGACCTGCCGCCGGACCGGGTCAACTACGCGCTCGCCGACGACGTGGTCGAGGACCGCTTCGAGGCCTCCGACGGCGCGATGACCGTCCCCGACGGGCCGGGGCTGGGCGTCGACGTCTCCCGGGAGCGCGTCGAGGATCTGCGGGTCAGCGGCGGGGAGGGGATCACTTACGAGGTCTCACTGTGACGGCCGCCGGGCCTCACCTCTCCCGTCACTTCAGGGTCACCGCGGTCCCGTAGGCGATCACCTCGGAGCCGGCGTTGGCGATCGAGGAGGTCTCCATGCGGACGTTGACGACGGCGTCGGCACCCATCGACCGGGCGTCCTCCTCCATCCGCGTGATCGCCTCGTCGCGGGCCTTCGTCAGCAGCTCGGAGTAGGCCTTGAGTTCGCCGCCCGCGAGATTGCGGATGCTCTGGGTGATGTCCCGGCCGACGTTGCGGGCCTCGACGGTGTTGCCACGTGCGATACCCAGCGTCTCCTCGACCTCCTCGCCCGGGATCGTCTCGGTGTTGACCAGTTCCATGCCAGCTCTTCCGGCCGCGCTCACTTCAAGACATGCCCGGTCGCCGGCCCGTCGGCGCCTCGACGACACCGCGAAGCCGCGTGTGGTTCCGCAAGGGCCCGCGTGCTCCTCCGCCAGTATCTCCACCATACCGCGTGTACGCCGCCTATACTTACGGCAGAGTCCGGTGTAGCACAACGGGAACGTCCCATGGCCCGTCCGCTCCGGCGCGTGCTCCCGGCCGTCGTGCTCGTCATCGCTCTCGCCACCGTCCCCGTCGCGGCTGGCGCCCAGCAGGTCGGCGGGTCGGTCACCGTCCCCCCGGGGACGACCCAGACCGGCGACATCTCGGTCGTCGGCGGGACGGTCGTCATCGAGGGGACGCTGGACGGCAGCCTCAGCGGCTTCGCCGGCTCGGTGCTGGTCACCGGGACCGTCACCGGCGACGTCGAGGTCGCGGCGGGCTCGGTCACGATAAGCGGGACCGTCGAGGGCGACGTCGAGGCGGCCGCGGGCGCGGTGACGGTCACCGAATCCGGCCGGGTCGGCGGGTCGCTGTCGACCGGGGCCGGCGACGTCAGCGTCGACGGGTCTGTCGACGGTGACGTCGCGGCCGGCGCCGACCGGTTCTCGCTCGGCCCCACCGCCCAGGTCGGCGGGAACGTCAGATACGACGCCGGGACGGTCGACATCGCCGACGGTGCGACGGTCGGCGGTACCACCGAGCGCGTCGACGGGGTCAGCGTGGACGTCGACGTCCCGTTCGTCGGGGGTATCGACCTCGGGGACTCGCTGATCCCCTGGCCGCTGGGCTTCCTGCTCTCCTTTCTGACCAACGCCGTGCTCGGGGTCGCCCTCCTGCTCGGCGCTCCGCGGTTCGCCCGGCGCGTGACCGACACCGGAACCGGCCGACCGGCGCTCAGCGCCGGCGTCGGCCTCGGGACGCTCGTCGGCATTCCGGCCGTGCTCGTCGCCCTCGCCATCACCATCGTCGGGATCCCGGTGAGCATCGCCGGGCTGCTCGTCTACCTCCCGCTGCTGTGGGTCGGGTTCGTCTACGGAGCCGTCCTGACCGGCACCTGGCTGCTCGACCGTGCGGGCTACGACTCCCTGTGGGGCGGGCTCGCCGTCGGGCTGGCGCTGCCGGCGCTGGTCTCGCTGGTCGGGCTGAGCTGGCTGCTCGACCTCGCGTACCTGCTGCTCGGGCTGGGGGCGCTCGCCCTGTCGGCGCTCGCGCTCCGCCGCGGTGGCAGACACCGCCGCGGGGAGGGTGGCGGCGAGCCGGCCGAGGCGGCGGCCGGGAGCGAGCCGGCCTGAGGACGCCAGCGGGGCGGTGCCCCGGGGAACCTTCATTTCGGGCGGGGGCGTGTTGCGTGCATGGACCTGCAACTCGATGCGGTCCCGATGACGCGGACGGGGCTGCAGGTCAGCGAGATCGCCTTCGGAACGTGGCGGTTCGCCCGCGAGACCGACCAGGGGCGGCTGGAGGTCGGCCGGGAGACCGCCGTCGACCTGCTCGACACCTACGCGGCCGCCGGCGGCCGCTTCATCGACACCGCCGACGTCTACGGCGACGGCGAGAGCGAGCGCTGGATCGGAAAGTGGCTCCGCGACTACGACCGCGACGAGTTCGTCGTCGCCTCGAAGGTCTACTTTCCCACAGGCGACGACCCCAACGCCGGCGGGCTCAACCGCAAGCACGTCCGCCGGCAGGTGCAGTACAGCCTCGAACGGCTCCGGACCGACTACCTCGACGTCCTCTACATCCACCGCTGGGACGAGGAGACGCCCGCCCGCGAGCTGATGCGCTCGCTCAACGCCCTCGTCGAGGAGGGGAAGGTCCACCACCTCGGCGCCTCCACGCTGGCTCCCAACGCCTGGCGGATCGCCCGTGCCAACGGGATCGCCTACCGCGAGGGGCTCGAACAGTTCTCGGTCACGCAACCGCGGTACAACGTCGTCAACCGGGAGATCGAGGGTGAGTACCTGGACTTCTGTCGCGAACGGGGCCTCGACGTTGCCTCCTGGAGCCCGCTCGCCCAGGGCTTTCTCACCGGGAAGTACGACCGCGAGGGCGGCGTACCCGGGGATGCGACGGCCTCTGACACGGAGGGGTGGGAGGACCGCTACCTGACCGGGGAGAACTTCGACGCGCTCGACGTCGTCCGGACGGTCGCGGAGGAGGTCGGCGCGACGCCCGCACAGGTGGCCATCGCCTGGCAGCTCGAGCACCCCCAGGTCACCGCCCCCATCGTCGGTGCCCGGACCGTCGAGCAACTCGAGGAGAACCTCCGGGCCGCGACGGTCGACCTGAGCGCGGACCAGTTCGACCGGCTCTCGGACGCGAAGGCCGGCCCCTTCGAGGACCTCCTGTGACTCTCGACAGTGCGGTCGAGCGGGTGACATCCCCCGTCGCAGACGACTTCACCATCTCCCGGGGGACGACCGAGACCGCGACGACGGTCGTCGTCCGCATCTCCGACGGCCGCCACACGGGCGTCGGCGGCGTCGCACCCGCCGCCTACTACGACGAGACGCCCGACTCCGTCGAGGCGGCCCTCCCGGACCTGCTGACGGCCGTCGAGAAGGCCGGCGACCCACACGCACAGCAGGCCATCGCCCGCCGGCTGGCCGACCTGGCACCCGAGGCCCCGGCGGCGCGGGCGGCCGTCTCCGCGGCCGTC
>Ga0207714_1002119_pt1 | contig 12266 bp, 12 predicted proteins | sample PonA232FremontCA_2_FD_187270 | JGI IMG/M metagenome (GOLD analysis project Ga0207714, IMG submission 187270) | Marine sediment microbial community from Fremont, CA, USA - Pond A23 Sediment 2 (SPAdes) | ecosystem: Environmental > Aquatic > Marine > Unclassified | place: USA: Fremont, California... | reverse complement strand
TTATCAGCCACGATCTGGGCGTCATCCGCTACATCTGTGACCGGATCGCGGTGATGTATCTCGGGGAGATCGTCGAGATCGCACCGACCGAGGAGATCTTCGAGGACCCCCAGCACCCCTACACCGAGGCGTTGCTGGAGAGCGTTCCCCGGGCCGATACCAGCGAACAGCAACGGGAAGTCGACACGCTCGCCGGCGACGTGCCCTCCCCTCGTGATCCCCCCTCGGGCTGTCGGTTCCGCACCCGGTGTCCGAAGGTCATCCCGCCCGACGGCTGTTCGCTCGACCAGCCGCAGTTCCGGGCCGTGATGGATCTTCGACAGCTCGTCGAGAACCGCGAGATAAGCATCGAGCAGGCGGCCGACGGGCCGGAGCGGACGGACTCCGACGCCGTTGCCCGACAGCTCGCCGACCGGCTGATCGAGGTCGAGTTACCGACAGATCACGCCAGCTACGTCCGGGACGCACTGGTCCACGTCGTCGAGGACGACTGGGATCAGGCCGAGCAACAGTTGCGGGAGCGCTACGAGAGCGTCTGCGAGACCGACCATCCGACCGGCGAGCGGGCGACCTGTCACCTCCGACCGGAGTGACCGCCAACCGCGGAATTTTTTGCGCTGGCAGCCGCCAGTTCGCTCGTGCCCCAGGAGAGTCCCGTTCCCGACGCAGTCGCCGATCACTGGACAGAACTGTTAGCCGACGCCCGCGCGACGGCCGCGGAGTACCGCGACCGTGGCTGGGACGTACTGCTCGTTCACACTGCAGACGCGACTGTCGTCGAGGAGGGGCTGGACGTACTCGTCCCCGACAACGAGTACGACGAGCTGGCGGCGCTCGCAGAGCAGGCCGACTTCGACACCTCCCGCGTGTTCACGAATACGGCTGGCGGGGTCCGCTTTCTGCTGATCGTCGTCGAAGCCACCGAGACGGAACAGGCCGTCGCAGTCCCGGCGTATTTCGCCGTCGCCGAGGAACCCGCGCTTCGCGAACAGGGGACGACGGCGGGCGCGCTGACTACCAAGATCCGCGCGCTGGGGTCGGAATCGCGGGTGACCTTCACCCACGACGATCCGATGCTGTTCTTTTCCGAGTAACACCTTGCAGCTGTCAGATATCGGGCGGCAGGACCGCCAGTCACCCGGTTACTGGGCGACCGGAAATCAAGAGTCTGTTTGCACGATCAGGGCGAGTGCAAGTAGCAGGGCGACGGCTGCAAAGCCAGCCAGCAACACGAAGACTGTCGCCGGCGAACCGTAGGTGAGCGCAGCGCCAGTGATCGAGGCACCGAGTGCGCCGATCCCGAAGATGGCCAGGTAGGTGTAGCCAAAAGAGAGACCCCGGTGTTCGGCCGGTGAGTAGTTGGCGATCGTCGCCTGACTGAGCGGCTGCATCGCGAACAGTGCAAAGCCCAGCGCGACGCTGACCAGAAGCAGTGTCGGCAGCGTCCGGGAGGCGGGAACGAACAGCAACGCGATCGTGACGAGCGCAGCGAGCATGACCGCGAGCCCACGTTCGGGCTGGATCGCGTCGGTCAGCCGGCCGCCGACGTACTGCCCGCCGATCCCGACCGCAAGCAGTCCCGCGTAGAGATACCGCGAGAGATCGAACTCGCTGCCGACACGGCCGTCCGACACCGGTCCGACCCCCTCCGCCGGCGCGATATCGAGCAGCGGATCGAGGAACTCTCCGAGCAACCCCGGCAGAAAGGTGAGCATGCCGCGGTAGTACAGCCCGTTGAAAAGCACCAGCACGAAGACGGTCAGGAAACCGGCGGTGAACAGTCCCCGTGAGGCAGCGAGGAACTCCCCGACAGAGTAGATGTCGGTCGTGGGGGCCTCGCCACCGTCGGCAGCGGCGACGGCCGCCGACTCGTCGAACTCGACGGTCACCCCGGCGACGGCAGCCGCGAGTGCCGGCACGGCGAGTACCATCGCGGCGGTCCGCCAGTCCAGGGCCAGCAAGAGAAGCGCGGTGACGAACGGGCCACTCGCGATCCCGACGTTGCCGGCCATGCCGTGGTAGGCAAAGGCGGAGCCACGCTGCTCGACGCCGTTGCTGATCAGCGCCAGCCCCGCCGGGTGGTAGACGCTTGCTGCCAGCCCCCAGACCGCGATGGCGACGGCGATGCCGCCGATTCCGGGCATCACACCGAGCAACAGGAACGAGCCGCCCATCCCGAACAGACAGGCGACGATGAGCCGTCGGGAGCCGAACCGGTCGACGAGGAGTCCGCCGGGGAGCGCACCCACGCCGAACAGCCCGTAGCCGACGGCGACGACCGTCCCGAGTGTGGCAGAGGTGACCGGAAACTCGACCAGCCAGACGGTCATCAGGATCGGAATCGACAGCTCGTAGATGTGGACCATGCTGTGGCCGGCCATCGTGAAGCCGGTTATCGCGCGGTCGTTCCGGTTCATCGACGCTCACCATCGGCGCGGAGCCTGGACTCCGCTGTCGACACGCCAGTGTTCATCCGTACTCGTGGTAGGAGATACTCACTCAATGGTGTTTTTCTTGATATCTGACGGCTGACAGGCGACGTAGCCTTCGATCCGAAACTGTCGGCCCCGCGATGGCCGCTCCTTGGACTCGACCGGGCACTGGGTCCCTCCGCTGTCCCCGGACAACCGGACATTTTGCTTCGAAAACCCTTGGCGGCAAAAAGCCCGTCCGATGCGTATCCAGATGGTCTGTATCCCGGTTCCGGCGTGCTGTCCGACCGTCAGAGTCGTGGCGGTGGCGGCGGTGACCACAAAGACGACGACAGCAGCGGCGACATCGGTGTCGACGACTCCCTCTGACTGTCGTGTTCTCCACCTGCGGGGTGGCTCGGTTGCGCCAAAATCTTTACTGTCTATAGAAGTAGTCATAGCTGATGGGTGAAACCGATCTCGAACGCGATCTCGGGCTGTATTCCGCGGTGACATTAAGTATGGGGGCGATGATCGGGGGCGGGATTTTCGTGCTCCCCGCTGTCGGCTACAAAAAGGCAGGACCGGCGGTCATCGCCGCCTATCTGCTGGCCGGGTTGATCGTGCTCCCGAACGCGCTCTCGAAGGCCGAGATGGCGACAGCGATGCCCGAAGACGGCGGGACCTATCTCTACATCAACCGGGCGATGGGCCCGCTGTTCGGGACCGTTGCCGGGATCGGTGTCTGGTTTTCGCTCGTGTTCAAAAGCGCGTTCGCACTCGTCGGTCTCGGTGCGTACCTGCTGTTGTTGATCGAAATCCCTGCCGGACTCATCAAAGTCGTCGCACTCGCGCTCGGTGCTGTCGTCATACTGCTCAATATCGTCGGGACCGAAAAGAGCGCCCAGGCACAGGGGATTCTCGTCACGGCAGTCGTACTCGTACTCGGGGCGTACGTTGTCGGTGGGTTCGGGTCGTCGGCGTCGGCCCAGTATACGCCGTTTGTCACCCACGGCGCGACCGGGATCCTCACCGCTACTGCGTTCGTCTTCGTTTCATATGCCGGTATCGGTGAGGTCGCCTCAGTCGCCGAAGAGATCTCCCGGCCGGGCCGCAACATCCCGCGTGCGATGCTCATCTCGATCGGGGTGATGATGCTCATCTACACCGCTGTTGTCGGCGTTATCGTCGGTGTCGTTCCTGCGGAAACGCTCGTCGGGGGCGGGCCGTCGGGTGGCACCTCGCTCACGCCGATGGCCGACGGTGCCGACCGATTGTTCGGTGGCGTCGGCCTCGCGGTGGTTGCTGTGACCGCTGTGCTCGCACTCACCAGCATGGCGAATGCGGGCGTGCTGGGAACCTCCCGGTTCCTCCTCGCGATGAGCCGTGACTCCCTGCTGCCCGACGTGGTCGGACAGATCAACCGCCGGTTTCTGACCCCGGTCAACGCTGTCCTCGTCACCGGTGCAGTGTTGCTCGCGCTCATCGCCTTCGTCCCTGTCGTGAATCTGGCAAAACTGGCCAGCGCCTTTCTCATCCTCGTTTTCTCGCTCGAGAATATCTCCGTGATCGTGTTTCGCGAGAGCGACGTCGCATTCTACAACCCGGAGTTCCGGTCTCCCGGCTACCCATTCATCCAGATTCTCGGCGTCGTCGGTGGGCTGGTGTTGATCACCCAGATGGGGTTGATCTCGATCGTCGGCGCAGTCGGAATTAGTGCCGGAAGCGCTCTCTGGTATCTCCTGTACGCCCGGTCACGGACCGAGAAGACTGGTGTACTGGCGAGATATCTCGATGACACGGCAGACGTGTCCGGGCCACTGGACGAGGCATCTGCCAGTTCGAAACGAAAACGGGAGTGACCCACGAAACCGGGAGCGGTAGTTCCCTCACTCCGGACCGTTCCAGGTTTTTCTATCGCTGTCTTTCGGTCTCAGTCGTCGCTGTTTTTCGGTTCGTAGTCCCGTCGAACCACGATCACTGGATCGCGCGTCTCCTTCTGGATCCGGTCCGGCAGCGACCCGAAGACGTGGTCGCTCAGGCCCGACTGCGCCTCGTACATCACGACTGCATCGTAGTCGTTTGCGGCCTCGAGGATCTCTTCGTCGTGGTTGCCGCCGTCGATGACGAGCGTATCGACCGCCTCGGGGTCGAAGCCGGCCTCGATCAACCCCTCGCGGGTTTCCTCGACGATCGCTTCGGCCGCCTCGTGGCTCTCCTCGCCTTCTGCGACGTGAAACAGCGTGATCTCCCGGGTCGTATCTTCACAGAGTACGTCGATGAACTCCGGCAGGCGACTGAACTCGGCGACGGCCGGGATCGGGACGAGAATCCGGTCGATCCCCTCCGTTGGGGCCGGGTTGAGTTCCGCTGCGCAGTCCTCTTCGACCATGATCCGATCGATCGTCGTGCCGCGCTCTTTCCCGAACACCAGCCTGGTTCTGACCGCTGCACCTGCCTCGCGGAACTGGTCGGCGAGTTCTTCGAGTGTCGCCTGTGCTTCCGCCTCGAACTGCTCGCGGGCCATATCCCGCGGTGTCTGTTCGGGCACCGCGAAGTGCCCGAGCAAGACGATATCCAGCGACGAGAGATCCTCGACGAGCACTGGCGAGAGGGGTTCGTGGTCCGGTAGCTCGAACGGAACGAGCACTGTATCTACCATACGCGTGCTACGGGGCTCCGACAAAAAACAGACCCGGTTGCGTCCAGAGCCGTCCGCACGCCGCTCTGTCCCCCGCTCAGGGGCAATCACTCTCGTCGACGGGCCGGGGCTCCGAACCCTGGTCGATGGCCTTCGTCGCGCCGGAGTCGAGTGCGACCACCATCGCCCGTCCGCCGTAGTCGTGTGTCTGGTCGTGACCGCGAACGACGACACAGCTCACCGTCTCGGGAATCTCGATCGTCTCGGAGCGCGTGAACGGCTGCCGGGAGTGTGCGTGCAGGAGCGGACGCCGGCCGAGCTGCGTTCCGTCGAGGCGTTCGACCTGCCACCAGTTCGCGTATCCCGCTTCACCGTCGTCGTCGTGGTGCAGTGTGACGTCGAACTCGTAGCTGCCACCAGTCGCCTCGAAGGCAACGTCGACGACGTTCGCCTCCCGCAGGTCGAGTTCCTCGGCCGTGGACTCCGTGCTGTCGGAACCGTCTGCAGCCGACTGATTCGGCGCTGACTCGTCGTCGGATTCGCTACAGCCAGCCAGTGCACCGGCCGTCAGCAGACCAGTGACACCGGCGAGGAGGCGACGCCGGTGAAGTGGGTGTGTCATACGGCCCGGTTCTGGTTCGCGAGTGATAAACTGCCAGATTCGCGTCTACGCGCTGCCCGAGAGCCGACTGGTAAACGAGCGAAGCGACTGTGTCACCTCTGCCGGGTGGGGCAGGCCCAGCCGGTACCGGACCCGGTCCTGCCGCTTGAACGGTTCGAAGAGGCCTGGCTCCTGTAGCTCCCAGATCCGGGCGCGGTCACTGATCCCGCGTCGCTCGAAGATCGCGTTCGCCGCCCGCCGTCCAGCCTCGTTGGCTGACTCCATCGAGGCGAGATCCGAGTTCGTCCGGACGTAATCGCTCGCCAGTGTCAGGTTCTCGATCCCGACGTCCGCAGGGGGTCGGTTCTTCAGCGAGCCGACAGTGTTGATCAGCAGTGGCGAGCGGTTCTCGACGCCGCCGTCGGTTTCGACGATCGCCGGATCGAGGAAGTAGTCGACGAGCATCTCGTCGGAGAGCTGTTTCCCCTCGGTGTTGAGGTGTGTCTTCAGCTGTGCCCAGATCTCCGTCGCAATCTCCTCACGCGTACACTCCCTGGCCGGTTTCTCGTGGAGGATACCGGGCGTATCCCAGTCCGAGGCGATCACCGAGAGGACGCCTTCGACCGCCTCGGGGCCACGCCCGTCGACGTCGTAGTCGGTCCAGAACTGCCGCTGGGAGATCGACGTGAGCGCCCACGGTGCGTCTGCGTACACCTGGTGCCCTCGCGAGAGCGAGACGTCCTCGGTGAGGTAGTACTGGATCCCGTTCATCCAGGCGGTATCGAGACGGTCGATCCTGGCCAGCGCCGGGGCAGCCCGGGCCATCCCCGGTGTAACGAACTCCGGAGCGACCTCGACTGGGACCGCGAGGACGAACTCGTCGGCGGTCACCTCCTGTCCGTCCGTGAGCACGGCGCTGGTGACCCGCTGCCCGTCGAAGGTCAGCGTTCGGGCTGGCCGCTGGGCGTGGAGGTCGACTCCCAGCGAGTCGAGATACGCGGTCCAGGGATCGATCCAGGCCTCGTTCGTCGGTGCGTTCAGGATCTGCTCTGTCGGCCGGTTCGGATCGAACTGGCCGAGCAGGAGCTGTGTGTAGATCGAGCCGACTGTCCGCGCACTGCCGACCTGTGGTCGTAACGCGACGAGCGCCTGGACGGCGTAGCCGAGTCGGTCACGGAACTCCGGCGACCGGTTCTCGGCATCGATAAACTCCCACCACGAGATCTCGTCGAGTTCCCGCTCGCGGCGTTTCTCGCAGGCAGTCAGGATGTACAGCAACCGTTCGATCAGAAATCGGACGTCCTTCCGCGGCAGATCCTCGGCGAAGGCGGGCTGGACAGCGTCGAGCCACTCCCGCAACGAATCCGGTGTGCTGCTGTTTGCGAGCCGGTTCCGACCGTCGACTTCTGCGATCAGCGTCTCCTCGGTCTCGACGAGATTGTCGGCGACGGAGCCGGTCCCGTCGGGAATCCGCTCCATCGTCTCGGTGACGTGTCGATAGAACGCCGGAAAGAACCGGAACCCGTGCTCGCCGTGCAGTGGGTTCGCGTGGTCGGTCGCTTCCATCGACCGGGCCTTCCCGCCGAACCGGTCGTTGGCCTCGAAGACCGCCACGTCGAGGTCCCGCTCCGCGAGTTCGTGGGCCGCCGAGAGCCCGCCGATACCGCCGCCAATTACGGCAACGTCTGGCATACACAGAGAGAAGGACTTCTCGGGCTTATCCCCACGGCCTAACTAGTCACCCATGGCGGTTGTTCCGGTCGACTGTCAACTCGTCGGCGACATCGTCACCGCTCATCACCTCCGGGATGACGACGACGTCGGCACCGGCCCGTCGAGCCATCGATTCGTACATCCTGTCGCCGACCCGGACGATGAGTTTCGCGTTCGGTGCCAGCTGGTTCGCGAGGATCCCGACCTGGATGTTCACGTTGGAGTTGTCGACCGCGGCGACGATCGTTTCGGCGTCTGCGACGTTCGCCCGTTCGAGCGTCGCTTCCTGCCGGGCGTCGCCATCCACGACCAGATGGTCGTTCCGTTCGGCGCGGATGACTTCCTGTTCGTCCTTTTCGATGACGACGACCTCGCGGTCCGCCCTGTCGAGCCGTTCGGCGATGGTCTCGCCGAACATCCCGTAGCCACAGATGACGGCGTGGTCCGAGAGCGTCGTGATGGTTCGTTCCTGTTGCACGCGTTTGAGTTCCTCCGTGATCTGGCCCCCGAAAAGCGCCGAGACGACTGTCTGCCCGAGCCACAGACTGACGACGACGAGTCCGACCCGCGTGAGCACGGCGAAGGCTTTGGCAGCCCGCTCCGGGCCGGAGTTCTCGATGAAATAAAAGCCCACGTCCGTCGGACTGACTAGCCAGTAGGCTGCCTCGATGATGCCGATATCGGCCAGCATGGTGTAGCCGCTTATCGAGACGACTACGACGCCAACGAGCGCGGCGAGAGGCAGCAGTGTCCGGCGCAACAGCGGTCGGTTGGCCAGCAGTCCTGGCGCTTCGGGACTCACAGCTATGCCAGGGGCTGTTCGGGCAAAAAGGTTGGAGAAATCACATGAACGACTCGCCACCAGCACCCGATGTAACTGATTTCCGTTTCACGATCGAGTGGTCGTCTGTCCGATACGCTCGGCCGTCCTGATCGTATTCTCCCCGATTTACGGAGGCTGCGGGACTGATCCCAGACCTACCACAGAATTATATACGTTGCTCCACAGATACTGTAGTATGCCCCTCGAAGACGATTTCGGTCGAGATGTAACGGGGATTCGTATCTCCCTGACCGACCGCTGTAACTTCGACTGCGTGTACTGCCACAACGAGGGGTTGGGTGACACCCGCGGCCCGATGGATCCCCAGGACGACGAGATGACCGCAGACGAGGTGATCCGCATTCTGGAGGTTGTCTCCGAACTGGGCGTCGACTCCGTCAAATTCACTGGTGGCGAGCCGATGCTCCGCGACGACCTCGAAGAGATCATCCGGCGGACTCCCGACGAGATGGAAGTCTCGATGACCACGAACGGCACCTTCCTGCCCGGGCGCGCGGCGGGGCTCGTCGACGCCGGCCTCGAACGGGTCAACGTCTCGCAGGATGCACTCGACAAGGAGCATTTCGCGGAGTTGACCAAGAGTGGAGCCTACGACCGCGTCATCGAAGGCGTGGAGGCGGCGCTGTCGGCCGGACTCGCGCCGGTCAAGCTCAACATGGTCGTCTTCGAGCCGACCGCCGGCTACGTCCCCCAGATGGTCGACCACGTCGCCAGAAACGGGGGATTGCGCCTGCAACTCATCGAGTACATGCCCGAGATCTCCGGCCATCCGGAGTGGGCGATCGATATCGAGCGCGTCCACGACTGGCTCGAAGAGCAGGCCACCCGCGTCGAGCGCCGCGAGATGCACGGTCGCCGCCGGTACTTTATCGAGGCCGGCGCTGTCGACGATGTCGATTCGACCGTTGCCCTCGAGAAAAGCGGTGTCGACCCAGCCGGAACCGAACAGCCAGGGGAGGGTCTCGTCGAGGTGGTCGATCCCGTCGAGAACGCCCAGTTTTGCGCCAACTGTCACCGGGTCAGGGTGACCCACGACGGCAAGTTCAAGGGCTGTCTCAACCGGCACGACGACCACCGGTCGATGGGGTCGATGAGCCGCGCGGAGATCCGTGAGACCTTCGAACAGACCGTCGCGAACCGCGTCCCCTACTACGGCGAGTATCTCGTCAAGGAGGACGGCGAATGGGTGCCAAACGAGGAGTATATGGACCTCGTGGACCAATCGGCTGCCGCTGACGACTGATATGAGCGAGGACAAAGTCCACCCACACGAGGAAGTCGAGGAGATCGCATTCGGCGTCGTCACCGTCTCGTCGAGTCGAACGCTGGCGGAAGACGATTCAGGGGACTCGATCGCCGAGGCTATCGAATCTGACGGAAAGGCTGTCGCCACCCGTGAACTGGTCACCGACGACCGCGAGGAGATCGCAGCGACGTTCGAGGCGCTGGTCGAACGGCCCGATATCGACGCCATCGTCTCGACTGGCGGGACCGGACTCTCGCCCGAGGACGTGACTGTCGAGGCCGTGCGCCCGCTGCTCGATCAGGAGATTCCCGGTTTCGGTGAGCTGTTTCGGTATCTCTCCTACGAGGACGTGGGTCCCCACGCGCTGCTCTCGCGGGCCTTTGCGGGTTCACGGGACGGTGTCGTGATCTTCTGTCTGCCGGGGAGCGAGCAGGCCGCGACCTTCGGCACCGAGGAGTTGATCTTGCCGACTGTCGCGCACATTCTCGGCCATACGCAGGGGTAGTGTCGGACCGTGCCTGTCGGGGGGCCGTACCTGTCTCGACACGTGTCCTACTGGCTGTCACAGCATCCTCTCAGGGGCCGCCGAGCAACGTTCCGCTACACGAACATCAGTGGCACCATCGCGACGACACCAGCACCGAAGCCGGCCACCAACTCGCGGTGACCGTTGTTCGGCAGGTGGGTGCCGGTCTCCAGTGCCTCGGGAATGAACTCCGTCGCGACCAGGTACACCATCGCACCGGCAGCGAAGCCGAATCCGAACGGCAAGAACGCCTGGGCCCAGGTGACGAACACAAATGCGATGACCGCACCGATCGGCTGTGGGAGACTCGAGAAAACCGCCGCGCCGACCATCCGCCATCTGGAGAGCCCCATCGCTCGCATCGGGATCGCGATCGCAGTCCCCTCTGGAATGTTGTGAATCGAAATCGCGACCGTCATGAACACCGCGAGCAGCGGAATCGAGACGCCGAGTACCGACGCACCGCCCTCCAGCCCCAGTTCGGCGAACGAGACGCCGACTGCGACACCCTCCGGGAAACTGTGGACAGTCAGGATACCGAGAACGAGCACGAGCGTCTTCAGATCACCGTCGGCGAACGCTTTGGCCTCCAGGGGATGGTCCCCGTGGCCTGCGCCGTCGGTCTGGATCGTCTTGCCGTCAGCCGCTGTCTCGTGACCGTGGTCTCCGCCGACATCGAACAGTTCGAGGACCCGGTCGGCGAGTTCGACCAGCACGACACCCGCGAATATCCCACCGATCAGTAGCGTGGGAACTCCACCCGAAGCGTAGACGAGTCCTTCGTTGACGAGTCCGAAAAGCGAGACTGCGACCATGATACCGGACGCAGTCCCCCACAGTGCCACGTTCCACCGATCGCTGAACTCTTCGACAAAAAAGAACGGAACCGCTCCCAGTCCTGTTGCCAGCGCAGTGATGAGCCCTCCGACGAACACGATGAGGATTTCTTCCATCGACATCAAGGTATAATTTCCGAACAAAAAAGATATTTTCGGAATAGATGGTATTATTTAGGTATACCAAAAACACAGGGGCTCCCGCTGCGTCAGCATGGCAGAACGTCCGGATCGGTACGGAAACCTTCGAGCTACTCCCGGAACCACTCGACAGTCCGTTCGAGTCCCTCCCGGAGCGGGACAGCGGCCTCGAAATCGAGATGCTCCTCCGCCTTCGAAACAGCCGCCCTGGAGTGATCGATATCGCCCTCTCGGGCCTCGACATGGACGATATCGCTGTCGGTGTCGGTAATATCCTGGATCAGTTCGGCGAGTTCGCGGATCGTGACCGACTCGGCGGTGCCGATGTTGTATCCAGCCCCGACCGCCGCTGTCCCTGCGGCGGCGAGATTGGCGTCGACGATGTCGTCGATGTAGACGAAATCCCGCGTCTGCTCACCGTCGCCCTCGACTGTGATATCATCGCCGGCCAGTGCCTGCTCGATGAAGATGCTGATGACACCCGCGTAGTCGCCACCGGTCTGGCCCGGGCCGTAGGCGTTGAAATACCGCAGGGCGACCGTGTCCATCCCGTAGCGATCGTGATACAGCCGCGCGTAGTGGTCGCAGGCGAGTTTGTCGAGTCCGTAGGGTGAGGTCGGTTCCATGGGGTGGTCCTCGGTGATCGGGACCTCCGTCGGGTGGCCGTAGATCGCCGCGCTCGATGCGAGGACGACCCGGGTGTCCCGACTGCGCGCTGCTTCGAGGATAGTCAGCGTTCCCTCGACGTTGTTGTCGTGGCTCTCGGTCGGCACCTCGACCGATCGGTCGACGCTGACGAGGGCTGCCTCGTGGAACACGCAGTCGACGCCAGCCATCGCGTCCGCGACAGCCGATTCGTCGCGGATATCCCCCTCGATGAACTCCGCCTCGGACGGGACGGCCTCCCTGTCGCCACCGACGAGTGAATCCAGAACGACGACATCGTTGTCCTGACAGAGGCGGGCAGCGAGTCGGGACCCGACGAAGCCGGCGCCACCGGTGACGAGAATACGTTGATTGCGTAGAGCAGTCATCGTCTGGTTGTGTTCGGGCCTCTGGTTTAGTTATACCCTCCGAATACCCCGTCGCGAGACGAACTTCCAAGGTCGCTGGACTCCACGACCGAGTATGAAGGCGTTCCCCTCGATCCCCCGCCGCGCGAACGCACCCGAGGAGCTGTTCCAGACCGGCCACCTCTGGTTGCTCGAAAAGGTCGACGGCGCGAACTTCCGGTTCCAGCTCCAGCAGTCTGGCCAGATCCGGTTTGGCGACCGCAACCGCGTCTACCAGGACCCGACGGCCGTTCC
>Ga0207714_1002118_pt1 | contig 12267 bp, 14 predicted proteins | sample PonA232FremontCA_2_FD_187270 | JGI IMG/M metagenome (GOLD analysis project Ga0207714, IMG submission 187270) | Marine sediment microbial community from Fremont, CA, USA - Pond A23 Sediment 2 (SPAdes) | ecosystem: Environmental > Aquatic > Marine > Unclassified | place: USA: Fremont, California... | reverse complement strand
GAAATGCCCCGGGCAGGACAGGCAAAGCTACGGGCTCAGAAAAGGTCCCGGCCAAAAAGACCAATGCCTTGAGCGGTAGTACACGGCCTGGAACAGTAGCACACAGCCTGGAACAGTAGTACACGGCCTGGAACAGAAGGACAAAACCCAGGAAGGTAGAACAAAGTCCGAAGAGGCAGGACACAGCCCGGGAAACCCGCCATAAGATGGCAAACCGACGGGAAACAATCCGAACAAAGCGATAAAAACAATTGATCACACCGACTGAAATTTAGCGATGCAAGAATACAAACGACTGCTGGGATACATCGTCCATTACTGGAGAAACGCCGTTATCGGGGTGTTGCTGAATCTGCTGGGGACCTTCTTTTCGTTGTTCTCCTTCATGATGACCATTCCGTTTCTGAAGATCCTTTTCGACCAGAAGACGCCGGTAACCGAGCCGGTGCCCTTTGAGCTCAACGCCGACGCCATCCAGCACAACTTCAACTACCTGGTCAGCCAGCTGATTGAGACGCGCGGGGCCGAGGTGGCGCTGATGTGGGTCAGTCTGATCGTGATCGGGCTGGTGTTGCTGAAGAACTCGTTCAACTACCTGGGGAACTTCGCCATCGTACCGTTGATCAACGGGGTGATCCGTGACATCCGCAACAAGATTTACCGCAAGATCCTGCGTCTGCCCGTGGCTTACTATTCGGAGGAGAAGCGGGGCGACATCCTGCTGAAGGCCACCGGCGACGTGCAGGAAGTGGCCAACACGATGCTGCGGCCCCTGCGCAAGGCGATCAAAGCGCCCATCCAGATCATCATTTATGTGACGGCCCTGTTCGTGATGAGCTATAAGCTGACCTTCTTCGTGCTGATCCTGCTGCCGTTGAGCGGCTATGGCATCAGCGTGGTGGGCAAGAACCTAAAGAAGGCCTCCATCAAGGGCCAGAACAAGCTGGGCGAGCTGCTCTCGATGCTGGAAGAGACCATCTTCGGGCTGCGGATCATCAAGGCATTCAATGCCGAAAGCCGCGTGAACCGAAATTTTGAGAAGGGCAACAACAAGTACACCCGCATCATGAACAAGATCCTGCGCAAGCGGGTGCTGGCCCATCCCTTCAGCGAGTTCCTCTCGATCACGGTGATTGTGATCATCATGTGGTACGGCGGCATCCAGGTATTGAACGGCGGGGGCAGCACCCTCTCGCCCGAGGCCTTCATCACCTACCTGGTGATCTTCTCCCAGATCATCCAGCCCTCGAAGGTGCTGTCGAACTTTTACTACAACATGAAAAAGGGCATGGCCTCGTTCCAGCGCATCGAGACGGTGCTGCATGCCCACGAGACCATACAGGAGAAGGCCGATGCCCGGCCGCTCGATACTTTCCGCGAGACGATCATTTACGACAACGTCACATTCCGCTACAAGACGGACAATGTGCTGAGCGGGGTGAACCTGAACATCGACAAGGGCCAGACCGTGGCCATCGTGGGTCAGTCGGGTGCCGGCAAGTCGACCCTGGTGAACCTTTTGCCGCGTTTCTATGATGTCAACGAGGGGCAGATCCGCATCGACGGTGTGGCGCTGGAGGATTTAAAGGTGAAGGATCTGCGGGCCCAGATCGGGCTGGTCAGCCAGGAATCGATCCTTTTCAACGACACGGTATTCAACAACATTGCTTTCGGGCGGGATGAAGCCACGATGGAGGAGGTGGAGCAGGCCGCCCGGGTGGCCAATGCCCATGCCTTCATCCAGGAGCTGGCTGACGGGTACCAGACGAACATCGGCGACCAGGGCAACAAGCTCTCGGGCGGACAGAAGCAGCGCCTGAGCATCGCCCGGGCCATCCTCAAAAACCCGCCCATCCTGATACTGGATGAGGCCACCAGCTCGCTCGACACCGAATCGGAGAAACTGGTGCAGGACGCCCTCTACCGGCTGATGCACAACCGCACCTCCATCATCATCGCCCACCGGTTGTCGACCGTGCGCGAGGCCGACAAGATCGTGGTACTACACCAGGGCAGCATATGGGAAACCGGCAACCACGACCAGCTGATCCAAAAAGACGGCATATACAAAAAACTGCACGAGATGCAGATGTTCTCCTGAGGAAATGATAAAATGATTGAATGCCTGCCCCGACGAAGTGAAACGTAGGCGGGGATTGAATGATTAAATGATGGAATGCCTGCCCCGGCGAAGCGAAGCGTAGGCGGGGATTGAATAATGAAGAAATGATTGAATGATAGAATGGCCCCACAAAAGACCATAGCCTTTTTCAACACCAACCCGGCCTGGGGCGGGGGTGAGAAGTGGCATCTGGATGTGGCTCTGAGATTAAAGGAGAAGGGACACCGGGTGGTTTTTTTTGTCGGCAACAACAGCGAGCTCCTGGCGAAGGTCCGCGAACACAACCTCCCGCATGAGTCGGTGGGCATCAACAACTACAGCTTTGTCAATCCCTTCAAGATACACCGGGTAAGCCGGATGCTGGAGCGTTACCGGCCGGAAGCGGTGATCCTGAACCTGCCCTCCGATGCCAAGGTGGCCGGTGTGGCCGCCCGCAAAGCCGGGGTCGGCAAGATCATCTACCGCCGCGGCACCGCCCTGCCCGTGCACAACAACTTTTTCAACCGGAAACTTTTCCGGCGGGTGGTGACCGACGTGGTGACCAACTCCGAAGCCACCAAAAAACTGCTGCTCGAGCGCAATCCCCACCTGGTGGATCCCCAGAAGATCCACGTCATCTACAACGGCATCGATTTTGACGCTTTCGACCGACGGCCGGTGCAACCCATCTACCACAAACAAAACGGCGAGCTGGTCCTGGGCAACGCCGGCCGGTTTGTGGAACAAAAAGGACACGGCTACCTGCTCGAAGTGGCCCGAAAACTCCGCCAAGCCGATATACCCTTTAAAATCCTGCTGGCCGGAGAAGGCAAGCTCGAAAAATCCATCCGCAAAGAAGTGCAACAGGAAGGCCTCGACCAGCACATCCGCTTCACCGGGTTCATCTCCGACATCAAAAGCTTCATGCACTCGATCGACCTCTTCCTGCTGACCTCCCTGTGGGAAGGTTTCGGTTATGTCATCGTCGAAGCCATGGCCAGCAGCAAACCCGTAATGGCCTTCAACATCTCCAGCAACCCCGAGCTGATCCGCAATGGCGAAAACGGCTTCCTGGTGCCGTTCGAAGATACCCAATCCCTGACCGACCAGATCATCCGGCTGTACCACGACCAAAACCTCCGCGAAAAGATGGGGCGCCAGGCCCGCCACTTTGTGGAGAAAAAATTCGACATCGCCCGTACCGTTCAGGCCCTGGAAAAAATCATCGAAACCAAACAGTGAAGAAATTACAGCAACTTGAGGAATGAACCAAATCCCCTATGCTGATTCAACAAACCATTCGAATGAATCCATGTAGACACGATCATAAGACAGATACACGATCCTGCTGATTCATCATACCACCCAAATGCCATTTGATTTTGATATCATTATTTTCACCAGGGATGGATGATATGGATTAAATCCCCAATCCAGCATTGATTTTGACCGATGCTCATTACCTGGAAAATAAGCCCCAAATGAAGGCACCGACCTTCAAAAAAGGTTAAAAAAATCATTCAACCACAAATTCTACCTGAATGCAATAAAATGTTATATCTTTACGTTGGTTTAGTATAATTCTACAAATTTATCGCCTGAAATCTTTTTGCGGGTGAGCTGGATCTCCAAGGCAACTAAATTAAAGGCTCATTAAGAGACCTCGCGCCAATTTAATTGAGACCGCTCACCCGCACTTTTTTTTAGCCCCCGCTAACCTTCCCTCCCTAAAAAATTCAAAATTCTTTGTTAATAAAATAAACTTTTATACTTTTGCATTCCGCAAACAAACATTTAAAGCACAGAACAATGTACGCAATAGTAGATATCGCAGGCTTTCAGTACAAGGTGGAAAAGGACAAGAAATATTTCGTCAATCGCCTGAGCCATGAAGAGGGCGAGCAGGTGGAGTTCGACAAGGTACTGCTGGTCGACAACGACGGTGACGTAAAGGTTGGCAAGCCGACGGTTGAGGGCGCCAAGATATCGGCCAAGGTGGTAGGCCACAACAAAGCCGACAAAAAGACTGTTTTCAAGAAGAAGCGGCGCAAGGGCTTTAAGGTCAAGAAGGGCCACCGTCAGCGGCTGACCCAGATTCAGGTAGAAGACATTGTTGCATAACAAGATATTTTTGCATCACACAAGCATTGCATAAAAACACTTAATACGCTGAGCTATGGCACATAAAAAAGGAATGGGTAGTACCCGTAACGTTCGAGACTCTGAGAGCAAACGACTGGGAATAAAGATGTTTGAAGGAGAGCGCGCCAAAGCCGGGAACATTCTGGTACGGCAGAGGGGCACCCGCCACTATCCCGGAAAGAATGTCGGGATGGGCAAGGACCACACCCTGTTTGCTCTGAAGGACGGGCACGTGGAGTACAAAAAGCGCAAGAACCGCTCATACGTCTACGTTGTTCCCGCCGAAAGCTAGATCGTACCACATTAACCGAATGATATGCTCCTGCATGCGATGCCGCTGGTAACGATGCAGGAGTTTTTTTCGTATTACAACCCCATTTGCCCATGCTAACACTTCAGTACCTTCAGCAAAACACCGAGCACATAGTTGAGCGCCTGAAAACGCGCAACCAGGATTACCGCGAGCTGATCGACCAGATCAAACAGCTGGATGAAGAGCGCCGTTCCAGGCAGCAGGAAGTCAATGACAGCCAGGCCGAGCTGAACAACCTGTCCAAACAGATCGGCCAGCTGTTCAAGGAAGGCCGCACCGACGAGGCCAACAAGGTGAAGGAGCAGAATGCCAAACTGAAGGAGTCGGTCAAGGAAGGCCAGCAGCGGCTCCATGCCATTGAGGAAGAGATCCGCTCGCTGATGGTGCAGATCCCGAATGTTCCACATGAAACGGTTGAGCAGGGCAAAGGCGAGGAAGACAATGTTTTGGTCCGGCAGAATGGGCAGGCGCCCGATCTGGGTCAGGATGCCCTGCCCCACTGGGAGCTGGCCAAAAAGCACGACATCATCGATTTTGACCTGGGCAACAAGATCACCGGCCGCGGTTTCCCGATTTACAAGAATGAAGGAGCCCGGCTGCAGCGGGCGATGATCAGCTATTTTTTGGACAAAGCGCGCGAACAGGGTTACCAGGAAGTGCAGCCCCCGCTGATGGTGAACGAAGACAGCGCTTTTGCCACCGGTCAGCTGCCCGACAAGGAAGGGCAGATGTACCAGGTGCCCATCGACAATTTTTACCTCATCCCCACCGCCGAAGTGCCGGTGACCAACATCTACCGCGACTCGATCGTGGAGGAAAAAGACCTGCCCCTTAAGCTTACCGCCTACACCCCCTGCTTCCGCCGTGAAGCCGGATCATGGGGCAAGGAGGTGCGCGGACTCAACCGCGTGCACCAGTTCGACAAGGTCGAGATCGTCCAGATCGACCACCCCGAACGCTCCTACGAAACCCTCGAGGCCATGACCAGCTACGTGGAAAGCCTGATCGCCGATATGGGTATGCCCTACCGCGTGATGCGCCTCTGCGGCGGCGACCTGGGTTTTGCCGCTGCCCTCACCTACGACTTTGAAGTCTACTCCTCGGCCCAGGACAAATGGCTCGAGGTCAGCTCGGTGTCGAACTTCACCTCCTACCAGGCCAACCGCCTGAAGCTGAGGTTCCGCCAGGAAGGCAAAAAGAAACCCCAGCTGGCCCATACCCTGAACGGCAGCGCCCTGGCCCTGCCCCGCTTGCTGGCTGCCATGCTCGAGAACTACCAGGAGGAAGACGGCATTCGCGTGCCGGAAGTACTGCAAAAGTATACGGGGTTTTCTTCAATAAAAAGAAAGGAGGAAGGAAGATAGTAGGGAGTAGATAGTAGGGAGGAAGAAAGAAGAAGTAGGGAGTAGTTAGTAGGGAGTAATTAGTAGGGAGTAGTTAGTAAGAAGTAAGGAGAAAGGAAGAAAGAAGAAGATAGTAGGGAGTGAAGAAGAAAAAAGTGGGGAAGAGATGGTGGGTGGTAAGCTGGTTTTTATTAAATTTGAATAGAGACCAACAGGTCTGGAGACACCTGTCAACTTAACGAAAAAAAGCCATCTATGGGGAGAAAGGAGAAAAGGTGGTACGCACTTTACACCAAGTCGAGAGCCGAAAAAAAGGTGGAGCGCGAACTGCTGGCCAAGGACCTGCATGCTTACCTTCCGCTGGAAAAGAAGCTCAAGCAATGGAGCGACCGCAAAAAGTGGGTCAAAGAGCCTTTGATCCGTTCCTATATATTCGTGCACGTCACCCGCGCAGAGCTGGAGAAAGCCTACTACACCCCTGGGGTGGTGAAGGTGGTGCATTTCGAGGGCAAGCCGGCGCCCATCCCCGACAAGCAAATAAAAGCCATCCGCGACATCCTGGAGAGCGGGGAAACCTACGAGGTCACCTCCGACGCTTTCAGTGTGGGGGAAAACGTAGAGATCAAAGCCGGCAACCTCAAAGGCCTGCAGGGTGAGCTCATCAAGCATGTCAACCGTTACAAGGTGCTGATCCGTATAGACGCCATCCAGCAAAACCTGCTGATCAACATCAACCCCTCCAACATTTCCAAGGTGGCCCGCCAAACATAGGGCAATTACATTGAGCCCTAGGCATCCGCAAAATTTTTATTATTTTAATACCCCAACTAAGCATGGCTTAAAATCAACGGTCCCCCGAAGCCAATTGAGGAGATCCGTTGGCCGGTGCTTATAAATTTTTGTACCCATGAAGAAGTTGTTGTGTCTAATCCCGATTGTCATTGCGCCTGTTCTGCTGTACGCTCAAAACAACCAGGAGCCCGAGGCGCTGTTTGCCGATGCCGAATACTACCGGATGAACGAGGAATACACCGAGGCGGTGCCCCTGTACCAGCGGTTGATGCGCCGGGGTTATGACCATGCCCACCTGCATTATTTGATGGGCCGAAGCTACCTGAACATCGACGGCCGTAAATCGCGGGCCATCGACCATTTGAAAACAGCGGCCCAAAAGACCAGTCCGGACTTCCGGGCAGGTTCCCTCGAAGAAAAAAAAGCCCCGCGCGATGCCCTTTTTTACCTGGGTAAAGCTTACCAGATACAAAACCAGCTGGATACCGCCCTGCACTATTACAACCGCTTCCTCGAATCGCTCGACAACAAAAAAAATTACAACCTGAATTTTGTGCATCAGCAGATCCGCTCGTGCAAGAAGGCCAAATCGTTCATGCAAAACCCGTTGGATATTTCGTGGCAGAACCTGGGCGTGCCGGTCAACGATGGCTTTGCCAACACCCGCCCGGTGGTCAACGCGCAGGAGAACAGGCTGGTGTATACCTCTGAGCTCAAGCTGTACGATGCCATCTTCATGGCCCGCAAAGACAGTGGCCGGTGGAACAGTCCGGTGAACCTGGCCCCGCAGATCCGCAGCGAGGGCGACCTCTACCCGTGCGACATGAGCCCCGACGGCCAGCGGATGGTGCTGTTCCGTTACGAAAACTCACGCGGCAACCTTTACCTGAGCGATTACAACTCCGAAACAGGCGAGTGGCAGAAACCCTACGAACCCAAAGGCCGGATCAACACCCGCCACTGGGAAACCCACGGCTGCCTCGGGCCAAGAGGCAACGTGCTCTATTTCACCAGCAACCGCCGGGGCGGAGAAGGTAAACTCGACATTTACGTCTCACGCTACAATTACAAAGAAAAACGATGGACCAAACCCAAAAACCTCGGCAAAAAGATTAACACCCCGTACAACGAAGAAACACCGTTTATCACCCGCGACGGCACCACCCTCTACTTCAGCTCCCAGGGCCATGAAGGCATCGGGGGTTTCGATGTGTTCAAATCAACCCGCACACCCGACGGGGACTGGTCGGAGCCGGTTAACATGGGCTACCCCATCAGCACCACCGACGACGACCGGTTCTTCCACCCGGTGAAAAACGGGAGGGCCGGGTACATCTCCCGCTACGGCAAAGACAGCCACGGAGGCAAAGACATCTACCGGGTGCGGATCCCCGAAGAAAAACAATAACAAACCCGGTCCCGATCGTTGACCTTGACAAAGGCCTTGATCATCCTCATCCCTGGCCAAAAAACCATTTTGTTGCTGTACCGCACAGTCTTGACCATAATGGAAACCTTGAACATCTTCATCAGGTAAACCGGCGAAAGAATGATGGATGTCAGAGCCATAAGTGATGGTTCCGGTCAAAGAAATTTTACGACAAAAGTTGACGTAAATCACCGCAGCCAAAACAAACCATTGGCGGGGCTCTCCGTATATTGCCATTTGCGAGAAACAATGAACGCCAACCCCGTTATTGACGAAAGGTAATATTTTATATTTTTGGAGGTTCTCAGGGGTTGATAAGAAAATGAACCCCTGCCCGGACCAACCCTTCATAAGTTGCCTTTTCAGTCATCTGCCGGTGATGGGACTGAGGAGGCGGAGCTGTATAGCAAACCCGATCATTGAACCGAGAATTTACCCATTCGGCAGGCAAAAAAGGGTGAATTTTTGTACCTTTGATATGTAGATGGCTATGAAAGATGAAACTGATACTGCTTTTCATAATCATAGGGGTTTCAGCTCTGCAGGCAGCAACCGCCAAAAAACCCCCGGCATCCTATCAGCAGTTTAAGGCTGAGTTCATGAATACCAATGTGCTTGAACAAAACGATTTGTTCAATTTTAACCCGCAAACGCAAAGGTTAGTTGGGATAGGAAGCGGGGTAGGCCTGGTAGGAGTAAGCGGATATTTTTTAATGAACGATGAAATGAAAAAATTTGGATATACCGCCTTAATTGGCGGAGGCGTTTACATCACGTATATCATTATATCCAGCATAGATAAAGATCAAAACAGAGGAAGCAATGTTCCATGTCACTGGTGGGAATAACCTCCACCAAAAATAAATCACACTTACATGAAAAAAGCCCTTATTACTGGTATAACCGGTCAGGACGGTTCATACCTTGCCGAATTTTTACTGGAGAAAGGTTACCAGGTGCACGGTATAAAAAGAAAAAGTTCATCTTTCAACACCGAGCGGGTGGACCATCTGTACCAGGATCCCCATGAGAAGCCGTTGCGGTTTGTTTTGCATTACGGCGATCTGACCGACTCCTCCAACATCATCCGCATCATCCAGGAAGTGCAGCCCGACGAGATATACAACCTGGGGGCGATGTCGCATGTAAAGGTCAGCTTCGACATGCCCGAGTATGCTGCCAACGCCGACGGCGTGGGAACGCTCAGGATCCTGGAAGCGGTAAGGCTGCTGGGGTTGACCGACAAGGTAAAGATCTACCAGGCCTCCACCTCCGAGCTTTACGGGCTGGTGCAGGAGACCCCGCAAACCGAAAAAACGCCTTTTTATCCCCGCTCCCCTTATGGTGTGGCCAAGCTTTACTCCTACTGGAGCATTGTCAACCACCGCGAGGCCTACAACCTTTTCGCCGCCAACGGCATTTTGTTCAACCACGAGTCGCCGAGGCGGGGTGAGACGTTTGTCACCCGCAAGATCACCCGGGCGGCCACGCGCATCGTGATGGGCCTGGATGAGAAGGTGTATTTGGGCAATCTGAACGCCAAGCGCGACTGGGGCCATGCCAAAGACTATGTAGAGGCCATGTGGATGATCCTGCAGCAGGATGAGCCCGATGATTTTGTCATTGCCACCGGCAAAAACCACTCCATCCGCGAATTCATAGATAAGACCTTCAAGGAGCTGGGGGTAAAGATTGCTTTCAAAGGCGAAGGCACAGAGGAGGTCGGCATCGTGGAGAGCTTCGACAGCCAGAAACTGAAGGAGCTGGGCATCGAAGGCACCCACATCCAGGTCGGTGACCAGATCATCGAGGTGGACCCCTCCTATTTCCGGCCTACTGAGGTGGACGAGCTGATCGGCGATTCGACCAGGGCCAGGAAAGAGCTCAACTGGCAGCCCCGTTATTCATTTGACGACCTGGTGCAGGAGATGACCCGGGCCGACCTCGAAAAAGCCAAGAAAGAAAACCACATGAACCATTATGATGAAGCCAAACGATAAGATTTACATTGCCGGCCACCGCGGCATGGTGGGCTCGGCCATCCACCGTAAGCTCAAGGCCGAAGGATTCAACAACATCGTCACCCGCACCTCCCGGGAGCTAAACCTGAAGGATCAAAAGGCTGTTCAGGAGTTCTTCGAGCAGGAAAAACCCGACTACGTGATCCTGGCCGCGGCCAAGGTGGGCGGCATACAGGCCAACAACACCTACCGGGCCGAGTTCATCTACGACAACCTGATGATCGAGGCCAACGTGATCCACCAGGCCTATAGGAGCGGGGTCAAAAAGCTGCTTTTCCTGGGCTCTTCTTGTATCTATCCCAAGCATGCGCCCCAGCCGATGAATGAAGAGCATCTGTTGTCGGGCTCCCTGGAGCACACCAACGAGCCCTATGCCATTGCCAAGATCGCCGGTATCAAGCTGTGCGAGAACTACATGGACCAGTACGGGGCGAACTTTATCTCTGCCATGCCCACCAACCTGTATGGGCCCAATGACAACTACGACCTGGAGACCTCTCACGTGTTTGCCGCCCTGATCCGCAAGTTCCATGAGGCCAAAGAACAAAACAAGCCCTCGGTGGAGATCTGGGGCACGGGAAAACCCATGCGCGAGTTTCTGCATGTCGACGACATGGCCGATGCCTGTTATTTTCTGATGCAGAACTATGATGGCAAACAGTTCGTCAACATCGGCACCGGCACGGATGTGACCATCAAGGAGCTGGCCGAAACCATCATGGAGGTGGTCGGCTACCAGGGAGAACTGCGTTTCAACACCGACATGCCCGACGGCACCCCCCGCAAACTCATGGACGTCTCCAAAATCGAATCCATGGGCTGGAAACATAAAATCTCCCTTAAAGAAGGAATAAGGCAAACCTATCAAAATTTTGTAGACAACATGGATCAATATATTTGACATTCAATCATTTCTTTAAATGCCCCACCAGACTAAAATCCTGAGCATCGTCGGCGCACGACCGCAGTTCATCAAGCTCTTCCCGCTCTCCCGGGCTTTGAGGAAGCATTACGATGAAAAGATTGTGCATACGGGTCAGCACAAAACCATCGTCTTCCCGGTGCATCCCCGGACCCATTCCTTCCCGAGACCGAGTGGGTCGAGACCGTCCACGACGGCTGGAACCATCTGCTCGACCCCAAACAGGATCATTTTGCAGAAAACATCAAAGCCTTTAAACCGGCAACGTCCCAATCCGACATCTTCGGCACCTACGTCACACAAAAGATGCTCCAAATCATCCAAACCCACATACTAACAAAATAACCCGAAACAAACCAACCAATAAACCAGTACCATTTTTCGTTCAATTAATACATCGTTAAATGCCTACAATATTAAGGATTAAAGGTTATCGGTTTTTCTTTTACTCGAATGATCATTCACCCGCTCATATACATGTTGAAAAGGACGATAAAACTGCAAAATTTAAGCTTGATACATTAAATTTAGCAAGATCAAAAGGTTTTAATGCCAAAGAAATTAGCGAAATTCGCACGTATGTTGCGGACAATATAGACCTATTCAAATCTAAATGGAATGAATACTTCAACAATTAATAAATCAAAAAACGCAACCAACGTCTGGTTTAGTGATTACAAGATGTATGTTCAGCTGGAAGATGGCAGGGAAATCGCGGTGCCGTTGGAATGGTTCCCCAAATTAAGAGACGCCGGTGAACAAGAAAGAAACAATTGGCGCTTCATAGGCAACGGCGAAGGCATCCACTGGAAGGACCTGGATGAAGACATCCTGGTCGAAGGCTTATTATAATCCATCTAAAGCCATTGACAAACAGCTTTTTCAAGTAAACAGTTAATTTAGAATCCTATGCTGACTAAAAGCAAACTCAAAAAAACGCTGGAAAATCTGCCGGAAAATTTCTCAATCGATGAATTGATTGAGCAATTAATTTTCATTGAAAAGGTAGAAGAGGGTCTGGAGCAATCCCGGAGTGGAAAGACTATATACAATGAAGAAGTAAGGAAAATAATTGATAAATGGTCGAAATAACCTGGACCCAGGTTTCATACGATTATCTTTTATTTAACATTTTGGCCGTATGGAACCTGCATGAATAATCATGTCCTTGTTGTGTAGGTTACTGGATGCAGGTTTCATTCGT
>Ga0207714_1002117_pt1 | contig 12270 bp, 11 predicted proteins | sample PonA232FremontCA_2_FD_187270 | JGI IMG/M metagenome (GOLD analysis project Ga0207714, IMG submission 187270) | Marine sediment microbial community from Fremont, CA, USA - Pond A23 Sediment 2 (SPAdes) | ecosystem: Environmental > Aquatic > Marine > Unclassified | place: USA: Fremont, California... | reverse complement strand
CAACTACGTTAAGCCTATCAGCGAACTGGTTAAACCCCACCACCGCCAACAACCCGAACACGAACCCCCCGACAAGCACCAGCCCCCCCATTTCCGGGACCTTCGGCCCGCTCGCTTTGTGCTTGTCCTCTCCGTTTATCCCCTCTTCCCGCAATTTGGGTACTAATTCATCCGCGAGTATAAAGGAGAAAGCGCTAGATATAACTGGGATTAGTAAAAATATCCACATTAGCAGTTTGAAGGAAAATTAACCCCATGAGCAAGAAAAGCTATTTTAGCTCGTTAAGTGTTCTTCCACTATTTCTTCATAAAGTTGTAAGGTCTCTTCTTGCATGTGTTCGATCGACCATTTATTTCCAATTTTTTTAGGACCTCTTTGCCCCATTTCTCTTGCCTTTTCCCGATCCTCGATGAGACAAGAAACCTTGTCAATAAAAGCATCTACGTCTTTCGAGGGCACAACAAAACCGTTTTGACCATTATCCACTACTTCGTCTGCCCCCTCAACCTCAAACGTTACTATCGGAATCGCTTCTGCAGCTGACTGCACGAGGACCTGAGGTAGCCCTTCCCAGAGGGAAGTAAAGACGAAGATATCAAAGGTCGCCATAACTTCTACAATATCCTCCCTGAAGCCGGTAAAAATTACCCTATTGCTAACACCAGAACGCTCAACCATCCTCTCAATTTCGTCCCTGTACCAGCCATCTCCGACGAAAAGAAGATAGACCTCTTCATATTCTTCAAGAATTTTTTCAGCTGCTTGAATTAGATACTTATGCCCCTTTCGTGGCTCAAGTCCGGCGACCTTACCCAGCACTACCGCATCCTCCGGAACCCCCAGTTCCTCCTTTTTCTCGGTAACCTTGTCCTCGTCCATCCTACCTGCTTTACGAAATTCTCCTAGTTCCATGCCGCTGTGAATTACCGTGTAATCCCCAGGCTCGCCCACGCCTCGATCGATGTACTTCTTTTTTAGATCTTCCCCAACGGAGACGAACTTGTCAGTAAACCTTCCGGTGAACCTATCCAGGTAAGTGTAAATCTTATCCAGAATTGGGTTGCGGGCATCCATAGATCCGTGCAAACCGTGAATGATAACAGAAACTCCGGCCATCCTAGCCGCCATCCGACCAAGCACTCCGGCCTTTCCTGTATGAGTGTGGACGATATCGTAATCCCTCTTTCGGATAAACCGATATAATCGGAACAGAGCTACGGGATCGAGCCGCGGGTTCGGGTCTCTGACGAGGGAGTTAATCTGGACCAACTCGCCTTGATCATAACCCTTCAGCATATCCAAATGCGAATCTCGGCCAACCACCAGATCCACCTTGTACCTCTCAGGTTCCAAAGCTTGGATGGAGTAATAGGTATTGAGGTCGGCCCCGCCCCATTTGAGGAAACGCGTAATGATGTGCAAAACCCTTACTTGTATATTATCAGAACTCATTTTTTATATCCCATTTACTCACAAGATCTTTACCCAGAAGCTCAGAAAGCTTTTTGACATCGTTTATATAGTATTCCGCAAGTTCTTCTCTTAATTCATCGGTCAGAGGAGGGAAATCCTGATTGTTCGAACCAGAGAAAAATAACTTTTTTAGCCCGAATTTTTTCGCGAGATCTATTAAAAATACTAGGTCCCAATCATATAATTTTGTCACCAGGTTTTTAGCCCAAGCATAAGTTTTTTGAAAGCGGGGGACCTTAGATGCGTTATCTTTATTTTTCAACCCTTCTGGCTTAAAAGAACTTTCTAGGTCCAAAAAATCAAAAATATCGATTAAAACTCTTCCAGGCTGCTGTTTTATATCAGAAAAGAAAATGATCATTATTTGCTTTCATTAAGAAATATTGTAGATATCGCTTAATTTGCTTGTAATAAAGACCTCTTTCCACAGGACCTTGTTTATCGCTCATAAAATCAGCAAAAGAACCCTCATACGAGTAATCCCTAATCTCTTTTTTAAAATGTGAATAAGCTCGATCGATGGGATTACGTAAAACTAGAATGATTTTAACATCGGGAATAAGACGATAAATTCTTTCCGGGCATTCATCTTCATGGAAATAATCTGGAGTTATTTCACCCTTACAGTTTCCCTTGCAATGCTTAAAGATATCTTTATACCAAGATTTTCCTCTCTCATAATAGCGATCAAAATAATGTACTTCTTTCCTGTGTTTCGGGAAACAAACCTGAGAATGCTGTTTTAATTTTTCATATAGCCAGGTTGTACCGCCACGTTGGACACCAATCCCTAAAAAATTGGGCACTGACATTTTATCACCAAAATTGATTTGATAAAACGAGAACAACAGTAAGAATTTCTTGCCTCTTACTTAAGTAGTTATCTTAGAAATCTGCCTCGATATTTTTTCTTGAAATTTTGTTTTAGTATATTGATCAAGGCTTTCTTGTAATTGCTTAAGAGAATTTCTTTTATCACTATAATCCATATTTTTCACAGTCTGCAGTGTGGTTACTGCTTCTTTTACAGAGTTAAACCTCAATCTTTTTTGATGAACAATCTCTTTCTGACCACCTGAATTATGAACTATAGGCAAACAACCCTTGAAAATAGCTTCTACTGTTGCAATCCCAAACGGTTCATTATGCATTGTATGAAGAAAAAACTCTGCTTGATCAAGCTTTTTCTTAACTAGGCTCCACTCTAAATCTGGAAAAAGGTTTACATTTTCTAATCCTTCTTCATCAACTACACTCTGGCATTTATCAAAATAATCAGTGTTTTTATTCATCCCTATTATACTGAACTCCAAATTCGGTAACTGCTTCGCAATTTCTATTTGGTCAAGTTGCCTTTTGTTAGGCGTGAAAGAACCAAGAGAAACAACTTTACTTGAAGAAGAATAATTATCTGATACATCTATGTTATCTAAACAGGGAGGGTAAACTACGGATACCTCTTTATCTTCAAAATCATAGAATTCTAAAATCCTTTTTTTAGTAAACTCTGAGTTAGCTAGAAAAATACTCTTTTTCTCATTCAAGCTCAAAACGCTATATAAAAACTTAAGAGGGCTCGTATAAGCTTTCATTTTCAAAGATGACTTCAACCTTTCATTGTACTCGAAAGCTGCTTCTGGCGGAAAGTGCATATAATGTAAATATTTCGGCCCTTCTGGTAGTAAATAAGGTACATTATTTGAATTAATTACAAAGTCATATTGCTTTAACTTATTTCTAGCACTCAAGTTCAAAATTGGCATTTGATAAGTCGTGCCTTTATTCCATCCAATTGGCAAAATTCTTATGTGTTTAAAGTAACCTTGTAAATTATAATTTGAAGCAAAATTATCAATTTCTGCATCTGTACTAAATGACAACACATCGGGGCAGAGATTTTTTTTGTCTAAAGTTTGAATAATTTCAGCCACTACTTTACTTCTCCCCCCGACATTAACACGGTTTTGTAAAATCGCTATCTGGGTTTTTTTGCTTTTCTTAATATTGTTCATTGCTTACCTAGTCTTCCATAAAATCAAAGTCTAATAGTTCTAAATATTTTTCTTGCATATCTTCTACAGAGTAAGTTTCCTTTAACATCTGGAAATGGTCTTTGATACAACTTTTAATCCATTTAGGCTCCTCCATTATTTTTCTGTCCAAAAGATTGACTTTACTTGCTAAATCACTGGGGTCTTGGGGGTCAAATAACAGCTCATTCTTATAGTTATTTAATAAAACGGATCTATTTTCAGGAATATCTGAGCACAGAATTAATTTCCCGGCCCTAATTGACTCCAAAATGACATTTGAAGTTCCTTCATATAAAGAAGGTAATACCAAAATATCGCATGAGTCGTAAAAATTACCTATATCATCAACATAACCCAGAAAACGAACTCTTTTTTTCAGGTCTAAGTCTTTTACTATTTTTTTAAGATTTTTTACGTAACCTCTATTAGACTTTTCTCCAGCTATTTCAAGAGATACTCGATTCGGTAAACGCTGCATTGCTTTTATAACAACTCCTAAATTCTTTCTCGGAGTTACGTTTGTTACCACCCCTAACTTCTTTATTTTAGAGGACAAATTTACAGAACACTTATCAGTACGAAAAGTTATTCCGTTGTTGATCAATTTAACATTTCGAAACTTATCAGCAATCATCTCAAATGTTTTTTCAGAGTTACAAGTAATTATATTCGCAAAGGATAGTAGATGCCTATAGAAACGAGTAATATAAATGGGATTCGCCTCTCGTAATGAAAATATCACCTTGTTAGCTTTAAGACTAAAAACAGGTAATAATGGAACAAGCAAATTATGGTGTGATAAAATTGAATCGTAAGTCTCAGAACGGAGTAAAAATTTTATTGAAAATAATAAATAACCAAAAAACCTGAAAACGTTCCTAGCAAATCGGTTTTGTGTATCATTCCAAATAGGTAAGTTCCAAACAAAAATTCTACGTAGCGAAAAATCCCTCTCTAACTTTTGCTTGCTGTTTAACAAAATTAAATCTACATCAAAACCCTTTTCCGCAAAACCTTCAACTATAAACCTAAATTGTTTTTCCGCCCCTCCCCTCTTCCAAAAAGGTAAAATAAATAATACGCTCTTAGATTTTTCTGAACTGGAATTTTTCATTTAATAGCCGAGAGTTTTTAATATTAAATACAGAACCACACCACCAAAAAAAGCAATTATATACAAACATATGGCCTGATGATATTTTTTTCTAATACTAAAGCCTAAACCGGCAAATACTAGAAGATAAGGCATAATTTGAACCCTGTATCGAGCTGTCTCAGCCCCGTAAGCTAAAGCCGCTGCAGCCAACACAAAGAAAGGGATTAGAATTATAACCATATAATCCTTCTGGAAATTACGGAAAGCTTCAACCATGCCAATAAAAGAAAAAGGCATCAGTAAATACCAAACCAAGGTTCCCGGGGTGGTAAAAGTTGAATGAGCAAACATACTGAGGGTCTTCCAGGGAGGGAATGGCTTAATCAACATGAAAGGGAAGCCTATAATTAACCGCTCCGGATAAGATGCATATAAAAGGTAACTACCCAAACCCTCAGAGTCAAAACGTCTTTGCCCCCTTTTAATCTCTTCCAATTCCCTCGCCAAATAAGCAGGAGAAAAAAGGTTCAAACCCCTTTCCTGACCAGGGCCAGACCTCTTTATAAATACTCCTAAAGATATAAGAAGGGAAACAGAAATCACCACTATTAAACCTTTTTGTATCCAATCAATACCTATTCGTCGATAGACCAAATATAGTAAAATAACGAACAGTATTATTATAGATAATTCGGACCTTGACCAATAGAGTAACAACAAACCGATACTGCCCAGGAAAAATCCGATTAGCTTAAGATGCCTTATAGCCAAAAGAAAATACCATACGGTAAACACTCCAAAAAATGTTACAAGGATTTCCCTGTGAGGAAGAGCAGAATAAATAAAGAAATTTGGATACAATGCAACGAAAATAGCAGCATAGCGAGCCGGCGTTTTTCCGAATAAGTCTTTGGCAATTTTGTAGCTAAAAATCGCCGATAGGCAAACCAGAAAAACATAGACCCCGCGTATAATTAATGGATTCTGACCAAAATATTGGAAGATACCGGCATTGAGAACGTAGATTGCAGGCCCCGACAGACCTTCTACCCCTAGAATTCGATCCGACTGAGCCATTTGCCAGCTAATCTTGTTAAACTTCCATATATCTATTCCAGGTAAAAAAGGAGCACCGAATTTGCTTCTCAAAAACTCACTTACAATTATTACTGTACTGGTATTTAAAATGAAACTCAGCCCAATAACCTTCAACAAGAATCCTCGATCGCTCTCCCTCAATGTAATATTTATCAATAGGAATGAGAAAATATAGAGAGCTGATAAAACGCTGAATAATTGAAGATATTGGTCTATTAGTTTCATTGATAATTTGTTATTATGATCAAATTATTCAAAACCTCAAATCATTGATGGAAATTACTCATTAATAATTTTTTCCCACTCAGGAATCACCTTTGCGGATTTAAAATCTTCCGCTCTTCTTTTAGAAAGTTTAGAGTATTTCTTTTTTAATATGCTATTTTGTAATAAATCAACAATCTCTTTAGCAAAAAGCTGCTCTCGTTTAGTGATAGAACGACTAGCTCCCAGAAATTCTTTATTCATAACCGGAGTTAAAATTCCGTACTTAGCATATTCAATTTGATCGATACTAGACCCCAAATCAGTATCGGGGGCTAATATTTCTCTGGGGCCGGATTTACAATCTGTAGAAACAACGGGGGTTCCACAGGCCATGGATTCCACTAATACATTTCCAAACCCTTCCCAAAGAGAAGAAAAGGCAAACAATTCTGCTTCTTTAATAAAGTTATAGGGATTACTTTGAAAACCAAGAAAGTGAACTGATTCTTCTAAACCTAAATTTCTTGCCAACCGTATTAGTTTATCTTCTAAATCTCCCTCACCAAGAAAAATAAGTTTCGCATTTGCAATTTCTTTTTTTACTTCTTGAAACACTCTGATCAGGTGCCACTGACCTTTTTCCTCGGCCAATCTACCGGCATTTATAATTACAGGATTATTAAAAAGAGATTTATATTGATGTTTAATTTTTTTCTTAGCCTTTTTTTTAATATTTTTAATGTTAAAAGAGTTGTAAATAGTATATATTTTAGTTTTATCTAAACTATACATATCCCCCAAGCTTTTCTTAACACCCCTAGAAACAGCAATAATTGAATCAGCCTTCCCATAAAAATTTCTGTAAAGCTTTCCTTTAGCTGAGTTATATTTAGGCATTTGGGGATCTGCATGTTCTGAAATAATTATTTTATCACCCGTTTGCGTTAATACATTAAGAAAATTCATGAATCCCAAAAAGCTGATCGAGATATCAATATTATATTCTTTTTTTAACTGTCTTGTTTTCCAGATCCGTTTCAGCATCTGGTAAACTTTGTCCGGTTGATTTCTCGTGGGAGTAAAATTCAATGCTACTATTTCTCCTCGGTAATCATAATCAATTATCTTGGGCTTCCTTAAGAATAAAAATACATTATGCTGCTTTGCTAAATACAAAGAAAGGTTAGCTGCAACCTTTTCTGCACCCCCATTCCCCAACTTACCAGTTAAAAGAGCTATATTTTTAGTCATTTAGCAGTAAAGATAATTTCCTAAACACTTTCCACGCTGTTGTAAAAAAGTGCTTACAAATAAAGATACTGAATTCTAAAAACCAGTTTAATTCGTAAGAAAACTTAATTTTACGCAGATCAGTTAGTAGATGAATTTCGTTTTATTTAACTTCCATTTCTATTATACAATGAGGCAATAACCCTTTTTTGGGCAAATTTCCAGAACCGGGTGAAGAATATTGAGGGTTTATAATATAAAGATTTTAGCAACTTCCGAATCGCACTTTTCTTTCTACCTCTCTTCAACAGCTTTATACCATACCTAAAATTATGCTTTCCTAATGCGTGTCTTTTCACAGATTTAGGAAATTGGGTATACAATTTTTTATGCTTTTCGATTACCATATCTCTACCTTTCGCCTTATCAAGACTTTTAGAAATACTATCTGCATCCTCCACTTTAAAAGTCAATACCTCGTCCACAAGTTTAAACTCACATACCCTACTTAGTAATATTTTTAGATCCGTATCATGACAACCTGGAAGTCTTTCATCAAGGGGCAATACTTTTTCCAAATACGAGGACTTCAACAACATCGAGGAAGTTGTTGCTGCAGGCAATTCATGTCTCAAAGCATCTTGGAGCACCTCACCTTCTTTCCAAGCTTCGGTCACATATTTTCGATTATCATTTGATGCCCACTCGTGAGTCCTCGCCACCTGTCCATAAACAACTCCTACGGATTCAGGGCCTTCCTGAAAAGCCTTTACTTGAAGCTCAATTTTTCTTTCATCCCAATAATCATCATCATCCAAAAATGCAATATACTTACCTTTTGAAGCATCTAATCCTGAATTCCTCGCAGCCTGTGCCCCCTTGTTCGTTCTATGCTTAATATACCGCATACTTTCATCGTTAATATCACCCACAACTTTTTCGGTGTTATCAGTAGAAGCATCGTCTACAACTATCAGTTCAATATTTTTGTAAGACTGTCCTAAAACAGTTTGAATAGACCGCACTATTTTTTCCGCACGATTATACGTTGTGAGGATGGTTGATACCAAAGGTCTTTTCATCTTTTATCTTATATAAAAAATCCCAGATTATATAAAGAGAGTAATAATTCAATTAAAGTATTACTTCTCGCCTTTGACAAATACTTCATCGCCTCGGTTTTTCATTATAGTCAATTCAAAACCATATTTCTTTAAAGTTTCTTTCAATTCTGGCAAATCCATCCCAAAGTCATTTATAGAAGGGCGGTGGGAAGCCGGTAAATGTACTTCGATATATAGCAACCTACAGGAATTATCTAAAAGTGCTTCTTTTAGACCCCTTATAACTAAAGGCTCGGCCCCTTCCACATCAATTTTAACTACATTCGGACGAGGTATTTTTCCCTGGTTTATCAGCTCATCACCTTTCACGGTACGAATTTTATCCCCTTTTTTAGCGCGAGAGTCAGTTTGACCAACCGAGGTTAAACTAGTTGAACCTGCCATAAAATCTGTTTCAGATGAGGAATCAGACAGTGCTAATTCAAATAGCTCAACATTCTTTAGATTATTCAATTCAATGTTCTTCCTTAACTTCTCAACGTTTGGAGGATACGGTTCAAAAGATATTACTTTTCCTTTAGTCAATTCCTTTGCAGGTAAGCATGTATGTAAGCCTAAACTAGCTCCAATATCAAAGTATATGTCATTTGCTTGAAGGTTATTTATTAAATCCTTCAAAATTGCTCGCTCCGATTTAAACCTTTTCTTTACAGTTCTATAACTTGATTCTTGAGTGGAATTGAAATATGCGTCTGCATTACAGCATCCGAGCCTCATTCGTCCTTTTATCTTCCAAAAGCAATTTCTCGCTGCTCGCTTTGAATAATTCAAACTAGAGTGGAACAAAGCACCCAAGCCACCTTCTTGGACAATTTCTACTGCTCGGTCTAATTTATCTTTATTCATCATCGGCTCCCAACATTTCTATCTGATAACTATATTAAACCTAGGTTGCTAATCAGGTAAATCTCTAAATTAATTTATCCAATGCATTAAGTCTCTGTCTAATATATTGCTCAATCTTCTAACTTCCGAAGCAAACTCATCTTTCAGGCGTTCCTCAATTTCTTTCTTCAGCTGTTTTTTTTCGTTTTTATAATTCCAGTTACGGACTTTCTTTTTTAAGGGATTAATAATCTTCGATGGAAGTAAATGTCGTGAAATTGTAACCAATAATTCGCTCTTTTCTATGTTTTCGAGTGTTTGGCATCTCACTTGTTTACTCTGATTCTTTACTTCCAGATCTGGCTTAAAGTTCGTATCTACCCCTAAGAAACTCAACGTCTTTTCATATACATCCAAGGTATCAGTGATAAATTTATCAAATAAAACCACTTGTACCTGGTCACGCCCAAAAAAGTCAAAATATCTTTTTATTTGGGAGGTAAACTTAGGCACTTCAGTATAATAATAGTGTTCAGGAAATCTAGCATTTTCAGGAATCCGTAACCCCTGTTTTCGCTCGTGTTCAGCATCTAGAGCTTCTTCCAAGTCTCGGAGGTTTTCTCTCTTAGAATGGTGAACTAAATGGTTGTGCAAAGAATGCACTACTTCTATCGGGTTCCTCACTTGAACAATTATTTTTGAGTTGGGATTAAAATTAAATATTTCTCTTGCCGCATTTTCTGAATATAAATACCAAGTCGATTTTTCACCTACAATTTTTTCGCCTCTTGCTCCGCCAAAAAATTTAAAATATTCCTCCTTTGTCAAAGGTTCTTCATTATATTTTATATCGGAACCAAAAAAGTGGGGCTCCCCTGCTGCCATGAAAATATTTGGGTGTTGATCAAGATAATATCTCATTGAAGAAGTGCCACATTTTGGTGCTCCTACTATAAATGTATTAGGCCTTCGGGGAGTTCTCGTACTCATTATCATACTCAGATTTGATCTCTGATTAATTTCACAGAATTAAACAAGCCCCATTTGTAATACCGCCAGAACAACCACTGTATTGCCAAATAAGATACTAGCACTAACACCGCTATTAGAACAAAATTTACAAAACTTACCGATCCTAACACTGAAACCATAACCCAAAAAAGAATACTAAAAACAAGCGAACTTGTAAAAGCAGGTATTATTCCAGATTTTAACTCAAACAGGGAAAATGATGTAATTTCAGTAGAATATTTAAACCAAAAAGGCAAAGTCACAACTATTCCAAGTAATACAGATATCGCAGTCCCGTTAATACCGAAGTTAACAGTCAGCGGATAAATCGTACCAACAATAACCAAAACCCGCAAAAGGTTCATCCAGAACGTTAAATTTGGCCGGCCCACCGATTTAAATATAACACCAGTCGCAGATATGGAACGAATAAACCCAGCTAGTGCTAATATCTGCATAGACCTTACCATGGGCAGCCATTGCTCTCCCAGAAACAAATTTACAAAGGAATAAGAAAATAAAATTATTACGATAGTCAAAGGAAAAGTAAAATTGATAAGAACATTTAAAGTATTGACAAACCCTTTCTTCAATTTATCTTTATTCTCTTGAATTTTCGAATAGGCAGGGAAAGTTACCTTGCTTATTACCTTTGCAATCTCCGTAGCAGTTAAGTTTGATATTCTAAAAGCTAATTGGTAAAGACCAAGCGCCGTAGAACCCAGAACCCTTCCCAAAAATATGTCGTCCCCTTTCGTAGCTATAAAAGTCACTATACTTAATCCCATTATCCACCTACCAAAATCAATTAACTCCCTTGCTTTATCTATATCTAAAACAAAGCTTGGTCTGAAGCTATGCACTATATATGAAAAAACCGACCTTACAACATTTCTTGCCAACAATCCAAAAACTAGAGCCCAAACACTCCTTAAAACAAAAGCTGCAGGTAAAGCAACCGCCAAGTCAGCAACTGTGCCACTAAATTTGTAAATAAACTGCTTATGAAATTCCAGATCTTTTCTGAAATAAACTATCCCAACACTACGTAAGCCCCTAATTAGTTCAGCTAACCCTAGAATACGTACTATCAAAACGGCCCTTGGTTCTCCAAAGAATGTACCCACTAAGGGGGCCGCAAAAAACAAAATTATACCAAGGATTACACCACGGAGTACTTGAATTGTCCAAGCAGTATCAAGATATGATATTGTTTCTTCCTTTCTCTGTATTAGTGCTTGGTCAAAACCCGTTTTTGAAAAAGACTCTAAGCTGGAAAGTGCAAGTATAGCAATACCAAAGAGTCCGAAATCGTTGGGAGCCAAAAGACGTGCCAGAACTATAGTCCTAGTTAAACCAAATAAGCGGTTAATAATGCGAAGAGTAAATACCCAAACTCCAGCATGAACTACTTTTTGAGAAAGACGTTCTCCCGGTTTAAAGATCCATTGAAAAATATTTTTAACCTTGAGCCTTATTTCAGATAATTTCAATGTACTATATCAACTCTTATGCTAAACTTTGTGTATATGATATTTACTATGCTTAATAATGCAATTAGGACTGTTTTGAATGTGTGGTTATATAACAAAGTTTAGTGTAAGATGATCTCCTAAAATAAACTTGCAGTCAAAGTCATTATTTAATTATAACTTCGATGAAAAATTTTTGTTCCTTTAAAAAAAGAAAAGGCCCAACCTAATTAAAGGTCAGGCCTTTTGAATGCAATATGTATTGCTATTTCATTTATCTTAAAATGAACAGTTTCTTTGCTTCACTGACTAATGTATCTTCTTCGCCTTTCACACCAATACTGTAAAGATATATGCCATTAGCTACTTTATTCCCATCTGCTTCTAATTCCCAGGTAATGGAGTTTGTTTGACGATAGCCACTTTTGAAAACTAGGTTACCTTTTGTATTGAAAACCTCTACAGACATTCCCTTTATTTCTTCTCCCTTTACCGTGAACGTCGCCTGTCCCTCCGTAGATACTGGGTTCGGATAGACCATTGCTTTTGAGATACTGACTCCGTCAACTTCATCCAAGTCAGTAAGAGAAGAGGGTGAACTCTTGCCGTCCTCATCCCAATCACCTACAACTGGTACATCATTCGGGCCACCACCGTAATCTACTTTATCCCAGGTTGGTTTCGGATCGGTGATGCTATC
>Ga0207714_1002115_pt1 | contig 12271 bp, 8 predicted proteins | sample PonA232FremontCA_2_FD_187270 | JGI IMG/M metagenome (GOLD analysis project Ga0207714, IMG submission 187270) | Marine sediment microbial community from Fremont, CA, USA - Pond A23 Sediment 2 (SPAdes) | ecosystem: Environmental > Aquatic > Marine > Unclassified | place: USA: Fremont, California... | reverse complement strand
CCTGTAATTATATGAAGGTGCTCAGGATATCCACATCCTGCGTCTTCCAACCCAACGAAATCCAGCGGGTTCTACGAGGGCGGCTGTGCATATGTCAAACTGGTTAGATTCGCGGAATATGCCGACCGTTTGATATATTCAATATTGGAGATCTTATTTGCAAACCCCACGATCTCCCGGAAGGTCATCTCCCCCGCCATGTCCGGATCTCCGAATCAGTCCCCCAAACTCCTCGACCGGGTGCGGCAGACCTGTCGGCGCCGCCAGTATAGCTACCACACGGAGAAAGCGTACGTGCGGTGGGTCACCCGCTTTGTTCGCTTCCACGACACTACCCATCCCCGGCGCCTCGACGAGGACGACATTCGAGCGTTTCTGAACCACCTGGCGTCGGACCGCAACGTGGCCGCGTCTACGCAGAACCAGGCCCTGAGTGCCCTCCTCTTCCTCTACGAACAGGTGCTCGGCGTGGAGCTTGATGACATCGGCCCGCTCGACCGCGTCGACCGGCCCAAGCGCCTCCCCACGGTGCTCTCCCGCGACGAGGTGCAGCGGCTCTTTTCGGCCCTGTCCTCGGGGCCCAATCGGCTCGTCGTTCATCTCTTGTATGGCAGTGGACTTCGGTTGTCGGAAGCCCTGCGCCTCCGGATCAAAGAACTCGACTTTGATCACAGCCGCATCCACGTGCGGGACGGCAAGGGCGGCAAGGACCGAACGACGGTGCTCCCGGAGCGCCTCCACGACCCGCTCCGGCGCCACCTGAAAACGGTGAGAGCCCAGCACGAGAACGACTGTGCCGAGGGCATGGGCGGGGTCTACCTGCCCGACGCAATCGAGGAAAAATACCCGAACGCCGCGACCGAGTGGCGGTGGCAGTACGTCTTCCCCTCCACGCAACTGTCGGAAGACCCGCGGAGCGGCGCGGTGCGCCGCCATCACCGCTCCGACTCGGCCGTGCAGCGGGCTGTGAAGAAGGCCGCCGACGCAGCGGAGATCGAGAAGCGCGCCACTTGTCACACGCTTCGGCATTCATTTGCGACGCACCTGCTGCAGGACGGCACCGACGTGCGCACCATTCAGCGGCTGCTGGGACACAAGGAGCTGCGCACCACCATGCAGTACGTCCACGTCCTGGAGCAGAGCGGCGAGGGCATCACCAGTCCCCTCGACACCCTCCCCGGGGAGTCGGCCTAGTCCTCTACATTTTCAACCGACTTCTCCTCCCCCGCCCCCTCCAACCAGCCCCCACCCCGATCCTCTAGCCACTGCAGCAAGGCCGGCAGGAAGATCACCGCCGCGAGCAGGGTCGTGCCCAGGCCTACGACGGCGAGAATGCCGATCGAGTTGAGGCCCGGATGGAAGCTGAGGAGGAGCCCCCCAAACCCGACCATCGTCGTAAGCGTGCCCATCGTGACGTGCTCCCCCGTGGACCGGAGCACCATCCAGAGCGAGTGCGGGCCCTCCTCGCGGTACCGATGCACCATGTGGACCCCCGCATCGTTGCCAATGCCCAGAATGGCGGGAAAGACGATCATGTTGTAGAAATTCACCATGAGCCCGAACACCTCCATCAGCAGTAGCATCCACAGGAGGCCCACCACGAGCGGCACGAGAGCAAGCCCCGCCCACCAGAACGACCGGAAGTTGACCCACATCAGCAACGCCACGATGAGGAACGTGGCCGCGATCATCCAGGGGGCCTCTCGCTGCAGCAGGAGCAGCATGTCCGCCGCTACGATCGAGGTCGAGCCGGCGTGGTATGTTTCTCCGTCGTCGGTTTGAATGGTGCCCACATCCTGCGCGAAGGCAATGGATTTACGCCCGTCGGCCAGGCCCACGGACGGGTAGATCATGATGAAGGTGCCTAGCTCTCCCTCCTTCGTCGTGAATTGCTTCCGGAGGAACTTGGGCACCTGGTCGAGCGCGATGGGCTGGCGGGTCTGGGCGGCGCGCCGCAGCCGTTCGAGGGCGTCGGAGGTTTCGTCCTTCAGATAGCGGTTTTCGGTGGCTGTCTCGCGGATCTCGGCGATGCGCTGAAGCTTCTTCGCCCGCGCGGTGTCGCTGAGCGGGAACCGCTCCTGTAGGCTCTCCACAGCCAGGATCGTAGGTGAGGTGGTGTCGGCCCGCATCTTTTCGCGGACGGCCCGCACCACGTCGGGCACGTCCTCCTGGCTGTCGGCCACGATGTAGGCAGGATTGCGGCGCCCGTCCCCGCCCGAACTCGCCCGACTCACGTACTGGGCGCGTTCCTCGTACCCGGTGTACTCCGGCTCAAGCTCCCCAAAGTCGTACTGAAACTCGACGCGGGGCACCAGCACAAGCGCCAGGACCACGGCCAGGAGCCCCCCCACCACGACAGGACGCGCCCCGGGATAGCGTCCCTCCTCAGTCGCCTCGACCTCCATGTCCGCCGCCCGCTTTAGGTTGAGAAGGCCGCTGCGCTCGAGCAGCGCCAGCAGGGCCGGCATCACGACGGTCATGGCCGCGAGCGCGAAGAGAACGCCCGTGCCCGCAATGGCCCCGAACTCACTGAAGCCCTTGAAGTCGGCCGCCGTGAGCACGTACAGCGCCCCCGCCGTGGTGAACGCCCCCACGGCAATGGCCTGTCCGGTGCTCGCAAACGTCTCTTCTGCCGCGTCGGCCACAGTGTTGCCCACGGCCCGTTCTTCGGCGTAGCGGCCGTAGAAGTGGATGCCAAAGTCGATGCCCAACCCGAAGAGGATGAGCCCGAGCGTCGACGTCATCAGGTTGAGCTGCCCAAACAGCAGAGAGGCCACCGCCCCGGTCCAGAGAAGGCTCATGAGCAGTGGAATGCCGATGACCAGCCCCATCACGGGCGCCCGTAGCAAGGCCCGCCAAAGAGACTGGTTCGCCGACGATCCTCCCCGTGCCCGGTACGCCTTGTACAAAAAGTACAGGATCACCACGAGCAGCACCGTCCCCACCCCCCCTCCAAACGAGCCCGCTACGTCTTCCCAAATGGTGCTCACCTCCACGAGCTGCCGGTACAAGCGCCCGGCCAGTACGACCTCCATCTCCGGGTGGTACGACTCGGGGTTCATCTCGTCGACCAGCGAGCGAACGTCGGCGTACAGGTTCTCGATGTATCCGATGTCGGTGTTGGAGCCCGACGGATAAAACCGCAGTACCATGGTGGTACTGTCATCGGAAATCGGATACCGCGTGCCGATGAGGCGGTCGTATACCCCCTCCAGCTGCTGGGCCGTGTCTTCGTCCTCTTCCTGGGCCGCGGTGGTGTCCTCCTCCGTATCGAGCTCAAAGTAGAAGGGATTGGCCTCGCGGCGGGCCTGTTCAGCCTCCTCGATCTTGTCTTGCAGAAACGCTTCGACCTGCCGGAGCTCCTGGTCGGAGGCAAAGTAGAGCGCATTGTCCTTCAGAAACTCAACCTCGCGCTTGTACTCCACCCGCGTCAGGTACGTCTCGCTCGTGTCCTCCGCTCGGGAGAGCGACAGGGCGCGAGGAATGAGGGCCTCCGCAAAGCGTTTATTGGCCTCGAACGACGGGCTCACGATGGCGACGGCCATGTCGCGCTCGCCCCCCACGGTCTCCTGTAACTTTTCGAGGGCCTGCACGCTCTCGTAGTCGTCGGGGACGAGGTTTGAAATGTCGGTGTCAATGCTCAGGTCCTTCGCCAAGTACCCGCTCCCAATCGACAGCAGGACGGCCGCGAGGAATACCCACGCGGCGTGCTGAACGACACCACGGATGAACGGGCGCAGGGCCTCGAAGAGACGATTCATAGAGTGCGTATGGATCGAACGGTATGGACACGAATGGCCCTCCCTCTACGGAGCGCTCCCTGCGGAGCCCCCTTCGCCCCTCGGATGCGCGTTTCGCCAAAGAACGAATGCTTACGGGCCCGGCACATCCCCCCTTCATCAAAACGCCGAGCAATCGCCTACCGGCCCACCGTCCCGGGGGCGTGCTGTGCGCCTCGGGCCGGGCGGTAGGTTTTTCCCTCATTTCTTCCTAACTTGCGGTCCTCATCCACCTTTCCTCTTCTCGCGACGCCTACATTCCAACGACTCGCTGCCCATGGCTAACACGTACGAATCAATCGAGATTGGCGATTCCCATGAGTGGACGCGGGTGGTCACGGCGGAGGATGTACAGATGTTCGCCGAGATTACGGGCGACGACAATCCCGTCCACGTCGATCCGGACTACGCCGAAGAGCACTCGCGGTTTGGGCGTCCCATCGTGCACGGGGTCCTGCTCCTCGGGCTCATCTCGAAGGTCCTCGGCCGCGACTTTCCCGGGCACGGAAGCATTGCCGTCGGCATTTCGTGTCGGTTTCTGCGCCCCGTCCCCGTGGGCTCCGAGGTCCGTGTGCAAATCAAGGTGTCGGAGAAGATTGAGGAGAACAAACACGTAAAGGTCCGCACGTACATCTACCGGGACGGCCAGATGGTGGTCGGGGGCGAAGGCCGCGTCATTCCGCCGACGGAGGACGAGGAGGACCCGCACCGGGCCCGCCGGTCGTAGCGTCGACGGGGCGCAGGCTGTATGCGCCGCACGGACGCCCGCCCCGGTTCTTGGTCAGTCCGCCAGCTTTAGGGGGCGGGACGGCGCCACGGTGTCGTTCAGATCAATCTGGTTGAGGATGGCGAGGTCCGTCTCCGTCATCCCGTCCGGCAGCGGCTGGCCCTCAATGAACGTCCGAAACGCCGCCTGTCGGTCGGCCGCACGGATGGCGAGGCGCTTGGGCTGGACGTTGAGCTTGTCCGGATCGGTGAGCCGGGCAAAGCTCGTCATCGACCGCTCGAAGTTGGGCCGATAGGTGTCATACCGGCCCGCGAGTGTAAGGCCCTGAAATTCGTAGACGTTGCCGCCGTAGGCGATAAAGTAGGTGAGCAGGCGCACCGTCTGGCCCTGCTGGGTCTGGGCCTCGGCGAGCATGCGTCGGGCGTCGTACCCGTTGACGGTCGTGGCCCGACGCTCAAGCACACGCAGCCCGTCCTGCCCGGCCAACTCGCGCGCTGCGGCCTCGGGCGTGTCCGCCCCGGAGAAGCGAAAGATCATGTAGGCGGACTGATCGGGGTGGATGAGGGCCACCTGACGCGGCTGATTCTGGACGGTCCACCGGCGGGGAATGGAGAACCGAAACTCGAGGTCGGGGTGATAAAAGACGTCATTCTCCGTGAACCCCTGGCGCGGGTTGTTGCCAAGCACGATGCGCTCGAGGGCGCCGTAATAGGTCTCCTGGTTGATCGACGTCGCAGGCCGCTGCACCTTCCCTTTCCACTCCTGCGCGAGCTTCGGAATCGTTTGCTGGCGCGCCCCTGGGTCGGGGTGGGTCGACTGCCAGGTGGGAATCGACTGGGCGCTTTGCTCCTGCTTCCGCTCCAGCGACCCGAAGAAGGCCGCCCCCTCCGCCGCCTCGTACCCGGCCCGCACGGCGTACTCCACCCCGAGTTGGTCGGACTCACGCTCGTTGTCGCGGCTGTAGCTGAGAGACAGAAGCTGCGCGGCGGTGCCGCCAAGATTCAGGACCTGCCGTCCCACATTCCCGCCGAGTGTGGCCTGCCCCAGCACGGCCCCGCCGACGAGCAGGCCCTGCGTAAACTGCCGTCGTGCGGCCTGCTGCGACGCGTGACGGGCCTCGACGTGCCCAATCTCGTGGCCCAGCACCACGGCCAATTGGGCCTCGTTGTTGAGGTGGGCGAGCAGCCCCCGGGTCACGTACACGTACCCGCCCGGCAGCGCGAAGGCGTTGATGATGGGACTGTCGAGCACGCGGAAGTGAAACTCGGTCTCCCGAAACCTTTGCGGGGTGTCGGGACGCCGAATGTGGCTTTCTGCCAGTACCTTCTGGGCCACTTCGTCGACGTACTGCTGGAGCTCTTCGTCCTCGTACACGCCGTACTGGTCCTGAATCTGCCGGTCGGCCTTCTGGCCCAGCTCCACCTCTTCCTCCCACGAGTACCCGTAGGCCCGTGTGTTGCCACTTACCGGGTTGACGCCCGTCGACACACAGCCGGTGCCGACCGACAAGAGGAGCAGCAGAACGGGCACCAGTCCCCAGAGGGCCGATCGGCGGCGTGCGGGACGGGGCTGGGAAATCGGGCGATACATGAGTGCGTTGGGCCTTGGAAAGATGGTACGGAACAGCGAGCCGGGCGCTGAGGATCAGTCGGACGGAGCCGTCGGGTCCGACGGATCGGCCACGGCGGCCTCGGGGGGCGAGGAATCGGGCGTTGCCGTCTTGGGCGCTGTGCTTCCCGACGCCGGCTCCACCACGGCCGTTCCGTCGGTCGAGCGCACCTGCAGGGCCTGGTGGGCCTCCGGGCCCGAGGCGAGGACCTCGTCGAACGGCGCGCGGTGCGTGGCCGTGATGAGACTCTGCCCCACAGCGTCGGACCGAAGGAGGTCGAGAAAGACGTCGGTGCGGTCCGCATCGAGCTTGCCAAAGGCATCGTCGAGCAGCAGGAGCGGCTCGGTGTCGCTCCGGGCCTGGAGGTAGAAGTACTGTGCCAGCTTGAGCGCCATGGCGAAGGTGCGGTGCTGGCCCTGCGAGCCGTAGCGGCGCACCTCCAGGTCGTCGAGCCGAAAAATGAGCTCGTCGCGCTGTGGCCCCACGAGGGTGGTGCCACGGTCGCGCTCCTGTCCGTGCTTGCGATCGAGAGCGGCGCGAAATTCCGCGGCGATGTCCTCGACGCTGGCGTCCGGGGCCAGGTCGCCAATCGTGTCGTACTCGATGGTGGGGCGCTCGGCCACGGCCTCGATGCGCCGATACGCCTCGGCGAGATCCTCCGCGAAGGTCTGCAGGAACTGCTGGCGCCGGTGGACGATGCGGCTGCCGAGCGACACGAGCTCCTCGGTCCAGGGCTCCAGCACCTCGGCGGGCGGCGGGGCGGAGCGCTTCTTGTAGCTGCGGAGCACCTCGTTGCGCTGGCGACGGGCCCGGCGGTACTTCATGAGGTCGTCCATGTACACGGGCCGCGCCTGGCTGAGAATGTTGTTCACGAACCGGCGCCGATCGCTGGGCCCCCCGGCCGTAAGGTCGTAGTCCTCCGGCGAAAACACGACCACTGGCAGCGTGCCCACAATGTCGGCTAGGCGGTCGAGCTCCACACCGTTCACGAAGATGCTCTTCCCCTCCCCCGGCACGTAGGCCAGCCGTACGGTCATGGGCTTCTCCCGCACGTTCGCCACGGTGCCCTCCACCTCAAAGTACGGCGCGTCCTTCCGAACGGCGTAGCGGTCGCGCGAGGCCGTAAAGCTCTTGGTGAGGCACAAGTAATGAATGGCTTCCAGCACGTTCGTCTTGCCCGCCCCGTTGGGCCCATACAGCAGATTGATGGACGGCGCGAGTGAAAACTCGCTCTCCGCGTGGGCACGGAACGACCGGAGGCGCAGGGTGTGCAGAATCATGAACGAGGCGGTCGCCACCTGAAAAACGGGAGGGGCCGCGTCGAGGGCCCGAGCATCTGTTCATTACGACAGGGTGGGGGCCTTCGTTCGTCGGTGGTTTGTGCAGGTGGTCGTCCCCCATGCCCGATGCCGAGCCCTTCTTGCTCCGGCCCCTGGAGGCGTCCGACCGTCGTGCCGTGCGGCGGCTCTGGTCTGCCCGGTTCGGGGGGACTGCCTCCACGCAGACGAACTGGATCGAGGCGGCCCTCGCCCCCTCCCATACCGCCACTGGCGTCGTCGCCGCGGCCCCCGCCGACGGTACGATCGTCGGAATCTCGTTTCTGGAGGTGGGGCGGCGCGCGTACACACGCCAGTACCTTGGGCTCACGGAGCTCGATCTGCAGGCCCCACTCGCCGAGCGCAACGGGCTTTTTCACCTCTCCTGCGTGCGGGTCGACTGGGAGGGACGGGGCATCGGGACGGCCTTCTACGAGCGCCGCCTCTCGGTGCTTGCCGCCCGGAACGTGCCCCGGGTGTTCGGGATCGCGTGGCACCGCCCCGGCTCCGTGGACAGCCGAGCGCTCTTCGAGTCATTCGGGTTCACCTGCCTCGCCACGGTCGAGCGCTACTACAGCCGCGTCGGAACGCGCCCGCACTGTCCCTACTGTGCGGACGAATGTGCATGCACCGCCTCCCTTTACGGCCGCACCGTGCCCACCCCGCACGCTCTTTGACTCCACACGTGTTTGGAGTAGTCTAAAAGGCGGCCCTTGGGGCACGCCTCGCATTGCGATGGTGGACCCGCGTGCTTAGGTTTCCAATTCGTCGTCCTCCTCGCCGTTGCCCCCAGAGCCCCCACCGCCCCCGTTCCCACCAGAGGGATCGTTCCCGCCCCCTGCGCTCTCGGCAACGGTGCGTGTCGAAAACACTGCGCGAATGCGTCGGACTGGTTCCGTCATGGTTGAATGCGATGTTGTGTGGGAGTTTCGGCACGTAGGTGCTTTGAAGCGCCTATCCTGCGTTGGGTGAAGAAAACAAGGAGCCTGTCCCTTTTCCACCGTCTTCCTCGGCGATGCTGATTGTTCTTCTCAGCACGTTGCTCGCAGTGGGGGCTACCCCCGCCGCTGACGACAACCTGGATGCCTGTCTCCGCCAGGCTCCCGTCCAGTCCCCTCCCCCCATCGGTTGGGGCGAAGGGATCCAGCAGATGTGGTCCAACGATCCCCCCGTATCCCCTGACACAATCCGTGCAGCCCTGTCCCAGGTTCGCACAGCACGGTCCTGCTTCCTGGCCCTAGACCCAGCGACCGTTGACCGGCCGTACCTTGGGAATGTCATGCGGACGTACTACGTGGAGACAGCTCTTCTTGCGGCCCTGCAACAATTTCAGACGGCGTTCGAGACGTTCGGGGCGGCCCGGGCGTACCTTCAATCGGAGCCCGCCATTCCCTCGACCGAAGCGGCGCGGACGGGATGGCCCCGGAGCCTTCACCAAAACGAAGGCCTCCTCCACTACATGCTCGGGGACCTCTCCTCGTCCATCCACCACTACCTTCGAGCGCTCCAGAGCACCCCGGCGGAAAATGTCAGCCTGCGCGTGCAGCATCTCATCGACGTGGCGGTGCTGCACCAGCACACGCAGGACTACCGGTCCGCTCAGCAGTACTACGACCGGGCCACCCGTCTCTTTCAGGAAAGCACACTCACCTCGACGACGCACCCCGAACGCTGGACCCGGCTGTTGTCGACCCAGGCCGATTTTCTGTTAGAGAAGACGCTGAACACCGAGTTCGAGCGTGCGCCCCTGGCGCGTGCCCGAACGCTGGCCCGGCGGGTTCGGGCCGCGACCGCCCCGGGCACGAAGCAGCACGCCAGTGCCACGCTGACGCTCTCGGAGAGTCTCGGGTACCTGGACGAATTCGAGGAGGCGTACCGGCTCAACGAGGAGGCCCGACGGTACGCTCGCACGAACGAGGCCCCTCGGCTCCAGGCCTTCGCACTTCTCAAGCTTGGCGTACTCCACATGCAGACCAACCAGTGGGCCTCGGCCGATTCCACGCTGCGTCGTGCGCTCCCCTTCGCCGAGGCCGTCGGGGATCTCGATTACCAGCGCCGGATTCTTCGGGCCCTCGGTCGCCTCCACGAACTGCGGCGCGAGTGGGCCGTGGCGGAGCAGTTCTACCGGCGGGGTGTGACTGCCATCGAGAAGGCCCGAGCGTCGCTGACGGCCACCCAGTGGGCGTCGACGGCCTTCGCCCAGTGGCGCGACGTGCACCGCGGCCTTGTGCGTGCCCTCTCGGCACAGGGGCACAGCCGCGCAGCCCTCTCAGCTCTCGACCGCACCCGCGCCCGTTACCTTCAAGATCTGCGCACCCAGGCGCGAGTTGCTACTCAGTTGCGCCCCACGGCCCGTGCCCGCCTCGACAGTCTTAGTCGCACACTGTCTGAGATTCGCACCCGGCTGGGGACAGAGACCCTTCCGGACGACGAGGAGGCGCGCCTCCGGACCCGCGCATCCGCTCTTGTGACTGCTCGCCGGCAGCTACTTCAACCCGACTCCGAGGACGGCGACCGTCCGTCGATTGGCGAAGTCGCGACGACGCTCGCTGACCAGGACCGGGCCCTGGTCTCCTACTTTCTTGACGATCCGTGGCCCGTGTACGACCGCTCTCCACGTTCCACGGCGTTCCTCCTCACGGCCGACACACTCCGTACCATTTCGCTTCCCGGGATCACGCAGGATTCTGTGCGCTCGCAGGTGCAGCGCATCTCTCCCTTGTTCACCCCTCAAGGCACCGCGCGGCGCCTCAGCGCGATGCACTTCGACCTCCGGCCCCTTCGCCGCCTCCACGATCAGTTATACGCCCCCGTGGCGGCGCATCTTCCGGCCCACCAGCCCCTCACGGTTGTCCCCGACGGGCCGATGTTTCACGTGCCGTATTCAATGCTCGCTACCGCCACGCCGAACGGCCGGTACGGCCACGCGCAGGCCCGCTTCGTGCTCCACGAACGTCCCACGACGCTCGAACTGGCGATGTCCATGGCGCGCGATACGTCCGACACCCCATTCGATCCGACCACTGTATCGCCTGACATTGCGGCCTTCGGAGTGTCATCGTTCGATACGCTTCGCACCGTCCCCCCTGCTCTCGAAGCATCGTTTCCGGCTCCCCCCACAGATTCCACACTGGCCCTTCCCCCGCTCCCGGGCGTGCGGGACGAGATCAATGCGTTGGATCGCCTCCTGGACGACGCGAAAACCTATGTCGGCGAGGCGGCAACCGAATCCGCTTTCGCCTCGGCCTCGCGACGGGCCGGGGTGCTCCACCTCGCCTCGCATGCGTTCGTGCATCCCTCCTCGCCTCTCCAGAATGCGTTTCTGCTGCGCCCGGATTCAACCTCGGACGGGCTTCTCTTCTTGCACGAGCTGCGGCTGCAGGACCGTGAAATTCCCCTCGCGGTCCTGAGTGGATGCAGCACGGCCCAGGGCACGCTCCGCGGCGGGGAAGGCATGGCGGGCCTCCAGTACGCCTTCCGGGCCATGGGGGCACAGTCGACGGTGGCCAACCTGTGGCCCGTGGCCGACCGGCCGAGCGTTGCGCTCATGGAGAATTTCTACCGGAACCTCCAGGCGGGACTGCCAAAGGATCGGGCACTCCGGCAGGCGAAGCTGACCTATCTTGAGAACCACCCCAAGAAGGCCAGTCCCTTCTTCTGGGCCCCAGCGGTGCTTTACGGATCGCCCCAGTCGGTGCCGCTAGAGAAGTCCACCGGACTTTTCCCGCCCCCTTTGTGGCTCACGATCCCCCTCGCGATTCTCATCCTGATTGGAGGAACTGTGCTTTGGCAGTCCCCTCGCTTCTCCCGGTCTTTCCGACAAATGTTCCTCCCGTGATGTGGGGCAAGGGGCCGGGACTTGACGCCTGTGTGGGCCGCTCGTTTGTTGAAAGTGCAGTCTGTCTCCTCATCTCTTTCCCGTCCGAATGCCCAACCGCCCTTCCCTCTTCGAGCAGCTTCAGACCCTTGCCACCGAGCAAAAAAACCCCCACTCCACCCACATCGACACGGCGTCGGTGGAGGAGATCCTGCGCGTCATCAACACCGAGGACCACAAGGTGCCCATCGCGGTGCGGCGGGAGTTGCCCCACGTGGCGGAGGCCGTGAAAATTGTGGTGGAGGCGTTCAAGAACGACGGACGACTGTTCTACGCGGGCGCCGGGACGAGCGGGCGGCTCGGCGTGGTGGACGCGTCGGAGTGCCCCCCCACGTTCGGCACCGATCCGGAGATGGTGCAGGGGATCATCGCGGGCGGGAAAGGGGCCGTTTTTCGGTCGCAGGAGGGGGCGGAGGACGTGCCCGAAGCGGGCACGAACGCCCTTGAGGAGCATGGGGTTACAGAAAACGATGTGGTCTGCGGCCTCACCTCCAGCGGGCGCACGCCGTTCGTGGTGGGCGCGGTGGAGCATGCCCGGGACGAGATTGGCTGTCCCACGCTGTTCGTGACGACGATCCCACGGGAGGACCTCGACGTGGAGCCGGACGTGGCGATCTGCCCCGTGGTGGGGCCGGAGGTGATCATGGGCTCGACGCGCATGAAGAGCGGCACCGCGCAGAAGCTCGTGCTCAACATGATCACCACCGCGGCGATGGTGCGCCTCGGCAAGGTCTACGAGAACATGATGGTCGACCTGCAGCGCACCAGTGAGAAGCTCGTGGAGCGCGGCATCCGCACGGTGATGATGGTGACGGGGGTGGACTACGACGCGGCCGACGCCACTCTCGACGAGTGCGACGGGCACGTCAAGACGGCCATCGTCATGATCCTCGCGGGCGTGGGGGTGGACGAGGCGCGGCGGCGGCTGGAGGCGACGGACGGCTTTGTGCGGCCGGCGATTGA
>Ga0207714_1002114_pt1 | contig 12277 bp, 10 predicted proteins | sample PonA232FremontCA_2_FD_187270 | JGI IMG/M metagenome (GOLD analysis project Ga0207714, IMG submission 187270) | Marine sediment microbial community from Fremont, CA, USA - Pond A23 Sediment 2 (SPAdes) | ecosystem: Environmental > Aquatic > Marine > Unclassified | place: USA: Fremont, California... | reverse complement strand
GAACGGCGTTCGAGGCGGAGGGGGGCACGCTGCACGAGGAAACCCCCGTCGAGGCCGTCGTGCCGGACGAGGACGTGCCGGCGGTCCGGACGGCCGGCGGGGACCGCGTCGGGGGCACCCGTGTCGTGGTGGCGGCGGGCGTCTGGTCCCGCGAGCTCGACGGGCTGACCCCCGACGCGACGCCCCCGGTGCGCCCGGTAAAGGGGCAATCGCTGCAACTGCGAAGCAAGCGCCCCTTCGACCTGCAGCACGTAATCCGGGGGCCCGAGGCCTACCTCGCCCCCAAAAGCGACGGGCGGATCGTCATGGGGGCCACGAGCGAGGAAATGGGCTTCGACACGACGGTGACGGCGGGGGGGCTCTACGACCTCCTGGAAGGGGGATGGGAGGTGGTGCCGGGCATCCGCGACCTGCCGGTCGACGAGACGTGGGCCGGACTGCGGCCCGCGAGCCGCGACCACGCGCCCCTCCTGGGCCGGTCGGCCGCGCCCGGGGTGCTCATGGCGACCGGGCACTACCGGCACGGGATTCTGCTGACGCCCATCACGGCCGAGGAGATGGCGCGACTGATTCGCACCGGAGAAACCTCGGACTGGCTCCGGCCGTTTTCTCCCCGTCGTTTCTCTGATGCCAAGTCCCCGACGAGGTCCGCATGAGCACCCCGACCGACCCCTCCATTCCCGTGACGGTCAACGGGGACGGGCGCACTGTGCCCGAGGACTATCCGTTGACCGAGCTGCTTCGGGACCTGGAGATCGACCCGGACAACGAGGACGAGGCCGCCGGGGTCGCCGTGGCGCTTAACGAGAGCGTGGTCCGCCGCCAGGACTGGGAGGACGTGCGGCTGGCCGAGGAGGACTCGATTGAGATCATCCAGGCGCAGCCGGGCGGGTGAGGGCGAGAATCGGGTGCCTCGAGGTCTTTTGTGTTGAACAGTCTGATTATGAGTGACGTCACGCACGCCAACGGAGCGGTCGCGAACGAGGCGGACGACGCCCTCGTGATTGGCGACCATTCCTTCTCGTCCCGCATTCTCGTCGGAACGAGCCGCTACCCGAACCCGCAGGTCATGCTCGATGCCCTGGAGGCGACGGGCACCGAGCTGGTCACGGTCGCCATCCGGCGGGTCAACATCGAGAACCCGGCCCCCGAGAGTCACCTCGATCTTCTCCGTAGGGGGGGATACGAGGTGCTGCCGAACACGGCGGGCTGCTACACGGCCCGCGAGGCGGTCCTGACGGCCCGGCTCGCGCGGGAGGCCCTGGGCACGGACCTGCTCAAACTGGAGGTGATCGGGGACGACGAGACGCTCATGCCGGATGTGGAGCAGCTGCTCGATGCCGCCAAGACGCTCGTTGACGACGGCTTCACGGTCCTCGCCTACGCCAACGACGACCCCATCACGTGCCGCAAGCTGGCGGACCTCGGGTGCGCGGCCGTCATGCCCCTCGGATCGCCCATCGGAAGCGGCATGGGCATCGTCAACCCGTACAACCTGCGCATCATCCGTGAGATGATCGAGGACACGCCCCTGATCGTCGACGCCGGGATTGGCACGGCCAGCGACGCCGTGACGGCAATGGAGCTGGGCTACGACGGCATCCTGGTCAACACGGCGATTGCGCAGGCGCAGCACCCGGTCGACATGGGCCACGCGATGCGCAAGGCGGTCGAGGCGGGACGGAGTGCCCATCGCGCCGGACGCATCCCACGGCGTCTGTACGCGGAGGCGTCGTCGTCCATGGAGGGGCGCATTGGAACGTGACGAGAAGAAGACGAGAAGAAAAGGGGGCGCCCCGGTCTCTCCTGGTGTCTGGCGCGAGTCTCCTTCGGGCCGCCCGGCGTTCAGAAGCGGTCTGTCGGATGAATATTCAGCCGAGACACAGCGGGCGACGTGCACAAACGAGGCCCAGGCGAGCCTCATAGCAGGGGCCGAGCAGACGCGGGATCACGCCTCCGGTGCGGCTACCGGGCGAGTGCCGAACCCGGTCTGCCCTGGGAATGCAGCGGTCGAGTAGTCCCTGGGCTGCAGAGAGCCGCGCGGTCGAAGGCGACAACCAGTCCGGCAAACAGCGTCCCACACCCCGAAACCGTACTGCTGCACTGCACCGCAACTAAACGGGTTGCTCATGGCCGTCCTTCCGTATCCCCGCCTGGCACTCATCGCCGACGGCTTCACGAACGACGCCCGGGCCGACCGGGCGGTCGAGGCGGTGCGGGCAGGGGTGCGCTGGGTGCACCTTCGCGACCACGAGGCGAGTCCGGAGGGGTTTGCGGCGGCGGCGCGTGCCCTCGCAGACCGGCTCCAGGCCGCGGCCGACGACGTCACGATCACGGTCAACACCCGCGTCGACGTGGCCGACGCGCTCGGGCGCGGGGCCCACATCGGATGGCGTGGGCCGTCGGTGGGGGAGGCCCGCCAGAGGCTTGGGCCGGAGGCCCTCATCGGCTACTCCGCCCACGAACACGTGGAGGCGGAAGGAGACCGGACGCAGGGGGTTGATTATTACTTCTTCAGTCCGGTCTTTCCAACCCCCAGCAAGCCGGACCGGCCCCCAGCAGGGATTGGCCCGCTCCGTGCCTTCTGCCGCGTTGCGGCCCCGGTGCCCGTGCTTGCCCTGGGCGGCATTACCCCCGAACGGGTCTCGGTGTGCCGGGCGGCCGGTGCCCACGGGGTGGCCGTGCTTTCGGGGATCATGAACGTAGACACGCCCCGCGCCGCGGCCCGGGCGTACCTCCGTGCGCTTGCCGAACACGCGTAGCCACGGCCTGTCCACCACTGCCTACATCGACCAAACTCCGCTTTGCCCATGCCCACGAAACCCGTAGCCCTCACCATCGCCGGAAGCGACTCGGGCGGTGGGGCTGGCATTCAGGCCGACCTGAAGGCCATGGAGGCCAACGGCGTCTTCGGCGCGTCCGCCCTCGCGGCGATCACGGCGCAGAACACCGAAGAAGTTTCACGGGCGCACGACCTGCCGCCGTCGCTCGTCGCCGCTCAGATCGACGCCGTGGCCACCGACATGGACGTCCAGGCGGCCAAGACCGGGATGCTTTCGGCCCCCGACATTATCGAGGCGGTGGCCGACCGGGTGGCGGCCCACGACCTGCGCCCGTTCGTGGTCGACCCGGTCATGATCTCGAAAACCGGCTTCAAGCTGCTGCAGGACGAGGCCATCGACACGTTGGTCAATGACCTGCTCCCCCTGGCGACCCTCGTCACGCCGAACGTCCACGAGGCCGAGCACTTGACCGACGTGGACATCGACACGCCGGAGGACCTGCAGACGGCCGCGGCCGCGCTGCTCGACCGCGGGCCGGATGCCGTGCTCGTCAAGGGCGGGCACCTGTCCGGTACCGAGGAGGCCGTCGACGTGCTCGCGGACGGGGACACGACACGGCGCTTCCGGGCCCCGCGGATCGATACGGAGCACACCCACGGCACCGGCTGCACCTACGCCTCGGCCATCGCCGCCCACCTGGCACAGGGGCACGACCTGGGCGCGGCCGTCGACCGGGCGAAGCGGTACGTGACCGGGGCCATCCGCCACGCCCTGCCGCTCGGCGCGGGGCGGGGCCCCACGAACCACTTTTTCCACCTCGACCCCGAGGCGGCCCGTGCCGACGCCGACGTGGCCGCCGCGTCGACGGGGCCGCACGCCCCTGACAGCGTGAACACTTCGTAAGAACGACAGGGAGAGGATCTTTTGCGTTCCGCGGAGCGTGTCAGTGATGCTTCATGCAGAAATCGGCACGCGAGCGACACACCTGCCCGTAGCTCAGTTGGACAGAGCGCAGCCTTGCGGTGGCTGAGGCCGGGGGTTCGAATCCTCCCGGGCAGGCTTTTCGGTCTACTGTTTCCCCTCGGTCCCATGCGGCCGAGGGGTTTTCTTTGTTGCCTGCGGGGCGCGTGGCGTTCAGGGACGACGGCGATTGATTCCCTGCGGCGTGAGGAATAGCCCAAGACTTAAGCACGTTCGGCTCCTGTCGTCCCTCAACCTCTGCTCACCGGACTGGTGCCTCGTCCCACGTGCCGCTGCAGGGTGCGTCTCCTCGCGTTTGGTCCGTTCGCCTTCGCGCCCACGAGTTCCGTCTGCCCCGGGTTCGACAACGCTGAGTTCCGGGCCACCGCCGCCGGCAACGCCATCCCGGGGTGCGTGGAGGAGGGGGAGCCCTACACCTACGACGAGCACGGCTTCGTGGCCACCTCCTACGTGCTGCCGACCGACCAGTACAGTACGCAGCTCGACCCGCCGGCCCACTGGAACGAGAACGGGGTCCTGCGCCCGGCCCCGGCGGATTCAGCACAGTGACCCCCAGGGGCGTACAAATGACGGCGGCTTCCGGGGGCCGCAGCGAAAATTCCTGTAGCAGATGGGGCCGGTCCAGCGCTGTCCCGCGCACGCCCGTCAGCGGCCGGGAAATTGATGGGGGCCTCGTCCCCGGACCCGGCTGTGCCCTGAACCGCTCCCCCGTCACCGACAGGCACGAGGTGCCCCACGCCCTACGGGGCTCCTACTGGGGGACTGGTCCGCAAACCGCTGCTCCCTCGATCCTACATGCTCCTCTATCGTTGTCTGCGCCTTGGTGAAGTTTTGTGGGCGCTCCAGCCAATCCCTGTACGGTTCTTGAGGGGTTGATAACAAAGCGGGCCTTGCAGGGGGAGACGTCACTTTCTACTGGCTCCCTGGTATCGTTTCGGGAATTCTTACTCGAGAAGGTTACATGGCCTACCTGCTTTCAGTCGCCGCCTCGCTCCTCCTTCCGGACGCCCCGTCCCTGTCGGAGCGCGAATCCGTACAGGTGCAGCAGTATCGGCTGTCCTCGCTTTTGGCGGCCGTTCTGGTGCCCGTCTTCGGCACTCTGTACGGCTGGGCCGCCCCGCAGGCCGTCGATCCGGCCTGGATTCGCCTCGCGCTTTCGGGCCTTCTGGTGGGGCTTTTCGTCGGCTCGTACCTATCGGACCGCGTGTGCCGAAACTATGTGCCGCTGACGTGGGGCCTTATCTATCTGTGCATGGCCTGGGTCACGGTCCTGGCCACGCTCAACGGCTTCTCCAGCGACTACACGATCGGGCTCGTCGTCTTCTACGGCTCTGCGGCCGTGGTCATTGGGCTCGGGGCGGAGTCCATCGCCCCGGTGTTCTGGTTCCTGGGAACCGGATTCCTGTTTGCCGTGGGCGGGCTCCTCGCGGCCCCCACACCACAGACCGATCCGCTCATCCTGATTTCTGGGCTGTCCACGGTGGCCTTTGCCGAGGGATTCTCCCTCTGGGGGCAGTTTGCCGCCTGGACGAAGGTCGAAAGCCAAGAGGCCCGCCTGCGTTCAATTGCCGAAAACGTCTCCGACGGCATCTACCGATCGACGCCGGACGAGGGGCTCGTGTTTGGCAATCAGGCACTGGCCGATATGTTCGGGTACTCGAGCCCGCATGAGCTCCTTCAAATGGACTCGGAGGCCCTGTACGCCGAGCCCGACAAGAGAAAACAGCTGGCCGCGGAGCTGAGACGAGGAACGAGCGAGCTGGATGGCATGGAGATTCGGTTCCGCCGAAAGGACGGAACGACATTTACCGGGCTTCTCAGTGGCACCGTGGTCCGTGACGAGGAGGGAACGGCCCGGTACTACGACGGGGCCATCACCAACATCACGCAACTAAAAGAGCAGCAGCACGCACTTCAGAAGCGCCGGGTCAAGCTCGAAGCGCTCTACACGGCCACCGACTCTCTGCTCCGGGCCTCCAGCCGGAAAGAAGTCGGGCAGGTTTTGACCGAGCTCGTCCAGGACGCACTCGGGTACCGTGGCGTTTTCATCCGGTTTGCTGAGGGGAGCGTCCTCAAGCCCACCCACGTGGCGACATCGGCGTGCGAGTTTATGCCGGAGCGTCCGGCTTTCGAGATCGGCGGGGAGAGCGCCGTCGCCGAGGCGTACCGGACCGGCGAGACGCTTATTGTGCCGGACCTGCAAAAGGCAACGATGGACGACCCCAACGACTACGGGGGCCTCCGCTCGGCGGTTGTCGTGCCGCTGGGCGAGCACGGCGTCTTTTCGGTGGGCTCGCCGACGCCGGGGGCCATTGGGACCTTCGACACGCATCTAATCGAGGTGCTGGGCACCTACGCGATGGTGGTGCTCGACCGTCTTCAGCAGGAGCAGGTTCTCCGATCCGCGAAGGAACAGGCGGAGTGGGCCCGGGCCCGGGCCGTAGAGGCCTCGAAGGCGAAATCGGCCTTCCTGGCCAACATGAGCCACGAGATTCGGACGCCCCTAACCTCGATCATCGGGTTTGCCGACGCCATTGGTGAAGAGATCCAGTCGCTAAAAGACTGCCCGGACGAGGCGGATCTCGTGCAGCTGGATCAATTCTCGGAACTCATCGGACAGGGCGGGGAGCGACTGCTCGATACGCTTGACGCCGTGCTTAATCTGTCCAAGTTGGAATCCGGACAAATCGAGCTGGCCGAGGAGGCCGTCGATCTGGTCGAGAAAACCCGTCAGGTTGCCGAGGAGCTTCGGCCGTCGGCGCAGGAGAAGGATCTTTGTCTAGACGTGTACACGGAGGCGGATGAGATTTTGGCCCGGGCCGACGAGGGAGCCGTGCAGATTGTCCTACAGAATCTTCTCTCCAACGGAATCAAGTACACCGAGGAGGGAGGCGTCCAGGTTCACGTTCACGGGACCGCCGGAGACGCGGTCCTGGAGGTGGAAGACAGCGGAATTGGGATGGAGCCGGAGCGGGCCGAGGCGCTCTTCGAGCCGTTCCGCCAGGCGTCGGAGGGGCTGAGCCGAAAGTTTGAGGGGTCCGGCGTCGGACTGGCGGTGACCAAGAAGGCCGTTGAACAGATGGGCGGTCGGGTGGACGTGGAGACCGAAAAAGGAACGGGCAGCCGCTTCGTCGTGCGGCTTCCGTGCTGTGAGAAAAACGAGGCGCGCCGTGACGTTGCGGCCCCATCCGGTCGAGGCTGAGGCGAAGCGACTGCGCGCATGGCGGCTGGGGAGGGCACGCCCCTGTGCTCCCATCGGAGAAGGAGGCCCCTACAGGCGCTCCGACGAAGGGGAGGCCCGCAGGGAGTCCGTCAGCAACTGTCCCCAGGAGGCATCGTAGGGGTGGACGGCGGACACCGGCTCGCCGTTTCGGACAACCGGCCGTCCCTCGTTCGCCCAGCGGAAGATGGAGCCCTTCAGGTTGTAGACTTCGGAAAACCCCTGCGTCTGCAACGCCTGCACCACGCCGGCCGACCGGTATCCGACCGAGCAGTACACCACGATCGGCGTGTCCGACGCCAGGGTGTCCAGGGCCGGGTAGGCGTCCGCCGACGGGCGCACACGCCGCGCCCCCCGCAGGTGGCTTACGGCGTACTCGTCGGGCGAGCGGGCGTCCAGCAAAACAGGAGTGGGAGAGGTGTCGTCGGCCAGCTGTGCGGCGAGCGAGTCGGTCGTGAGGGCGGTGACGTCCGGATACTCGGCTGCGATCATATGGTCGACCGCGCGCCAGGTGAGTGCCTCCGAGCACCCGGCCTGGAGCGCCACCGCGCACAGCAGAGACGCGAAGAGCCTGCGCATCGTTCGGGACGGGAGATTGGAACAGAGAAGAGGAGGTCTACAGCGCGATGACGTCTTCGATGCCGGAGGCCCGTTCGTAAATCCCAACGACCTCTTCGCTCGACGACATGCGGAGGTGGGCCGTTACGCTCTTGTAGTTGCCCTTGCTGGACTCCCGCACCCGGACCGGGTGGTCGTCGAACACAGCCTTTAGGTCGTCCAGTCGGGCCGCCGGGGCGATAAATTTGAAGGTGTACTGCGTTGGCCAGTCGTTCTGATCGTCGAGCAGCTCCTCAAAGCGGTCCCACCAGGCCTCGTCGTTTTCGGCATCCGGCTGATTAATAAACTGCATCAAAGGAGAAGGTTGATTCGAAGGCTCTTGACGGCAGTGTCTACGCACGGCGGAATCGGTTCGTTCTACGGGGCGGGGCGTGGTGAAAATGTGAAATTGTCAGTAAAGGGCGGGGCGGGCAGGGGGAGGCTGTATCAAATCAGCGGAGCAGGGGCGTTATTAAAGATGCTCCACACCACTCCCACTTCAAAGAGTCTCTGTGTCTCATGGATTGGACTTCGCTTCGCGAGGGCTGGTCGCGGGTCGGCCTCACGCTCACGGCACTGCTTGTCTTGCTGGCAGGGGCGGCCCTGCCCGCGCAGGGACAAGACTTGCTGGCGCAGTTTGAGGACAAGGTGACCACCTTCACGCTGGACAACGGACTGGACTTCGTGGTGGTCGAGCGCCACGACGCGCCCGTCGCCTCCTTCGCCACGTACGCCGACGTGGGGTCGGTCGACGAACCGCAGGGCAAGACCGGCATCGCCCACATGTTCGAACACATGGCGTTTAAGGGCACGACCACGATCAGCACCAAGAACATTGAGAAAGAGATGCAGGCCCTGGAGCGTCAGGAGGAGATTTACCTGCAGCTTCGCCGGGAGCGGGCGAAAGGCCCGCAGGCCGACTCGTCCCGCATCGCGGCGCTCGAAGAGCAGTTTGAGCAGGCCACGACGGAGGCCGAGTCGTACATCGAGAAGGGGGAGTTCGAAAACATCCTGGAACGGAATGGGGTGAGCGGCCTCAACGCCACCACCTCGGCCGACGCGACCCGGTACTTCTACAGCCTGCCGGCCAACAAGGCGGAGCTCTTCTTTGCCCTGGAATCCGACCGGTTCGCGAACCCGGTGCTCCGTGAGTTTTACACCGAGCGCGACGTGGTCATGGAGGAGCGGCGCCAGCGCACGGAGTCGAGCCCCACGGGCCGCCTGGTCGAAGAGTTCTTGACCACTGCATTCAAGGCGCATCCCTACGGCAACCCGACCATCGGCCACATGTCGGACCTTCAAAACCTGTCCCGGACCGACGCCAAGCAGTTCTTCGAGAAGCATTACAGCCCGCGCAACCTGACCATTGGGATTGCCGGGGACGTGAACCCGGAGCAGATGCGGGCCTTCGCAGAACAGTACTTTGGGGGCCTGCCCGGAGGAGACGAGCCGCTGCCGGTCCGGACCGAGGAGCCGGAGCAGATTAGCGAACGCCGGGTTGTCATCCGCGAACAGACGCAGCCGTTTGTCGTGATGGGCTTTCACCGGCCCAGCATGCAAAGCGAGGACGCGCCCGTCTACGATGTGTTAGGGGACGTGCTGACGGGCGGGCGCACGAGCCGCCTCTACGAAAACCTGGTGACCGAGGAAAAGGCCCTACAGGTTCAGGCCCTGCCGGCCTTTCCGGGCAGCAAGTACGACACCATGTTCGGCATCTTCGGGGTTCCCAACCGGGGGGTCTCGCCGGACAGCGTAGAGCACATGATCTACGACGAGCTGGAGGCGATTAAAGAGAACGGCATCAGTCAAGAGGAGCTCGAGCGGGCGAAGACGCGAGCACGGTCCAATCTCATCGGGCAGCTTGATTCCAATCAGGGGCTTGCCCTGCAATTTGCCCAGATGGAGGAGCTGAAGGGCGACTGGCGCTCGGTCTTCCGGCGTCTCGACGCCATTCAGGCCATCACGGTGGAGGACGTGCAGCGTGTGGCGCAAAACACGTTCAGGCGGAGCAACCGCACCGTCGCCATGATCAAAACGACCGACGACGAGCAGCAGCCCACGACCGCCGCCAACTAGCGCGTGCTGCTGTTCCTGCATTCCTCTCGGTATCTCCTGCTGACCAGAATTCCTTCGTACGATGGATCGCTTTTCGCCTACTCGTCTGCTGTCCGTGATGGCCCTGGGCCTTCTCCTCGTGGGGCTGGGGGCCCTGCATCCGGCCTCGGCCCAGGAGACGGACATCCAGACGGCCGACTACGACGTGACAGAGCTCACGTATCCGGAGCTTCGCGACTTTGACGTTCCGGAGCCGGAGCGCGTTGAGCTCGACAACGGCATGACCATCTTTCTGCTGGAGGATCCGGAGCTGCCCCAGGTCAACGCCACGGCCCAGATCGGTGTGGGCTCCGTCTACGAGCCCGCCGAGAAGCGGGGCCTCGCCTCCATCACGGGGACGGTCATGCGCACCGGCGGGACCGAATCGATGGCGCCGGACAGCCTGAACACGGTGCTCGAAAACATCGCGGCCACCGTCGAGACCAGCATCGGCGAGACCTCGGGGTCGGCCTACATGTCGACCCTTGCCGACCACGTCGACACGGTCCTTCCGATCTTCGCCGAGGTGCTTCGCCGTCCCGCCTTCGCGGGAAATCGAGTGCAGCAGGCCAAGAGCCAGGTCAAGTCGGGCATCTCGCGCCGGAACGACCAGGCCAGCGCCATCGTGGGGCGCGAGTTTGACAAGGTCCTGTACGGGGGGGACAGTCCGTACGCCCGCACCCCGGAGCTGTATACGGTCGACCGGATCAAGCGGCAGGACCTCGTGGACTTCCACGACCAGTATTTCCACCCGAACAACGTCATCCTGAGCGTGTGGGGCGACTTCGACGCCGACCAGATGGAGCAGGCGCTCCGCGAGCAGTTTGGGGACTGGGAGGCCGCGGCCGACTTCGAGCCGCCGACCCCGCCGGAGCCGGACGCCGAGCGCGCGCATTCCGTCAATTTCGTCCCGAAGGGCGACGTCAACCAGAGCAAGATCCGCATGGGACATCCTGGCGAGATCACGCGTCGGAGCGACGACTACGCCTCGGTGCAGATGATGAACGAGGTGCTCAGCGGGGGCTTCTCCGGCCGCCTGTTTCAGCAGGTGCGTCGGGAAAAGGGCCTGGCGTACTCCGTCGGCGGCGCCTACACGGCGGGCTACGACCGCCCGGGGCGCTTCTACGCTGGAATTGCCTCTCAGAGCGCCAGCACTGTGGAGGCCACGAACGCGGTGATGACGGAGGTCGAGCGGATGCGGGAGGAACCGCCCACCCAGGAGGAACTCGGGCTCGCCAAAGACAGCTACCTGAACTCGTTCGTCTTCAACTTCGACTCGGAGCGGGAAATCTTGGGGCGCCGTGCCACCTACGAGTACTACGACTATCCCGCCGACTTCCTGCAACAGACCCGGAATGCCATCGAGGAGGTGACGCCGGACGACGTGCTGTCGGCGGCGCAGACGTACCTCCATCCTGACGAGTCGCACATCCTGATCGTCGGGAACGGCGATCAGTTTAGCGAGGCCCTGTCTACACTCAGTCAGGACGGGACGGTCGATACCCTCGACATCTCGATCCCCCGCGAGGCGCCTGGTGCGGACGAGGCCGCCATGACGGCCGCCGAGGAGGAGGCCGCGATGGCGGGGCAGCAGCTGATGGCGAGCGCCAAGGAGGCCCTCGGCGGGTCGGCCTTCGACCAGATCCAGAACATGCGCGTCGTCACCAAGCAGCAGAACACTGAGAGCACGCTCGTCGTGCGGCTTCCCGATCAACTGCGGACGGAGGTCAGCACCGCCATGGGCAACATCACCGTGGTCAACGACGGCGAGACCATGAAGATGAAGACCCCGCAGGGGACCCGCACCGCGCCGCCGTCGGCCCGCGGCCAGATCATGGGACAGCTCTGGCGCAGCCTCCCCTACCTGATGGCCAACCTGGACCACGACGGCCTGACGGTGACGGCCCAGGCAGACACAACCGTGGAGGGCACGAGCTACCAGCAGGCTCGCGTGACCCCCCCCGCCGGGCCCGAGTACACCCTCTACCTCCACGCCGAGACGATGCGGCCGGAGCGCCTCACGCTCGAGCAAACCAACCCACAGACGGGCCAGCAGGTGCAGGTGACCCAGACGTTCACTGACTTTCGGACGGTGAGTGGCGTCCGGTTGCCGTTCACGACCGAGACGGTCCAGTCGACAGGCGACGGCGAAAACACCGTCACGGCCACCATTCAGAGCCTCGACATCAATGCGGACCTGGAGGACGGGCTCTTCACGCTCGGCTCCTCATCGGGCGGCGGGGCGTCGCAGTAGTGCTCCAGGAGAACCGACGACACGCCACGAGCGCCCGGGGCTCTCTGCACGGAGGCCCGGGCGTTTCGTGGTTCTAGGGGGACTTTGGAGGGGGCGCGTCCGGCCGAACGTTCAGGCACGCTGGAGCATTGGACCACCGCTCATTCTCACCCACAGCGCTTGGTTACACTCATGTCTCTTCCGCAGTCCGTTGCGCTCTGCGACGTTGGGCCCCGCGACGGCTTCCAGTTTGAGGAGCAGTTCATCCCCACCGACCGGAAGGTCGACGTCATCACGGCACTGGCCGACGCCGGCCTGCCGCGCATCCAGGTCACCTCGTTCGTGCATCCGAAGTGGGTCCCCCAGATG
>Ga0207714_1002113_pt1 | contig 12282 bp, 18 predicted proteins | sample PonA232FremontCA_2_FD_187270 | JGI IMG/M metagenome (GOLD analysis project Ga0207714, IMG submission 187270) | Marine sediment microbial community from Fremont, CA, USA - Pond A23 Sediment 2 (SPAdes) | ecosystem: Environmental > Aquatic > Marine > Unclassified | place: USA: Fremont, California... | reverse complement strand
CCAAATGCACGGGGTTTTAACACAGATGAGCGTTCACCGAAGGCTACCTATACAGGAACGTGTATATTCTTTAAATACCCCCGGGTGGGGGTTTAAGTAGAAGCGACCGGCGGCGTCAGGGCATCCAGAACCGCCGGGCCATCTCGAACGTGAGGAACCCGGCGAACGCGAGCACCGCCGCGCCGGCCATAACCGACGCGGGCCACCCGAGCACAGCGGCCGCCACCATCCCGGCACCGCCCGCGGTCGCGGCGATCAGGCCACGGGTCGCGTATGCTTCACCGGCGCTCGGCGGCGCATCACGCATCGCGATCACCGAACTGTCCGAGTGCCGTCTGACCGTCATCGGTGAGGTACTCCGGCCGGTCCACGTCGACGCCGACCCGCTTCTGCGCCATCGCGACGTACTCCGGGTTCAGGTCGATACCGATGAAGCGCCGCCCGAGCCGCTTCGCGACCAGACACGTCGTTCCGGCACCGGCGAACGGGTCGAGCACGATCCCCGGCTCGGTCGCATCGGTGTCGCAGTCGCACGTCGGCACCGCCGAGTCGGCCGGGACACGCTCCGACACCAACACCTCTCGGTAGTAACTCCCGAGCACGTCGGCAGCCACACGGGCCAGTTCTGCTGTCTCGTCGCCAACGCGGTCGTATGGGTTCCCCTCCCCTCCGTCGCCGTCTCCGATCCCGACGGTGCGTGCGGCTTCGAGGTGTTCCACCGTTAACCCTCGCTCGTCTGCGAGTTCCAACGCCCGCCGCGTCTGCTCGCGGTCGATGGCGTCGGGGTCGAGTTCCCACGGCGGCACCGTCTCGACTTCGGTCCCATACGGAGCGCCACACGCACCACACACGACCGGCGGGCACGACGATTTGATCGGCTTCCGGCAGAGTTCCGGCGGGTACACCGCGAAGTGAGCGTCCGGGTACGGCTGCGGCGCGATCGTGAACACGTCGCCGGGGTTCTTCCCGGCGCTCGTGTCCCGCTCCGGCTCGTTCCCGGAATACTGGCGGTTGCTGTTGTCCTCGTGTTTCACCCCGCCGATCGGCGGCTCGGTGTCGTGCTCGGTCGTGTACGGCTCCCGGATCGCGTCGAGGTCGAACCATCCGTCGGGTTCCGGGCGTAGGTAGAACAGCTGCTCGGTCGTCGTGTTGAGCCTGTCCTTCACGCTCGACGGCATCGGGTTCGGCTTCGCCCAGGTACAGTCGTTTCTCACGACCCACCCGTCCTCTTGGAGCGCGATCGCCACGCGGTGCGGGACGAGCATTTTGTTCTTCCGCCCGAGACGGTCGTTCCGAGACGGCATATCTGACGGGACGTATGTCTCTTTCACGTCGTCTGTGGGGTTGTCCCACGAGCCGCGGCCGCTCCCGGCGTATGAATCTCCGAGGTTCAACCACACCGCGCCGTCCGGCCGGAGCACGCGCCGGATCTCTCGGAACACGTCGACCAACTCCGAGATGTACTCATCGAGCGTTTCCTCAAGTCCGATCTGCCCACCGACGCCGTAGTCACGCAGCCCGAAGTACGGCGGCGAGGTCATCACCATATGGACGGACGACTCAGGGAGTTCCGCGAGTGTCTCGCGGGCGTCCCCCTGATGGATGTTGTTCGTCCAGGCGTCGATGCCGTCAGCCATCCTCCCCCCCGTCTGCGAACGCGGTCAGCGGCTCGGTGTTGTCAGGGGCCGGTTCCGTCTGGACGACGCCGCGCCGGAGGTGCCACTCGACGAGCGCCCGGCAGTAGTCACAGTTACACTCCGCGACGAGCCGACGGTCGGCACCGTCGGGCCACTCCGGGCCGGTCATCGCCCCCTCACGTAGTACAAGTACCCGGTCGGCTCCCCGCCGTGGATATCGGAGATCGCGTCGCGCCACGCCGCGGCGCTCTCGAACCCGCTCATATCGGCGCATATCTCGAACCACTCCGGGTTACTCGCGTCGACCGACCGGAGCTTCGTCACCCATACGTCGCCTTTCTTCGGGCCGGTGCGGGACTCGCGCCACCACGTCTTGCCGGTCGTTCGGTCGGACGCCCGGAAGGAAATAACTGACCCGTGCTCAACGAGTTGTGACCGCGCCGTCTCGTTCGAGAACACGATCGGACCGACGTGGCCGCCGTCGGTCGTCGCCTCGAACTCGTGCAGATGGTACTGCGCCACGTCGTGATACGCCCGATCGGCCCGTTCCAGCACGCGGAGCGCGTCCCCTTCTCCCTCGGGCATCGTTACTCTCCCTCCGGCACGCGGCCCAACGCCGCGAGTGCCGCCCGGAGCGTTTCCTCCGCGTCGCCGTCGACGTCTGCCGCGACCGACTCGATGGCGCGGCTCGCACCTTCGATATCCGGGTCGGGCGCGTTCTCATCCCGAACCGCGTAGACGTGGACTCGCTCCCCGGCGAGATCCTCGGTGAGATAACACCGGCCCTGTTTGTCCGGCGTCACGGTCTTGTGACAATCCAACTCCGTCAGGGTGACTTGTTGCGTCCCCATACGCGTGTGTACGCCACCGCCCCACTAATAGGTTGGTATCGTCCCGACACCGGGAACAGACCGCCGTTCGACCCGAAACACACCCGCAGATATAAGTGATATACCGCCCTACTACCGGGTGGGTATGACCCAACAAGCAGACACCGACAACGATTTGATCGACACCTCCCAGGCGGTCGCCGGCGAGGAAGTCCCAGTCATCCGGACGCCGCCGGTGCTCGACGCGGCATACCGCGACGGCTACCAGATCGGCACGGAGATAACCAACCTGAGCGAGTTCAAGAAGTCCGACCTGTGGGCCGACGACACCGCGGCGTGGCTCCGTCAGACGGCCGGCTTCGAGGACTCCGCCGGCGACAAGACGTTTTCGCGCGACCGGCTCGTCGTGGTCATCCCGACCGACCTCGACGCGCAGCCGCCGCGGCTCGGGACGGCGATGCGGGCGGGGGCCGTGTTCGAGACGCTCGAACAGGTGTTCGATGTGGGAGCGCGCGACGCGATGGAGGGCCGGCCGCCGGAGCCGGCGCGGGCGGCATCTGAAGTGAACCTCGGGGTGGGTCGATGAGACGGCACGGGTCGGCGTGCGGCCACCGTGGCTGTAACGGCGAACTCCGATCGACGGGCGACGACCCGCTGCTGCCGTCGTTCTTGACTCGGCTGGAGTGCGACCGCTGTGGCGAGTGGTGGATTTACGACGAGTCGGCCGGCGAGTCCGAAATCGACCGATAGCGGCCGGCGGCGGCGTTCTTTTTTCGCGTTCGAGTTGAAACGCACCAAACACTTATCACAAACACCGCCCTACTACCGGGCGGGTATGGAGACATTACCGACGGAGCGCGATGTGCTCCCCGACGACGCAGAGGTGAAGCAGGTGGACTGCCCGGACTGCGGGACGCCTGGGTACGTGGTGCCGGAGGCCGGCCCGACCGAGGTCCGGACGCCCCGCTGTGAGGACTGTATCCGCGAGGACTTCCGCGAGGACTTGGCCGAGGACCTGGGCACCCGGCTCGGCACGCTCGACCGGATCGACAGGCGTGGCCTGCTCCCGTTCCGCCGGCAAGACGGCACCCTGATCACCGATATCAACGTCGAGCGCGGCCCGCCGGGGGAGGGGACCTACCTTCGGAGCCTGACGGAGATCGTCGAGCGCGACTGCCCGGAGTGCGGGCACGATCGCGCCGACGCCGTATATTGGCGGATCTGGACCGCCGAGTCGGGCAAACGCGTCCGGTGCCGGGCCTGCGATCACATCATCGAGGAGGAGTCGAGCCTATGACGGTTGCGGCCCGCGGTCCTCGATCGCGCGAGGAAGCGGCCGAGGAGTACGGCGCGGAGAACATACAGGAGTGTCCGAACTGCGGCGACTGGCACCACGCGAACAGCCCCCCGCTCTGCTTCGCGTGTGCGGTCGGGATGGATCGGCCGTAAACCGGCCGTAGCGGCTCTCTTTTTTCGGGTTCGAGTCGAAACACACCAAACACTTATTACAGTCACCGCCCTACTACCGGGCGGGTATGGCCCGACAACCCACCGACGACGACGACGAGACGCACAGTATGAGATCAACGCTCGCAGACCACGGCGCGAGCGGTCAGTCGACGTTCGCCGGCTTCGGCGGCGACGACGACGACGACGACGACGAGACGGAGGGCGACGACTGATGACGTCGACGCAGGCCGAGCGTCAACTCCGCGAGAGCGTCGACAGCCTGGCGGTGACGATCGAGACGCACGACGGCGCACCGTCGGAGCTCATCGACGAGATCGGAGTCCTCGAAGCACGAGCCGAGATCAGCGCCGACGGCACCCTGCGCGAGATCACGATCGTCACCGGCACCGGTGGCCCGCATATTGAGGTCGAACTCCACAGCGCGATGGTGCGGGGCTACTGGGGCACCGACACGGCGAGCGCGACCGTCGCTGAGAACATCGGACTCCGGCAACTACGGGACCGCTACGAGCTCCTGCTCGACGGCGTGGAGGTCGATAGCCGATGAGCGCGAGCCGCCGCGTCGAGTGCTCGGCGTGCGGCTGCCGGCACCCTGTCGAGACGGCCGACGGGGCCGAGGTCATCGCCTGCCCGATGGTGGGCCGCGTGGTGGTGTCGGCGTGACGGCCTGCTGTGGCCTCTGTGGCCGGGAGTTCGAGAACGCCGATCTCGGGGATCTCGTCTGGTGCGAGTGCTGCCCCGGCGCAACGACGGCGGTCACGCGACAGCCGGAACGGCACCGCGAGGCGGCTCGATGAGCCGGCCCGAGGCGGGCGACCGGGTGACGGTCGACGGCGACCTCGGCCGCGTGCTCCGGGCGACGGTCGGCCCTGAGGGGCAGCCGTTCGCGATCATCGAGTTCGACGAGGAGGCGCGAGCCGTCCACAACAACCAGATCGACGACATCCGCAAGGCCGAGCACAACCGGCGGTAAGCGGCTCGGCCGGCCGGCCGCCCCCCTTTTTCTCGCCGTGAGTCTCCCCCCGCGAGCTGCTGGCGGGCTTAGATCCGCGTACCCGCGCTACCATCCTCGACGCGGGCGATCGTGTTCCGACCGCCGCCCACCGCTCGCCGCCACTAAGCCGCCACTCGCCGCCCCTCGGCCGCCCCTCGGCCGCCCCCTCGGGCGTGCGCGCCCGCGTATATCCGCGGAAACCGCCCGACGGCGGCGGGAGATGCCGGCAAATCCGGGGATGCGGAGCGTTTAACCCGGACGCGGCCGACGCGGGAGACATGGGACTGCTGGACCGACTGACTGGCGGCGCGAACGAGTCAGACGACGGCGAGGACGAGACAGAGAACGAGCCGGACCGCTGGCAGATCGTGACGCGAGACGACAACGGCCAACGCGCCGGACACCCCGACGGCGTGGAGTCCGGCGAGTGGACCTTCAAAGGAGAGCCGCCAACCAAGCAACAATTTCTTTTTGAGTACGGCGACGTGCTCGATCCGGGCGTTGAATATCTGTGTCTGATCTCCGAGACTGGCGGCTCAGGCGGTCGGTTCAACTTCGACCGCATCCGCTGGACCCACGAGGAGGAACAGACATACCAGCGCGACGAGACAGACGAGATCGCACAACTGATCGACCAGAAACTCGACGACACCGGGATGCCGTCCGGGGATCAGCCGTTCGAGGATCGGCTACTGGAGGCTGTGATAATGGGACAGGTTGATTTCCAGACGGCCGAGCAGGTCGTCGGCCTCAAGTCCGAGCTGGAAAAGGCGAAGAATCCGACGAACAAGAACTTTTTAGAAAGTGCTGATATCACAGAACCCACCCAACTCGCGGCGGGAGGACTCGCGAATATGATGAGCAATTACGATAGCATCGGGGATGCCGTCGAGGACGTGATCGGTGGTGCGGTCCGGGCAGGACCGGCCGCGTCCCTGTCGGGCGGCGGTGGTGGTGGTGGCGGTGAGCAGGATCAACCGCCGGCGGTACCTGGGGAACTCGACGAGACGCCGGGCGACGCTGACGCCGACCCGGAGCCGGAGCCGGAGACGCCCCAGTCATCCGCGGCGGCAGCCCACGCTGACCGGATCGCGGAGATGGCCGCCGACTCCGAGGTCCGGGCGAGTGGCGAGGTCGTCGAGCGCGCCGCGGGAGACGTCGACGCCGACGCCGACGCCGCCGACGATCGTGGGTGGACTGCCGAGGACGTGCCGGAGTCGCCCGACGAGGTGGCCGAGGAACTGGCCGAGGACTTCCCGGCGGAGCCAGTCACGGCCCACGAGCCGGGCGCTGACGCCGCCGGCGAAGGCGACGCCGACACCGAGACGGACGACACCGCAGACGGTGAGAGCGCCGAGGACGCCGTGAACGACCCGGACTCGGACGCCGAGACGCAGGAGGTGGACGCATGACCATCCGGGACCGGATGATCGCGCAGGCCGACCCGGAGGATATCGCCGCAGCGGCCGAGAGCCTGGACCCGGAGCAGGCGGCGGCGATCGGGGAAGCACTCGCGGAGAACGTCGACGAGGAGACGATCGCGCGGTTCGCCGCCGAAGCGTGGACGAGTTCGGTCGCCCCACACCTCGCAGATATCCGGGCACGGGCGGAGCGTGGATACTCCCGCGAGCAGATCCGGCGCTACTACGCGGCGGAACTGACCCCGGACGAACAACAAGAAACGTTCGATTCTGCGTTTAACGATATTCTCGTCGCGGCGTTCAGCCTCCGGGCGGCGCTGCTTGACGGCGGCGACGTGGCCCTGTCCGACGCCGTGGCGGATCTGCGGGAGCTGATCCGTGACCCGTACACGGTCGAAGCGATACTCCTGATCTTCGAGAACGACGAATATATCGATCCTGAGTACGCCGAGCAGATGAAGGAATACGGCGCGTGGGTGCTCCGATCGCTCGGCGTCGCGCTCGCGCCGGAACTATACGAGCCGTCGACCGTCCAAGAGATCGCGCAAGACCACGGCCTCGATATGGAGACGCGCGGCGACACCGGCGCGACCGGCGGCGCGGGCCTCAACGGGGACCGGGACGGCCGCGACACGGTGTGAGGGCGCGCTACCAGACTTTTTAGCCCGGTGGTGTGTGCGTGGCTGCTGGCCGCTGGCGGCACAGCCTGAAAGTTAAGGCGCACGACCGGGAACGTGGGGGTATGGCTGACTCATACCCCGTCGTCGTGCGGGGACTCCGCGGGAGCAAAACCGTGGAGATCGACGCCCCCGACCGGCCGGACTCTGACTTCGCAAACGTCATCGATATTTTGACCGAGCGGGTCCGAGAATCGACCGAGAAACCGCTCCGAATCATCCCGAGCAGTACCCGCGTCGGCACGCTCCGCGTGACCGACGCCGGCGAGTTCGAGTTCTCCGCGGTCGACGGTGGCTCGTCGTTCGGGCCGTTATCCCCACAGACGGGCGGGCAGTCGACGCTTGGCGGCGACACCGGCGACGACTCCCCGCCGCCGGCACAAGCACCCGGCCGGCGGCGTCCGACAGATCGTGAGCAGTTGGACTTGACGACCGCCGGGCAGACGGACCCCAACGCCGGGCAAAGCCGACTCGGCGGGTTCGACGGTGGTGGTGGCGGTGGCGGTGGCGGTGAGCAGACCGACCGCCGGCAGTCCGGGCCGAGTACCGACCGCGGGCAGTCCGGACTCGATCAGTACACAGCCGACCGTCAGGAGGCGACCGAGGCAGTCCGGGAGAAGGGCATCGACGGGGAGAACTTCGGGGACGTGGACGTGCGCGAGGAACGTACCGAGACGCCCGGCGAAGGCATCGACGGCCCGGAGCGTGACTCGATCGAGCGCGTCATCCGGGCGACCGCCGAGGACGCACCCCGCGCCGTTGAGATGCGCCGGATCGGCCTTGACGACTCGACGATCGCAGCCGCCGTGTCCGAACTGGAGAGCCAGCTCCGCGCCCCCCTCTCCGCGTACAACGAGGGACAGTCGCTCGCGACAGCGACGTTCGCCCCGGACGGCGACCGACTCATCGAGATCGAACTCGACGTCGACCCGATGGAGGACGACGCCCGTGCTCGTGAGGCCGCGGCGGCCGGGACCGACGTGCCCGACCCCGAACAACCGCCGGACGGGTGGGTCTACGCGCCGGCGTCGAGTGCTGGCGAGACGGTCGAGCGGTGGCGGTCTGCGGTCGAGTTCGACGGGACGCCCGTCGCGCAGGTGACGATCGACACCGTGACCGACGGCGGGTACTCGGTAATGGTGTCCGGGCTGTCGGCCGACTCGCTCCGCCAGGGGCGAACGGTCTACCGGAACGAGCCGCAGCGGCTTCCTGACGACGTGGCGAAGTCGATGGCGCTCCCGATAGAGAGCCGCGAGCAGGCGCTATTCCGCGCGTTCACGGCGATGGAGAACTTCGACACGGAGAAATACAAACGGGACCGGTTCGGGCAGGAGATCGACGCGCGAAAACTCCCGGACGGCACCGAACTCCAGACCGGTGACGTGATATCGATCACCTACCAGTCGAACCGGGGCGGGGGCGAGGACTCGATCGACGGCCGGATCGTGTCGCTATCCATCCCCGGCGGGCAGGGTATCGAGTTGACCCGCGATCGTCTGTGGGACGCCGCCCGCAACGAGGTCCGGGTCGACGGAACAAAGGTCGGAGACACTCCCGACGGCCCGGCCGCGATCTCCGTCGTTGACACCGACCGCAGCACAGACGGCCCGCAGTCGCAGGACGAACGGCTCGCGGCCCTGATCGACGCGGCGAGCGACGACGTGGACGGGTACGGCGACCGTGTGAGCGCCGACGCCGACGTGCGCCGGACGTTCGGGGAGTTCGATCTCGATGCCGGGATGTGGAGTGAGCGCCAGTCGCAGGACGTGTTCCGGTTCGGGATCGACGTGGCCGATATGCTCGAACGGTGGCGGGAGGACTTCGAGGCGGAACGGAACCACTCCCCCGACGAGATAGGCGAGTACGTGCGGGCGCTCATCTCGGCGCTGGAGTCGATTACGGAGTCGGACGCGGGTGGCGGTGACGGTGGTGGTGGCACACAGCAGACGCCGGTTGATGACCGCGACCCATTTGCCGACGCCAGCCGGCCGACCGACGTACAGCCGCGCGACTACCCCGAGCCGGGAGAGTTCTCCCTTCGGACGGTCGAGCGCGACCGTGTTGAGTGGGTCCGGACGACTAACACGATGCGCCAACGGCAGGGTATCACGGCGGGCGGTGGGTCCGAGGAGGTCCCCGTCGAGGGCCGCCAACGCGTCGCCGTGCGTGAGGCCGATGACGGGTCGTGGCGGGTCACACGGGCGACCGAATACTTCCGCGACGGGTCGTTCACCCGGCTTGGCTCAGGGTCAACAATATCAGAACTCGGCCCGGACGCGTTCGAGTCGGCCGTCGAGATCGCCGTCGATGAGATGGAGGCCAAATCCGGGACCGAGTACGGGCTGATACCGATCGGCGTCGACGTGGAGCCGGACAGCAGCACCTTTGACGACTTCGGCGGGGGTGGTGGCGCGTGAGGCCGAAGCCCCGGCTTCTCGACGCTCCCCCGGCGGTGGACGCGTCACCCCAGGAGCTCGGAGATCAGGTGATGGGTGTCGTCGGGAATATTCTGGAAGCGGCCGCGGTCTGGTATTCGCTGCTGTATCTCGTTCAGATCGAGGGCCGCGACGATCTCCGCGACACGTTCAACCGGGTGACAGCGAACCTCTCGTCGGCGTTCATCTGGTATATCGTCTACACTACGCACAAAGAACTGACAAACGTGAGCGAGCGGTACTTCATCGACGGGGTGAAGATCGCGGAAGTGCCGCCGGAGCAGTACGAGAACCACATCAAACGGGAACGGCGCATCCGGGGTATCCCCGAACCATACCAAACCGCAGGCGGAGAGTCGCTCGCCAGCGCCGCGATAATCCACCCGCCGGACGCGTTCGCGTGGTTGAAGAAACACGACCTCTTGCGCGACGGCCCGGAGTATGCGTGCCGCAATATGGCGATCCTGTTCGGGGGGATGGCCCGGCTCCCGCCGACCGTCGATCACGAGATGGACGCCGCGGTCGAGATGGACCGGTACGACGGCTTGACCGGGTGGTTCGAGGCGTTCAACGGCGACGCGTGGCGCGCGATCGCAGACCACGGAGCCGAGTGGCAGTCCCCGACAGAAGTCGTGTGGGTCGACCAGACGTTCGCCGTCGAACACAACAACGGGAACTTCCTCGACAAAGTGAAACCCCGCGGCGACCGCCGGAAGAAGATCGGGTCCGAGGTCTACGGGACCGGGCACCTGTCCGTGTACGATTATCAAACCGATTTCTTACAGTACCTCTTGAACCGCAACCACGACGGCGATATGGACTACGTGTTCGGTGTTGCGGCCGGTGTCGATGAGCTGTTCGATATGGGAATCGGGTTCCGCCAGTTGTACGCGGAAGTCGGGGAACCGGCCGGCCCGCTCAAGACCGGCGACGATCTGAAACCGCCGTTCGGGTTCTCCGGGCGGTGACGCCGACTGTTTAACCGCCCCCCGGCCGAACGCCGCGGTATGAGCACCAACCCAATCGCGGGTGATGTAACGCTCGACAGCAACCAGATACAACTCGTCCGGGGAGCGATCAACGCCGGGATCGAGTACGCCGCGCTCGCGAACGACCCGATTCTGACGACGTTCGATTCGACTCGACTCCCCCACCTCGAATCTGCGAGCGACCTGCTCGGGACGGCGCTCGACCAGACCGCGCCCGGCGGCACCTTCCGCGGGCGGATGACGCCTTCGGAGATCCGGGCGACGCGGATGGCGGTCGGGTTCGTCGAAGCGGAACTGACCCCGCCCGTGTCACCGGCGCTTGACGGACTCCCCATCAACCCGACCGCGGATGAGCTGTCGCGGCTCGGGGACGCGCTCGACGGCCTCACACCGGCGTCGGACGAGGATGTGGCGTATTCGGACTGGCGGATGGGTGTGAACACGGACGCGATTGTGGTGGCGATACCGGACTTTCAGGCGGTGCTTCAGGAGGTCCGGTCGGCGGCGAGCGCCGATCGGCAGGCGGTGAGTCCGATGACGGACGCCCGTGAGGCGGCGGCCGTCGTGAGCGACGCCGACGGGGACTGCGCGCCGATCGCTGGTGCGATGGTTGACGCGGCGACCGCGGCGGCGGCCCTGACGTCGACGCGCCGGGACGAAGCCCGGCAGGTGCTCGGGGAGTTGTCCGACGTGGTGGAGGCCGTCTTAGCGACCGACTGCTTCTACGAGAACATCGACCGGGCGCATCTCGAAACAGCGTTCGAGCGCGTCCGGGAAGCCGAAAACACCGGCGACAACGTGGATATCACACTCGCGGCGATGGACCTCGTGACCGCGTGGGCGTGGAATATGGCCCGTCGAAAGGCCGCGTCACTATGACCGTCGACGTGATCCACACCGTGCCGGGCGGGGAAGCCGCGGCTCGTGCTGTGTTGCGGGCGGGTGCCGTGCTCGGGTTCGAGTCGGCCGACGACGGCCCGCCGGGGCACCTCCCGGTCGGGTTCGTCGACTACCCCTTCACCGCGACCGGCGACCCGTTCCCGTCGCACCTCGCCGCTGTTCGCGAGCGCGAGCCGCAGTACGCGGTCGCGCCTGATATCGAGCCGCCGCGGTCGCGTGCCGACGTGCTCCGGCGGGCCGATCGTCTCGCGGAGTTCTGCGAGACGGTGATCATCCCGGTGAAGCAGGACGGGGACACATCCCCACGGGACATCCCGGCACGGTTCCGCGTCGGGCTGCCGTTCGCACCGAACTTCGGGTCCGGTGGGCTGTCTCTCGGGGACGCACGACTCCGCCAGTACGCCGCCGCCCCCGGCGGCGTCCACGTTCTCGGCGGCTCGCCGGCCGATCAGTTGGCGCTCCGGTCGACGGTTGACGTGCGCTCTGTCGATTCGTCACTCCCGCTGTTGTACGCCCGCAAAGGACGGATTTGGTTCGAGGAAGGGCAGGTCGAAACGGGCGGGTACTTCGGGAGCCTGTATGCGATTCTGGAAGCGTCACTCCGGAACATCCGCCGGGCGTGGGGGGCCGACGTTGACCAGACCGCGACCCTACCACCGGGCTACCGGGAGTTCCTCTCGGCTCGGCCGTACCCGAGCGAGGACCGCGATGCTGTCGCGCGCTACGGCCGGTCGGGTGCTCGCGGAGCGCCGCCGGTGCTCGAAGCCGACTCCCCGGACTGGCTCCGGCACGACTTCGGACGCCGGCGAGATTTCTACAACGACTAATAGTACTTAAACCCCCACCCGGGGGTATTTAAAGAATATACACGTTCCTGTATAGGTAGCCTTCGGTGAACGCTCATCTGTGTTAAAACCCCGTGCATTTGG
>Ga0207714_1002112_pt1 | contig 12283 bp, 9 predicted proteins | sample PonA232FremontCA_2_FD_187270 | JGI IMG/M metagenome (GOLD analysis project Ga0207714, IMG submission 187270) | Marine sediment microbial community from Fremont, CA, USA - Pond A23 Sediment 2 (SPAdes) | ecosystem: Environmental > Aquatic > Marine > Unclassified | place: USA: Fremont, California... | reverse complement strand
CTTTCGGGGCTGCTGGCGCCGGCACGCTTGTCGAGAATCCGGTCGATGATCACTCCTGTCGAGAGGAGTTCACCCTCGCTGGCGTCCCGCCCGGAGGCGCGGACGACCTCACAATCCAGCCCACGGTCGGCCAGCGCCGCCGCGATGGCGTCTTCGTCGTGGTGCTGGTCGTGCCCGAGGACGATCACAGAGGGGTCGATGTCCGCGATCGGAACGAAGTAATCGTCGGGGTGGCCCAGGCGAGCCTCGTCGACTGGCTCCAGGGCGTCGACCATCTCGACGCGCTGGCGGTCGGGGATCACGGGCGGGGCCTTGTGGGTGACGTTCTCCCGGCGGGCGAGGATGACGTGGAGCTCGTCGGCCATGTCGGCGGCCTCCCGGAGGTAGTGGACGTGACCGGGATGGAGGATGTCGAAGGTCCCCTGCGCGACGGCGCGGTCGGTCATCGCTCACCGCCCCCCGGGGGGGTCGACGTCTCTCCCCTCCTCGCGCAGTTGCCGGTCGATGTCGGCCTGGGTGAAGTCGAAAAACTCCTCCTCGGGCAGCGGGACGTCGAGTACCGGCAGGTCGACCGGCTGGCCCTCGCGGTCGTAGGCCTGCCAGTCGTCGGGGCCGTAGGGCGCCCCGAGGATGATGTGGACGCGGTTGCGCCCGAAGGTGCCGAGGTCGGCGTCGCTGGGCCGGAGCACCCCGTTGGGGTGGGAGTGGATCGAGCCCGCGGCACGGGTGTCGTTCGGCACCATGTTCGTGTCGACGGTGGCGCTGACGGGGTTGGTCTCGGTGCCGGGGATGACCAGCACCTCCGTCAGCACGGTTCCCGACTCCTCTAGCCCGAGGTTCGAGGCGGCTTCGCCGCGGAGCAGCCCCATGTACTCGTCGGGGTGGGCATCGCGGGCGGCCTCGCGAGCGAACTCGAGTGCCTCCTCGGCGATACCGAGGACCTCACCCGAGCGAAACAGTCCCATGTTCTCCGGTGGGTGCGCGCTCCTTCTAAGCGTTCCGGAGTGTGCGGCCCCGCTGTCGCGACCGGAGGCCGCCACACCGGCCGGGAGCGGGTCGCGCCCAGCCGGAGCGGGACCGAAGGGTAGAAACCGTGCTCGTCACATCTAGCCGGTATGTCCCAAGCAGACGGCACCGGCGACGGTGCCACCGTCGTCTACGATCTCGCGTCGGGCTGTACCGTCTCCGACGTCGAGGAGGGAGCGCGCTACCACGCGACCGTCAACGGCGTGGTCGACTACGGCGTCTTCGTCGACCTCTCCGAGGACGTGTCCGGGCTCGTCCACGCCTCGAACCTCGTCGGCGACTACGAGGTCGGCGACGAACTCATCGTCGAACTGGCGACGATCCACGAGGACGGCGACCTGGGCTTCGAGGAGGTGCGGATCACGGGCTACGAGACCCGTACCGTCGGCCGCGGCGACCGGCTGACTATGGCCGAGCTCGAGAACGCGGTCGGCGAAGTCGGCCACATCGAGGGGCGGATCGTCCAGGCCAAACAGACCGGCGGTCCCACCATCTTCCAGGTCCGCGACGAGACCGGGACCACGCCGTGTGCGGCCTTCGAGGAGGCCGGCGTGCGCGCCTACCCCGAGGTCGGCGTCGGCGACGTCGTCCGCGTGACCGGCACGGTCGAGACCCGCGACGGCCACTCCCAGCTCGAGGTCAACGACCTCGGCGTCCTGGAGGGTGCGGCCGCTGCCGACGTCGAGGACCGGCTCGAGGCCGCCACCGCCGAACTCGCCGCGCCCGCGGACGTCAACCCGCTGGTCGACTGGCCCGCACTCGGCAAGCTGTACGACGACCTCCGGGAGGTCGCCCGCCTGCTCCGGGAGACGGTACTGGAGGGGCGCCCGATCCGGATGCGCCACCACGCCGACGGCGACGGGCTCTGTGCCAGTGCCCCCCTCCAGCACGCCCTCGAGCTGTTCATCGCCGACACGTACGCCGACCCCGAGGCACCCCGGCACCTGCTCAAACGCCTGCCGAGCAAGGCCCCCTTCTACGAGATGGAGGACGTCACCCGGGACCTGAACTTCGCGCTGGAGGACCGCAAGCGCCACGGGCAGAAGCTGCCGCTCCTGTTGATGCTTGACAACGGCTCGACGGAGGAGGACACCCCGGCCTACCGGAATCTCGCCCACTACGACATCCCGGTCGTTGTCGTCGACCACCACCACCCCGACCCCGGGGCCGTCGAGGGACTCGTGGAGAAACACGTCAACCCCTACCTCCACGACGAGGACTACGCGGTGACGACGGGGATGCTCTGTGTGGAACTGGCGCGGATGATCGCCCCCGAGATTACCGAGGACGTGCGCCACGTCCCCGCCGTCGCGGGGCTGGCCGACCGCTCGGAGGGGGAGGGGATGGCCGACTACCTCGACCTGGCCCGGGAGGCCGGCTACGACGAGGGCCGCCTGCAGGACATCGGCGAGGCGCTCGACTACGCGACATTCTGGCTGCGCTACGACGACGGCCGCGAACTGATCTACGACATCCTCGACGTGAACTGCGACGACCCCGAGCGCCACGCCGACCTCGTCGACCTGCTCGCCGAGCGCGCCGAGCAGGATGTCGACACCCAGCTGGGCGTGGCGATGGAACACGTCACCCACGAGACCCTCGAGAACGGCGCTCACCTCTACCGCGTCGACGTGGAAGAACACGCCCGCCGCTTCACCTACCCGGCGCCCGGCAAGACGACGGGCAAGGTCCACGACCGGAAGGTCGCCGAGACCGGCGACCCCGTGATCACGATCGGCTTCGGACCTGACTTCGCGGTCCTCCGGAGCGACGGCGTCCGGCTCGACATCCCGGAGATGGTCGCCGAACTCAAAGAGGAGGTCGAGGGCGGGGGGGTCAGCGGCGGCGGCCACCTCGTCGTCGGCTCGATCAAGTTCGTGAAGGGGATGCGCGAGGAGGTCATCGAGGCGCTGGTCGGAAAGATGGCCGAGGCCGAACTCGACGAGGAGCTCGGGAGTTCGGCAGCCGTCGCCGACGACTGAGTACTACACGAACTCGACCCGCCGGGCCCGCCAGGCGGCGGCCAGGGCGGCAACCAGACACGCGACCGCGACGCCGGCCGGCAGCGTCCACCGGCCGCCCCGCCAGTCGGCCCTGAACACCCGCCGGAAGTACCGCGCGGGTTCCTCGCCCTCCAGGACGACCGCCACCTCCCTGTTCCGCCGTGCGGAGTAGTTGTTCCAGTTGAGGCTCCCGACGACCACGCGGTCGCCGTCGACGACGACCCCCTTGGCGTGGATCTTTTCGTAGCGGCCCCGCGGGTCCGCGACCCGTGCCTCAAGATCCAGCCCCTGCTCGCGGGCCCGTCGGTTCAGCCAGCGGGTGATGTTCCGGTTGTCCTCGCGGACGTACCAGGCGCCGCTGAGCAGGACCCGCACCGTCGCGCCGCGGCGGGCAGCGTCGAGGGTGGCCCGCAGGAAAGGCTGGCGGCGGCCGCCGACCGACACCTGCTCGACGCGGACCGATTGGGTGGCGTTCCCGACCAGGTCGACGACCGCCCGCTCGGCGTTGTCGGGCGCGACGAGCAGGCGCGCGCCCTCGACCCGGACCCGGCGCGGGTCGAACCGTCGCGGGTAGCTCCCGTTGGCCGGCGCGCCTCCGGCCGTGGTCGTCAGGTTCGGCCTCGCGTCCCGCCAGAGGACGGCGTCGTGCCAGCCGGCGTCGGCCCGGAAGGTGTCGACGAGCCCGCGCACGACGGCTGGCTGGCCGGTCGCGACGCCCCACCCGCGGCTGCCGTGGCCTCCCGTGCCTGCGGCTTTCCAGTTCTCCGTCGTCACCAGCGCCTGGCCGTCGACGATGACGTACTTCGCGTGGTGGAAGGCGTACCGCGCCCGCTCCCCGGTGAGCACGCGTACCTCCGCGCCCGCGGCGGCGAGGCGGTCCAGCCGGCTGGCCATCCGTGTGGGCATCCCCCCGACCGGTCCGCCGTCGACGAGCACCCGGACGGTGACGTTCCGGCGGACGGCCGCGACGAGCGCGTCGGTCACCGCCCGCGAGGAGAGGGTGTAGCCCGCGAGCAGCACCCGCCGGTCGGCCGCCCGGAGCCGGGAGACGGCGAGGGTCGGTGCGTCCGGTAACGCGAACGCCCGCACCCGACCGGGGCCGGCGCCGACGACCGGGCGGTTCGTCGCGCCGAGCGGGCGCCACTCGCCGGACGCGTCGACCACCTCGGCCGCGGGGGCATTCGTGTACGAGAGGGTATCGACCGTCCGGTTGCCGCGTTGCAGCCGGAGTGTTTCGCCGGAATTCGAGAGCGCGAGGTCACCGGGGAGAGGGCGTGCGGACCGGCCGGTCAGGCGCTCGGTCGCGTTGGGGGCCGTCGAGAGGGTGACGCGGCCGCTCGCGGTCCCGTTCAGCGCGACAGCCTCCTCGCCGTCGTCGAGGCTGAAGCCGTCGAGGCCGGTTCCCGGCGGAACCGAAAGGACGACGAACTCCCCGCGGTCCTCCTCGGTGACGGGGTTCGGGTAGACGGCGGCGACTCCGGGAGTGGAGGGAGCGTCTCCAGCGGACCGTGAACCGTTTGCAGGGGCCGGTGGGTCCGGTTCCGGTCCGTCGACGGTCGCGGCTGCCGGATCCGCGGCTGCTGGCGGAGAGAGCCAGAGCCACGCGACCGCGAGGGCACAGACGACCGCGGCCGCGACCGCGAGGGTACGGACGGAGGGAACTGGCGGACGGCGCACGCGGGGTGTGGCCCCGCCTTCGGATAAAAGGGTACGCCGGAGGCGGAGACGAGGACCCGAAGAGTCAGACGCCGGCGGCCTTCTCGGCCTCGGCCTGGACGATGTAGGAGCGGTCGTCGGTGTAGTCGGCGGCCACCTCGAGCGCGCGCTCGGTGCCGACCTGGTTGAGCGCCCAGGCGGCGCTGGCTCGGACCTCGTCGGCGTCGTCGTCGGCGAGGACGTCCGCGAGCGGGTCGATGGCGCGCGTGTCGCCGATCTGGCCGAGAGCGCGGGCCGCCGCCGAGCGGACGTCGGCACTGTCGGCGACCAGTCGGTCGGCGACCGCCTGCGTCGACTCGGTGTTTCCGATCGCGCCCAGCGCCCGCAGCGTCACGAGTTCGAGTTTGACGTCGCCGCCGCCGAGAAAGTCCTCCAGGGTCTCACAGGCCCGCTCGTCGCCGATCCGGCCGAGGATGCGGACGGCCTGGTGGTCGCGTCGCTCGGCGCGCTCGTGGACCGCCTCGAAGGCCTCTTTCGGGGCGATGTGCTCGAGCGCGTCGAGGATGTTCTCCTCCATGAAGTCGGACTCGAAGGTCTCCAGCGCCAGCAGGATCGGCTCGACCTCGCCGGCCGTCTCGTAGAGCTTGACCGCGTTCCACTCCGGCGGGAAGTCCTTCCGGTTTTCGGGGTCGAGGACATCGTAAAAGCCCTGGGCGTCGAGTTGCTCGCGGACAGTGAGGTCGCTCCAGACCTCCGCGTCCTCCAGGTCCGCCTCGAGCGTCTCGGCGGCCTCCAGAAGCCCCTCGATGGTCTCCGCGTCCTCGTCGGGGTCCAGGTCCAGCCCGGCGACGGTCTCCCGGGCGGCGGCGAGGTCCTCGGCGACCTCCTCCGGGGTCTCCCCCTCGGCCGCGAGCTCCAGGCCGGCGGTCTCGTTCGCGGCCTCGAGGAAGGCCCCGACGGCAGCGACTGCCGCGTCCTCGCCGTCCTCGGTCCACTCCGAGTCGGTCAGCGTCCCCTCCGCGTCCTCGAGGATGCTCGTCGCGTCCTCGAGGTAGGGGCCACGCGCGTCCTCGAGGTCGTCGCGGAGCTCCGACAGGCGCCCGTCGATGCGTTCTGCCGGGCTCTCTTCGTCCTCGTCGTCGGCCTCGGGGAGGTCGGCCTCCTCGAGTGCGGCCTCCACGGCGTCGAGCTGTTTGGCCACGCCGTCCAGGTCCGCCTCGGTCTCGGCCGCCCCCAGCGCCTCCGCAGCCTCGTCGAGTCGGGCCTCCATGGCGTCGGCGTCGAGCGCCGGCGTCTCGACGCCCTCCCCGTCGGGCTCCGAGTCGTCGGCCCCGGCCTCGTCGGTGTCCTCGCTCATACGTCCATCTGCGACAGGTCCGGGTGTAAGCGTTACTGTTCGGGATCGAGGCGCCTTTTACCGCTCGGCCCGAGTCTAGGGCATGAAGCGACGGACCCTCCTGGCAACCCTCGGAGGCGCCGCAAGCGTCGGGCTCGCGGGGTGTCTCGGCGGGTCGGAGCCACTCGCCGACAACGAGATCGGGATGTCCACCCGGGCGTTCAAGCCGATGAGCAAGACCGTCGAGACCGGGACGACGGTGCGCTGGCGCAACACCGACCGCGGGGTGCACACGGTCACCGCCTACGGGGACGACATCCCCGATGAGGCCGAGTACTTCGCCACGGGCGGGTTCGACTCCGAGCAGGCAGCCAAGAACGCGTGGTACAACAGCACGGACGGCGGACTCGACCCCGAGGAGAGCTTCGAGTACACCTTCGAGGTCCCCGGCGAGTACGGCTACTACTGTATCCCCCACGAGGCCGCCGGGATGGTCGGAACGGTCGTCGTCGAATGAGCCGCCGCTGTGGGACGGCTGTCGGCCGGTCGTAGCGACTGCCCGCGGAGCTACCGGTCGTGGCTGCCGGTCGGTTTCGGGTGGCTACCGGTCGGCCTCGGCCAGCCACCGGACCACCTCGTCGTAGGTCATCTCCCGGTCCAGCCCCTCGTGTTCGAGCATCGCCTCGTGGAGGCGCTCGAGGGTGCGCTCGCTGAGGTCGACGGATACGCTCGCCTCGCTGACGGTCTCCAGGTCGACGGCGCAGTCGGCGTCGGTCGTGATGTCCACGGCCGCGTCGGTCCCCCGGCCGAGGAGGTTGACGACCTCGCGGTCCTCGTCGTACCGGACGTACGACCGCTCGACGAGCTCCGGGATGTGTCGCTGTCTGAGTTCGCGCTCAATGGCCTCGAGCTCCTCCTTCGGGACGGCCGCGGAGCCGTCGTGCTCCTCGGCCGCCACCGCAGCGGCGATGTCGCTGACCGACATCGATACGTGGCGCTGCAGCTGCCGCAGCGCTATCTCCTGATACGGGTGCGGGCAGTCCCGCGATGCGTGTGGGTCGCCTGCCATGTGTACTCCCCCTTCGCCCGGCACGGTCGCCCCGCCGGGCACGCATGCTACCATACGAGCGGGCACGCAAAATACCCCACCCTAGGTGCCTAGGTCCGGGCGTCGAAGACGGCGGTTCCCTCGACGAGCGCGCCGACCAGCCGGCCGTGTGCCTTCCGGACGTGCTGGTGGAGGGTCGGGGCGGAAACCTCCAGCGCGTCCGCGAGGTCCTCGGCGGTGGTGCCGCGTGGCCAGTCGTAGTAGCCGGCGTGGTAGGCGGCGCTGACGACCTCCTGCTGGCGGTCGGTGAGGCGGTCCCAGAACCGGGGTTCGTCCGTCCGCAGCGAGGGTTGCTCGCCGGTTCCGTCGCGCTCGCGGTCGCGCTTGGAGACGAGCTCGAAGGCAGGGCAGGTCGCGCTGACGGCGTCGGCGACGGCGGCAGTATTGGCCCCGTGGGCGAAGTCGGCGATGACCGTCGTCCCCGCCGGCGAGAACCGGCCACGGCGGACTGTCCCCCCGTGGTCGATGAGCACGGCGAAGGGACACCTGCTGGCGTGGCGACACTGGACGCGGTCGGCCTCCCCGTTGCCGAGTGCGCGCGCGAACTCGACGCCGTCGACTTCCGCGAGCGCCTCCGCGACGGCCTCGCCGTCTGCTCCTTCGACCCCGACGTGAAACAGCGACGTCTCCTCGCCGACGCGGACGATGTCGTTCAGCTCGAGGGTACAGTCCTGGGCCGTGGCCACCTGCGCGAAGGGCGTGGTCGGCGGCGTCTCGTCGAACCGAAGTTCGACCGTCCGGTCGCCCCGGAGCAGCCGGCGGTTCTCGATGGCGGTGACCGCCTGGCCGACCCGCCGGCCGAGCCCCGAGAGCACCGACAGTTCCCGGTCGGTGACGGCCTCGGGGTCGGCGTGTCCGACGGCCAGCACTCCGTGTGTGGTCGACCGGTAGACCAGCGGGACGATCACGACCGACCGAGGCTGGGCATCCCCGTCGGCGTCCGCGGCGGCGTCTCCGTTCTCCTCCCCGTCGCCCGCACCGGCCTCCCCGGCGTGGTCGACGACCTGTGGCTCACCCGTCCGCACGGCCCGGGCGACCGGGTCTTCACCGTCGGGGGTCGAAGCGCCCCAGTCATCGGGCAGCCCCGCGGTCGCCCGCGGTCGTTCGGCCCCTCCGTCGGCGTGTGCGTCGCCAACCCAGGCCCCTGTGTAGGCCGCCGAGTCCGCCAGGCGCTCGCAGAGCTCGGACTCCAGCTGTGCCCGGGTCGTGGCCCCGGTCAGCGTCTCGGTCAGGGGCTGGACGCTCGCCACGACCGTCTCCAGGCGCGCCAGCTTGTCCCGCTCGCGGCGGAGCTGGCGCTGGCGCTCCATCCGCTCGGTGATGTCGCGCGCGACCGCCATCCCGGCGACCACCTCGCCGGCCTCGTCGCGGACCGGCAGCGTCCGGACGTGGTAGTGCAGGCCCCGGTAGCTCTGGTCGAAACTGTTCTCGATGCCATCGAGCGCCTGGCGGTAGTAGTGGGCCAGCTCGTCGGCCACGTCGTCGGGCAGGAGCTCGTGGGGTGTCGCCCCTTCGAAGTCCTCGTGTGTTGGGTCGAGCGGCTCGAGCCCGGCCCCGCCGGCCAGCGTGTACCGCAGGTCCTCGTCGAACAGGAAGACCGCACCGTCCGGGAAGTTGTTCACGAGCGTCCTGTACCGGCTGTTGGCCCGCTCGAGCTCGCGTTCGCGCTCCTTCCGGTCGGTAATGTCGCGAGTCACCCCGTAGAGGGTGACCGGGTCGCCGTCGTCGTCGGTCTCGACGCGCCCCCGGGCGGCGCGCCAGCGGACCTCCCCGTCGCGTTCGGTGCGAAACTCCACTCCATACTCCCCCACCGTCTCGGTTGCCTCGTTGATCGCCCCCCGGACCGCGTCGCGGTCCTCGGGGTGGACCTGTGCGATGAAGTCCCGGAAGGTCGCGACAGTGTCGCCGTACAGGCCCGCAGAGTCGGGATAGTAGGCCACCTCGTCGGTCTCGACGTCGCGGTTCCAGACGACGGCGTCGGTCGCCTCCAGAGCGAGCTCCATCCGGTCGCGCACTGCCCGGAGTTCCGCCTCGCGTTCCACCCGGTCGGTGACGTCGCGGAAGATGTTGAGCGTGCTCCCGTCGTCGGCAAAGCGGACGAGCCGGCCCTCGAAGGTTCGCGCCTCGCCGAAGACGGCCCCGACATCGAACTCGTGTTCGCGCTGGCGGTCCTCGCCGCTCATGAGGTCGCTGTAGGCCCGCTGCCAGGTTTCGACTGCCCCTGACCCGGCGGCTCCCTCCTCGACCAGCACCGAGGGGCCGGCACCGATGATAGTCTCGCGGTCCATCCCCGTCGCTGCGAGGAAGGCGTCGTTGACGAGCGTGAACCGCCCGTCGGGCCCGACGGCGAACATGGGGTCGGTGGCCGCGTTGACCAGCGTCTCGTACCGTTCGAGCTCCCGTTCGCGGGCCTCCCGGTCGGTGACGTCCCGGGCCACGCCGGCGATGCCGTCGAAGACCCCCTCGGCCGTCCGCAGCACCGAGAAGTGAAAGGAGACGTCGATGAGACTCCCGTCGCAGTGCTTGCAGGTCGCGTCGACCGTGAGGCTCCCCAGGTCGGGGTTCTCCCGGAGCCGTTCGACCACCTCCCGCGCGCGCTCGAACTCCCCCGAGACCGAGAGGGTCCCGGCGTGCTCGCCGACCAACTCCGCCGGCTCGTACCCCAGCATCGCCGCGAAGGAGTCGTTACAGAAGTCGATGGTCCCGGTCTCGTCGAGGGTGTACAGCCCGTCCTGGGCCCCCTCGACAAGCGACTCGAAGGTCCCCAGCCGGTCGACCAGGCCGACGTGTCCGGTCACCTCCTTGACCACCTCCAGCCGGCTCCGCTCGGCGAGCCCGTCCGGCCTGTGTGTCTCCAGCCGGTAGTGGCGGGTCTCCCCGTCAACCGGCAGGCTGAGATACCGGGCGAGTCCGCTCGCCTCGCGCTCGACGTACCGCCGTGCGCCGGGGATACTCCCGACGGCGGCCGCCAGCCGCTCATCGAAGCCGCCCGCCCCGTCACCGGCGTCGCCGCCGTCACCGTCGCCACCGTCGCTGCCCCCGGCAGCCTCGCTGGTGGCGTCGCTCTCGGCTTCGGGGGTAGGTCCCTCGGCCGCGTCGGAACCCCGGAGGACCGTCCCGAGGGGGGCGCTCGCCCACTCGACGGTCCCGTCCGGGCCGACGAGATAGTACGCAGAGGCGCCCCCGAGTGGCCCGTCGGCGCGGTCGAGCGCCGCCCCGAGCGCGCTGTCTCCCGGGTCGGCGCCGGTCACGAGGTTGCGGACGCGCTCGCAGTAGACCCGGCGCGACTCGTCACCGCTCACCTCGACGACCGTGTCCGCTGCCGCGAGCAGCGGGCTCGGAACGTCGTCGAGGTCGTCCACGTGGAGCGCGACCGGGGCGCGGTGTGCCACCAGCCGGTCGGGGCTGACGTCGCTCGTGCCGTCGACCAGCAGACAGTCCGCGTCGGGCTCCTCGTTGGGGTCGCCGGCGAGGACCTCGACCGGACAGTCGAGGGCGGACCGGAGCGTTTCCACGACCTCGTCGGCGTCAGCCGGGCCGACACGGAGCACCGTCAGTTCGGCCGCGGCGGCACGGCGAACACTTCCGCTCATCCTCGCTCACCCTCCAGCATCCGCCGGACGGAGGCAAGGGGGGACGACGTCGCTGCGTGCCCACGCGTGGCTCGTGGTCGGCGGACGGACAGGGTCGCGCGAACGGTAGCCATACCTCCGGCTGTCGGCGCCGGGGCTTGAATGTGGCGGGTAGCCAGGTCCTACTCCTCGACGTCGACGCTGGTCTCCTCCTCGGCGGCGACTTCCTCGGGCCGGGCCTCGAGCGTCGCCTTGGCCACCTCGACGCGGCGCAGCGGGTAGACCGTCTTCGCCTCGTTGTAGATAGCCGAGGACAGGCGTCCCTCGACGATGCTGTCGAGCAGGTCCTCGAAGGTGCGCTCGGCGCCGGCCTCCTCGACGAGGTCGATCATCGTCCGGCGGATCGCCTTCTTCTGGGAGGCGTCGGCCTGCTTCGTCGTGAGCGCGACGGGCTGGACCTGGACGCGGTAGTCGTCGGTCGTCAGCACCGTGATGTAGGCCTCGACCTTCGAGGAGCCCCGCCGCACGAGGCTGCGGAGGTAGTCGCGGGTGAGTTCGTGTTTGACGAACTCCGTGTAGGCGCTGTCGCTGGCCACCTCCGTGATCTTGAACTCCAGTTTGGTGTTGTTCTCGCTGGCGTCGTTGCGGATGTCGCCGAGGGTGGTCTCGATGTTCCGCCCGAGCACCTTGTCCGGTTCGTCCGCCACTGTCTCGCCGAGCTCGGCCCGGTCGAACTGCTCCGGGGCGAGCACGTCGTACCACTGTTTCTGTTGCTGCTGTCGGGATACTGATCGTTCGCTCATGTGTCGTGTGGGTTCGTGTCCGCTGTCTCGGTCGTGTCTGCTGTCTCGGTGAGCTGTGCTGCCGTCCGGAGGTTCACCACGTAGTCGTCGACGGTGGCCCGCAGGCCGCCCGTACGCTCCCGTTCGACCGTCGTCACGACCGCCCCGTCCTCGACGGCGGTGTGGATCCGGTCGGTGTTGTCCGGGCGGACCGCTCGCGCGATGGCGGTGGCCGCGGCCTCGCTGCCGTGCTCGGTGCGGAGTTCGACCCGTCTCATAGCGCCTCCCTGAACGCGACGGCGAACTCGGTCGTGTCAGCCCGGAACCGCGCCCGGGTTGCCCGCGGCGTACCGGCCGCGGTCCCGCCGACGGCCTCCGCCGCCGCTGCGGTGACGCGGCCGGCGTCGGTTCCGTCGGCTGCGTGGGCCGCCGCCCGGCCGTCCGCGACCGCGAGGACGACCGGTTCGGGCGACCTGAACTCCGCGAGCAGGCGGGCGACGGTCCCCAGCGGCGGGTCGTGGCCGGGGTCACCGGGCTCGCACTGCGCGACGAACACCCCGTCGTACCGGGCCGTCGTCGCCGCCGCGAGCGTCCCGTGTGCCCGGCGGCCGTGGGCGCGCCACGCCTCGAGGGCGGCCTCGCGGTCGCCCGCCCCGGCCGCCAGCGCGACGCCCAGCCCCGGCCGCGTCCGGGCGAGCGCGTCGAGTACGTCCGCGCAGCCGCCCGCAGTCCGGAAGGGGCCGCCGGCGTGGGGGCGCAACAGGCCTTCGACTGCCGTCGCGCCCCTGGGTGTCGACTCC
>Ga0207714_1002111_pt1 | contig 12285 bp, 9 predicted proteins | sample PonA232FremontCA_2_FD_187270 | JGI IMG/M metagenome (GOLD analysis project Ga0207714, IMG submission 187270) | Marine sediment microbial community from Fremont, CA, USA - Pond A23 Sediment 2 (SPAdes) | ecosystem: Environmental > Aquatic > Marine > Unclassified | place: USA: Fremont, California... | reverse complement strand
GAAGCGGTCAGCTCAGATGAAGGTTTCGGGGAAGACATCGAAGACATCCCCAACGGCAGCTCTCTCCGGTCGAAAATCACCGACAAGGCCCGGATGATTGCCTCTACCGAGGGCTACGGCCATAAAGCGGCCATCAAGCGAGCCACCGAATTGGTGAAAAACCAGCACCTCAAGGTGGGCGACCGGTACATGCCGAAGGCGGTGTGGTCAGAGACGGTCAACGATCCCGACGAGATCGTCAAAACCTTGTTCCCGACCGGCCGGGACAACAGCTGGCTCCCCTTCTATGGCGGCGACCAAGAACTGCCTGAGCCTACTAAACGTCTTCTGGGTGATCTTTACGAGGATGGCCAAGAGTATTTCGTGGCTCCTACGCGGAAGACCCAATCCACCGGAGAGATTGGCGTCTATGAGGCCGGCGGCGGAACGGGTCCCGTCTGGCGAGGCGATCCCATCGAGCTGGAAGATGCCTACTTCGAGTTCCGGACCAACATCCGCCGTGAAGAGCAAGAACAGCGGGCCATGGAGTACCGGAATGAATTGGTCGATGAAATGATGGCTTCTGAAATCGACCACAAGAAGTATCAGGTTCCGGTCAGCGAAGGCAGTACAGTCCATACCTTGGGACTCCCTGTCGGGTTTAGCTATAACGACTTGAAGCCCGAGGACAAAAAGAGGGTAGACGCCCGCGCCAAGAAGCGGTTCAAGCGTAAGCAAAAGGAAGCCTGGCGGGCCTCTGACCTGGAAGACCGGCAAATCTTTTGGACTCCCGATGTCGAGACGTCGAGCTATGAGTCCAGCGAACGCGGCATTTCGTGGCTGCAATAAGGAGAACCCGTAGATGCCACTGAGTCCTGAACGACGGCAGAAACTCCGCCAACAGTCCGCGACCGAGGTCCCGGATGTAACGGACTACGATCCGGTCGATACGCCGACCCAGATCGACCGACGGAAGCTAGAGCAAGAGCGTCAAGAGCTTCGGCAGCGGATGGACCGCAAGCACGACGCCGGGGATGCCTTTGAGGCGGCCATGGAGAACGATTCCGTCCTTTCCAACCTGACGGATTTCGCGGCCTCTAAGAGTCACCCGGTCGATCCCTCCTATGTGCCCCCGGAGGGAGGCTCCGAGCGGTACAAGTTACTGACCAAGGGAGTCCCGGCCCAATACCACGGCCAAATCTTGGACAACGCCGTCTCCGAACAACACGCCCTGTTCCTGCGGGATCAGGTAAAACAGGAGGTGGAGAATGACCAACTGTTGGCCAACGAGGAATGGGGAACGACGATCCGGGTTGGGGCCAACTTCTTCGACCCCGGCGCAATGGCGGTTGGCCTTCTCGCTGCACCTCTAGCTGCCGGCGCGAAGGCCACCCGGCTGACCAATGCCGTTCGCTCCGGGATCGCTGCCGGCGGCTCGGAGGCGGCCATCGAGACCATGGCCCAATCTGGCAAGCAGACCGGCGATAGCTGGGACATTGCCGTGGCTGGACTCGGTGGCCTGGCCCTGGGAGCGCCCCTGGGCTTCGCTTTGCCGACCGAGGCTTCGGAGTACAGCCGGGCCTTGAAGCTGGCCGAACAGCGAGTAACGGCGGCGGAACTGAAGGCGAACGACGTGCCGCTGACGGCTGAGGGCGAAGCCATGACCGAAGGCCATCCCGCCTTCGACCAGATGGCCCCCGGCATTACCCCGGAGATTGACCAAGCGCGGAACATGGCGGTTGGGGACAAGAGCGCCGAGGCGCAGAAAGTCGCTCCTATGTCTGCCATGGCCAACGCGGGGCCGGTCCCGACCCGGTGGGACGTCATGGGCCGCCTGCTTCAAGACGATGATCCCATGGTCCGGTCTCTGGCGTCCTACATGGACGAAGAAACGGTGGGTTATGTAGACCCCTACCAGGCCGTCAGGACGTCAGCTGTGGAGGAAGGTGAACGACTCTCAAAGGCGTACCTGGGGAAGTTCTACCGGAAGTTCGACCCCGCTTACGATAACTGGAAAAAGAAACACGGCATTCAAGGCGGGATTGCCACGCGGGGCGAGTTCTCCCGGCGGGTGACTCAGGCCGTTCGGAGCGGCGAAGAGACCGATGAGGACATTCTGGAAGCCGCAAAGGGAGCCAGCGAGGCCAAGGAAATCTTCAAGATGGCCCAGGAGTGGGACGTCGGGTCGGCGCGGAACGTGCCGGATAACCCGAACTATGTGCCCCGTGTTCCGAACTACGAGGCCATTCGGGCCTTAAATGGCGAGTTCGGGCAGGACGAGCTTAAAAGCCTGGTCCGGGACGCCGTACGGAATGAGATGCCTGACATCGAGGATGACGTGGCCGACACGATCAGCCACTACTACATCAAGAACCTGACGGACTACTCCAACAACAAGAACCCTCCGCCAGTCAACGGCATCCCCACGGATGACCTGGACGAACTCCACAGTGACCTAATTTCCAACGGAATCAGCGCCGAAAAGGCGGCAGCGGTACGGGACAAGCTCCAACTACGCCAGGAGAACAGTGGTCAGCCTAGCCGGCTGAAACGTCGGCTCCAGCTGGACGAAACCGCCTCTAGGCGAATGACGGATCGCCAAGGCAACGAGCGCGACGTGGCCATCTCCGAGCTTTATGAAGACAACATCGAACGGCTCATGGAGCAATACACCCGGACGATGGGTGGGTGGACGGCCCTGGCCAAGAACGTCGGCGTTCGCAACAGGAGCGATTGGTCCTCCATGCTCAACGAGATCAAGGATCGAGGCATGGAAGCTGGCCGGTCCCGGGAGAAGATGAACGAGATCGAACAGAAGCTGGACTTCCTGTTTCGAGCCGCGACGGGTTCTCCCCTGGAGCGGGACCCCGGATCGACCTTCGCTAAGACCAGCCGATTCATGCGAGACGCCGCATTCGTCTCCTTCTTGCAGAAGCTCGGCCTGGCCCAGCTACCCGAGATCGGCAACATGATGGCGACTGGCGGCATCCGGGCAACCCTGGCCCACGTCCCCGAGACCAAGAAAATCCTTACGCGGGCCAAGAATGGTGAGCTGGAAGATCAGGTGGTCAAAGAACTGGAGGCCGTCACCGACATCGGGACCGACCGGCTGTTGAACCAAGTGGTGACCCGAGCCGATGAAGAAGGCTTTGGGGCCTCCGGTGCGGAGTCCACCCGGCTAGGCAAGCTAACGAGCAAGGCCGATCAGTACATGCAGTACGCCGTTCGGGCCACGGGCGACCTGTCGGGTGCCCACATGATGAACATGGTGGTTGACCGGATGGGAGCGAAACTGATTTCCCAGAAGATTCTGGATGCCGCTTTCCAGAAAAAGGGACTAACAGACGGTCAAAAGCAGCGGTTGGCTGGCGTGGGATTAGACCTCGAGATGCAGGAGCGGGTCTTTACCCAGATGCGTCAACACGCGACGTCCGAACCGAGCGCCTTCTTGAAGAACGGCAAAATCCGGGCCTTGAACCTAGACGACTGGGACGACCCCCAGTCCCGCGACAAGTTCATCAACGCGGTCCACCGCGAGTCCCGCCGGATCGTCCAGAAAGAAACCCCCGGCTCCCTGCCTATGTTCATGTCGGACACCATGGGCAAGTTCCTGATGCAGTTCCGCCGCTTCATGATGGGCGCGTGGACCAAGCAAACCCTACGGGGTGCCCACATGCGGGACCGGGAAACCCTGATGCAGTTCCTGATGCAGACCACCTTTGCCGGACTCGGCTACACGGCTCAACAAGCAGCCTCCGGTGGTGACCTGGAGGAACGGCTGACGCCGGAAGAGCTAGGCAAAGCGGCCTTCCAGCGGACGGGCATGGCCTCGATGATTCCCATGATGTACGACACGGCCTCGCAGATCGCCTACGAGACCGACCCGACGTTCTCCTACCGGACCTCCGGCATGGCCACTCAGGCGTTCTCAGCGGACAGTGTGCCGGCCATCTCCATGGCCAACGCCGCCTATCGTTCCATGGGGTCCATGAAGGCCCTGGCGCGGGACGACTATGACTTCAGCCGCGAGGACCTGAGCAACTACGCCACCATCCTGCCGAACTTCTATGGCGTCGGACGGGGGCTGGAAATCCTGGAGGAAGAACTGCCTAAGTATTCTCAAGAACCGGAGTGGGTGCCTAAGTAAACCATGGAGCTGTATTCGCAGGTCCAGTACGAGGCGGACGGGACCACCGATACCTTTTCGGTCCCGTTCCCTTACCTGGACAAATCTGACGTCCACGTTACCCAGAATGGCGTGGATGCGTTCGATGAGTGGGTCAATAATCACACCATCCGAGTGGTCCCCTTCCCCGATCCGGGGACCATCATCGAAATCCAGCGGAAGACCCAACGGGACAGCCGGCTGGTGGACTACCAGGCTGGCGCCACGCTTACCGAGGCCGACCTGGACCGGGCCAACAAGCAGACCTTTTACCTGGCCCAAGAAGCCTTCGACCTCTACAACAGCGTCCTATATCCCTCCCTGGTGAAGTTCGCGGAGGACGGCAATGTCGTGGACATCAACCACGACGACCTGACGAATCAGATCGTCAACGAGGTCCTGAATAGCGAACTGTATGGCGACCTCCAGGAAAATGTTACCGACATTCCCTTGAATGCGGAAAACTGGATGGAGGCTTCCCTCCGGGGGACCGACCGGTTCTATGAGCTTTTGAAGCACCGGAAGGACATCGAAGGGAACTACGTCCGCATTGTGGACGAGCAGAATAGCCGTCTCACCGGAGACCAGGCGCTGGCCGACGACATCACGTCGCTACAGGGTCAGATCGACACCGCTTCCGGTGAGATTACGGCCATCAAGAACCTGGAGATTTCTTCCGACGACGTATTGCTCCAGCGGTTCAACAACATCGAGTCGGACGTTTCGACCAATGCCGGCCATATCACCAATGTCGAAGAGCTGGACATCGACAGCTCGTCCGCCCTGGCCATAAAGCTGAGTTCCCTGGAGACCTCGACCGACGACAACCAAACCGCGATCACCAATGAGCAAACCGCCCGTGCCAATCAGGATGAGGCGCTGGCCTCCGACGTGACCTCCCTGCTGACGGTAGGCGGGACCGGGAATGTCGCGTACTGGCAGACCAAGGTTCCACCCAATCCCAGTGATGGGGACCTCTGGATGGACACGGGGTCTAACCCGAAGAAGCTCAAGCAGTACGACAGCGAGTCCGCTTCCTGGAGCGAAGTCAACGGTACTCTGGTGGACAACTACAGCGCCATTCAGACCCACGCCAGCAGTATCGACGGCCTAGAGGCCCAATACACGGTCAAGACCGACGTGAATGGCAACGTGGCTGGCTTCGGGCTGGCCAATGAGGCGACCGATACCAGCGGTGGGTCCTTCTCCGAGTTCACGGTCAACGTGGACCGATTCGCGGTTACCAATCCCGACAGCGGGGACTACAAGGTTCCCTTCATCGTGGACTCCAGTGGCCTTGTGACTATTGATGGTCAGTTGGTGGTGGATGGCTCGATCTACGCGGAAGCCATTGCGGCCAACGAGATTGGCGCTGACAAGCTCAGTGTTCAATCCTTGGATGCTATTAGTGCCGACATGGGGACGCTGACCAGTGGCCTGATTCAGACTGACTCAGGGGCAAACCAACGAGTCGAGCTTGAGGCTGGTGCGACCTATCCCTTGTGGTTTGGGTCCGGCTCCAAGACTGCCTCCAACGCTCAGTTCTATGTTGATAACTCCGGCAATGCCGTGTTCAAGGGTGACCTTGAGGCTGCCGGTGGGACGTTCTCCGGGACGCTGAATGGTGTGGATGGGAACTTCGCCGGGACGCTAGAGGCGGATACTGTTAAGACTGATAACCTTGTGTCTAACGCAGTGACTGTTTCAGATGGAGCATATTTTACAAACTCTGTTTCTCGTACAGCCGATAGAAGCTGGAATACAATTCACCAAATAAGCTATAATGGTACTGGGTTTCCTACAATTATTTGGTTAGGATTGATTGGATCGGCTATAGCACATACAGCAGCTTCTTATGATGGAGGTTGTTCTGTCACAACTTACTTCAGGCTAACTAGAAACGGGGTAGAGTTATTTTCTATACAAGCAGGCTCTTCTTATGATGGAAGTAGTGCTGGAATTTCACAAACATCAGAAAACGCCTCTTTTCCCATCTATGACAGTAACCCTCCAGCCGGAACAATAACTTATAGACTGGAAATGCAAGGATACTATTACGGTTCTGAATGTGATGTATCCGATTGTGAAGGAATAGCAGAAAAGGCATCTTTAACTGCTATTGAAACCAAACGCTAACTAAAAGCCTAACCCAAAGCCAAACCAAAAGGACTCCCCAAATGTCTAACGAAAAGCAACCGACCGACCTCAACGCCATCGTCGAGCAGCAGAAGACCGAGCTTCTTAACGCCCTCTCTCAGAAGGATCAGGCCCAGGAGAAGATCGACGCCGCCCGCAATACGCTGGTCGGCCTGAAGGCGGGCCTGGACCGGGAGTCCGAACTCCGGGCCGAGATCGACGCCTTAATGGACGAACAGAAGCCGACCGGGACTCCCTCCCAGTAAACCTCAACCATCCCATAGGTGGAACTTAACTAGATATGGCCATTTCCAACACCGAACTCGCCCAGCGCATCAGCGATCTTCTCGATCAGTGGCATAGCCGTGAAGACGAAATGCTGGACTGGCTGGGCGGTACGGTGTCGGGCGGTCCCAACAACAACGGGACCTACCCGATTACCGATGGAACCGGGACCACGCATTATGTGGACGCCCCGGCCAAGCTAGAAGACGTGGTTACAGGTCCGGCGGGAGCCGCCAGGGATTACCGGGACCTGGCCTTCGAGATCAACCATAAGCCGGTAGATACGGCAATCAACCTCTCCTGGTCAATCACTGAGGTAGATGCCTCCACCGGCAGCTTTACGATCGGCCGGGACCAATCGCCGTTCCTGAAGTCGGGCGACACTGTGTCCATCTCCGGGTCAACCGGGAACGATGGGACGTACACCCTGGCGTCCGATTCGACCTACGACGCGAACGCTGACGAGACCACGGTTCCGGTCTCCGAATCGGTCCCTGATTCCACCGCAGACGGCTCCCTGGCTGTGGATATTGGCTATTCGGTCTACCACTATCGCCAAAAGGCCGCCGACTCGGCCAGCGCCGCGTCAACCTCTGAGACCAACGCGGCCAGCTCTGAGTCCCTGGCGTCCGACCACGCCGCCGACGCGCAGAACTACATGAACAACGCGCAGTCGGCACGGGACAAGTCCCAGACCTACCGGGATGAGTCCTATGATTGGGCCGAGGCGGGCGAAGATGTCTCGGTGGAAGACTCTGCCGGCCATTCCGGCTACTCGGCCTACCATCATCGGTCCAAGGCCGAAGCCGCTCAGTCTGACGCGGAGACTGCCGAAAGCAACGCGGCCAGCCATGAGTCCGACGCCCAAACCTACCGGGACGATGCCTACCATTGGGCCGAGGCGGCGGAGGATAGCTCGGTGTCTGACTCGGCGGGCCACTCCGGCTATTCGGCTTGGCACCACGCCGAGAAAGCCCGTCAGGCTAAAGAGACCACTGAGTCCTACGCCAACGGCATGAAATGGCAGGCGGATGTCTTAGCCGAGCAGAACGACCCACCGTCATCCCCTAGCGCCGGGGATCGCTACCTGGTAGGTCCCTCCCCGACCGGCGACTGGTCGGGCTATGACCAGAACATCGCCACCTGGGATGGAAGCGTCTGGTCCTTCGACTCGCCGTCTGAGGGTTGGTCCCTGAACGTCAACGGATCGAACCTGGATGGCCGCAGCGATGTGGCTATGATCTACAACGGGTCCGACTGGGTGAACTGGGGCTCGGCCATCGACCACAACGTCACCCAGACCCTCCAGGGAGGAACCACCGGCGAGTATTATCACCTGACCAGCGCCGATCACACCCTGGTTGGCAGCTTGTCTCACAACCTCGCCAACCTCACCGACGCCGAGGTGACCCAGCTTGAGGCGATTGGCTCAACGACGATAAGCAACACCCAATGGGGCTACCTGGGCGGCCTTGGGTCCGCGCCGCTTGAGGATGATGATCTTGTGGCGAATGGCGGCAGTGTGCCGGAGGTGGATCGAAGCAATACGTTTACGGGCACCACACAAACCATAGACGGCGGCCTCGTCGTCGGCTCCGGCGCATCAAGCAATGGCGCGGGTACGGTGACGGCTTCTCCTGGTTCCACGCCACAGGGATTTTTTGCGTATGGCATAAATGATCCTGGCTACAAAATAACTGAAACTACATCGGGGAATACCTACAACGGTTTCTTCTTTATTGATGTTAATGAAGGTTACAGAGCCGAGGTAGAAGGCAATCAGGGGTTAGCGTTTAATGTCAATGTCGGAAATACGTCGCTTGTCATTGGTATAGACGCTGGGATTTACACCCCCAACGCCACCGGCGGCTCCCAGGGCGCAGACACGATGAATGCCAAGGCTCTCTACGACGACGGCACCCAGCTTGACTATGTGTTTGACGCCGTGCTAGATGGCACCATCTATCCTGAAATCGAGGACTATCCCGAGCTGGCCGAGGCGTTCCTGACTGAACGCGCCCCGTGGGTCTATGACGTGGACCAGTACGCCGCCTACTGGCGTGAACATCGCCATCTGCCCAGCCACCGCAGCCGGGCTGAGATGCAGGAGCAGAAGCCACACCTGGGCGAGTTGGCTCGGGGCAACCTAGAGGCCATCGAGACCCAAGCCGTCCAAATCAACAGCCTACATGAACGCATCAAGGAACTGGAGAAATCAACTGACAAGTAATGGACGCACCTCCGCCTTCTCCCCCTGAGCCTAACTTCCTGAAGCCCTCAGGCTGGCTATCCTATATATGGGTAGTCCTCCTGGGGGCCTGGGGCGGTCTGGCCAGCTACCTTAAACGAGTCCGCGAAGGAGCCCGAGAGAAGTTCTCTCTGATCGAACTGATTGGCGAGATTACGACTTCCGGGTTCATCGGACTGCTAACTTTCTATCTTTGCACATACGCCGGCCTCCCGGTCTTTGTAACGGCCTTCTTGATTGGCGTGTCCGGCCACATGGGCTCCAAGGCCATCGAGCATTTCGAGGATTTCTTTGATGGCTGGCTCAAACGTATCTTTTGGGGCGGTTAATGGGACGAGCAACTGAAGATCAGCTCGCAGAGCTACACCAGACCGTGGCGCGGGCGCTGCGGGAAACCATCGACAATTCCGGGGACGGTGGTCCGTCCGCGTCGATCCTGAACGTGGCTCGCCAGTTCTTGAACGACAACGGGATCGAGACTAAGCCCGGCAGCGGTTCCGAGACCGACAACCTAGGCAAGTCAATCTCGGAGCTGCCCTTCCCTGAAGCCTCGGATACAGCGGCCCCCGGCGACCAACCTCACTGAGCCATTGTGTGTCGCTGTGGGCCATCAATAAGCCGGACCTAATGCCTCCCATAGGTCCGGCCCTAAAAATCCCATGTGTGGAAAAATTGCAAACCTGAGAAGGGGCTGTAACCATAGAAGATCAGCTTAAAGCCGACTTCAGGAACTTCCTGTACGTCGTGTGGCAGTACCTCAACCTCCCGCCGCCCACGCCGGTCCAGTACGACATCGCAGACTTCTTGCAGTCCGGCCCCCGACGGAAGGTCATCGAGGGCTACCGAGGTGTCGGGAAATCGTGGATTACATCGGCCTATGTGGTGTGGCTGCTATACCGGGACCCCGAGTCCCGCATTTTGGTGGTCTCGGCATCCAAGGACCGGGCCGATAGCTTCTCCACGTTCACCAAGCGGCTGATTACGGAAATTCCTCAGCTTCAACACCTTAAGCCGGGGAAGAACGACCGGGACTCCAACATCATGTTCGACGTAGCTCCGGCTACGGCGTCCCACTCCCCGTCCGTCAAATCGGTCGGCGTGACCGGCCAGATGACCGGCTCCCGTGCGACGCACATCATCGCAGACGACGTAGAAACCCCGAACAACAGCCTGACCCAGCTCATGCGGGAACGGTTGGCCGAGGCGGTCAAGGAGTTCGACTCCATCCTTCTGCCCGGCGGCGAGATCACCTACCTCGGTACTCCCCAATCCGAAGCCAGTCTGTATAACCTACTGCCCGAGCGTGGGTATCAAATGCGGGTATGGCCGGCCCGGTATCCGACCTCCAGCCAGGCCGAGACCTACGGTGGTGCCCTGGCCCCGAAAATCCAAAGCGAAGTCGAACAAGAGCCCTTCCTGGAAGGCAAACCGACCGACCCCGAGCGGTTCTCCGAGATCGACCTACAGGAGCGTGAAGCCTCTTACGGACGCTCCGGCTTTGCCCTCCAGTTCATGTTGGATACTTCGCTAAGTGATGCCGAACGGTATCCACTGAAAACCGGTGACTTTGTGGTCATGGACATCGACCCGAAGAAGGCCCCGGTTCATATCGCCTGGTCGGCCTCCCCCGACCTAGTGGATAGCAGTCTCCCGAACGTCGGATTTGCCGGCGACCGCTGGTATCGACCCATGCACCTCTCCGGCCAATGGGCGGAGTACACCGGGTCCGTGCTAGCCATCGACCCCTCCGGGCGAGGTAAGGACGAAACCGGCGTGGCCGTGGTGAAGATGCTCCATGGGATGCTATTCATCGTCGAGGCCAAGGGCCTGACCGGCGGGTACGACGAAGAGACCCTGAACCAGCTCGGAAAGATCGCCTGGAAGCACGATGTTAACTATGTGCTGATCGAGGACAACTTTGGCGACGGCATGTTCACCCAGCTATTCAAGCCGTGGCTAAAGAAGTGGCATGAGGTCTCCATCGAAGAAACCAAGCATTCGGCCCAGAAGGAGGCCCGAATCATCGACACCATGGAGCCCGTTCTTAACCAACATCGGCTCATCATGGACCGGTCGATCATCTTGGAAGACTTCGAGACGGAGACGCCCTCCTATCAGCTGTTCGTCCAGCTAACCCGGCTGACCCGAGACAAGGGAGCCCTGGTTCACGATGACCGCCTGGATGCTCTGAGCATGGCAGTCCAATACTGGGCCAACCAGTTGGACCGCGACGCCGAGGCTGCCGAAGAAGAGCACATGGAACAGCTGTGGGAACAGGAGATTGCCAAGCTCGAAGAGCAAGTCATCGGGCGAACGATCAAGACCAGTTCCAACATGCTCAGTTCTCCTTGAAAAACAAGGAGAAATCTTAATGGGACCCTTCCGCCTCAGGGCTTCCGCCTCACTATAGGGGGGATGGAAGGTCCCATCTCTAGGTCTACCTATAGGTTACCTATAGAGACTATTGGAGACTCAAAGTAATCATTAGGAGGACTACGAGGTCTTCCTAGAATCGACCCCCGTCCATCTTACTACGGAGAAAACATGCCTTACAGTGAAGCCTATTTTCGGTCTGCCGGCGTCGGCCAGACCATGAACCTTTCCATTACAGACGACGACGCAGTTTCTTTTGAGCCGACCTACTTCGATACCGTCCTTCTGGTATGGACCGACGACGGTGCCGAAGCAGCTATCGTCATGGCCGGAACTCACAGCGATGGTGCCGTAGGCACGGCCCTGAACAGTACCGCCAACGCCGTCGCCTCTACTGGCTCCAAGGTCGGGACGGACGGGACGGATGGTCAGCTGGCTATCAGTCCTCATACGGACGGTATGGTCTACATCGAGAACCGACTGGGTGGGACCAAGAACGTCCGAGTCCGGGAGATCAACTAACCTAGCATCAACGTCTTCCTGAGATTATAGCTCACAGCTCTCCTTTAGGCTTCCTCAGCCGATTCTAGGAAGACGTCCGACGTCAACTACCTCCTTTCCTCCTGTGACTTTCTGTGCGCTTCTGTGAGTCTTTCTAGGAGTGGGCCTATACATGGCCCCTCCCTTTTTTATGAAAACACACAAAGCGACTCATGGAAGCTCTGAGTCCTACCTAAGTATTCCAGCCAGAATCGTCATCACCGTAAACCCCACCAATCCGTACATCATCCCTCTGTCCGGCGAACCGCCGGCTCCGTCCTTCCCTATGGCGAACCCAAAGAGTGCAGCGAATCCGCCCATGGTCATGGCTTCGGTCATCGCCTGGTCCTCCTAGTGTTGGCTCCATGTTGACTATGTGTTAGACATTGGGTCAAACCCGTGGAGTTGTGGGACAAAAATTTGAGTGGGTATCATTACCTAAGGCTCGTTTCGTTCCCCCCGTGGCGGGCGCGACTAGAGGCGGGCGGCGGCGCGTGCGGCAAGCAAGCTCACGCACACAGGCGGAGCGCAGGGTTCGCGCCGCGCTACATGTCACAGA
>Ga0207714_1002107_pt1 | contig 12291 bp, 11 predicted proteins | sample PonA232FremontCA_2_FD_187270 | JGI IMG/M metagenome (GOLD analysis project Ga0207714, IMG submission 187270) | Marine sediment microbial community from Fremont, CA, USA - Pond A23 Sediment 2 (SPAdes) | ecosystem: Environmental > Aquatic > Marine > Unclassified | place: USA: Fremont, California... | reverse complement strand
GCGCACACGGAGCAGCGCAGCAGACAGGTCTCGCGCGGCGTGGCCGGCGGCAGCGCAAGGTTCACGTAGACGCCGTTGGCCAGCAGCGTCTGCCAGACCTGCAGACCGGTCTGCACATCCGGCATCATCACACCGATCACGGGCGTCTTGTCGGGACCCACGTTGTAGCCCAGGCGAACCAGGCCGTCGTAAACGATCTCGGTGTTCTCCCACAGCTTCTCGCGCTGCGCCGGGTCCCGCGCGATGCGCGCCAGCGTCGTGCTCGCGGCCGCCACCACGGCCGGCGGCAGCGAGGCGGTGAAGAGGTAGGCACGCGCGGAGACGCGGATGGCCTCCAGCTCGGGGTGGTTGGAGACGCAGAATCCGCCGATCGTGCCGACGCTCTTGGAGAAGGTGCCGATGATGAAGTCGACCCGCTCCTCCAGGCCCAGCTCGTGCGTCAGGCCCTGCCCGTTGGGACCGAGAACGCCCAGCGAGTGCGCTTCGTCGACGACGATGTAGGCGTTGTGGGCCTTCGCCACCTCCAGCAGCTCCGCGAGCGGGGCGCGGTCGCCGCGCATGGAGTAGATGCCCTCGACGACGACCAGCTTGTTGCTGCCCTCGCCCAGCCGGCGCAGGCGGCGGTCCAGGTCGCGCGGATCGTTGTGGCGGAAGCGCATGACCGTGGCGTCGCCGAGCTTGCAGCCGTCGTAGATGCTGGCGTGGCTGTCGGCGTCGATGAGGATGGTGTCGTCGCGCCCGGCGATCGCCGAGAGGAAGCCGACGTTGCACTGGTAGCCCGTGGTAAACAGGATCGCGTGCGAACACCCGTAAAACGACGCGAGCTGATGTTCGAGATCCTGGTGACCGGCGTAGCTCCCGTTGGCGACGCGCGACCCCGTGGTGCCCGTGCCCGCCTCGCGGACGGCCTGACTGGCCGCCTCCAAAGCGTCGGAGTCGAAAGTCAGGCCCAGGTAGTTGTTGGAGCCCAGCAGTACACAGCGCCGGCCGCCCACCTGCGCTTCCGTGGGCGAGTGGATGCGCTCCACGCGCACGGACAGCGGATCGGTCCCCGCGGCGGCCACGAGCTCTTGGTACTGGCGCTGCAGCGGGCGGAACTTGTCGAAGAGGTCGGTCATCGCGCTCACTCCCCGGCGGCGATGCGTTGAACGAGGCGGGCCAGCTCACCCACCGTGCGCACGTCGCTGAGCGCGTTCAACGGGATGGAAATATCGTACTTTTCTTCCAGCTCGAACATCAGATCCATGACGGCCACGGAATCGATATTCAGCTCGGTCGTCATATCGGTGTGTTCGCCGACCTCGGCGTCGGTGGTGTTCACCTTCGCGAGTTCCGCGCACACGACCTCGACGACCTCTTCGTAGGCCGGGCCCGCTCCGGCACTGGCCGTCTGTGACATGCCGACTGCCCTCCCTTCGCTCCGTCCCGGTTCTTCCGCGCGCCCCCGTGGGCGCGGCGGACGGGCACGCCCGGCGCCATCGGCTCGCCGCCGAGCGCTGCGAGCGCGCATCATGCCGTAGTCATTGGCGGATGTCGCCACCCGTGCGGGCCGGGTCTTACAGCCACCCCTTGGCACGGTACCAGGCCAGGGTTTCGCGGAGTCCCTCGCCCAGCGGCACGCGCGGCCGCCAACCCGTGCGCCCGCGGAACCGCTCGTCCCGGCACACCCAGTCGTCGTGGCGCAGTTCGCGCAGCTTGTCCGGCGAAAGGAAGGCCACGCGCCCGGCCAGCCGTGCGCCGAGATGGCTTACATGGCCCACGATCTTCAAGGCCACCGCGGGCGGGCGCACGTACCAGGGATGCACGGTCAACTCTCGGGCCGCCGCGTCGATGAGGGTGCGCCACGCGTACCCGCCGCGCCGGCCGTCGGCCAGCTCGTAGACCTCGCCCGCCGGCTCTGGGCCGATCAGCCAAGCGTGCATGGCCGCCACCAGATCGTCGACGTGGATGACGGACACGCGCGCCCGTTCCCCGGCCGGCAGCAGGCCGATGCCGTGCTTCACCAGCCGCGCGAACACCAGGACCTGCTGGTCGCCTGGCCCGTAGACGGCCGGTGGCCGCATCGTGTCCCAGGCCAAACCGGGCATTGCCGCCAGCGCGTCCTCGCCCGCGCGCTTGCTGGCGGCGTAGGCGGACAGTCCGGGCTGGCGCGCGGCCAAACTCGACACGAAGAGAAACCGCCCGACGCCGGCCCGGTCGGCGGCCTCGGCGAGCCGGCGCGTGCCCTCGGCGTTCACGCGGTGGAAGCTGGCCGAGTCCGGCGCCGCCACGACGCCGCCGCAGTGAATGACGGCATCGGCTCCCTCGACGAAGCGCGCCAGGGCATCGGGATCGTCCAGGCCGCCGGTCACGACCGTGGCGTCCTCGGGCACCGGCACCGCAGCCCTGTGCCGCAGGACGGTCAGCGCGTAGCCGGCTTCGCTGAGGCGCTCGACGAGCCGCGCCCCGACGAAGCCGGACGCCCCGGTCACCGCGACCCGCATGGGGGATCTACTCCGTGACGGTGCGCGGCCGATCGCCAGCCGAGGCGGCGAGGGGCGGCGTCGCCAGTTCCGCTTCGATGTCGGCGATACGCCCGTCCAGGTAGCCCTGGCGCGCCTTGGCACGGGACAACTTGCCGGACGTGGTAAACGGCAGGCTGCGCGGGGCCACCATCACGACCCGGCAGTCGATGCCGGTGTTGCGAAACACCTCGGCGTGCACGCTGGCCCGCATGCGCGCGACCGCCGCGGGCTCCTGACTGCGGCACTGCACCAGCAGCACAGGGACCTCGCGGCCCTCTTCGTCGCTCACCGCGAAGGCGGCCGAATCGCGGCTGCGCAGGTCGTCCAGCGCGGCTTCCCCGTGCCACTCCAGATCCTGCGGCCAGATGTTGCGGCCGTTGACGATGATGAGGTCCTTGCGGCGGCCAGTGATCACCAGCTTGCCGTCGACCAGGTAGCCCATGTCGCCAGTATCCAGCCATCCATCAGCCATGGCGTCGGCCGTGGCCTCGGGATTGTGGTCGTAGCCGGACATCAGGCTGGGGCCCTTGATGAGGACCCGGCCGATATGCCGCTCGTCGAGGTCGGCGCCGTCGTCGTCGCGGATGGCCACTTCGAAACCCGGCATGGGCGTCCCGCACTTGGCGAACAGGCGGCCGCCGTGGTCGTCCGCGTAGCCGTCGGCGGTCTTGCCGTTGCCCGCGTGGCCGTTGGTGGCGTGCCCATTTCCGGCGTGGCCGTTGGCGCCGTGCCCGTTGCCGTTCGGCCGGCCGTCGTACGCCTTACCGTTGGTGCGCACGGGCCAAGCCACGTTGCGCGCGACCAGCGCCTCCTTGTCGACGATGTCGACGCTTACCCCGGCCCCCAGCGGCGCGAAGCTCACCGCAAGGGTGGCTTCGGCGAGCCCGTAGCTCGGCACGAAGGCCTCGGGCCGAAAGCCGTTCCGTGCGAACGTGCGCGCGAACTCGTCCAGCGGCTCCGGACGCACCATCTCGCCGCCGATGCCCGCAACGCGCCAGCACGACAGATCCAGGTCCAGATCGCCCTTCTTCGCCGCGCGACGCACGCACAGCTCGTACCCGAAGGTGGGGCTGAAGGCGAGCGTGCAGCGATTGTCAGAAATCAGCTGAAGCCACTGCAGCGGCCGCCGGGCGAAGCCGTCGGTGTGCATGTAATCGACGGAAATCTGGCAGGTCAGCGGGATCAGCAGGAAGCCGATCAGCCCCATGTCGTGGTAGAAGGGCAGCCAGGAGGCCGCGCGCTCCGCGCTGTTCATCTGCAGCCCGTGCTGCGCCACCGAGGCGGCGTTGCTCATCAGGGCGCGCTGGCCAATGCGGATGCCCAGTGGATAGCGCGTGCTGCCCGAGGAATACTGAACGTGGCTGATCTCGTCCGAGCCCAGCGGTGCGAGCGGCATCTCGGCCGGGGGCTGATCGGTCAGCTCGGTGACCGTCATCACGCGCTCCAGCCCAAGCGGCGCAGCGGCGTTCTGGACCGGTTCCAGCAGGCCCTCGCGCGTCAGGGCGACGCGTGCCCGGCAGTTCTGCAGGACGCGCTGAAGCTGCGCTTCGTAGCCCTCACGCCCGCCGAGCGCCGTGGGCACCGGCAGCGGAACCGCCACGAGCCCGGCGTACTGGCAGGCGAAGAAGCCGCGTACGAAGTCGGGATGCATGTCGGCCACGACGCCCACGCGATCGCCACGTTCCAGGCCGAGAGCCAGCAGCCTACGCCCGAGCGCGATGGCATCCTCGCGCAACCGGGCGTAGGTGAGCGTCTCCTCGAGCTGGCCGCGCGAACTGTAGAAGTTCAATCCCGAGCGCCCGGTTGCCGCGTAGTCCAGCGCGTCGGTCAGGCTGTCAAAGTCCGCACGCCGGAACGGCACGTCCGGATCGGTGTTGGGCGTCGGGCCGCGGCCGCGCCGCGCCGAATCGCCGGGTGCGTCCACCTGCGCCTCCCGCTGTGCCCGCATGATTGAATCGCGAATGTCTGGTCCGTGCTCCGCCCTGTCATGGTGCATACGGGCATGACCCCGATGGTATGCACGCAGACCGTGCCGCCACTGCAGGCTCGTCCATACCGGCGCGTCTGCACACGAAGCGGCGCTGCAACCACCGTCGGGCCGACCGGTTCAAGCAGCGAATCACACGCTTGATCGACCGGCCTGCCGACCCCCCGGGTGGCACGATGCCCTTCGCGTAACAGAGTTTCGCAAAACCTTAAAGGGCCGATCTTCCCCGATTTGCTCACACGCCCTGCTCGGACGCCGGAATATCGCATCCCGCGACCAACCCAGGATATAGACCGACAGCGTCCGAACGTCGAGTCGCGACTGCGTGACCGGACACCTCAACCCAGCAGCATGCTGTAGAGAAACCCGCCGAACACCAGCAGCACGATGCCGCCCAGCGCGGCGAAAACCAGGTAGACCAGCAGATAGAGCACGTTGGCGATACCGTGCTCGGCCCATTGCAGCATTTTCAGGCGATCCAACATCACGTACCACCTCCACGGACGCGGCGCGATCCTGCCGCGCGTGACGCTTCCAGGCCATGACAGTGCCATGACATCTCGCTTGCTTCGCGCCTTTCTCGTCATCGCCGGACTCACCGCCGTGCTTGCGGCGGCCGGCTGGCTCGTCGCCACGGTGCCCGCCGTCCGCGCGCCGGTGGTGGAAGCGCTCAACGCGGCCGGCGACGCCTACATCCGCTTCGTCTTCCGGCTCTACCGCATGGTCGACGGCGGTGCCGACGGCCCCGATTAACCGCCGCCGCGCAGCGCACGCTGGACCTCGGCGTCGCGGCGACGCTCCTGGCGCGTCATCACGATGCCGGTAATCACCACCGCCACGGTGACGATGGCGACGATGATGGTCGCCAGGGCGTTGATCATGGGGCTGACCCCCAGGCGCAGCTTGGAGAACACCACGATGGGCAGCGTCGAAGCCCCCGGCCCGGAGACGAAGGAGGCGATCACGAGATCGTCCAGGGACAGCGTGAACGACAGCAGCCAGCCGGCGATCAGCGCCGGCGCGATGATGGGCAGCGTCACGGTGAAGAAGACCTTGCCCGGCGGCGCGCCGAGGTCCTGCGCCGCCTCCTCCACCGAGCGGTCCATGCTCGACAGCCGCGACTGCACCACCACGGCCACGTAGGACAGGCAGAAGGTGGTGTGGGCGATCACGATCGTGTCCATGCCGCGGCCTTCCGGGATTCCGATGGCGTGCCCGGCGCTGACGAAGAGCAGCAGCATCGACAGCCCGATGACGATGTCCGGCATGACCAGCGGCCCCGTGATGAGCGCCGTGAACAGCGTGCGCCCCTTGAAGCGGCCGTAGCGCGCCAGCGCCATCCCCGCCAGCGTGCCCAGGACCACGGCGATGCAGGCCGTGGTGACAGCCACGCGCAGACTGGTGTAGGCGGCGGAGAGGATCTGCTCGTCTTCGAGCAGGCGCGCATACCATTTTGTGGAGAAGCCCGTCCAAACCGTGACCAGGTCCGACTCGTTGAAGGAATACACGATCAGCAAGACGATCGGCCCGTAGAGGAAGGCGAAGCCGAACGCCAGCCAGGTCACCAGCCACGGCGAGCGGCGGCGCCTCATGTCATCGCCTCCGACGCGCGCAGTTGCTGGCGCTGGAAGAGCACAATGGGGGCCACCAGCACCACGATGAGCACGATCGCCACGGTGGCTGCCACCGGCCAGTCGCGGTTGGAGAAGAATTCGTCCCAGAGCACGTGGCCGATCATCAGCGTCTCCGGTCCGCCCAGCAGCGCCGGAATGACGAACTCCCCCACGGCCGGGATGAACACCAGCAGCGAACCGGCCAGGATGCCCGGCAGCGAGAGCGGCAGCGTGACCGTGACGAACGCCTTCCACGGCCGCGCCCCCAGGTCCGTCGCGGCTTCCAGCAGCTCCGGGTTGAGCTTCTCCAGCGTGGCGTAGAGCGGCAGGATCATGAACGGCAGGTAGCTGTACACGATCCCGATGTAGACGGCCGCGTTCGAGTGCAGGATGTTCAACGGCTGGTCGATGATCCCGGTCGCCAACAACGCCGCGTTGAGCAGGCCCTTGTTCTTGAGGATGCCGATCCAGGCGTAGACGCGCAGCAGAAACGACGTCCAGAACGGCAGCACCACCAGCAGGAGCAGGAGCGCTCGCGCTGTCGGCCGGGCCCGGGCAATGGCGTAGGCCATGGGATAGCCGATGAGCAGGCAGCCGAGCGTGGACAGCAGCGCGATCTTCACCGAGCTGAGGTAGGCGATCCAGTACAGCGGGTCCTGGAACAGCCACCCGTAGTTGCCGAAGTACGGCCGCACGGCCGGCAGCAGCCCGTCCTCCCAGACGAACAGCGAGGTGTAGGGCGGCTGGGCGATCACCATTTGGGACAGACTGATCTTCAGCACCACCACGAAGGGCACGAGGAAGAACAGCACCAGCCAGGCATACGGCGCCGCGATCGCCAGCCCGCGCCCGGTGGGCACAAGCCGCCGCAGCCGTGCCATCACCCACGCCGGCCGCGCCGGCACTGCGGGCGCGCGCGTGCTCATTGCGGCAGCACCAAAGCGGCCTGCGGCGCCCAGGCAAGGACGACCGGATCGTCCCAGTCGATTTCACGGGCCAGCGAGCGCAGGACGTTGGGCTGCGTGACCTCGATCAGCCGCTCGCCGCCCACATCCACGCGGTAGACCGAGGAATCGCCCAGGTAGCCCACGTCGCGCACCCGTCCGCGCAGGGTGTTGCGCGCGGGCGCGGCCGCGCCGCCCGTGTCGTCGCGGTGGGCCGTGATCTTTTCCGGGCGCACGGCCGCCCGGACCTCCTGGCCTTCGCGAAGGTCCGCGCCCTGGTGCGCCGCCGCAAGTTCACAGGTTAGCTCGGGGGTTTCCAGGATCGCCGTGTCCCCTTCGATGCGCAGGACCCGCGCGCGGACCATGTTGATCGAGCCGATGAAGTCCGCGGTGAAGCTGTTCGCCGGGAATTCGTAGATGCGCGTGGGCGTGCCAACCTGCATGACGCGGCCCTGGTCCATCACGGCCATGCGCGTGGACAGCGTCATGGCCTCCTCCTGGTCGTGCGTGACGACGACGAAGGTCACACCGACCTCGTCCTGGATGTTCATCAGCTCGAACTGCGTTTGCTCGCGCAGCTTCTTGTCCAGCGCGGCGAGCGGTTCGTCCAGCAGCAGGAGCTTGGGCCGCTTAACGAGCGCGCGGGCGAGCGCGACGCGCTGGCGCTGGCCGCCGGAGAGCTGGTGGGGCTTGCGCCTGGCCCAGGCGCCGAGCTGGACCAGCTCCAGCATGGCGTCGACGCGCCTGCGGATCTCCCGGCGTGCCACCCCGTCCTGCTTGAGGCCGTAGGCGACGTTCTGCGCCACCGTCATGTGCGGGAACAGGGCGTAGCTCTGGAACATCATGTTCACGGGCCGCGCGTGCGGCGGCAGCTCCGTCATGTCCTGCCCGTCGAGCAGGATGCGGCCCTCGCTGGGCTGCTCGAAGCCGGCCAGCATGCGCAGCAGCGTGGTCTTGCCGCAGCCCGAGGCCCCCAGCAGCGCGAACAGCTCGCTTCGATAGATTGCCAGGTCCACGCCGTCCACGGCCGCGAACCCGCCGAAGCGCTTGGTCACGCCCTCGATGCGGACGTAGGGCTCGGCGTCGGGGTCCTCCCACGGCTCCAGGCTGGTGCCGTCACGCGCAGGGGCGGGACGTGTGCGCGCGGTGGCCTCGGGCATGGACGGGACCTCCGTGTTGCGTGGACAGACAAGCCCGCCGGAGCGCAACTCCGGCGGGCGTCTCGTCGCGCGTCCTCGCCAGCTACCCGCGTGCGCGGGCCGATGACGTCACAAGCCGGTCTTCACCTTCTGCCAGGCCCGTGTCTCCTTGCGGGCGAACCCGGGGGAGCGCTCCTCGTCGACGTAAAGGTTCTGCTTCACCTCGGCCGGCGGATAGATCGACGGGTTGTTCTTGATGGCCGGTTTGATGTGCTGGAGCGCGTCCGCGTTCGCCGTCGGGTACCAGACATAGTTCACGTTCTGCGCCGCGATCTCGGGCCGCATGTTGAAGTTCAGCCACGTGTGCGCGGCGTCGGGGTTCGGGGCGTCCTTGGGGATCGCCATGATGTCGAACCAGATCAGCGTGCCTTCCTTCGGGATGGCGTAGTCGATCGTGATGTCGTTTTCCGAGGCGGCGGCACGGTCGCGCGCAATGTAGACATCGCCCGACCAGCCCATGGCGACGCAGATGTCACCGTTCGCCAGGTCGTTGATGTACTGCGAGCTGTGGAAGTAGCGCACGTGATCGCGCACCTTCTCCAGCTGCGCGACCGCTTTCTTCAGGTCCTCGGGATCGTCGGAATTCTGCCCCAGGCCGAGATAATTGCGGACATGCTCCAGCACCTCGGTGGGCGCGTCGAGCATGGCGATGCCGCAGTCCTGAAGCTGCTTGGTGTACTTGGGGTTGAACAGCAGCTCCCAGGAGTTCGTCGGTGCCTCCCCGTCGATGTGCTTCTCCACCATGTCGACGTTGTAGCCGATCCCGGTGGTGCCCCACATGTACGGCACACCATACTGGTTGCCGGGGTCGAAGTTCTCCACGCGGTCCAGGATCTGCTGGTCCAGGTGCTCCCAGTTGTCCAGCCTGCTCTTGTCCAGCTTCTGGTAAATGCCGGCCTCGATCTGGCGGCGGAAGAAGCTGCCCGAGGGCACGACGACATCGTAGCCCGAGCCGCCGGCCATGAGCTTGCCTTCCAGCGTCTCGTTCGAGGAGTAGACGTCGTAGTTGACGTCGATGCCGAATTCCTCCTCGAACATCGGCACGGTGTCTTCGTGGATGTAGTCCGACCAATTGTAGATGTTGAGCGTTTGGTCGGCGGCGTGCGCGGCCGGCGCCACAGCCAGTGCCAGTCCGCCCAGCGCCACCGCCGCCCCGAGCGCCGCGTTCCGGATCGTCGTGCTCATTGTCGCGCCTGACCTCCCTGCCCGCGGTCCGCCGGCGGCCGAGCCGCCGCGGTGCTGGTGAAACCGGGGGATATCTAGGCGGCGCGAGGGCGCGGTTGTCAATCACGCACGCCGAACCGTGATTCGCGGCGGCCTGGCCGCCGTCGGCGCCGGAGCCGGTCAGATCAGATCGCGCGCCGCGGGCCCCTGGATGTAGGGCACGCCGCACTGGCGCGCGGCGTCGACTTCCGCCTGGCTGCGCACGCCCTCCGCGACCACCGCCAGCGGGCCGGCTGCCTCGACGGCCTCGCCGAGCCGGCGCTGCACGGCTGGTTCGAGCAGCCGTCCGTCGCGCACGTCCACCTTGACCGCGGTGCACAGGCCGGCGGCATCCAGGGCGCTGCGCGCGGCGTCCGGCGGCACGCGGTCGAGGGCCAGGTGGAAGCGGTCGTGGTGGACGGTATCGAACGCGCGGCGGGCCGCCTCGGGCCGCTCCACGACCGTGCGGTAGGCCATCTCGAAGGTGATGGTTTCCGCCTCGCGCATCTCGGTGGCGGCGCGGAACCGCCGATACGCGGCGCTTTCCACGGTTTCCGGCGTCAGGTCCAGATTCAGGTGCGCCACGCCGCCGTGCGGCTCGCGCCAGAGGTGCATGAGCACACGCGCGTCGAGCACGGGCTCCAGATGGTGGATGAGCCACGGGTCGTCGGTGATGGGCACGTCGATCGAGTGCTCGATCTCGGCGAGGTTGGGGACCAGCTCGTGTGCGTGAATGCGCGGCGTGCGCTCCAGGACCGCGACGATCGGGCTCTCGTGCAGGAAGGGGCTGATGTCGGCGCGGGAGAGCATGCGGGTGGCTTCGGTGAGGCGCGTCAGCCGCCGCCCCGCCGCATCGACATCGCTGCCGGTCGCGTGGGCGTGGTCGGCGTCCGCGGCCTCGCGGCAGAAGTCGAGGAAGCCGCGGCTGTCGTCGGGGAGGCGGAAGCCGCGTGCGTTGATCGCGCCGAGATGCGCCTCGGCAAGCTGCTCACCCAGCGCTTCCACGGTGCTGTCCAGCTCGCGGCCCTCGCCGATCGCCGTGACGATGACCAGCCGGTGGCCGGACAACCGGAAGAAGCGCTCCATGGCGCCCGCCACGTGCTCGCGCAGGACATCCACCAGCGCCCGCTGGAACCCGGTGTCGTCGGCGTGGGGCAACTGCGAGAGATCGAGCACCTCGACCCAGCGCGGGGCCCCCTCGCGCGCCGCTTCGCGCGCCCACTCCAGTAGTCGCGCCGCATCGGTGGTCATGGCCGCTGGCTCTGCCCCCGCTCGTGGACCTGCCGCCGAGAGCATGGACGTACCGGCCTTGTCGACCGGTTAACGCGGCTGGGCCATGGCCAGCAGCGGAATCTGCCCGGCCGACACGCCCGCTACGGCCGTCAGCTTCCCAGCTTGCTCGTCACGTCGCGGGCGATGCGCTTGGCGATCCCGCGCGCCCCGCGGGCGCGGGCGTCGCGCGTCATCACGCGCGTGGCGTAGGGCTGGTCGAGGACGTTGCTGCTCGTGGTCAGCTCGGTGCTTCCCTTCAGCACGGTCTCGCGCGTGTCCGCCCGGCGCAGGACGTAGTCGGCGCTGAGCCGGAGGTTGCGCCGCGTCTCGCTTTCGTCGCGCCGGAAGCCGGTCTCGTCGATGCGCTCGTCAACCCTGACGTTCAGAACGTACACGGGATCGCGCGGCTCGGCGCCGGGGGAGAGCCGGTCGACCAGCTGGGTGCGGACCAATTGACCCACGCGCTCCGGGATGGGCTGCACGCGCACCGACGCCGCGTCGCCCCTGTCCGGACCGGGCGCGCCCGCCGGCCGGAAGCCGCAGCCCACGGCGACGAGCGCGCAGATGATCAGCCCCGCGATGCGCATGCCGGCCCGCTCCCGTCGGTAACCCGCGTCAGGGAAGGCCGCGCCGGCCACGGCGTCAAGCGCGATCCACCGAGCCCAACCCGCACACACGCGTGATCCGGCTGTGATTGGTGGCTGGCCGGGGGCGGGCCCATCATGGGTGCATGATGCGCATGCGTGGACCCTGGCTCGGCCCCGTGGCCGGACTCACGACGTGGCTGGCGCTGGCGGCCACGGCGTGGGCGGCGGACGTTCCCGGTTCGTGGACGGACGCGTTCCCGGAAACCGACTTCGAGCAGCACGCCGTCGCCTACGACACCATCATCTCCGGCGGTGTCTCCAAGGACGGCATTCCCTCGATCGACTCGCCCACCTTCGAGCCGGTCGAGGCGCGCGACGACTGGCTGACGCCCAAGGAACCGGTGATCGGCCTCAGCGTCAACGGCGACGCGCGGGCGTACCCGCTGCGCGTGCTGACCTACCACGAGATCGTCAACGACGAGATCGGCGGCCAGCCGGTGGCGGTGACCTACTGCCCGCTGTGCAACTCCGCCATCGCCTTCGAGGCCACCTTCGAGGGCGAGCGGCTGACCTTCGGCACCACCGGCAAGCTGCGCTACTCGGATCTGGTGATGTACGACCGCCAGACCGGCACGTGGTGGCAGCAGTTCACCGGCCGCGGCATCGTCGGGGAGCACAGCGGCAAGAAGCTGACCATGGTGCCCTCGCGCCTGATGGGCTGGCAGGACTTCCGCGAGAAGCACCCCGACGGCAGGGTCCTGGTGCCCACCGATCCGAACATGCGCCCGTACGGCCGCAACCCCTACGCCGGCTACGACAGCTCGGAATCCCCCTTCCTCTACGACGGCGAGATGCCCGAGAAGACGGAGGCCATGAGCCGCGTGGTCGCGGTCGAGGACGAGGCGTGGACCTTCAAGCTGCTGCGCGAGAAGGGCACAGTGGAGCGCGGCGACCTCGTGCTCTCCTGGGAGCCCGGTCAGCG
>Ga0207714_1002104_pt1 | contig 12307 bp, 12 predicted proteins | sample PonA232FremontCA_2_FD_187270 | JGI IMG/M metagenome (GOLD analysis project Ga0207714, IMG submission 187270) | Marine sediment microbial community from Fremont, CA, USA - Pond A23 Sediment 2 (SPAdes) | ecosystem: Environmental > Aquatic > Marine > Unclassified | place: USA: Fremont, California... | reverse complement strand
CCGTGCTGCGGAACGTCAACCTGACCGTCTCGCCCGGCGGCACGGCGGCGGTCGTGGGGCCTTCCGGCTCGGGCAAGAGCACGCTGCTGAATATCATCGGGTCGCTGGATGCGCCAACGTCCGGGACCGTCAGACTGGGGGAGGTTGACATCGCCTCGCTCGAAGGAGCAGAGCTTTCGTCGTTTCGCAGCCGCAAAGTGGGCTTCGTCTTCCAGGACCATCATCTGCTGCCGCAGTGCACGGCGCTGGAAAATGTAATGCTGCCCACGCTGGCGGCGGACGGCGCGGAACAGGATGCAGAGCGCGGGCGATACCTGCTGGAGCGGGTCGGACTGGAGGGGAAATCGGACTCCCGACCGGCGAATCTTTCAGGCGGTGAGCGGCAGCGGGTGGCGATTGCCCGAGCAATGATAAACAGCCCCAGAATGCTCCTGTGCGATGAGCCAACGGGCAACGTCGACACCGAGACCGGCAACGAAATAATGTCGTTGCTGCGTGACGCGAACAACCGCGGAAACGCGGTGTTGCTCGTCACCCACGAGCGGCGCATCGCCGAGCACGCCGACCGGGTGGTCAACGTCACCGACGGTGTGATCGAGCGTATCGAACAGGTCGACCACGACACACCGGTCGCCGGAGGGCAGAGATGAAAGTCGGTGACGGGGTCCGGATCGCCGGCCGGTCGCTGACGGGACACAAGCTACGGTCGGCGCTGACGGTCGTGGGCATCGTCATCGGTATCGGGACTGTCATCATCTTCGCCAGTTTCGGAACGAGTGTCCAGACCGACGTGGTCGGCGAGTTCGAGGAAACCGCCGCGAGCGAGATTCTCGTTGTCACCGGCGATATCGGACTCGAACCGGGAGAAAGTGACTTCGGCGGGACACCTATGCCGGGCAATCTCGACAGCTTCGCGCTCCCGGGGGTGACAACACACGACATCGGGGAACTCAGGGAGATCGACGGGGTCGACGCGGTTATTCCCCGTGGTGGTATCGACAGCGCGGCGGCGGTCCGTTACGAGGGACAGGCAGAGCCACACGACGTCATCGCGACCAGTCCGTCGGCGTTTGCGGAGTCGAACTTCCTCAACGGTAGTTCGTTTCGCCAGAATGAGTCCGGATCGGCCGTGATGACCGAGCAGGCGGCCGCAGCGTACGACGCCAACATCTCTGTCGGTGACACGCTCACACTCGAGTTCAGCGACGAACCCGAGACTGTCACCGTCGCCGGTATTGTGACACAGGCCCGGGGCGGGCTAGACCTGTTCGGCGGGTTCAACGCCGAGGTGTACGTGCCGACGGACCCCTACTATGAAGACGATTACGGTGACACGGCGCGGTCGGCCGCACTGGGGGTCGACCAGGCCGCCTACCGGCAGGCGACACTCGTTGCCGAACCCGACCGGGTGACCGGGACACAGGACCGGGTGGAGCGGTACTTCGAGACCGAGTCCGACGCCGCGGCGGTGCTCGAGGACGGTGTCACGGTCCAGTCGGCAGCCGATATCGTCGACGGCATCGAGTCGGTGCTCGACGACATCATCCGGCTCGTCTCCGGGATCGGCCTGCTCGCGCTGCTGGTCGGGGCCTTTGGCATCGCCAACATCATGCTCGTCAGCGTGACCGAGCGAACAAAGGAGATCGGGATAATGAAGGCAAACGGCGCACGCAACCGGGAGGTGATGGGGCTGTTTCTCGCCGAGGCGGTCCTACTCGGGCTCGCAGGTGCGGTCGTCGGGATTCCGTTGGGGCTCGCGGTCGGCTTTGGCGCTTCGGCCTACGCGGAGGTCGGGTTCACCGTTCCCTACGGCTGGGTGCTCGTCGCCACCCTGATGGGGATTGCGACCGGCGTGGTCTCCGGTCTCTACCCGGCCTGGCGGGCGGCCCGCGTAGACCCCATCGACGCCCTCCGGTACGAGTGAGCCGGCAGCTACAACCGGGAGACGAGGCGTTTAGATGTCCCGGCGCAAACAGAGTGACGTGAGCGACGACGGGACACCCGAGCGGGACGGACCCTCCGGGGACGACAGCGGCGAGACGGGGTCACTTCCGGAGGGAATGCGCCTGCGCGGGGTGGTCGTGAGCGTCGAACGGGTGTCCGCTGCGGCGGTTCCGGACGGGTTCCCGACGGGGGTCGAGACAGGCGAGATACTCGCGCTCGGTCTCGAGTTCGACCGACACGAGGGTCGGGCAACGACCTACGCCGGGTTCGACAGCGACGACCTCGCGACGCTGTTGGATGTCGAAGGGGTGAGTGGCCCGGACGACCTGGAAGGGGTGAGACTGCTGGTCGACGTGGTCGACGGCCACCCGGTTCCCGTCTCCGGCGAGGGACGAACCCGTGGTGACGACCGCGCCGTCTACGGCGTGGTCGCCGGGGTCGCACCGAGTATCACCATCGCACTGTTCAGTTTCTTTGGACTCGGTGAGGCCGTCTTCTCGCCGGTGTACATCGCGCTGTACCTGGTCTGTACGTTTCTCGTGTTACCCGCCTCCATCTACCTCGACGCCCTGCACCTCCGGACGACGACCGACTGGGAGGGGCGGCCGCTGTACTGGACGCTACTCGCCGTTGTTCCGCCACTTTACGTGGTGGTGGTCCCGTTTTACCTGCTGTCACGGGAGAGTGCCCGGCCACTCGCACTCGGAACGGCAGGCACGCCCTGAACCGGGGTCGGGCCCCGGACTGACCGGCTAGTCTGTCACGGACTGTCGTCGAGGTCGGTTACCTCGACGTCGGGAAACGAGATGAGATTCTCGCGCCCGATACGGAGTTTGTCGATGCGGTCCTCCTCCTCCATCGAGGAGAGCAACTGCGAGACCTTCGCGTTCGACCAACCGGTCTCATCGACGATATTGGCCTGCCGCATCCGACCGCCGTTGCGTTCGAGGAGTCGCTCGACCCGTTCCTCGTCGCTGAGGAGGTCCCCGTCGATTCCACCGGCAGCGGTGTCGGCCTCGGTGGTCGTGACGGTGGTGGCCGCCGGTCCCGTCTCGGCAGGTGGCTCCGCGTCGACACCACCGGAGGAGACCGAATCGGGGGTGGACGCCGCGTTGCCGCCGTCGGTTGCCGAGTCCCCCGTTTCGGCCGGCTCGGGGTCGCGGTCGAGCAGGTCGCCGAGTCGGTCGCGGTTGCGACCCACGACGGCGACGGCGGCGGCGAGAACGGCGACGACCACGCCCACCAGCACGAGCCCCGTCAGGTCGAACCCGCCGTCGGTGCTGTCGTCGGGTGGCGTGTCGTCGGGCGGTGTGTCGTCGCCCGTCTGGTCGCCCAGCAGCGTCACGGAGAGTGTCTCGCTGTCGAGGGCGGTGGGCCCCGTCCAGACGAGCTCACCGTCCCGGGGGGAGACAGCGGCGTCGAGTACACCGTACCCCTCGGGTGGGACGACGACCAGACGCTGGTCGGCGGTGAGTGTCGACAGCCAGGGTGTGCCGTCGATATCGAACACGTCGTCGACGTACAGGCGCGCGTCGTCTGTGTCTGTCCGGGCGAACTGCCGCCAGGTAAACGAGACGGTCAGCGTTCCGGTCCGGTTGTCCCCCTGTCCGGTGATATCGCTCGTCCGGTCGGGGTCGGTGAGGCCCATCTGACGGTCGATACGGGCGTCGACCGCGTCGGCTGCCGCCTCAACCGCCGCGGTCCGTTCGAGGTCGACATCGCCTGCCTCGAAGGACTCGGCGAGGTCGGCAAAGGCCGCCTCCTCGGTGCTGTCGTTCAGCGGTATCCGCTCCACGATCTGCCAGTGAGCGTCCCCGTCGGCGTCGAGTTCGACGCGGAACACGGTCTCTCCCGGCGCGAAACCCGTGCTCTCGTCGGCCTGTGCCGCGGCACCACCGACAGCGAGCGGGGCGACCACGGAGGCAGCGACAAGCAGGAGTAACAGGCAGAGAGCAGGGGACAGCGGGGACCACCGCAACATATCTGTCACTCTCGCTCCGCCCGGGGAAAATGTTTTCTATGAGGGGAGAGCCGCCGCCGAGCCCACACTGTTTTTACACCTCGCCGCAGTATCAGGCGTATGGACCAGACGGGCCCTCCAGCCGCTGTCGTGGTGGCGGCGGTGACGGTTGCGGTGTTGCTCGCAGCCGTTGCTGGACTCGTCGGGGGCGTCACACAGGCGGGTGACGACGACACACCACTCAACGCCACCAGCGAGGAGCTCTCGTACCTGTCGCCCGCGCCGGAGGAGGTGACCCGCGAGACGTACACCCGGACCGGAATCGACGTCTCGGCCGCCGCGGCGGCCGACGGGCAACGGCTCCGCGGTCGGCACACCGCGGCCACGTTCGAGCAACGGTTCGGTAGTGTCGAGAACCGGTCGGCGTTTGTCGAGCAGGTCGCCGCGAGACTCGAGACACGGGCGCTCGCACTCGACGAGCACCACGCCGAGGTGCTCGAAGCCTACGGCGAGGGGGAGTACACCACCGGACGGCTCCTCGGTGAACTCGTCAGGATGGACGCGGCGGCCGCGACACACCAGCGACTGCGCGACCGCGTCGAAACCGCTGTCGAGGCTGTCGACGGGTTCGAGCTCAACCGGACAGTCCAGGAGCAGTTCGTCGCACTCGACACCGAGATTCCGGCCCTCGAGTCACCGGTCGTCGACGAACTCGCCGCCGCACCGTTCGACCGGACGACCGTCTACACGCAGGCAACGGAGACGGCACTCGTGCTCGCGACCGCCGGGGAGACACATCTCCGGCGGGTGACACTCCGCAGCGAGCGCGACAGAAACGGCCCGAACCGGTTCGTCCAGGGGGCGACAGACGGCCAGAACGCGAACAGTCTCGCCCTGAAGCGGGCCCAGAGCCTATACGGCGAGAGACAGGTTCGTGGGTTCTTTCCGCCGCCGCTCGGCGCCACCTCGGTGTACGGGGTACAGGGTGACACGGCTGTCGGCGAGTTCGTCGGGTACATAGACGGGGCAACACGGAATCGCTTCCACGAGCGCCGGAGTATCGACGCCCCCGGCATACCAGCGGTGCAGACACTGTCGGACACTGCGGGTAGCGTCGAACTGAGCGTGGAGACGACCACCCCGACCGGTCCGATGCAACTGTCGGTAACAGACGGGAACAGCCCGGTCGAGGGGGCAGCCCTGTCGGTTGCGAACGCGACAGTCGGAACAACAGACGCGGCTGGTGAGCGGTGGGTGACACAGCCACTCGCCGGCGCGACGGTGCGGGCAACCGTCGGCAACGAGACGCTCCAGGTCACACTCCCGGGCTGAGAAACCCGAGAGCGGTTCAACGGCGGTCGGACTCGAACTGGAAGTCGAGTTCGTCGAGGCGGTCGGCCCACTCGGCGCGTTTCTCTTGATGCTCGGCCAGAAACTCCTGCATCATCTCGGCGGCCTGTTTCTTGCAACCCCCACAGAGCCGCTCGCCGCCGGCACACTCGTCGTAGACCTCCTTTGCGAGCTCGTCGTCGTCGTCGGCGAGCAGGTAGGCGTACAGCTCGTAGACCGGGCACTCGTCGGGTTCGCCGCCGAGTTCACGCTGTTTCTCGGCGGTCTCCCGACCACCGGTCGTGGCCGCTTTTACCTTGTCGTGCCCCTCCTCGGGGTCGTCGAGCAGGCTGATGTGTGAGGCCGGCACGGAGGAAGACATCTTGCCACCGGTGAGACCGGTCATAAACCGGTGATAGATCGACGAGGGCGGAAGAAAGCTGTAGCCGCCGTGGTCGAGTGCGACCTCGCGGGCGAGCTGTTCGGCCTCCGCGAGGGAGAGTTCGAACGTGTCGATGTGGGCGTCGTAGACACGTTTCTCGCCGTCAACAGCCTCGATGAGCGCCTCGAACGCCTCGTCGGTTGCGTCGCGGTCGACAATCCGGACCCGAGGGCGGAGCGGCTCCTTTCCGGCCTCACGCAGGATCGTGACGGTGCTGTCGACTGTCGTCGCCGCGGCGTCGGTCCGGCCGCGCTCGCGCTCGGTCTCCAGAAACCGGGCGGCCTCGATACACCGAACCGGTTCGTCGGTATCGTCGGCGAGTGTCTTGTAGGCCGTGGCGACGAGCCGGCGCTGTGGGTCGTCGGTCTCGAAACTGGCGTAGGCCTCGGTGACACCGAACGAGCGCATCCGGGCCGCGAGGTCACGGGCCAGCCGGACGTGGGGGTCCTGGTCCGGGCCGACCGGGATGACCGTCGGCTTCGGGGCGTCGAGCTGCGGATAGAGGATGTCACCCATCTGCGTGACCACAGACTGCATGTGAGAGACGTCGGTCTCGCCGTCGAAGTCGTAGATCGCCGCAAGCTCGGAGAAGTTTGCCTCGGCACCGAGCTCGAACGCGAGGTCCTGGACCGCCCGGTTGGCCGACTGCCGGTAGAGCTGACCCGCCTCGGGGTCGAACCCCAGCGCCAGCAGTGACAGCAGGTAGTTGCGGGTGTGCTCGTCGATCTCCGCCCAGGAGAGCCCGCGTGCGCTGTGGGCCTCCAGGTCGGCGATGAGCCCGTAGGCGTCACCGCCCTGTTGTTGATGCCAGATGATCTCGTCGAAGACCAGCTTGTGACCGATGTGGGGGTCGCCGGTTGGCATGAACCCCGAAAGCACGGCAAAGGGGTCGTTCTCCCGCATCGCGCGGGCCACAGGCCGGTAGTCACGATGGCCGAAGATGACCCCACGGCGCATCAGGTAGTGGGGGTCGGGAACCTCGTCGAGCACACTCTCGAAGCGCTCGATACCGAACTGCTCGAACAGGCGACGGTAGTCCGAGACCGTCGAGGAGCCCCAGGGGTCCAGCGCGACGTCGTCGGTACCCGCGGCGCCACCGTCGGTGCGGGTCTCCCCGTGGCTGGTCTTGTCCGGCTCGGACTGGTCGGTTGTCATCGGCTCTGTATCGCGGCGAGACGGGCAAAAACCGTTCGCCTCGGGGTCACCGGCCGGGGAAAGCCGCGGTGACCAGAGCAGTTGTCGGTTCCGTCGGGGAGTCACCGCCGTCCCGGGGGACCGACAATCGCCTTCGACGGGCTTTTGCCAGCCCGACGACTGGTTTTGGGTATGGCTGAATTCACTGTTGCCGTTGCAGACCCGGCAACCGGCAAGACACACCAGGTCGAGGTATCGGGACAGAACGCAAACCGGTTCATCGGCCGCGACATCGGCGAGGAAGTCGACGGGAGCGCGGTCGGGTTGAGCGGCTACACGCTGACGATAACGGGCGGGTCTGACGACGCCGGCCGACCGATGCGTGGGGACATCAGCGGTGACTCACTCGAGGAGGTGCTGCTCGACGGGGGGACCGGCTACGAACCCTCCCGTGACGGCGAGCGGAGCCGCGTGACCGTTCGTGGCCGGGAAGTCAGTGACGCGACCCGGCAGATAAACACGCGGATAGCAAAACAGGGTGGCGGCGAGGTCGAGGAACTGCTCGGCTGAACTGCTTCGGGTTTCTGTAAACGACCCCACCCTACTTGTTCCCGGCTTACGACAGTCGGAAACGGCCGGAGACACAGACACTAACCTCTCGGGACCAAACACCTGCCATGTTCGAAACACGGCCGGACCGGGAAGCGGAGGTACTGCTCGTCGGGCGGTCGAACGTCGGGAAGTCGACACTGATGCGCGAGATAACGGGTCACGACGTCGCGGCCGGCAGGCGGCCGGGTGTGACCCGAGAGCCCAACCACTACGACTGGGCCGGAGCGGACTTCGTCGTCACGGACCTACCCGGGTTCGGGTTCATGGAGGGGGTCCCCGAAGACGTTCGCGAGGAGATAAAGACCGGGATTGTCCGGTACATCGAGCGGCACGCGGAGCAGATACTCGCCGGGGTAGTGGTGCTCGACGGCTCGGCGGCAGTCGAGATTATCGACCGTCACAGCGGGCCGGAGTCAGTTCCCCACGACATCGAGCTGTTTCAGTTTCTGCAGGATGTCGGCATCTCACCGGTGCTCGCGGTCAACAAGATGGACAAGGTCGACGACCGTGACGAGCAACTCGACGCCATCGCAGACCGGTTCGGGATGTACCCACCCTGGAAGCAGTGGCAAGACACCATCGCACCGATCACCGCGAAACGGGGAAACATCGCGGCACTGAACGATGCCGTTCGCGAGCGCCTCCACGAGGCTGGCCGTGACGACCTGTTCCAGTTCTTCTGAGGCTGTGTCAGGGCGCCCCGTCGGACGGTCCCCCACCCCCGCCGTCCGCCGGGTCGTCGTCCTCGGGGTCGTCACCGTCTCCGTTCCGGTCGTCACCCTCGGGGTCGTCGCCGTCTCCGTTCCGGTCGTCACCCCGGGGAGCCCCGTCGTCGAGGTCGTTCTTTAGCGCCCGGAGCTCTGCCTCGACGTCGATATCTACCTGCTCGGCGTCGTCGGTCTCGGTGTCGAGTTCGTTCTCTATCTGCCGGCGGATGTCACGGGCCTGCTCGATGAGTTCCAGACTCCGGTCGTCGCGTGGTCGCCCCTCGACGGCGTCCTGTAGCTCCGCGAGCACGTCGTCGAGACGGGCGAGAGTGACCTGCCCGACTCGCTCAACGCGCTCGCGCATCTCCGGGGCGGCTGTCTCGCGGCGCGGGTCCCGTCCCTCGGCGATACGAATCGCCCGCCGGAGCAGTTCGAGCGCCTGGATGTTGGTCTTCAGAAGCAGGATGAGCCCGGGGATGGCAACCTCGCTGGTGAACCGGGCCAAATCCTGCCGGAGCGACCGGTCTCGGTCGGCCTCGGCCTCGCGCTGGAGGCGGCGCAGCTCCTGGGTGAGGTCCCCGAGCAGCTCGGTGATGTCCGGACCCCCGCTCGCGTCGCTCATAGCTACACTACGGTACCAGGATACTAAAACGTGGGCCGTCCCGAGAATCGCGCACCAGGCGGGGGCGGACCGAAACGGTTTTAATTTTAGGTTGACCTAGAATGGTGTGATGGAAACCACAGACGGACGTACAGAGACGGCAGGGCCGGAGGGGGAGCGACCGGCCGTCGCCGTCCACGAGTGCTCACCGGACCGTGTCGTCTTTGTCGAGGAAGAAAACGCCGATGCCTGGATCGCAACAGATCTGTCTGTCGACCTGCCCGACTGAGACAGGTGGGTTCAGGCATCTGGCACCGCTGCGAGTGTGGTGATAGCGGGCGGGCTCCGGTCGGTGGCCTGTTGAATCCGGTGCTCGAAGCAGTCGAACCCGGCCGCCTCGAACATCCGGTCGGCCTCGGTCTCGTCGTAGAACAGCATGATAGCGTCGGCAATCCGGCGCCGAATCGGGCCGTCGGGCGAGTCCGGTCCGACGACGAGCACCTGCCCCCCGGGGGCGGCAACCCGTCTGAGTTCACGCAGCGTCTCGACGGGGGCGGGCCAGTACTCGATAGAGCCCGACGACCAGACCACGTCGAAGCTGTCGTCCGCAAAGGGGAGCCGCTCGGCGTCACCGAGAGAGAACCGGACGGGGCCGCGTCGGCCGAACTTCTCGAACGCGCGGGCGAGTTGGTGTGGGCTCTGGTCGACCCCGTGGACGTTGTCGCTCTCCCGGGCGAGTGCTGCGGTCGCGAACCCGGTTCCACAGCCGACATCTAGCACCCGGTCGTCGCGCTCGATATCGAGCATCCCGACCGCCTCGTCACGCATCTCCTCGGTCCAGATAAACGGGTTCACGCGGTCGTAGACCGTCGAGAGGTACCGGTAGAACGTGCGTGCACGCGCTTTGTTCTCGAGCACTCCCATTGTCGACCGTTGGTGGTCGCCCGGAATAACAGTCCCGGCTCGAACGTGGCTGTCGCTGTCGAAGAACCGAAGAGCCGGCACCACTAACTGAGAGGCGATGAGTCAGGACGCGGGTATCTACACGCGGGAGTCGACCCTGCTTGACAGGTACGTCCAGGTCGCGGTCGCGCAGGGGCGTGTCATCTCGGTCTCGTTTCCGACCGAACCGGAGCCGGACGCCCGCCCGGAGCACGCCTTGCTCGACCGTATCGTGGCGTACCTGGGTGGCGAACCCGACGAGTTCGACGACGTCCAGGTCGCGCTGACACTCCCGACCGACCGGCGCGAGGTGCTCGAGACAGTCCAGACAGTCCCCTACGGAAAGACGGTCACGGCCGACCAGGTCGCACAGATGACCCCGGGTTACGACCCGGAGGAGGACGACACCGGAGTACGAGGGGCACTCGCCGCCAACCCCGCACCGCTGTTTGTCCCGACCCACCGGGTGCGTGATGCGGCGGGCAGTGAACCGGCTGGGGTCGCAAAGCGACTCCGTGCCGTCGAGGGGTCGTGATGGGAGCGCGTGACCACAGCCCGGACAGTCACAAGCCGGGGTTCGTGTGAGGGCGGCCCGTCGTCGGGCTGTCGACCGCCGTCTGTGGCAGGCCGCAGAGACCCGCCGGTCGACCGTCGGGGGCGAAACGGTCCTAACAGGCCCAGTCCTGTCCAAACCGTTATATGGACCTACCGGAGCATCTTGTATAACGGTCACTCTGCCCGGACCGATTCAGGTGCTCCACGTCGACGACCCCCGGAGCCCGTGGAGTTGACCGCAGCGTTTCTCGAGTGCGAGTACAGCAGTTTCGATATCGTGGCGGCAACGAGTCTGGCGCTGGATGGCGGCAAAGGGGAGTAACCAGGTGGACGACCCGCCAGTGGACGGGTACGTGGTCAACAGCCGCGACATCACAGAGCAGGTACAGCACAGGGAGCGACTGGAGGAGTTCGCCAGTGTCGTCAGCCACGACCTGCGGAATCCGTTGCAGGTTGTTCGGGGCCGACTCGCCCTGGCGAGCGACGAGTGTGACAGCCCACACCTGGACAGTGCGTTTGACGCGCTCGAACGGAGCGAGACGCTCGTCGAGGACCTGTTGGCCCTCGCCCGCGAGGGTGAACAGGTCGACGACCCGGAGGCGGTCGAACTCGGCGCGGTCGCCGAGCAGGCCTGGCAGACCGTCGAGACCGACACCGCGACACTCGAACTCGGCACCGACCGGACGGTACGGGTCGACCGGAGTCGACTGCGCCGACTGTTCGAGAACCTGGTCGCGAGCAGCGTCGAGCACGGCGGCCGGGACGTGACGGTCAGGGTCACCGACCTGCCAGACGGGTTCGCCGTCGAGGACAGCGGCACCGGGGTCCCGAAGACGGAGCGCGACACCGTGTTTGATGCCGGCTACTCGACCAGCGACGACGGAACCGGGTTCGGCCTGCGCATCGTCGAACAGGTCGCAACCAGCCACGGCTGGACGGTCGACCTGACCGACGGTGTCGACGGCGGTGCACGGTTCGAGTTCACCGGCGTCGACACCGGAGATTGAGCCGCGGGTGAGACCGAGGCGGGTCCTCGCCCGACAGGTGGAGCCGACGCCACAGGGGTCGTCTCCGCGGGGCTGTCGGGGTACGGGCGGCAGATGGCCGTCGAGACGGGGAAACGTGTTAGTCTCCCCCCGCCGTTTGTTCGGCTATGTCTGATCTCGGGGACTTCACCGGTTTCGACGACAGTGACGGGAACGCGGGCGACAGCGGGGCGGGTTCGGACACCCCCACGGACGACGAGCGCTTCGAGGCGTTCGAGACAGCAGAGGCGGGGCGGGACCGCGGTATCGGGGTGCTCTCGGCGTCGGCGGGGCTACAGGTCAGCGAGGACGAGCGCGAGACGCGTCTACGGGCGTACGTGACCGCCGGCAACCGCTCGGCGGTTCGGCTCGGGTCGTACCTGCTCGCGCCGTACCCCGACGGAGAACGGCTGTTCTGCCGTATCACCGGGCTCGAGTACACACAGGAGTACCGTGCCGACGACGCCACCGAGATTCACGCCCGGCGGGCGATGCGGTCGGCCGGTATCGACGAGGAGGACTTCAAACTGCTCGCGGCCCTCGACCCCGTGGCGGTGCTCTACGAGGAGAACGGGGCGCTGAAGCGACGGATGACCGACCGCGTGCCGAAACCGGAGACAGTCATCCACGAGGCCGCTGACGCCGAGGATATAAAGACGGGGCTGAAGATACCCACCGAGGGGGTCTTTCTGGGCCACCTCTCGGTGGGTGGACAGAAAATAGAGACCGCGACCGACCCGCCGACGATCGACTACCGCCTGAACGACGACTACACCGACGGTGACCCGCTCGTGTTCCGGCACACACTCGTGGCCGGCGGGACCGGGTCGGGCAAGACACACGCAGCAAAGAACATCCTCCGGCAGTATCTCGACGAGGACCGGGCGTACCCCGTCGAGACGGGTAGCGACCGGACGGTTCGTCCGGCGGTCGTGCAGTTCGACCCACAGGACGAGTACGCACAGATGCACGACGACGGTGACTACGACGCGGCGTTCGCCCGACGACTCGACAGCGAGGGGGTCGCCCACGGCGGTCACGACGACACGGTCGCGT
>Ga0207714_1002103_pt1 | contig 12308 bp, 10 predicted proteins | sample PonA232FremontCA_2_FD_187270 | JGI IMG/M metagenome (GOLD analysis project Ga0207714, IMG submission 187270) | Marine sediment microbial community from Fremont, CA, USA - Pond A23 Sediment 2 (SPAdes) | ecosystem: Environmental > Aquatic > Marine > Unclassified | place: USA: Fremont, California... | reverse complement strand
AACCAACGCGACCCCGAGGTTTGTTATGTACGAAAGAAGCGGGATGTTCAGATCCGAACCTATCAAAAGATGGAAAGCCGCCAGTATCAGCATGGGCTGGACGAGGCTCAGGATTCCGATCTTTCTCATGTATCCGTAACCCAGCGTCAACATCAGCACTATAAAACTGCTCAGGTATACCGTTATCAGAGCCAGCCAGAATACGCTCCACGCGGTCGCAAAGGTGTCAGCACCTGTGAGTATCAAACCGTAGACGAAAAGGACGAACTGGTTACAGAAAGCCAGGAAGTACCCCCATCTGCGTGGATAATCCGGGATGAAGATATGTAGAAGCTCTCCCGAAGCCAAAGCCGGGAGTATATATCCTAAAAGCGACAGGAGGATTATCGACACCGGAAAGATTTCGTGAGGGGTGAAAAGACGTAGCCCGACGTACGTGAGGGTTCCGTATATGGTTCCGAAGATGATTATACCCGGAAGAACCTTCCTTATAGGAGGTATCGTGAAGACGACTTTTTTGAATATATCTACGCTGTCGCTTCCCATCGTCTATACTTCCTTGTAGATCTCTTCGAGCATATCGATTGTCTCTTTGACACAGTGCTTTTCCGCAGCCTTCCTTGTCTGGTAGTTGTTCTTTAGTGTCTTCTCCACCGTCCGCACCATATCTTCTGTATCTCCGAGTTCGAACCTCTCTCCGTTTTCGGGCTCTATAGTCTGGTTAAACGGCTCTACATCAGCCGCAGCTACCGGTGTTCCACAGGCGTTAGCTTCGAGTGTAGAAAGACCCAGTGTGTCGCCCGTCGAAGCCGTAACGAAAACGTCTATTCCTGTGTAAAACTCCGGGAGCTTTTCCCTGTCCAAAAAATCCATCACCGTGACGTTGTCTCCTGCTTCTTTCTCGATACGTGGTCTGTCCGGACCTTCTCCTACGATGACTACGCTGCCTTCGAACTCCTCCGCGAGCCTGCATATCTGATCGACGTTTTTCTCGTTGCTGATTCTACCTGAATAACCCACCACCGGGCTTTCTATATCCATATCCTCCAAGAAAGAATCTTCCTGTGGCTCGAAAAACTCCATGTTTATTCCCACTGTCAGTTTCTTTGCTTCCACGTCCCTGTTCATTCTTCCGGTAGATGCGGTTACGACATCGAACTTCGAGAGGAACCTGTTTTCGATTGAGAGATAGAGCTTAGCTATAAGATTCGCAAGCCTCTTGCTGGGGACAGCCTGCTCCAAGTACTCCTCAACAGGGGTATGATGAGTGTAAACCTTCGGGAGGTCCTTTTTCGCCGCGTAACGTCTTCCAAGCCTCCCGACCAGAGCAGGTCCGTGACAGTGGACTATATCCAAGCCCTCGGGAACTTTACCGTAGCCGAGTGGTACCGCAACATTGTAACCGCTGTAGACCGGGTTCGGAAACGACCTGACCGGTATCTCGCCCTGTTTCGGGTTGTACCTTTTAGAACCGGGATATACGATAAAAACCTCGTGCCCTCTTTGCTCCAGTCTTTCCTTCCAGAGCTTCAAAGTATAGGTTACTCCATCAATTTCCGGAAAGTAAGAATCAGTAAAAAAACCTATCTTCAACCCATCCATACTAAAGAGCCATACTGGAAATCTATTATAGATTGTGTTTTCAGGAACCGAGGAGAACGTCCACGAACTCCTCCGCGCCGTTTTCGTACTCGGGATTCTCTACCTCCCCGTTACAGCATCTTTCCGCTGCTTCGACCGCCTCGTCAACCGTATCCGCCTTTATCACCCCGTCTGTCTCCTTCCGCTCCGCCTTCTCGGCGAGGCTCTTCTGGAAAGGCAGGAAAGGATAGACGATACAAGGCGTCCCTGCGACGACGGTGTCGGCGATGGAGGAGTATCCCGTACAGATTACACAGCTTGCGGCTTCTGTGTGTGGGGTCATCGTTGGCTGTATCTCCCAGTCGTCCGAACCTACCATCTTGACTTCGAGTCCTCTTTTCTCCAGTCTGCGTCTGATTTCTTCGAAGTTATCACCGTGAGTTCCCGGGTTCAGAAGAACGTCGTACTCCTCCACTTTCCCGTCGCCTTCCTGTGCCAGAGGTTCTACAAGTTCGAAACCCTTGGGTGCGTCTTCTTCCTTCCAGAGCGTGGTTACTATTATACTCTCGCAGAAGGCGAGTGAGGTTCTGTCGTACAGCCTCAAAAACACGTCCCATCTGAAATCGAGCATCCCCGGCGTGAGATGGTCGATTCTGTAGAACTCGATACCCTGTGCGACAGCAGCGGTGGCGGCGAAGATGTCGTCGGTTACGAGTATGTCCGGGTCTTCGTCCTTCAGCCACCTGTTGAGTTCTCTGAGGCGTCGAACCGACGATGGAACGACGTCGAAAAACGTGTGTTTGAGAAACGAAAGGGGTGTGTTTCCTTTCACGGCAACCGTCGTGAGGTCAGGGTGTTCGTATCCGTTCATCTCCACGAACCGTTTTCCCTGTCCGCCGCCGGCAACCGTCACCTCGACCCCGCGGGATTCGAGTTCCTGTGCGACGGGGATGCTCCTTGCGGCGTGTCCCGCACCGTCGCACCAGTAGACGATTGCCGCCTTCTCAACCATACGTGCGTTCTCCTATACCTGACGAATAGTTACAACTACCGGTTCGCGGACAGGGTGAACCGAAGTTAATAAGTATAGGCTGGGACCCTAAACACCTAATGGCGGACGCCGGTTCGGAGAAGAAAAACGTCCTTTTTCTCGTTCTGGACTCCCTCCGGAAAGACAGGGTTTCGCCGTACAACGAGGAGGTCGAGTTCACCGAACATCTAGGGGAAATCGCGGACTCTTCTGTCGTTTTCAACGACGCCGTCACACAGGCTCCTTGGACGCTCCCTTCGCACGCCTCGATGTTCACCGGGGAGTATCCTTGGGATCACGGAACGACACATGCAAGAAGCTACTTCCCGTCCGACCGCGATACCTTCGTCTCGGAGTTCCGAGAGGCAGGCTACACGACAGCGGCGATAACACCGAACGTCTGGATTACACCTCATAAGGGAATGACCGGCGACTTCGACTACGTCGAGAACTTCTTAGGGAAGGCGGACAACCGGCTAAGCGTCGCGCTATCGAGACTCGGAACGAAGGCGTACCACAGCCTTGACGACCTGACGCGTCGAGTGCTCGGCAGGCAGTTAGACCGCCTTTTCAGACTTTTCGATGTCGATGATTCGTGTAAGTCCGAAGAGACCGTCGATGAGGTCGTGCGTTATCTTGATGGACACGACGCCGACGAGAACTTCTTCCTCTACGTCAACCTGATGGAGCCACACGAGCCGTACCGCCCGCCTCAGCGGTACATCGAAAAACACGGTGTTGACGAGGATTCGGCTATCCCGCACAGACAGAAGGATATTTTTACGAAGGACGACATCGACTTCGACGAACTCAGGAAGGTCTACGACGCCTCTGTGGACTACACCGACGACCTTGTGGGGAGAATCATGGACGCACTTCGGCGTAACGACCTCGACGACGATACGGTCGTCGTCGTTCTTTCGGACCACGGTCAGGGGCTTGGCGAAGACGGCAGCAACTTCGGTCACCAGTTTACGGTCGCCGAACCCGTCGTGAACACCGTCCTGATAGTTTCTCATCCCGACCGTGAATCCGGCACGGAAGAACGTCCGTTTGAACTCAGAAAACTCAGCGAACTCGTTCCGGGTTACGCAGGAATCGCGCCACTTCCCGACGAGGTATTCAGCGACGTGGTGAAAGGCGGATTAGAGTTCCCGGAGAACTTCACCGGCTACATCCCCCGCGAAAGCTGGGACGAGTACTACAGGAAGTACAGATACGCCAAACGCGACGGTAAGAAGGTCGTCAAGTCGGTCGGAGAGGACGGCGAGGCGCGGTACAAGGCGTACGACCTCGAAACAGGTGACGAAATTGATGTACCGCCCGACCTCGCTGAGGCTGTCGACGGTACGGCGACCGACGTGTCTCGCGCCGACACCGACGGCGAGTTCGACGGCGACGAACCCGACGAGGCGGTAAAGCAACGCCTTGAGGACTTAGGATACAGGTAAAGTAATCAATAGCCGAGACCACAAACAACCATGACTCAACCAGATATCTGCGTCATCGCGCCGACAGTAAGGAACCCGGGGTTCATACGTGAGTACATCACAAACGCCCGCGCAAACGGCTTCGACACCGACCGCCTGCACGTCGTCCTAGTTACGGAGGACTTCTGCGACAAAGAGAGCATGCGTGAGACCCTCGACGAACTCGGCGTCGTCGGCAGGGTATTCGGAGGGAAGGAAAGGGACGACTGGTACGAGCGGAAAGGCATAGGGGAGTACTCCGACCTCGTACCCGCAGCGTCCCACGCCGAAACCTCCTTCGGTCTCCTTTATCTCTGGGCGAACCCGGGGTTCGAGTACGGTGTCTTCTTAGACGACGACACACGACCGCACGAGGACTTCGACTTCTTCGGGACACATCTCGACCACCTCGGTTCGCGGAAGACAGTAGAACACGTCTCATCGGACGAGCAGTGGGTCAACGTCCTGTACCAGAACTTCGACGAACACGGTCTGTATCCCCGCGGTTATCCCTACTCGGCGATGGACGAAACCATCCGAACCGAACGGCGAAAGACGGACGAAATCGTCGCCACGCAGGGTCTGTGGACCGACATCCCCGACCTTGACGCGGTAAGGATTCTGATGGACGGCGATCTACGTGGACAGGCACAGACTCGGACGACGGCGGACGACTTCACCGGCAACTTCGCTGCCGCCGAAGATAACTACCTGACCGTCTGTTCGATGAACTTAGCCTTCCGCAGGGAGGTCGTCCCTGCCTTCTACCAGATGCCGATGGACGACAACGACTGGGACATAGGACGGTTCGACGATATCTGGTCAGGGTTAACACTTAAGAAGGCTGCGGACATGCTCGACAAGACCGTCCTCACCGGGTATCCGCTGTGCGTTCACGAGAAAGCAGAAAGGAGCACTTTCAGCGACCTCAACAACGAGGTTCCCGCTTTGGAACTCAACGAGCACTTCTGGAAGGCACTCGACAACGCACCTGACACGGCGAACGACTACTTCGAAGCGTACGAGGAGATGATAACTGCCGTCGATGCGCACGACTTCTCGGCGTACAACAACAGCGGATTCATCGACCTGACCGTCGAGAAGATGTCGCGGTGGCTGGAGGCGTTGTCCGCCCTCGATACAGGTGATTCGACGGCGTGACCTCGTACTATGGCTTCGAAATAGGCGACGAAAAACTCGGAAAGGGTCAAACTCCGGAAAGGTCCGAACTAGAAAATGTCTAATGACACACTCAAAGACTCCCTCGTAGATATCGGATGGAGGGAATGGATATGGTTCATCGTTTCGGGTGCACTACTCGCTGGACTCGTGTATCTCGCCGACATCGGGGAGTTCGTCGCTTCGCTCCGCCGCGCGGATACCTCGCTGTTTTTGGTCGCACTGGTAGTCGGTTTCTCCTCACTACTGGTGTGGGCATGGGTCTGGCACCGGTTCTTTGAGACGGTCGGTATCGAAGCGACTGTATCTCAGACTGTCCGCATGTTCCTGACGGGTAACTTTCTTAACTCCATAACGCCTCTCGGGCAGTTCGGTGGCGAACCCATCATGGCATATATCGTCTCCGAGACTACGGACGTGGAGTACGAGAAAACACTCGCCTGCGTCATCTCAGCCGACGTCGTGAACGCGACACCTTTCTTTACGTTCACGCTCGGTGGCATACTCTACCTCGGCGTCTTCGGGTCGCTTCGGGGACCGCTTGTCGAGATTGCTGCACTATCTGTCGTTCTTCTGGGTCTTCTGTCTTTGGTCGCGTACCTCCTCTGGTCTGACGACAGAAATCTCGGTGCTATCCTCGTCCGGTTGATAGACGCGCTCGAAGCCCGCCTCGGACGAGCCGAGTCTCTCTTTGAGTCGGTACGTGAGAGCGTCGAAGGTATAGAGAAGGCTTTCCAGAAGGCTGGCAACGACCGCCGGTTTCTGATAACGACCGCAGCTATATCCCATCTTGCGATACTGGCACAGATTGTGTCGCTTTACTTCGTCTTTCGGTCGCTCGGCTTACCGACGGAGTTCGTGCCGCTGTACCTCATCGTCAACCTCTCGGTTATCGCTACGCTCTCACCGACGCCCGGCGGAGCGGGGACTTACGAAGCCGCGTTCGCAGGTCTCACGACGCTGTTTTACTCCGTCGACCTAGCGACTGCTGTGACCGCCGCAGTTCTTTTCCGACTCACGACCTACTGGCCCGGAATACCTGTCGGTGCGGTGGCACTTCTGACGCTCCGGGACGAGATGAGAGCGTCTCCCGACAACTGACGTTTCGCTGTATGTAGCTGTGGATACTCGTTGCTGTCCGAAAGCCACCTACGCGCCTTGTGTTACCTGACGGTAGTCCCAGTACGAGTAAACCGTCGTGATGACCGCAGTCAGAACTGCGGGAGCGGCGACGAAGACGACACCATACCGCGGAAGAAGTAGACCACCGAGCGCGAGCAAACCGGAAATCTTGAACAGAACCCCTCCCAGCGCGTGTGTGTCCTGCCACACCTGTTCGTTCGACAGCGTCCAAGGCGTCCGTATGCCAACGAACCAGTTCTGTTCTGCGCGTTCCATTACCACGCCTATGATGTAGTACAGAACAGCGACTGCGGGGGCAACCGCCTGCATGACATCGAACCTGTAACCGATGTTCCACAGAAGCAGGATGACGTGAATATACCCGAGAAAGCCGATGACCACTACGACGAGTCTGTTGTACGCTCCTTGGAACTTCCGTATGTTCTCGCCCAACGGGTCTATACGGGGAAGAGCCGCAAACATGCCTAACATGACAGCCTGAAAAACGGGGACGAGAACGAGCGCGACCTGTTTCCCTACGTAGTTATCGGGCTGTCCGCTCGGACCGAAATGTATCGCTACCTGTTCCGGAAGACGACCTATCAGAGCGACACCAGCCAGCCCGGTCACGGCGGTTATTCCGATGCCAAGGAGGTTCCGACGGCGTGCGTCCATGATACAGCGATATGTCGCCGCCGAAATATAAACCATATGCTGTGGAGTGTTTGACCGCTCTACTCCGTCGCGTCCTCGTACGTCTGCTCCTCGGCGAAAGCCTCCTCGTGTTCGTCGAGCGTAACCATACGCATGTAGAGTTCGCCCACGTCGTCACCTTCCTTCCGAAGCTTGTACCGGTAGTATACGTAACCAAGACCGAACCAGCTTACAAGCAGCATCCCCGCTATCGGTAGCTGTATCAGAGTTACAGCCCATATCGTCGCCGATACTAACATACCTGTGATGACGGCGAAAAGAAGACCGCGGTACCGTCTGAGCTTCAAAGTCGCGTTCTCGTAGTGTTCAGGGAACTCGACCGGTAGGTTCCACAGGGCGATTGCGCTGAAAAACATCGCCGTCAGCGTCGCAAGGGCGATGAAGACGGACAGACCGACTACCTCCGTCTGTATGAAGACAGCGATGAAGAAGGGAGGAACACCGAGGAGGAGTACCGACATGTACGGCGTACCGAAACGGGGATGTATATTCGAGAGGCTTTCGGGAAGAATACCGTCGCGCGCAGCCCTCATGACGGTTCGTGAGGAGACGAGAAGCGTCGTGTTGACAGTCGTCAGGACGGCAAAGAAGGCACCCGCGGCAACGAAGTCAGAACCCCACCACGGCAGAAACTGTTGTGAGGCGACCGCAACGGCTGCTTCCGTCTCTCCAAGTTGTTGCCAAGGCATGACACCGACGAGAACGAAGACGAAAAGGAGGTATATGAGAGCGACGGTGACCACACCCGAGATGAGAGCGATAGGTATGTTCTTACCCGGATTCTCTATCTCCTCGCCGAGTTCTGTTAGCAGACCGAATCCGAGATACGGGTAGTAGAGAGCGACGACGGCAAGACCAAGCGGACCTACCCCGTTCGGAAACGCGGGTGTGTAGTTTGCGGGGTTGACCGCAAAAATACCGGGAACGATGAATGCACCGAGAGAGAGAAACATCATCACGACAAAAAGTATCTGCGCCCGCGCGACAGCTTTGATTCCGAGCAGGTTTATCAGAAGCACGAACACAAGGAAGCCGTAGATAAGCGGAGCCACAGGAATCTCGATGAAGAAACGGACGTACTCTGCGAAACCGATTGCGGCGAAAAGGAGTGCAGCCCAAGTCACGATGGGTAAAGCGAAAGGAACCAAGAATCCCCAGAAAGGCGCGATGAGACGCGATATGTAGACGTAAAGACCACCCGCGACGGGCATCGCCGAACCAAGCTGTGCGTTGTACAGGACGGCAAGGAAAGCGGGGACAGCGGCGAGAACCACGGCGACGACGACACCCGGACCGACGCTTCCGGCGAGCGGTGCGGGTAGGACGAAGATGGGTATGCTGACAGCGTTTCCGACGACCAACGCCATGACACCGACGATGCCGACGCGTTTCGTCAGAACCGTCGTGTCGTCAGTAATACTCGGACACCTCTGAAACCTGTTGGGACGCTCGCATCAGTTTTCTTCTGCCGACACCGGTTTCTCGTGTGTGTTACTTTTCGACCGTCTGCGAAGGCTTCTGAGGCGTCTCTGCTTGTAGGCGTGACCCAGAAGGTAGCCGAAAACGCCTCCGATTATCGGTCCCACTCCGGTTCCCAACGTCGTAACGAGCGAAGGGAGTAAGGACAGATCTTTAGCGGTCATCGCAAAAAACAGCCCCACACCCATTCCAAGGAGTAAGCTCCCCTCGGGGTACTGCGCAGCGAAAACCTGCTTCTCGAAGTCATCGAGTTCACGAGGATTCTTTCTGAACCTTCCGACAGGCATACTCCCAAAGGACGTAACCCACGTACATATAACTTGTCCCGCGGTTTTAATAGCGCACGCCCGCTTCGGAAAGCATGGAACTAGAAGACGTAAACGCGTCCGCGACAGAGGGAAACGTCGCGCGTCTCTTCGACGAGACAGCGGAGTACCACGGTGAAGCCCTCGCTATCGAGCACCATGGGGATACGACGACACACGCGGAACTCAGCGACAAGACGGCGGAGTTCGCAGGTGGGCTGCACGATTTAGGTATCGAACCGGGAGACGTAGTTCTCGTCTACCTACCCAACCGTCCTGAGTACCTCGTCGCATCGCTTGGCGCTCTGAAGGCGGGCGTCGTCGTCTCCCCTGTCAATCCGCAGTACAAGAAACGTGAGCTTTCGTATCAGATGGAGGACTCGGAAGCCGCCGCGGTCGTCACGCATCCCGCTCTGCGTCCTATCGTTACGCAGGCTTGCGAAGAAACAGGCATGGAGCCGCATGTCATCACGGTGGAAAGCCGTGGCGAGGACGACGACGTTCTTTTCGACGAAGTGCGCGGTGAACCGACGCTCGTTGAACGCGACGATGGCGACGTTGCCCTTCTGCCCTACACGTCGGGGACAACCGGAAAGCCGAAAGGCGTCCGTCTAACGCATGCGAACTTCCGCGCACAGATGTACTCCGCACTTGCGCCGCCTCACGATATCGACGCCGAGGAGGTTCGGAGCCTAATCTGGCTGCCCCTCTACCACATAACCGGATTTACGCATACAGCCTGCCAGCCGCTTGTTCGTGGCGGTTCTCTCTATCTCAGAAGCGCGGTACAGTGGGACGGCGAAGAGGCGATGGAACTTATCGAGGAGGAAGGCATCACGCATTTCGTCGGTGTCACTGCGATGTACGTCGATATCGTCAACAGCGAGGAGTTCGGAGAGCGCGACCTGACTACCCTCGAAATGGCGGCGGAAGGCGGTGCGAAGATGTCCGAAGCGGTACAGCGTGAGTTTGAGGAAACCGCCGGCGTCGATATGACCGAAGGATACGGTCTTACCGAGACTGCAGGTGCGACACACTCTCAGTCAGGTTCGACATTCGGTCTGAAACACGGTACGGTCGGACAGCCTCTCAGGATGGTGGACGCAAAGATTGTGGACGAGGACGGAAACGAGGTACAAATCGGCGACGAGGGCGAACTCCTTCTACGTGGACCGCAGGTCATGGACGGTTACCACGGTATGCCGGAAGCGACAGACGACGCTTTCACCGACGACGGCTACTTCCGGACGGGTGACGTTGCGCGGCGCGACGGTAGAAACTACTACGAGATAGTCGATAGGAAAAAACACGTCATAGTCTCGGCGGGTTACAACGTCTATCCGAGCGAGGTAGAGGAACTCCTTGCTGAACACGAAGCCGTCGCAGAAGCGGCGGTCGTCGGTATCGAAGACGAGCGTAGAAACGAGGTTCCTATCGCGTACGTCGTCACCGCGCCGGACGTTGAACCGGGCGAGGACGTAACAGCGAACGAACTCAAGGAGTACTGCCTCGAAAACATCGCCGAGTACAAACATCCGCGCGAGGCGCGTTTCGTCGAAGAACTCCCGCGGACGACGAGCGGAAAGATAAGGAAGTTCAAGTTAGAGGAGAGATACGACGAAGAGTAGTCAGACCGTCTCGTACATACGGACTCCGTCTTCCTTTTCGTAGGCGACTTCGCCCTTTCCTTCAAGAGTACCGAGCGCGCCGATTACGTCGAGTAACTGACCCGGATACTTTATTCCGCCGCAACGTTCCTCCGTGACCTCTACAGGCGACGCCGGTTCGACCGTATCGACCGCAGAGACGGTTTCGCCCAAGAGTTCGTTGAGAGAGTCGCGTGTCGAGTCGACCGCTGCGTCGAGGTCTGTGAAGACGGGTCCGTGACCGGGGAGTACGCGGTTCACTTCGAGGCTGTCGAAGGTGTCCATCGCGTCGTAGAAGGCGTCCACGGCGTCGAAGGCACCGTGATCGATTCCCGTATGGAGTGCTGCGGGACGGAACGGCTCTACTACGGCGTCGCCCGAAAACAGAGCCTTCCTGCCGCCTACTTCGGTTACGAAGCTTGCGTGGTGTATCTGGTGTCCCGGTGTCCTGTACGCCTCGAAGGTGCGCCCTCCGATTACGAACTCTTCGTATTCGAGTTCGTGCGTTCCTTCTGCGTCGGGTTCGAGAAGGCGTCTGTTCCTTTCGAGAGACGAGACGGCTTTTTCGACAGCGGAGTCGAGGCGTTCGCCTTCGTAACCTACTTCGCGTCCTACCTCGCGTACGCCTTCTTCGAGTTCTTCCCCGCTACGTCGCACCTGTTCGAGTGCGGGACGTGGCGCGTGAACCTCGGCTCCTGCGTCGCGTAGTTCGGGTACAAGACCGATATGGTCGCTGTGGGGGTGCGTGACGATAACGTCGGAAACGTCGCCGGGTTCGTAGCCGAGGCAGCCGAGTCTCTCCGAGAGAATCTCCTCGCCATCGTCGCTCGGACCGCCGGCGTCGATGAGTATCGGTTCGTCGTCCTCAATGAGGTACGCTGCGACGTGGTAGGGAGGCCAAGGTACCTCGAACTCAAGACGGAAGACGCCTTCCACACCAGTCCGTTTTACGCGACGTTTCTCCTCGGTGTCGGCATCAGCACCCATCGTTGTTCCTCAAAGTACAACAGCATCTGAAAGGTTAATATCTCTTGTGAGACAGTTCGGGAGCGAAAGTATGGAAACGAAGCCTTCAGAACTCGGTTATGACGGGGAATCCGACAGTGTCGAACTCCGACATAGAGTCAAGCACCTCGGGTACGTCGTCGAGCGTGACGGTATCGCCTATTATTTTGCTCGGGTCAAGTTTCCCGGAGTCCATCATGCGGAAGATTTCGTCGAAACGGTTCGGCTGCATTCCGAACGAGCCCACGAAGTCGCGTTCGCCGAATACCATCTCGTCCACCGGAAGCGGTATCTCCCCCTCCTCCTCGGAGGTGGTGAGACCTAACTGAAGCTGTGTACCGCGCTTTCCGAGGCTCTGCATCGCGCTCTTGCAGGTGGCTTCGATGCCGAGCGCGTCGATGGCGACGTCACAGCCGCCACCTGCCATAGCCGCTGCGCGGTTTCCTGCGCTCGCTTCCTCCTTCGCGTTGACAGTCTCGACAGCACCTAACTCTTCGGCGAAGTCGAGCTTTCTGTCTTCTAGGTCGACAGCGATAACGTTCGCGCCGACGGCGTTGGCTATCTGTACTGCGGAAAGACCGATGCCACCGCATCCATGCACGGCGACCCAGTCACCCGGCTCCACCTCTGCGCGATGCACGATACCGTGGAACGAAGTTGCGAAACGGCATCCGAGACCCGCTACTTCAAGAGGCTCGACATTTTCTGGTAGCGGGACTGCGTTGTGGTCGGCGTTGGGCACCTTGAACTTCTCAGCCCACGCGCCATCGACGTTGGG
>Ga0207714_1002102_pt1 | contig 12308 bp, 16 predicted proteins | sample PonA232FremontCA_2_FD_187270 | JGI IMG/M metagenome (GOLD analysis project Ga0207714, IMG submission 187270) | Marine sediment microbial community from Fremont, CA, USA - Pond A23 Sediment 2 (SPAdes) | ecosystem: Environmental > Aquatic > Marine > Unclassified | place: USA: Fremont, California... | reverse complement strand
CTCCAAGTTGAGATTGATTATAGAAGCTTCATTTACCTTGTAAAGCTTTTGCAGGATGGTGGTTTTTCCGTAATTTGCAGGGCCAACAAGCAGAAGCAATCGGTGATAAAAGCCTTCTATCTGCTGGACCTTTGAGTTTATTTGAGTAACTAGCTTTTCATTTGTCATTGGTGGATCGAGTTATACTTGATATTTCTTCTGAAAATACAAAAAAAAATGGTCTTTCTCCGAGTGTGTCAATTTCGTAAAAATGCATATCTGCCTGAGTACGGTGCTTGATCTCAACTATAGTGTCACCATCAGTGACATACTCGATCTTGCCCAGCCAAGCCAGGGCCAAGGAGGGAATAAGTAACAGATAGGCTGGCAAAAGGAGGACGAGAGGCTTGTATCGCAAGGCGGGCGACCTCCATGGAGAAACCGGGCATGTCGACATGAAATTCTTGGAGCACTGAAACACAGATTGAATACGCTTTCAAGCCTATAAAAAGGATTCCAAATTCGGGCTCAACGCGGATAGGTTGACCACATTCGCAGACGTGATCCCTTCGCCCCACTCCTGTTTCTGGAGCGCACCTTGAGAGTCAAGGTCTACTACTCCAAGCAGGCGACAACAACGACAGGCCAGGCAGGTGGTCAGATTATACCCACGGATCATAGAACTACAGCTAGACGCTCCGAAGCGTGAGCTTCGGCCGTTGATCCTGAAGCTCCTGGCCCAGGCCAAGACCAAGCTCGTGCACTGACTATATCGGGTCATGGCGAAAGCCGGTCAGCGGACGTGACCTGGCCCAGGTGAAGAGCGAGGCTCAGACCACGCAGTCGATTCCGAGGTAGGCCCGGTCGAGAAGCGGCGCAAATTTAGCTTGTGAGGACATCTGGAGGGGTTCTGTGTAGGATACATCCTAGCAATCGGAAAAATGGAAATTTGAGGCTATATAATCCTTTGATACAGAAGGAGATATTTCTACTATTACTATTTGCCCACTCCTCCCTCTTTCCAGAGCACCCATTCCTCACTGATGAGAGCAGATTGCCCATGGGGGTAGATTTGGGGGTATTTTTTATTTGTCTACAAAACAAATAATTAAATTACAGTAGCTTAACATGCTAATGTGATGGACATCGTCTCCACCATTAAAAAAGGGGTTACGGGTAAGCCGTAACCCCTTTTTTTGTGTGGAGGCACGAAACAGAAAATACAGGAGAGGCACTGAATTGCGGCAAGCCTTTTGAAACAGAGAGAGCATAAAGAGCCTGTCAGCTTGTGCTCACTGTTCCCAAAGGATATTCAAGTAAACGTCCAGCCTCCAGGTTTTTCCAAGGTCAAGTATGAAGATGGGGATGCTCTTCTCAACATAGACTCCGGGTAGGATCTGGCCATGAAGCCAGTTCGTTATATCCCCACGGGTAATGCCGGAATAGAAGGCGATAATGTCAAAGCTGGGACCGTTGAGAATGGGCATGCAACCCTCTTTGTGAGGGGTTGATCCAATAGACTGGCCTACTGCGAGGGTTGTACATTCTTAGGTCATACATGTCTCTTTCGGCTTATTTCAGAAAGAAGGGCATGATATGCCCTGTTTTCGTCGTTCAAAGTACTGTTCACTTACTTCCGTGCCCCATTGTGTGCCGCTGTACTGGCGTACAAGCTGAAAGCCGGCCTTCTCGTAAAGATGCCTGGCAGGGTCGAGCCCTTCAAATGTCCAAAGATACACAACATCGTATTTCTTCGCTTCGCAAAACTCCATGGCTGTATCCATGAGCCGGTTCCCAATGCCCTGAAAGCGATATGGGTCAGACACGATGAACCAACGAAGGTGAGTGCCTTTTGTCTGGGCGTCTATCCCGTCGATGATGATGGATCCCTCGATTTTTCGGTTCGCCATGGCAACCCAAAAGCCGTCACGCTCGTCGTCATAGCGGTCAACAAAATCCGCCAGCTCACGAGCGACCTTAGACTCGAAAAAAGAACCGAATCCCCAATTGGCAGAATAGTACCGGCCGTGCAACTCGGCAATACGGCCGATCGAACCTGGCTGGTATCCTTTATGTATTGCAAGCTCAGACATAAGTAACCTGCTTCAATTCCCGGTCCAGAGTTTAGAGTCCGGGTTTCCAGATTATGAAAAAATTAAAAATTCATATCTAACCCCTTGACATCGCGGCGATATGCGGTGCCACTGCGACCGCTGGCACAGCGGAAAGAAAAGGCCGGCCCGTCTTATTGAAGAACCGACTCCAGAGCAGGCTGAAATTCTATTCGCCACAGGCTACCAAGTGGAGAATGGGGTCTTACAGCCTTTTAATCAGTAGCTGCCTGTTCACATTGAATATTTATTTTGAGCTGCTTTCAAAAGGTGAAAATCGAAAAGATGAGCGCTGTCATACATGGAAGAAAGGCAAGCATTCAGGGAGGCCAGCAGAGCGCCAACAGCTGCTCACCGGGCTGGTCTGCTCTTGAGTTGACCACCACTATCATGGATGTCTCTATATGTACCCCTCAAAAACAGCCCTTCCTGGACACCAAAGGGATTATGCTTTTTATGGAGTTTGTTCCTAAAAAAGTATATCGAAACAGGGTGAGCTCGGCTATGCTGTCACTGTATTTTCCTCATTTCAAGGGGGCCCCTTTTCCCAGTGTGGCCTTGACTTAATCACAAAATAATTATAATATACGTGGAATGAAATCCAAAGATATTATATCAAGACAGTTAGCCCGCAGGATCTCGGAACGCCTTTTCCAAGGCAAAGCGATCATTCTGCTGGGACCCAGGCAGTCGGGAAAGACCACTTTGATCCAGAATGTCCTGGAGGGAACCGGAGAAAAATACCTGATGCTCAACGCAGACGAGCCGGATGTACGGGAGCTCCTGGAAGGAGCCACTTCCGCCAGGCTCCGGACGATTATCGGCGATAGCCGAATCGTCTGTATTGATGAAGCTCAAAGAATTCACAACATCGGCCTCACCCTCAAGCTCCTTACCGATCAGATTCCGGAGGTGCAGGCCATTGCCACCGGATCTTCTTCTCTGGAGCTGGGTTCCAGCATTGCGGAGCCCCTGACGGGCAGAAAATTCGAATTCACCCTGCCATCGCTTGCCTTTGCGGAGCTGGCGAATCATCACGGCCTTCTTGAGGAACGACGCTTTCTGGAACACAGAATGCTTTATGGCAGCTATCCCGAGGTGATAACCACACCGGGACGGGAAGAGGAGCTGGTAAGACTTTTGGCGGACAGTTACCTGTTCAAGGATCTGCTGACCTTGAACGGGATCAAGAAGCCATCTCTTCTGGACAGGATCGTCAAAGCACTAGCCCTCCAGCTGGGGAGTGAGGTGTCTCTCTCCGAGATCTCCCGCACTGCAGGAGCTGACACTCATACAGTAGAGCGCTACATCGACCTGCTGGAAAAGGCCTTCGTCATCTTCCGAGTGCCTGCCTACAGCCGGAATGTGCGGAATGAGATCAAAAAAGGCAGGAAGATCTACTTTCTGGATAACGGCGTGCGCAATGCAATGATCGGGAACTTCCTTCCCCTGTCCAGTCGGACCGATACCGGAGCTCTCTGGGAGAACTATCTAGTTGTCGAAAGGCGCAAGATGCTCATGAATAATGGAATAAACGCCACAGCATACTTCTGGCGGACGACCCAGCAACAGGAAATCGATTATATCGAGGAAAAAGAGCAGTCACTCCTGGCCTGCGAATTCAAATGGAACCCCAACAAAACAAGAAGCCGCTTCCCCGCGACTTTCCTGCGAGCCTATCCGCAAGCTCAAACTAGGTCGATCACTCCGTCGAACTACGATCTCTTTTTAACGCAGGCGGATTTTTAAGAGGGGGGAGCTTGTAACCGGAACAAAAAACCGGGCCCTATATGTACATTCTGCCGATAAAATCATGCGAGCCATGCGCGATATGTCCAGCGCTCTTTGCTGGCACAGCGGAAAGAAAAGGCCGACCCGACTTATTGAAGAACCGACCCGGAACAGGCTGAAATTAAATTCTACCCGCCATAGACTCCGAAGTGGAGAATGGGGCCTTACACTCCTTGGACCAGTAGTAGACTGATAATGTTGAAGATTTAGCTTGAATTGCCTTCAAAGGGTGAAAGTCGAGTTTGATACTGATGCTCCAGGTTGCGCCAGAAGGAGGCGTCGATTTCCAGCACTCTCTCCAGCCGGAACGCGGTATCCTCGAATATGCTCGCCCGGCCCTTGATGATCTCATTGATGTGCTTGGCGGTGAGGCCGGCTCGCTCCCCCAGCTCCTCGCAGGGCATATTCATGGCCTCCAGGGTCTCCTGGAGCGTCTCTCCCGGCGGAAAGGCCACATCCGGCATATATTCGTTTACTTTTCGGCTCATCATGATAATCCTCCACTTTTTCGCTCCGGGATTGCCTTTATCCTGCTCCAGTCGACGTCTCATTCACTTTCAGCAGTGAGTGAGACGTCCTTCCTCGGTGCGGGATTTTGGTGAATAAACACCAGGAGATTGCCATGCCCAGACTGACCATCACTCTCTCCGAAGAGCGCCATCGAGCGCTCAAGGAATCCTCGGCCCGCAAGCAAAAGAGCATTGCCGCAATCATCGAGGAGAGTCTTGAGCAAAGCGGCATCAAGACCACTGAAGCGGCTGTCGATCTCGTGGCCAGAGCCAGATCCGGGTCCGGCCTGGACGATGCCGGTGCTCTCGAGCTGGCTGTGGAGGAAACCCGTGCCCAGCGAGGCCGGAAGTGAGCCAGCCTGCTGTTGTTGATACCAATGTGCTGGTCAGCGGCATGCTTTCCCGGGAACCCGACTCGCCGCTCTCCGCCATCCTGGACGGGATGATCAACGGATCGCTCCCCTTCCTTCTCTCCCCCCGGCTTCTGGCTGAATACCGCGCCGTGCTCCTCAGGCCAAGGGTACAGCGCTATCATGGATTGAGGGTCAGATAAGTTGACACTATCCTGACCGAGATCGCGGCCAACGGGATTTGGCGGGAACCGATCGAGTCGGCGCCGGCCCCAGATCCCGGAGACGATCACCTCTGGCAGTTCCTGTCAGCGGCCTCGGGCTCGATCCTGGTCACCGGAGATCAACTCTTGCTGCAGAACCCGCCAGGCAGCGCCTCTGTCCTGTCCCCTCGCTCCTACCTTGAGCTGCAGCAATGGAATGAATGATAAATGGTTCGCTTGGAGCTTACCCGGTAGCCAACTGGTTTGACAGGACTTTCAGGATATTGCGGTAAAAGAGGTGCAACTCTTTTACCGAGGACCCTTCATCAATCCAGTTGATCCAATAGATCCTGTCATGCTCATTTTTTCGATATTCTGTCTGCCGAGACAGTGGTAGCAGATCACACTCGCATTGGGAGTGTTTCTATTGAGCCCCTATGGGCTGCGCCAATCCCTTGTCTCCAGATTCTCGAGCCAATGGAACTCGCTGTCACTGGTTACCAGCACAACTCCCACAGCTAGCGCGTGCGCCGCAATCAGCATGTCGTGGGACTTGATCCGCCTCCCTCTTTTCTGGAGATTCGCCCGTATCCTCCCATAGATCTCGGCCACTTCGCTGTCCCAGGCAAGCACTTCCACACGCTGCAGAAATTCGTCCACGAGCCGACGGAGGTTTGTCGCTTCAGGCCTTCTCGCCAATCCGAAAAATAGCTCAGCCTTGGTGAGTGCCGAGATGCAGAGCGACTCCACTGGCGTGGTCACCACTCGCTCAGTAACTCTCTCCTCGCCCTTCAGAAAATAGCTCACCGTGTTTGTGTCGAGCATGTATTCCATTTCAGGAGCCGTCCTCGAAGGGATCGCCTCCACCCGGATCCTGACCTCGCTCCTCCTCGCTCAGGAAATCCTCCGGGACCTGGGTCCTACCTCGAAGCTCGAGAAAGCTGTCCCATTTTGTCTGCCGTGGAGAGAGGATCACTTCGTTGGTCTCGGGATCCCTGCGGATAAAGACTTCGCTCGTTTCGAACCGGAACTCTGCCGGTAGCCGCACGGCCTGACTCCGCCCGTTCCAGAAAACCTTAGCCTTTTCCATCTCTTTCACCTCCCTCTGGTATATATCAAAATATATACCGGCTTAACCAAAAACGTCAACCATCCTGACACATGGGGGATGCCTGACGAACCACCGAGAAATCCTCGGTAGTTGCCTCCTTCTCAAGCACATCGTTGGAGAAGCTGTTTTCAGGTGCAGGCTGAAATGAAAGATTTGAAAGATGCGCCTGGCACCTTATTGTTACTGAATATTTTATCCTGTCTGTAAGCGCTTCATGGAATATACCCCGTCCAGCCCGGATATCGGCCTGAACCTGCGTCTGCCCTGTGAGCCGAGCAAGTGCTTGACCTTCTCGAATACATCGCTCACGAACTCCCTAGAGCCGATGATCCCGGAATCCGTGAAGTAACGGCTACGCTGGAGAAACCATAGATAACCACTCAAATCATTCAATACTATTTTTTACTACTCACATGTTCATCATATTTTTCATCAAATTGAGTGTATATATCTTTCACTAACTCTGCACTTAACACTTCACCTTTCAAATTTGAAATATCAAAAACTAAAAAATCACACATATAAAACTGCAGATATATCATAAAACCAATCCGATGTATTCCATCAAGTCGAGCATAATAATTTTCATTCAATCGTAAAAGTATTGGCGGCCTAAAACTCAAAGTATCCAGACCAACCTTTTTTAATCTGTTATATAACATAACATACTTATTGTATTTTGTTTCATTAAGTATTTCTCCCTTACTGAAAGTATCATTCTTTTGATAATCAGGCCTTGATATTTTTCCATCTATATATCCAGCAAGCTCTATTGTATTTTTTCCATTTTCTATCGCGTCTAAAATAAGAGAACGTTGAAGTGTAAAACTTTCAAGATTTCCTATATTAAGTTGTTTTATTTTTGGCAAACTATTTCCATGTTTAGGTATAAATAATTGGTTATTTAATTTTTTCTCAATGAGAGGTATTTGCTTGAGTATTTTTCGTGGCATTCCAAATGCATAAATAGTAATATCACAGAAGTTTATACAATTTTCCATATTTCTCCTTTTAAATCAAACACGATGACAAAATGTCATATTTTCTTATTTGCTTGCATATACAATTTGTTCCTTAATACATATAACAGCAAGATATTTGTCTTCACTATGTCAGTCAACACACGCTAGGACCTCAAGAACACCTATCAGGTCATCTGGCGCAAGCCCGGATCCGACCAAATCCGGCGAAAAAATTTTTCCGGGCCTCATGCGCAGCATGATGTCGAGGTCTACGAGCAAGAAATAGAGCAGAACAAGCTCAAGGATCCGAGCGAGCTGATCAGCAAGGAGCCGGCCGGACCTCAACAAAATTCTCAGCTTGTACATCCCTGTCACGCGGCCGAACAAGTCGGTCCGCGGCCTCCACAGTGAACTGCTCCACATCCAGCCCCTGATCAACCTTCTCGGGATGTCCCGGTAGAAGAGCTTGAGCCGGGACAAATGCAGAAAGTTAAGCAACACCAAGACGAGTGATGCAGTTCTATCGCCATCTTCCGCAGACGCTGGAACATTGTCCGGGCTGTCCTCAACTGGGCAGCAAATGAGGGTATAGAGAGACGACACTCCCTTGCGCAACTATCAACTCAAGAATGCTCCCCAGCAGTCCACCCTTATCCCCCAAACACACAAGAAATGCATGCCTTGCTCCAGCTCTCCTCGCATCATCTAAACGAGGAATACTGCTAACCGACTCCACCGGAGCCCGACCGAGTTCCAGCGAGCTTTTCAACCTGCGATGGGAGACAGTTAACCTCACCAATGGATGGAGGGCAGCTTCTCCAGATACTTCCGGGCGCTGAGGGAGTTCACCGCCATTGACTAATCCAGGGTGACATTCAACTCCCTGCCGGCCTGAAGCACGTTCTCGATGGCGCCCTTTTCCCAGCCCTGTTCCCGAGGCCCCGGCTTCTTCCGGAAAAGCCCGGAGCGCGAAAGAAAGATCCACACCGAAACCAGCACCAGCACGCCCAGGACAAAGGCCCAGATCTGGCCGGTGAAGCCGAGGCCGGCAAACGAGACAGCCGCCGAAATCAGGGCGGCGATGCTGGCGAGGACCAGGATGAACTGCAGCCCCAACCCGAAATATCCACGAGGACCAGGGCGATAGCTATAATGAGCCAGATGAGCCATACAGGGTGCGCTGCCATTCTTCCTCCTTTTCTCCTGAATCAGACGGAATGATGGGAGAATTCAGTATCCGCGCCTTTTGCGTAAATACCCATATGCCAAACCAGACGCAAGCCTGACGTATAGGGGCTGAAAGTCCTGAAGCGCGTGTGCTGACACAAGTATCATGCGACATGGCACACGTTCAGGTGTCGCGAGAGGGGGTGACGTATCCTGTCACCTAGCACCTGTTTTTTGCAGGACTGACACAAGGACTCGGACAATCAACCAAAGGCCCATGGGATAAAAATTGAGATATACAGGCAAAGTAATTATTCATTTCAAGCTGAAGAGTCGATTCTTTCTAATGCCCAATTGAAGGAACAGCAATTGCATGAAGGAAGACTAGAGTCTGCACTCATAAATCATGCTCTTATCCATGTGGAAAATAAGGAGGCAGGATGCAAAAAAGGTCAGTAAGCACGCAAATCTTGCGGCAGGTGGGACGCGAGCTGATCGAATTGATGATTGGAGTTGCCATCATCGGCATTCTGGCCTCAATTGCGATCTCGCTCTATTCGCAAGACAGTACATCGGCAATCAATGAAGCTGAGGGAAGCGAGTTAAGAGTGGCACAAACCAGTTTCGAAGGACAGTCTGTTCCACAAGGAAACTCCAGTTTTAAGGAACGAAGTCCAACTGATATCCACACTCTAGCTCTTGATTACGAATCCTCTGACAATAAAGAAATGGGATATACAGGTTCCAGCATTACTTTTGAAACTTGGGCATGGCATCATAATGGCTATAGATACGATTCAATCAACCCTTCCGCACAAGCTATAAACGGGGATACATGCAGTGGAGCCCACTGCAAAGACAGGGAAATGTACTGGTTGCTGTTTTCCCAGCGTTAGCAAAGTGTTTGAATAGCTCCATAGGGCATGAAATCCCGTATTCTGGCGCACTATTAGTTGTGAGCCCCCAAAAAAAGGCCCCCGGAGCTCGTCCAAGGGCCATAGCGTTGCCCGTCCTGCATCCAGATGTCCTGTGCTTTCCTGCCTAGCGCAACTGCTCCCTCCGGAGCTTGCGTGCCGGAGTGTGGCACTGCACGCAGCAGGCCCGCTTGAGGGTATTCCGGGGCAGCCGCCGCTTCCTGGTAAAGGTGAGTCCGCATGAGGGGCAGGTGTAGCGCCACTTGGGGGTTGTGGTCAGATATTCTGTTGTGGCGCTGGCGGATGCCCGCTTCCCGGCCTGGCCGGGATTCATCGTGCCGCCGAACAGCTCGCACAACCGTTTGAAGTTCCTGGTGTGCCCCGGCTCCCGGTAAAAGATCCAGGCCGCCACATGGGCTAGCTCGTGCCTGTAGGTCCCGATCACCCGCTCCAGCCCGTACGTCGCATAGTATTTGGGATTGAGCTCGATCCTCCAGCAGCTCCGATCGTTCCGTTCCTGGATTGCTCGCCCGGCAGAGGTGCGCAATCGGTTGTTGAAGCACACGTGCTTGCGTGCGGAGTCGAAGGCCTTGCAATCCGATACGAGGGAGCGGATCGCGGCGTATTCATCCTCGAGGCGTTGCCTGATTTCCTGGGGCATGCCGAAGTCGACGGTGAGCACTGGGGGCCTCTTTGCAAGCCTTTAAGTGAGTTGTGAGCTACTCGTTGCGGATTCCGCTTTTTCGTTCTGGGCTCATGAAAACCGCCAAGACGCCCCGGTAAAACCTGCTTCGCAGGGTCGGCTCCGCCGCCATTTTACCGGGCAGGCAAGAACACAAAGCCCGGTCTCCATCCGGGAATGAGTGCCGGACTTCGCCGCCCTGGCCTTCTATGGCTCGTGGCTGATATTTCCTTGAAACAGAAAGGAATTTGCACTGAAACATCAGAGAAGATGGCGAATCGAGCCTGTAGGACAGAGCATTCAGATCTCGATCGACTTTTGGGGATCTTGGGCAGGGATTTCCACCCCCGGAATCAGATCGATCACCCAGGCGATCGCATCGACCACCCATTGACCGATTGTCCGCACCAGACCCCAAATGGTTTCCCAGATCCCGGTATCCTCTTCGTCCTCGAATCCGGAGCGGAGCTGCTCCTTCACCTTCTCGGCCCTCGCTTTCGGGGCGGGGTGGCTGGAGAGGAGGGAGCTGCCTGCGCTCATATTCCCCAGCTTCTTCAGGGCGGAGACGCTCTTGTGGGGATTGTACCCCTCCTGTTGCATGAAGCGCACGGCGTATCGGTCCGCTTCCTCTTCCTCCTCCCGGGAGAACCGTGCCTGAATGAGTTTGTTGACCAGCCCGCCCAGCTGCGACTCCGCGAGCTCGCCGATCACATTCTCCTGCGAGGCGATCCCCTTGCGCAGGGCGCTGCCCGCAAGGGCCACCCGCATTTTCTTCATAATGTGATTCAGCACCACGTGACCCATTTCGTGACCGAGCACGAACAGAAGCTCCTGGTCGCTCATCCTGTCCATAAGCCCGCTGTAGATTCGTATGGAGCCGTCAGCCATGGCAAAGGCGTTCACTTTGGAGGAAAGATAGACCCTGTGGTCGAAGGAATGGCCCCCCTTCTCCCCGTGTTCCCGTACCAGCCGCTCGAGGCGTTCGGAGTAGCGGCTCTCCGGCGGGGCGATCTCGTGCTCCTCGTCCGCCTTCTCCGCGGCCTGCCGGGCCAGCTGCCGGACCTGATCCTCGGACAGGGTGACCGCCTTGACCGCGTCCTCGCCGGCCTCCTTGGCCTGACGCAGGTTGACGCCCTCGCAGCCGAGCAGCAGCCCGAGAAGGCAAATCCCGAGCAGGAGAATTGGGTGGATCGCTTTCTGCATTACCGGTTTCACTCTTTCCTTTACAGGGTGGTGTTTCGTTTTCCTTCATACGTCATCGCACCAATTTTGATATTGTCAAGACAATCTTCCGCGTTCATGCACAATGGTTTCCAATGGAGAGAAGGCCCGAGAGGGGGATATGTGGCCCAGAAAGCAAAGGCCCCGCTCAAGGCGGGGCCTTTACAGCACACAAAAAAGGGAGGGGGCATTGCAGCGGCGGCCCGAGCAAGCCGCGCCGCTTCAAGCCATTATTGTAGGAAAGAGGGCAGGCTACCTACGCCTTAACCGCCCTGCGCCGCTTCCAGAGCTCCATCTCCTGCATCTTCTTCCTGCGCTTCCTGGAGAGGGACTTGGCAACAAGGGCCTGATTGCTCTTGAAGCCCCATTTCTCCTTGTACTCCTGCGGAGTAAGCCCATGCTGGGCAAGATGCTTCTTGGAGAGGAGCTTGAAGGACGCACCGCACTCCAGGCAGATGACCGATTTTTCGCGAATAGCCTTCTTGGGATCCACAGCCGGCTCCTGACGCTGCCTGGGTCCTTCGGCCTGCTTGCCCTCCTCGAGGTTTCTGAGGCTGTCTGCAAGGCTCTGGACCAGCGAACCGATCTCGTCCTCGGTCATGTTACGGACTTTTGCCTGCGCTTTGGCGATCTCAAGAGATTCCTTCATGAACTCGTCCATGCCTGCCCTCCTTATCGATTAGAGATATATGGATGAATGACGCCTCCCGAATCTTTGCTTTCATGCCGCGAGGTATACCCGAAATCGAATCACGGCAGCGTATGCTATCTCCATGATGATGAAGAGGAGGAGGTACACATTCATTCATATCTGAGTGTACCATTTATAGCCCAATCGACAACCAATAACGGAAAACGAACAATGTGTATCCGGCCAAGGCTCCTCAGACAAAAAAAGGGGATACGGATAACCGCATCCCCATGATTCCTGCGCAGGCTGTGGCATCAGCCCTTCCCGGGAGCTGATTGCTGCCATCGTGGCAAGCTTTCGTCCCCAAAAACGCCACGTCCCAAGCTCAGGGGCACAAAAACGGCAGGGCTGTACAAGTGGTCCGATTGTCATGGGAATCCGTGTGATTCGCTTTTCGCGGCACGTTTTCAAAGAATCAATGTAACTATTCAGCATCTTCCGAAACCGACATGTTCGCGGGGCCTTTTTGAATCTTGAACCTCCGACTCTGGATTTTCTATCGTCCGGCACTCACTTTCACAGAGTCATAGAGGATTTGGGCAAGCATCCAGAAAAGTGAGTGCCGGACGAAGAAAATCGAACAGAGTCTACGCTGGATAGATTCAAAAAACCCCGCG
>Ga0207714_1002101_pt1 | contig 12309 bp, 11 predicted proteins | sample PonA232FremontCA_2_FD_187270 | JGI IMG/M metagenome (GOLD analysis project Ga0207714, IMG submission 187270) | Marine sediment microbial community from Fremont, CA, USA - Pond A23 Sediment 2 (SPAdes) | ecosystem: Environmental > Aquatic > Marine > Unclassified | place: USA: Fremont, California... | reverse complement strand
ACCGAGCTCTACCTCATGGCCACCGGGAAAACGGAGTTCATCAGGAAGCAGCTTTCCCACTACCTAAGCCTACTCAAGAACACCCGCATCGATATCTCCGGGGAGGATCTCAAGGCCATGGGCCTTACTCCGGGACCGGCCTACTCCCGTATTTTCCAGGAGGTGTTGCGGGCCAAGCTGGACGGAGAAGTCAGGGATCGTGAGGCCCAGCTCAATCTGGCCCGAGAGCTGATCCGGGAAGAGGAGCAGGGATGAGTCCGGGTCGCTGCAGGCAGGCTTGACCACACAAACCAATGTAAAGTATAGGAAGCGAATAGGAAGTCTGCACTTGGCTCGAAAATAATACCCTGAAATCACTTTTGAAACTTACTTGATTCCTGGAGAAAAAAGCCGGGCGGAGGCAGCCCTGTGGCACCTGTGCCTCGCCTAGATTCTTTCCAGGCCTGACAATATATGCGTATATCCGTGATCGGCGCCGGTGAGTGCGCTGGAGAGATCTATGACCAAGCCCGCGAGGTGGGGCGAATCCTGGCGGAAAAAGGCCACATCCTTGTCTGCGGCGGCATGGGCGGCGTCATGGAGGCGGCCAGCAAGGGGGCTTGCCTGGCCGGAGGCCAAGTGATCGGCATCCTTCCCGGATCCGATCCCCGCGAAGCCAATCCCTTCGTCACTTGTGCCGTGACTACGGAGATGGGGATCATGCGCAACTATCTCGTGGTCCAGAACGGCGGCGCCGCTATTGCCGTCTCCGGAGGGTACGGCACACTGTCCGAAATCGGCATGGCCCTGAAGCTGGGACGCAGGGTAGTCCTTCTGGGGGGATGGAAACAAATCGACGGAGTGGAGCTTGTCTCGAGCCCGAAGGAGGCCGTGGACCGCGCCCAGGGTCGCTAAGGCAATTATCCGGCTTTTCATGTAGGTAAATGTCTCTAACCTACTGAATTACGGTGTATATGAAACCCAGCGAACACATGCACCCATTCTTTGAATGGGTGCAGAGTGAAGCGCTCTTCCCGGCTCGGCTCGCGACATTCTCCTGGCTTGGTTGGGCCCGGGTCGGTCCGGGGATGAAGATTATATGAATAATCACTGCAGAGGGCACATCGCAAATCTTGAGCTGAGGGAGAGATATGGATCGAATCTGGGCTCCGTGGCGCATCGAATACATCCTGGGCCCCAAGCCCGAGGAGTGCATTTTCTGCATCCCGGAGACGGAAGAGGAGGACCGGGAACGCCTGATCCTGCACCGGGCGAAACACAATTTTGTAATCATGAACAGATATCCCTACAACAACGGCCACCTCATGGTCACCCCCTACCGACACGTCTTCGGCCTGACCGAGCTGGAACCGGAGGAGAGCCATGAGATGATGGACCTGATACAGCGGACCTCCACCATCATGTGGGAGGTGTTCACCCCCGACGGGCTGAACATCGGGCTGAACATCGGCGAGGCCGCTGGCGCGGGCATCGAGGAGCACTTACATTTCCACCTCCTGCCCAGATGGTCCGGGGACCACTCCTTCATGGCGGTATTTGGGGAGACCATGGTCATTCCGGAGCATCTTCGGGCAGCCTATGACAGGCTAAAGCCCCGCTTCAACGCAATGGAAAAAACATAAAGGAGTCAAATCATGCGCTATGTCAAGGCCTTGCTCGTTTTACTGCTCTTTGTGCTGGGGCTCACCTTCTTCATCCAAAATGCGGAGATGTTCACCGCCTCCCTGTCCATCCGCTTCCAGATCTTTGACTGGGGCGGCCGCTCTGGCCCCCTCCCCTTCTATATGTTCCTTTTGCTCGCCTTCCTAATCGGCGGCTTGGTCAGCTTTCTCTACCTCGTTGCGGACAAGATCAAGCTGCACAAGGAGCTCAAGAGCAAAAAGTCCCGAATCAACAGCCTGGAAAAAGAGCTGAGCTCCCTGCGCAACATGAGCCTGGACGAGGGCAAGCAACGCGAGGAGAACGTCTAGAGCCCGGTCTTTCCAGAGGACAAAAGTCAGAGGAGAGAGAAGAGTCACGCCACAAGGAGAGGGAAGCCTCGAAGCACTGGATGGGTGTGCCAGGCAGGCCCCATAAAGTTTTCACTCACCCGCCCGCTCGGATCGCACTGCGGGCAAGGGGGATAAGCACAGCCCTATGTTCATCAGAGCCCTCTATTCCCTGGGCAATCGACTCCCCTTCTTCCGGGGAAAGAAATTGTCCCCCCAGTCCCTGGTATCCTACAGGCAGGGCCGTCCCTTTCCCTACACGGACACGCAGACCGCCATCGAAGAGCTCAGCCGCCTAGCCAAGCACACTCCCGAGGCAGTGGAAGTCTATCTGGCCCTGGGCAACCTGCACAGGGCCCAGGGTGACATCGAGAGGGCCATACTGATCCGCAAGACCCTCACTGCCAGGCAGGATCTGGATGCGCGCTACCGGGCCAAGTCCTTGTACGAGCTCGGCCTGGACTATAGGCGGGGCGGCTTCCTGGACCGGGCGGAAGAAGCCTTTGAACAGGCCCGGGAAATCCTTGGCGACGACCCGGTCCTGTTGGAGGAGATGGCCGGTTTGGCCGCATCCACGGGAGAATACGCCACAGCAGCGGAATACTACCGGCTTCTGAAGCAACCCTTGGCCCGGGCCCACTACGTCGTGCGGGAGGCCAAGGCCGAAGCCGGAGACAACGGAGTGATAACGGATAAAACGCTCCTCAGAAAGGCAATCCGCATATATTCCGGCTCGGTGGAGGCTTGGCTGGAGCTTTTGATCCGCGACTGCAGTTTCGCCGCTTGGGACGATCTGGCCACCGATTTCCGGATGGCCCTGAAAAAGATCGAGCCCCACCTCCACTTCGTTGTCCTTGAAGGCCTTATCCGCTATCTGGTAAGCCAAAAGGAAAAGAACGAGATTTTCGCCCCTGACCTGGCCCCCGAGCCGGCCAGGGTTCTACTCGACGAACTGGCCAAGATGGAGCCGGACACCATACTCTCCTACTATGCGGCCTGGTTCGCCCTGCAGATCAAGAACACTTCCCAGGTTCTGGCCTGGCTGCACCACTGCCTGGAACGCGACTCGGACTTCTGGCCCGCCAGGGTGGAGCTCCTGGCGCTTCAGTCCAGAGAGGAGAGCCTTCCCCTGGAGTTCCAGGCCCAACTCGACTTCCTCCTAAGGCGTCTCCGGCGGCAAAGACGCTTTATGTGCCGATCCTGCGGCCTGGGACGGGAACAGATCTTTTTCCTCTGCTCCCGCTGCCACAGCTGGCACACCATCGCCTTTATCAAATGAGCTCAAGGCTCAAAGGGACGTTTCAACACCCATTGAGCCCGCACCGGTATTGATCAACCCTGAACCCTAACGACAAACCGTGAAACCGGAACTCCTGAACGGGGAACGCATAGCGCATGAGCACCCCGAACCGCAAGCTGACTCCCATGCTGGAACAGTATCTGCGCATCAAGCAGGATTATCCGGATGCGCTTTTGTTCTTTCGCATGGGAGACTTCTACGAGCTCTTCTTTGAGGACGCCCGTACCGCGGCCCGCGAGCTACAGATCGTCCTCACCTCCCGAAACAAGGAGAGCGAAGAACAGATCCCCATGGCCGGGGTCCCCCACCATTCAGTGGAGGAATACTTAAAGACACTGCTGGAACGCCGCTACAAAATCGCCATCTGCGAGCAGATGGAGGACCCCGCCCAGGCCAAGGGCCTGGTGGAGCGAGCGGTCACTCGCATACTCACCCCGGGCACTGTTGTGGAGGACTCCACCCTGCAGGCCAAACAGAACAACTACCTTGCGGCGGTCTGCCTGCGGGACTCCGGCAGCGAGGGTGGCCTATGCTGGCTGGACTATTCCACCGGGGAGTGGAGCGGGATCCAGAGCAAGCAGGCAGGGGAGATCTGGCAGTGGCTGCTCAAGCTGAGCCCCGGGGAGATCCTCTGCCCGGAGGGACTCGCCCTGCCCGAAGGAATGGAGGATATCAAGGACCGCATCACCCGGTTACCCTTCTCCGCCTACTTCGAGCCCAAGCGGGCCAGGGAGATCGTCTGCCGGGTGCAGGATACCGTCAGCCTCAAGCCCCTGGATCTGGAGGACAAGCCTAGGCTCGTCCAGGCCTGCGGAGCGGTGCTCACCTATCTGAGCCAGACCCAAAAGGAGGAGCTGTCCCATCTGCGGGGCTTCTACCCCCTGGATCTCTCCCGCCATCTCCTTCTGGACGAGGCCACGGAGAGCAACCTGGAGATCTTCCGCCGCCTGGACGGGGAAAAGGGGCCGGGAACCCTGTGGCACGTCCTGGACGAAACCATGACTCCCATGGGCGGACGTCTCTTGCAGAAGCGCCTCAAGCAGCCCTACCGCGATCTGGGACCCATCCGGGCCACCCAGGAGGCGGTGGGCTTCTTTCTGGGGCAGGAAGAGAGCGCTCGCGACCTGCGCGGGGCCCTGGACGGCGTCTACGACCTGGAGCGGCTCTGCACCCGGATCACCTTGCAACGCAGCAGCCCCAAGGACTTCGAGGCCCTGCGGAACAGCCTTCTGGGCCTGCCCCGGCTCCAGCGGATCCTGGATGCTGCCGCGGAGGAGAGCGACACCGGTTTGCCCCGTGAGGTCCGCGGCGTGATGCAGGCCTGGGACTCTCTGGAGGACGTGGCGGAGCTATTGCAGAACAGCCTGGTGGACAGCCCGCCCCAGCTCGTCACCGAGGGCGGTCTCTTCCGCCAGGGTTACAGCTCTGAGCTGGACGAGCTGCTGGAGCTCACAGAGCACGGGGAGGCCAAGCTCTCCGAGATCCTGGCCCGGGAGCAAAGGGAGCAGGACCTACCCAAGCTCAAGCTGGGCCACAACCGGGTCTTCGGGTACTACTTCGAGCTTTCCCGGGCCCACAAGGGCTCTGTTCCGGAGCACTTCATCCGCAGGCAAACCCTGGTCAACGCGGAGCGCTACGTCACCGAGGAGCTGAAAGAACTGGAGGAGCGCATCTTCCAGGCCAGCGAGCGGCGCAAGTCCCTGGAGCAGGACCTGTTCCACGATCTGCGCCGCCGCGTCCTGGAGGCTTCGGACCGAATCCGATCCACGGCGGAGCGCGTGGCCAGACTGGATTTCTGGCAGTGCCTTGCCGAGGCCGCCCGAAAGCGGGAATGGACCCGGCCGGAGCTGCACAGCGGACTGGAGGTGGAGATCGAGCAGGGCAGGCATCCGGCTGTGGAGGACGCCCTGGGCCGCTCCGAGTACATCCCCAACGACCTCCGGATGGACGGCGACCGCCGCATCCTCTTGATCACCGGCCCCAACATGGCGGGAAAGTCCACTGTGCTGCGTCAGGCGGCCATTATAGCCATCCTGGCCCAGATGGGCTCCTATGTCCCTGCGGAGCGGGCGAGCATGGGGCTGTGCGATCGCGTCTTCACCCGCGTGGGCGCCTCGGACAACCTGACCCGGGGTCAGTCCACCTTCATGCTGGAAATGATCGAGACCGCACGGATCCTGCGCCAGGCGGGCAAGCGGAGCCTACTCATCCTGGACGAGATAGGCCGGGGCACGAGCACCTTTGACGGGCTCTCCCTGGCCTGGGCCATCGTGGAGAATCTGGCCCGCAGGGGGGAGGGGGGAGTCCGGACCCTTTTCGCCACCCACTACCACGAGCTCACCGATCTCGCTTCCAGCTCCGGGCCGGTGGCCAACATGAACATCGCGGTCAAGGAGTGGAACGGGGAGATCGTCTTCCTGCGCAAGCTGGTCCCCGGTCCAGCGGACAAGAGCTACGGCATCGAGGTGGCCCGCCTGGCCGGGGTGCCCAAGCCGGTAACCCAGCGGGCCAAGGAGATCCTGGCCCGGCTGGAGGCCGGAAGCGAATACCTGCGTCCCGCTGCCCAAAGACAGGCAAAGACCGGTTCCAAACTGCTTCCCGGCATATCCTCGGGGAAGCGGGAAGAGAGACAGCCTCCCGAAGAGAAGCGGGTCAGCCATCCCCTGCTTACCGAGCTGGAACGTATCGACCCGGAGGACATGACCCCCTTGCAGGCCTTGCAGACACTCGCGGAATGGAAGCAGAGATGGGGAAGCCAGAAGACAGAGGAGGAAGGACAAAGGGAAGAAGCCGGAGCTCGGAGCTCGGAGATCGGAAGTCGGGGATCAGAGGACGGAGATCGGGGGACGGAGGACGGAGGTCGGAGCTCGGAGGTCGGATGACGGAGATCTGTGTTCAGAGGTCGGACACCAGACGTAAGAAGACAGAAGACAGGGCGGAAGACGCTTCACTGGCCCATTGATGCCTTATCCATCCATAAAACCCAACCCTGAACGGGGAACGTTGAACGGGAAACAGGGAAGAGGGCGAACATGAAGGGATTTTCCAGCAGGACTGTGGCGCTGCCTGGGCTCCTCCTCGCCCTGGCCTGCCTGCTCTCGGCAGGCTGCGGCAAGAAAGAGTGGCCCAGTCCGCGGACGGAGAAGGATCGCTTTTCCTGGGCCTCTGTCCGGGCCAGCCGGGACGACTCCTGTCTGGTGATCCGCGGTAAGCTGCAGGGGGCGTCCCGGAACCTGAAGGAAATAGTCCTGCAGTTGGAGACCAGCCAGGAGCTCTGCCCGGGATGCCCTTTCAGACCCGACCAAAAGGCGGTGTATTCCCTGAGACACCCCTCTCTGAGCCGGAAGGGAGCCCAGATAACCATAACCCACTGCCCGGTGGAGCCGGACACCGCTCTCCGTCTGCGGCTGGACGGAGTGAACGTCTTCCAGCAGATCCCGGATGCTCCTTCGGATATCGTGGGGCTCAAGGCAAACAAAACCAACTCCGACACACCTTAAGCTTCGAACCTCCCCTTCACCTTGAGCTTTGAGCTTCGAACTTCGAACTTTGAACTTTGAACTTTGAACTAATTAAATCCAGGCCGCAGCAGCGATTGCCATGGCGAGGAGCGCGCCCGCGCCGATCTGCCTCCAGGATACGGGAGCCCTTCCCCGCCAGGCCTCCGGCTCGTCCAGCCCCCTTGCGGCGATGGCCAGGGTCTGCTGCCAGGTGGTCCGGACAAGCACCCGGAGCACGGTCTGGATCCAAAGACGGAGCCTGGTGGCAGCCCCCCGGCGGACCGACCGCATCCTGAGGCTCATCCCGGCCTGCCGCAGAATGCGCAGGGTAAGCGGCAGGAAATGAATCATGAGGGCCAGGCCCAGGGCCCCGCGCCAGCTCCTCTCCCCTGCTACGGGGCGCAGCAACCTATCCACCGCCAGGCCGATCTGCCGGGTGGAGGTGACAGCTGTAAGGCACAGCCCGCCGAGGATGAGTATCATTAGCCTGAGGCCCAGAAGGCCGGCCTGTTGCAGGGCGGCAATGGGGGCTGCCCCCTCCCAGAGCTCGAAACCCGCCTTGAGAAGGACCCAGAGCAAAAGGAGGGTTATTACCGCCCGCAGGCTAACCGGGCGCAGCTCTCCCCGCCCGGGGGCGAGCAGGCCTACCAACACCAGACCAGCCAGATAGCAGGCCAGCCCCACCGGTCCGGCCTGCCAGGTAAAAATCCCCAGACAGAGACCCACCCCCAGCTTGACCAGGGGATCGGTCCGGTGCAGCGCGGCCCCGGCAGAGCCAGGACTTCTACCCCCATCCCTTCGGATGCCGGCAAGCGTGTCTTCCCTCATCCCCTTTCTCTCACCACAGCCCTTCCACCAGGGCGCCTTCACGCTGCCAGAAACAAGGAGGTCGAACGCCGTGCTCCGCCACCCTGTCCAAGAGGGATTCCGGAGGCCCCTGATCCACCAGCTTCCCGCTGTCCAAGAGGAGCATCTCCCGGGCCAGGTCGAGCACGGGTTCCAGATCGTGGGTGGCCACCATCTGGGTCACCCCCCGCTCCGCGTTGTCCCGAAGGATCTGTCGGAGCTCGCGCACCGCAGGATAGTCCAATCCGGAAAAAGGCTCGTCGTAGAGAAGGATCCGCGGTCCGCCCATCAGAACCGCGGCCAGGCACAACTTGCGCCTCTGTCCCCCGGAGAGGCGCTCCACCGGAGTGTCCCACAACGGCAAAAGCCCCAGCCGGGAGGCCAATCCCTCGGCTCGCCGCAGGTTCTCCGGATTCCCGGGGTCCGCCCCGAGAAGGATGTCCTCGCCCACGGTAGTGCCCAGGATCTGCAGCTCCGCCTCCTGCAGGAGCAGCCCGGTGCGACGGCGCACCTGCTTTTCCTCTCCGGGTATGACCCGCCCCTCGACAGAGATACGCCCCTGCTGCGGTGTGAAGAGCCCGGCCAGGAGCAGAAGCAAAGTGGACTTGCCACTGCCGTTGGCTCCGGACAGAACGGCCAGGCCGCCTGGCTCCAGGGAAAAGCCAACGTCTCTCAGAACGGGTGATTTGCGGCTGTAGCCGAAGGTGAGGTTTTCCGCGCGGATCATAGGCTGTCCCCGAAACTGCGGTGGAAGAAGCGGGCCGCGGCCGCAACTGCTGCGATCTGCAGACAGTCCGAGACCATAAAGGGGAGCATCCCCGTGGCCAGGGCCTTGTCCCAGCCCACGTCCAGACTGGTCTTGAGCCAGGGCAGACCGATGCCGTAGATGGGCACATACCCCAGAACCGCCAGGCCCAGGGCCCAGGCCCAGGGCAGGTGCCCCTCGTGGATCACTCTCCGGGACTGACCGGTCACCAGCGGAGTAAGGAGGAAACCCAAGAGATATCCTCCGCTGGGGCCCAATATATGTCCCAGACCCGAGGTGCCTCCGGAAAAGACGGGCAGGCCCACGAGGCCGGCCAAAAGATAGAGGCCTACCGCACTGGAGCCCGCCAACGGGCCCAGAAGGAATCCCGCCAGCAGGACAAAAAGGACCTGCAGGCTAATGGGCGCCGGCCCTAGAGGGAAATGGGCGTAGGCGCCCATGGCGATCAGAGCGGCGAGCAGAGCGGTCCAGACCAGCCTGTGCAGCGAGGCGAAGGAGGGGCTAAGAACCTGTTGCGTCATATTGTGCTCCTTGAAGCAAAGCCTCGGATGGGGTGCCCTCTTGAAAGTAAGGGATCGGTAATCCTTCACGGGGTATTTTTTCACTTCGTACCTTCGGTTATGGATTTTCTAACGCTCGTCACGCGGGGGCATCCCTGCCCCCACCCGACTCTCCGTGGCTGCGGATTTCCTGGGCATTGCCCATAAAGGTAAACATAAGCTTTTTCTCAGGGCGTGAGCCTTGTCACAGTCGGGGTTCCCCCACGTGACGAGCGAAGAAAATCAACATAACCTCCGCTAATTCGTTCAAAAATACCCCGTGAAGTACTACAGGAACCGGGCTGCCTCCAGGTCTTAGGCCGGAGCCGTAGCTTTGTCAACAGTAAAGTAATACTAGGTTAACATAGAGGTTGATCTCCGCATTTGACACCCGAAGCCATGCACATTATCACTTTTTCATGGCTCGCTGCGGCCTGAGGGAAAGTGATTTCCAGCGCAGCGGACCGGAAACCGTATGCACAAGGATCCCCGAGTGCAGGATCAGGCCAGCAAGGAACGCATTCTCCACGCCCTCCTCTCCGGCGAAGAGGTATCCGGGCAGTCACTGGCTGACGCGGCAGGAATCTCCCGTACAGCCGTATGGAAACATATCTCCGGGCTGCGTGGCCTGGGCTTTAGCATCCAGGCCGGGCCCGGCAAGGGATACCGTCTGCTGCAGACACCGGACAGCCTGCACCCCATCGTCGTCCGCCCCGGCCTGACTACCCAAACTCTGGGCCAAACTCTGGAATACCGCGAGGAGGTGGATTCCACCCAGCGTGTGCTCCGGGAGCTGGCCCGAGATGGCGCTGCCGAGGGGAGTGTGGTCCTGGCGGAACGCCAAATGCAGGGCAAGGGCCGCAGGGAGCGGGGCTGGGAATCGCTTCCCGGGGGCGTGGCAGTGTCCGTTTTGTTCACCCCTCGCCTAGCCCCGGACCGCATCTCCCAGTTCCTGCTACTGGCCGGAGTGGCCGCAGCAGAGGCAGTAAACGAGCAAACCGAAATCCGGGCCGGACTGAAATGGCCCAACGACGTGCTCCTGCAGGGAAAGAAGATCGGCGGGATCCTGGCGGAAATGGCCTCGGACGCGGAGCGCATCGAGCACCTTATCCTGGGCCTGGGGCTCAACCTGAACACCGCAGAGAAAGACATTCCCGCCGGGATCCGGGACAGCGCTACCTCTGTACGGGCTGCGTGCGGGGGCCCTGTCTCCCGCCCCCAGGTAGTCCGAGATCTGCTTGCCAGACTGGAACACTACTATTTTCGTCTTCTGCAGAGCGACTTTTCCCCAGTCCGACAGGAGTGGCTCCGCCACAACGTCACTCTGGGCCGCAGAGTACGCGCGGACACGGACAACACGGTCTTCGAGGGCCTGGCGGCGGACATCGACCATACCGGAGCCCTTCTCCTGCAGGATGATGCCGGGGCCGTACACCGCCTTCTCGCGGCGGACATCTCTCTGCGAACCAGAGGACAGAGGACAGAGGACGGATGACAGCGGAAGTCGAAGATCGGATATCGGAAGTCGGAAGTCGGAGTTCGGAGTTCGGAGGTCAAAGGTCGCCGAGAGTTGAACGACGAACGACGAACAAGAGACCTGGAACCGAGAACCTTGAACGGGGAACAGATAACTGATAACTGACAACTGATAACTGATAACGGAGAACTGATAACGGAGAACTATGCACCACTTTCAGCACAAGAACCAGGAGCTCCACGCCGAGGAGGTGCCCGTCCGGGAGCTGGCCCGGGTCTACGGCACCCCGCTCTACGTCTACTCCGCGGCCACGCTGCGACGGCACTTCCGGGCTTACGACTCCGCCTTCCACAGAGTCCGCCACCTCACCTGCTTCTCCATGAAGTGCAACTCCAACCTGAGCTTGCTACGTCTTCTGGAGCGCGAGGGCGCGGGCGCGGACATCGTCTCCGGAGGCGAGCTGGCCAAGGCCCTGGAAGCGGGGATCGCACCGGAAAAGATCGTCTTCTCCGGAGTGGGCAAGCAGTATTGGGAGATGACCTATGCCCTGGAGACCGGGATCCTCATGTTCAATGTGGAGTCTCAGCAGGAGATGGACCTTCTCTCCCAAGCGGCGCAGGACACGGGGATCCCGGCCCGCATGAGCCTGCGGATCAATCCGGATGTGGACCCCGGGACCCACCCCTACATCTCCACCGGCCTGAAGAAGAACAAGTTCGGGGTGGCCATAGATCTGGCCCCGGAGCTCTACAAACGGGCCGGGGAGGACCCCTGGCTGGAGCCAGTGGGAATCGACTGCCACATCGGCTCCCAGCTCACTCAGATTTCCCCCTTCCTGGAATCCCTGCAGCGCCTGAAGGATCTCTATGCCCGGCTCCAAGACATGGGCCTCTCCATCGACTACCTGGACCTGGGCGGCGGCCTGGGCATCACCTACGGAGAAGAGGACCCGCCCCACCCAGGAGAGCTGGGCGAGGCGCTGAGCCAGGCGCTGGGGGACATGGACATCACCCTCATCCTGGAGCCCGGACGAGTCATAGCCGGAAACGCCGGAATCATGGTCACGCGAGCCCTGTACACCAAGGAGACGGAGCTCAAGCACTTCACCGTGGTGGACGCGGCGATGAACGACCTGATCCGGCCCTCCTACTACGGGGCCTACCACCGCATCGCGGAGGTCGCTCCCCAGGGCAGGGAGGTCGCTGCCAGGGACGTGGTGGGGCCCATCTGCGAAACCGGCGACTTTCTGGCCCAGGACCGGGAGCTGCCCCGCATCGAGCCCGGCGAGCTCCTGGCGGTCTTCTCCGCGGGCGGATATGGCTTCGCCATGGCCTCGCAGTACAACTCCCGCCCCAGAGGAGCGGAGGTCATGGTGGACGGGGACAAGGCTTGGCTCATTCGAGAAAGGGAGACCGTGGAGGAGATGATAGCCCCGGAGAAGCGGTTGCTGGACAAGGAATAGATGGTAGGCGAGAGGCCTACCCGAGGTCAGAGATCAAGATCGGAGGCCGGATCACGAAGATTGATTACCGACTACTGAGCACTGCCTACTGACTACTGACAACCGACTACCGACTACCGAGTATCACCTCTTCATACACATCCTCGAAGAGTGGCGGGAAGCGCTTGTTCATCTCCTCCAGCAGCGGCAGCATCACCTCCCGGATCTGGGGGTGGGCCGCCTTGGAGCAGCGCAGCTTGAACACGTGCCGCCATTCCCGGAAGTTGGCGGTCATGACCACCTCGGTCTTGAGGCTGTTGGGCAGGACGGAGCGGGCCTGCTGGGGGCTGGCCCCCTGGTTCAACAGCTCCATGTACGCCCTTTCGCACTGCTGCATGGCCTCCTGCCACAGGGCGTACTCCCGGCTGTCCTCGCTCCAGAAGGAGGGCCGG
>Ga0207714_1002100_pt1 | contig 12315 bp, 8 predicted proteins | sample PonA232FremontCA_2_FD_187270 | JGI IMG/M metagenome (GOLD analysis project Ga0207714, IMG submission 187270) | Marine sediment microbial community from Fremont, CA, USA - Pond A23 Sediment 2 (SPAdes) | ecosystem: Environmental > Aquatic > Marine > Unclassified | place: USA: Fremont, California... | reverse complement strand
TCATCCTTGAACACCTCGCGCAGCGCATAGATCACCGCCAGGGTCAGCACAAAGAGCGCCGTGATGTCGCCCAGCGACTCACGAGCCTGCAGAAGGCCCAGGGAGACGAAGCTCATCACCACCGCCGTGGCAAACGCCTTCACCGCTTTCTGCTCGCCGCCGCCGAGTTCCTGATTGCGCTGCTTGAGGGTCACGGGATGCTCGATCAGCCGTCTGAGCAGACGCATCTTGTTGGACATCCGGGTGGGGTCCTGGGTCACCCGCTCGGAGTTGTACTCCCGGGCCTGGCGATGCTCGATCTCGTCGCGACAGATCGCCAGTAGACTCTGGCGGATATCCCGGTAACCGTTACCCGGCGGCAGATGGGCGACCAGGGCCAGCAGATTCTGCTCGGTGAACCAGGAGAGATAGTTGTCGATGTTGGCAAAGTAGTGATGCAGGCTTTCGTCGGACGGCTCCTGGCGACGCAGTCGGCCCAGGATGCCCCGCGCCAGCTCAGTGGTCTCCTCGAGACGGGTGCGAAGCCGGTCGGCATCCGCCTCGGCCTTCGCCGATCCGGCCTGGGCAGCGTCCGGCGTGTTCGCCTTCGTGTCGTCACCGCGCCTGTCCGATGCTCTCACCCGCCGCGAGAGCTCCAGCAGCGACTGAGTGGAGCGCTCAAGGGCCACCACGTACTGATAGGCGTAGAGGCTCAGCCCCAGGCGGTACTGATCCGCATCCAGTCGTTTGCCGGCCAGACGGCTCATCACAAGCGGCAGCCGATGGCGGTCGCTGTAGTAGGTCCGCTTGACGTGGATGGCGCCGTGATAGAACGCCTCCTCCGATAGCAGATGAGGGGTCAGCCCCAGCTCGGCGGGCACGAAGAGAACGACATCCAAGCGGTGGGACGTCTCCTCACGCAGCACGCGGGAGATCCTGAGATGCAGGCTCTCGCGACGCTCGACCGTGATCGGATGAGTCGCCATCCGGTCTACTCGGCCTGCGGGGAAGCGCCCCGGGCGCTGGTATCACCAGCCGGGTCAGCGATTCCCGCTTCGCCAGGCTGCCGACCGCTGGCATCGCGCCCCTCGGCGCCCTCGCCGGTGCCATCCAGGCGACCGCCGCCCTGCCCTTCCATGCTGACGCTGAGCCGTGGCATGCCGAGATCGACGGACTGCTGTTCCATACGCTGCTTGAGCAGCAGATTGAAGGCCCGCGACACGTCCCACTGCATCTCCGGGGCGGTACGGAAGCGCATGCGCAGGATGGCGCAGCCGTCGTCGAAACTCTCGATGCCCTGCATCTCGAGCGGTGACCAGATGTAATGGCGCATCATCGGATCCTGGCGCAGTTCCAGTGCGGTCTCCTGCATCAGGGTAGTGGCATCGTCGATCTTCATGTCGAAGGGGACGCGGATGCGCATCATGGCGATGCCGAACTGACGCGACATGTTGTGGATGGACTCGATGCGGCTGAAGGTGATGATATGGACGACGGCATCCAGGTCGCGCAGCCGCACGGTGCGCAGGGTCAGCCCCTCGACGGTACCGATATGGCCGTTGATCCTGACGAAGTCATCCACCGCCAGCGAGTCCTCGATGAGGATGAAGATGCCGGTGATCAGATCCTGCACCAGGGTCTGTGCCCCGAAGCCGACGGCCAGGCCGATCACGCCCGCACCCGCCAGCAGCGGCGTGACGTTCACGCCCAGATTGGCCAGGCCGACGATCGAGGCCACGATCACGATGGTGGCAAAGATGATGTTGCGGATCATCGGGGTGATGGTCTGCGCGCGGGCCAGGTTGACGCGCCGGCCCCGCGCGCGCGCCGGGCTGGTCAGGGCGCGCTGTATGGCGGTATCGGCGAAGATCCAGATCAGCCAGGCCAGCAGGACGGTGAAACCGATGGCCAGCAGCGCCTGACCGATGCGCACGCTGGCCACGCCCTGCTGGCCGATGCCGATCAGCGAGGCGCCCCACACCTGCAACGTAAGCTCCGCAAAGGCGATCCAGGCCAGCACATGGGCCAGGGCATAGCCGAAGCGCTCCAGGCGCTTGCGATAATCACTGAGCCTGCGGCCTCTCGAGCGACGTTCGCCATGTCGGCGGATCAGGCCGGTAACGACAAGCGTCAGGACCAGCAGAGACGCCGAGATGATCGAGCGGGCCAGCGCCGTGCCCACGTCGCCCACCGTGATGAAGATCGCCAGCAGCGACCCTCCGACCAGCAGCAGCGCTGGCACATGCCAGAGGCCCCCCACCAGCCGCACCACCTCGGAGGCGCTTCCTCTGTCGCGCCGCTGGGCATAGGGGCGGTTACGGATCAGGTGCTTGATCGGACGCTTGAAGCGCAGAATGAAACGTCCGCTGATCAGCGCCGCCAGTACATTGGCCAGCACGGACATCAAGCCTGCCAGATCGCTGCCCATGATTCCCGAGAGGCGGCCCGAATTGAAGGCATCGCCGAGGGCGATCAGCGCCCCGATGACGAAGAGTGGCCTCAGGCTCTGCTGCTGCAGAAGCTGGACCGCGATGAAGCGATGACCACTGGTGAACACCGAGATCACCGTTTCCACCACCACCGACAGGGTGCGCCCGCAGAGCGCCACATAGGCGAGAACGAGGGTCGCGGTGCGCCCTGCGCTCTCCGGCACGAGTTGCGCGATGCCCAGCACCAGCAGGAAAGCCAGCGCCCAAGGCAGCATGCGGCGCAGGAAGTGCATCACCAGCAGCCAGGCCCGCGGTTCGCGGGGCAGGTCCAGGGGCCAGCCTCGGCGTCTGGCCAACAGCCGCCCCAGCGCAATCAGGATCACCAGCAGACCCGCCCAGATCACCAGCAGGACCGTCAGTTCGATGATGAAGCGAAGCAGCTCGGCATTGCCGGTCTGGGTCATCAGCGCCCTCAGATCGGCCCACCCCTGCTTCAGCTGGCGCTGCCACTCGGCCAGGGGCGACTCGCCGGACCCGGCCTGCTCGCCGAGTTCACTGATGGTCTCCGCCAGGGCACCGAGCAAGCCCTGGGGCCGAGTAATCCCGACCTCGGGGGCAGCCGGGTCGTGGGCCTGCTGCAACTGGCGCAAGTTCTCCAGCAGGGCCTGTCGCTGCTCATCATCCTCGAGCGTCGTGATCACCTCCTCCAGCGACGCCTGGAAGGCCTGGGGATCATGGGAGGCCGAGTCGTCGCCGCCTCCCGGCGTAAAGGCAGACAGTGGCGAAGGCTGGGCAGAGACGGGGGTCGACAGCAGCAGCGCCAGCAACAGGCACGTTATCAGGCCCTGCAGGATGACCCGCACCCGATTCGTTTCAGGCAAAATCTTGTCTCCCCCGCATGTTGTCTCCCTGACGTGAGAATGATCGTTCGCTCCGCATCCTTGAAGCCCAGGGCAGTATGATAGGCTTCCGACACCACGCATTACAGGATGCCGTCATGACGCCCCAATCGCCACCTGAACCCCGCAATCCCGACGGCAAGACCCGTTGCGTCGGCGTCGAGATCGAGTTCGCTGGCCTGCCACCCAAGGAAACAGCAGAGCTTGTCCGCGAGCTGTTCGGCGGCCAGGTCGAGGTACGCAGCCCCCATCGCCTCAAGGTGATCGACACCCGCTGGGGTGAGTTCGGAATCGAGCTGGACACTCAGTACGCTCATCCCGATGAGACCATCATGAGTGCCGACGCCATGGGTGACAGCGAATGGGAACGCATGCGCCAGGATTTCCATACCCGGACCCGGGAACTGATCGGCGATGTGGTCACCGGCCTGGTGCCCACCGAGATCGTCTGCCCCCCGGTGCCCTGGGACGAGCTGGAAGACCTCGACGCCATGTTCGAAGCGCTGCGCCACCGGGGTGCCAAGGGCACCGACGCCAGCATCCTCTACGGCTTCGGCCTGCATCTCAACCCCGAGGTCCCGAGCCTCGAGGCAGAGAGCGTGCTGGCCTACCTGCGCGCCTATATGCTGACCGCTGCCTGGCTGCGCGAGCAGATTCATGTGGACATCACCCGGGAGGTGCTGCCGCATGCCAACCCCTTTCCCCGGGCCTATGCCCTCAGGGTGCTCGACCCGGATTACGCCCCGGACGTGGATACCCTGATCGACGACTACCTGGCCGACAACCCGACCCGTAATCGCGAGCTGGACTTGCTGCCCCTGTTCGCCCACCTGCGTCCAGACCATCCCCACGAGCTGCTGAACAACAAGCTGGTCAAGGCGAGACCGACCTTCCACTATCGCCTGCCCAATGCCCAGCTTTCCGAGCCGGGCTGGGGAGCCGTCGCCGAGTGGAATCGCTGGCTGGAGGTCGAGCGGCTGGCCACCACACCGGCGACGCTGGCCGAGCGCAGTGCGCAGTTTCTTGCCCGTCACCGGCCCTCGGCGCCGCGCCGCTGGCTGACGCGCCTGCGCCGCTGGGTGTCTCGCCAATGAGCGCGTCAACACGCCCACTGATCGGCATCACCACATCCGATGCCAAGAGCCGGATCGCCTGGTGGTTCGACTGGTTTGCCGTCTGGCGACACGGGGGCCGCCCGCGACGGCTATCGCCCTCACGTCCCTTTCCCGAGGCGCTCGACGGCCTGATCATCGGCGGCGGTGACGATATCCAGGCCCACCTTTACGATGACGAGGTCCGCCTTGACGTCCGCGTCGACCCCCAGCGTGACGAGCTCGAGCTCGAGCTTCTGGAGCGCTTCATCCCGCAAGGCAAGCCGGTACTGGGAATCTGCCGCGGGGCCCAGCTGATCAACGTCCACCTGGGTGGCACCCTGGACCGGGACATCTACACCACCCACGAGGGGCTCAAGCGACGGCGCACGGTGCTGCCGCGCAAGACCGTGGATATCGTCGCCGACAGCCAGCTGCATCGTATCCTCAGGGTAAGCTGGTGTCGCATCAACAGCCTTCACCACCAGGCGGTGCAGCGGACGGGCAAGGGCATCGAGATCGTGGCCCGCGACCGCGATGGCCTGGTGCAGGGCATCGAATCGCGCGACCATGCGTTCCTGATCGGCGTGCAGTGGCATCCCGAATGGCTGATCTTCAATCGTCCCCAGCAGCGACTGATCCGCGCCCTGGTAAAGGCCGCCCGGCGTGGCAGCGCCTCGCCCTAGCGGGAGACGGGACGGGAGAGGGTCCACAAACGAGACGCCGGCGCCCCTCCTGGGGAGCGCCGGCGTCTCGTTTGCCGAACCGGCCGCTCGGGCCGGCGCGGGCATCAACCTTCCAGCGTTGCCGAGAGGCTGATCTTGGTGTTGAACAGCTTGGAAACGGGGCAGCCTTCCTTGGCCTTGTCGGCCGCGTCCTGGAAGGCGGCGTCATCGGCGCCCGGAATCTTGGCCACGGTATCGAGGTGGATGGCGGTGATGGCAAAACCGCCCTCGACCTGCTCCAGGGACACCTTGGCTTCGGTGGCAATGCGCTCGGCAGTGAAGCCAGCCTCGCCCAGGATCATCGACAGCGCCATGGAGTAGCAGCTGGCATGGGCGGCACCAATCAGCTCTTCGGGGTTGGATCCCGCCTCACCTTCGAAGCGCTTGGCGAAGCTGTAGGGAACGTCCTGGATGACACCACTCTCGGTGGATACCGTCCCCTTGCCGTCCTGAAGACCGCCCTGCCAGACGGCGCTGCCGGATTTGTTGATGCTCATGTCGACTCCTTTTGGTTGTCAGGGATGAACCATTGCTTCTACACCTTACACCATGAGGATGCCTGCCTCGCGGTACAAGGCCAACGACGTTAACGACAGAACGTTCAGGCGCCTCTCAGCGCGGCGAGCGCCCGGGCCAGGGTGGCGTAGCCCAGCTCGCGCATCCGCGCCATGTTTCGCTCAGGAATGCGCGCCGGGTCGGGATGGTGGGCCAGCGCTCGCTCCAGCCCCTCTTCGCGCAACAGGTGCCACATCGGGAAGGGCGAACGGTTGGTGAAGTTGGCGGGATCCTCCGGCTCGGCGTCCGCGAAGACGTAGTCCGGATGGAAACTCGCCAGCTGGTAGATGCCTTCATAGCCCTGTTCGTCCAGCAGCGCCTCGGCGATGGCCAGCAGATCCAGATAGTCGTCGAAGTCCTCGAGGCCCTCGGTCAGCACCAGGAGGGTGGTCTCCACCTCGGGGGTCTCGTCCAGGTGACGGCACTCGTCGAAGAGCGCCAGCAGTGCCGCCTCGGGGTCAGAGGCCGGCACCGCCACGTAGCGAATGGTATCGCGGGCCACCTCACGACCGGCGAAGGGACAGACGTCGCGGGCGACCACGAAGGTCTCCACCCAGGTACGGGTAGCCGCAAGGGGGTCGGGGGGTGCCGTCATGGGCGCCTCATGCAGATGAAGAAGGTGAACGTGACGCAACACGCAAGAGCATGGCAGTGTAGCGCAGATGGCCACCCCGCCCTATTGGCCACGCCTCGAGGCCAGGCGATCCGCCAGCCGCGTCGGCTCCGGCAGCTTGGTGCGCCGCAGGCAGGCCGTGACCCATGCCAGCGCCGTGGAAAGCGACACCCGATGCCCCGGGGAGACGAAGATAGGCTTCACCTTCACCCGCGAGCGCAGCACGGCGCCGATCACCTCGTCATCGGGGCCATCCACCAGCGGCGTCCAGTCACCGCGCGCGGGACCCGGCTCAGTGTGGCGACCACACAGCCGCGACTTGGCCACGCCGATGGTGGGCAGGTCGAGCCACAGCCCCAGGTGGGAGGCCACGCCCAGGCGCCTGGGGTGAGCGATGCCCTGGCCGTCGACCATGACGAGCTCGGGCCAGGTGTCGAGCTTGTCGAAGGCGCCGAGGGCCGCGGGTATTTCGCGAAACGACAAGAGCCCCGGGATGTAGGGCATGCGCGTCGGCTCGCGGTGGACGACCTCCTCTACCACCTCGAGCCCGGCCTCGGCATCCCCCTTCCACGCCAGGACGACAATGGCGGCGCGAGTCGTCTCGCCGCCGTCCTCGAAGCCGATGTCCACGCCGCCAAGATGGCGCACCGTGTCCAGGCGGTCGGTACGCTCCACGCGCCTCGCCAGCCGCTTCTGCAGGGCGATGGCGTCGCCAGGCGAGAGATTCCAGTCATGAAGCGAGGCGAATGGCATGGGGGCTCCTGAACAGCCGGATGTGAGTGGCGTAGACTATCGCCTTCAGGATACCGGCAGGAAGGGAGACCACCATGAAGCTGATCCATACCGCTGACTGGCACCTGGGCCAGAGCTTCCATGGCCAGGAGCGCCACGTCGAGCACCGCGCCTTTCTCGCCTGGCTGCTCGACACCCTGGTGGAACACCGTGCCGACGCCCTGCTGGTAGCCGGCGACATCTTCGACGTGGTCAACCCTTCGCTGCGCGCCCAGGAACTGCTGTACGACTTCATCGTTTCCGCCCACGAGCGCCTCCCCGGGCTCGACATCGTGCTGATCGCCGGCAATCACGACAGCGGCAACCGCATCGAGCTGCCCGCCCCGCTGATGCGCCGGCTGCGCACCCACGCCCTGGGTCGGGTCCGCTGGCGGGAAGAGGGAACGCTCGACGCCGACCACCTGCTGGTCCCGCTGACGGACGAGAACGGCGAGACCCGCGCCTGGTGCCTGGCGCTGCCCTTCCTGCGCCCCGCCGAGGTCACCGGCGTGGCGCTGGCACGCGAGACAAGCGACGAGCAGGCGACCAACGACTATGTCACCGGTATCAGCCGCGTCCACGAGCAACTGATCGCCGCCGCCGAGGCGCAACGCGAACCCGGCCAGGCGCTGATCGCGATGAGCCATGCCCACCTGCACGGCGCGGCCGTCTCCGAGGCCAGCGAGCGGCCCATCGTGATCGGCGGCGAGGAATCGATCTCTGCCGCCCTCTTTCCGCCGGCGATCGCCTACGTGGCGCTGGGGCACCTGCATCGCGCCCAGCAGGTCGGCGAGGCGCGCATCCGCTACAGCGGCAGTCCCCTGCCGCTGGATTTCAGCGAGGTGGCCTACCCCCACCAGGTGGTGGCAGTCACCCTCGACGGCGAGGCGCTGGCCGAGACTGAGTCGCTCCCCGTGCCGCGCCCGGTGGCCATGCATCGCATCGGCCCCGGGCCGCTCGATCAGGTACTGGCCGAGCTCACGACCCTGGACGACGACCCGGTCGTATCACAGGCCCAGGCGCTTTCCAGAGATCACTGGCCATGGCTTGAGGTGTGTGTCGAGCTCGACGCCCCCATCCCCGACCTGCGCGCCCGGGTGGAGGCCGCCATCGAAGGCAAGGCCCTTCGCCTGTTGCGGCTGGCGCGCCGCCTGCCCCGAGTCGAGAGCGAGGACGCGCCAGCACGGGTCGACCTGGAGACCCTGGGCCCACGCACGCTCTTCGAGCGCACCTGGGAGGCCCGCTGGGGGCAGCCGCCGGATGACGACGTGCTCGCCGATTTCGACCGCCTGCGTCAGGAGGTCCTCGACGCCGACGACGAAACGAGCGGGGAGGCTCGCCCGTGAGGATCCTCGCCCTGCGACTGGAGAACCTGGCCTCGCTGGCCGGTCCCCTCGAGCTCGACTTCACCGCGGCCCCGCTGCGCGACGCCGGTCTCTTCGCCATCACCGGGCCCACCGGCGCCGGCAAGAGCACCCTGCTCGATGCGCTCTGCCTGGCGCTCTACGGCGGCACGCCACGGCTGCGCCAGGCGCCGACCCGCGACAGCCAGATCGATGACACCCCGGACTCCACCCTGACCACCAACGATGCGCGCACCCTGCTGCGCCGCGGTACCGCCAGCGGTTACGCCGAAGTGGACTTCCTGGGCCGCGACGGCCGCCGTTACCGGGCCCGCTGGGCGGTGCGCCGGGCCCGGGAGAAGGTCGGCGGCAAGCTGCAGAAGGCCGAACAGTCACTGCGTGACCTCGAAGACGACCGCCTGCTGACCACCCAGAAGCGGGAGTTCGACCGCCTGCTGCCGGCGTGCCTGGGGCTCACCTTCGACCAGTTCACCCGTGCCGTGCTGCTCGCCCAGAGCGAATTCTCCGCCTTCCTCCAGGCCGACGACAATGAGCGCAGCGACCTGCTCGAGCGCCTTACCGGCACCGCCGAGTATTCGGCGATCTCCATGGCCGCCTATCGGCGCGCCAGCGAAGCGAAGAAGGCCGTCGACGCCCTGGAGGCGAAGCTCGCCGACGACCGACCCGCCGAACCCGAGGCCCGCGCCGAGCTGGAGGCATCCGCCAAGGCGACCCAGCACGTGCTCGCTGACCTGCAGACGCAGCGGGAACGGCTCAAGGCGCGACAGCGCTGGCACGACGAGGATTCCCGGTTGCACGAAGCCCACCGCCAGGGCCTGGCGCAGCAGCAGCGCGCCGAGGAAAGGGGACAAGCGCTCGCTCACCGGCGCGCCGATCGCGAGTGGCGGCGGCTGATGGCGCCCCGCCGCCAGGACTTCATCCGCCAGGCCCGCCTGCCCGAGCTGATGGCCGAGGCACAGCGCAACCGCGAGGCCACCGACCGGGCCTTGACCGCCGCACAACAGGAAACCCGCAACGCCCGTACTGACCACGAGCAGGCCCGCCAGGCCCTAGAGGCGGCCACCGAAGCGCGACGTCAGGCCGAGCCTTCCCTCGACCAGGCCCGCCAGGCGCACCACGCCCTGAGCGAACGCCGGCGGGAGCTGGCCGAACTCGAGACCGAGCGCAAGCGTGCCCGAGCGCAGGCGGCAGAGAAGCACGCCGCGCACCAGCGGGAGCACCAGGCCCAGCAGCAGCGGCTCGACCAGCAGCGCCAGTGGCGCGCCACCCAGGCCGAGCTGGTGGGTGAGCACTCACATCTTGCCGATGCCCGCCAGGCCATCCAGCAGGCCCACGATGCGGCGGCCCAGCGCCAGCTGGCCCTGGGCGAGCTGCAGGCCGCCTGGCGCGAGCATCACCAGGCCGAGCAGGCCCACCGGCAGCTCGAGACCCGCCTTGCCGAGGCCGGCGAACGCCTGGCCACCCTGAATCGCGAGGGCCAGTCGGCCCGCCAGTACCTGGAGCGGTGCCAGGCGCACCACGACAGCCTCGCCGCCTTCATCACGCGCGCCCGCGCCGCCCGCAGCGAGAGCGTGGCGGTACTGCGCGAGGGCCTTCAGGAGGGCGAACCCTGCCCGGTCTGCGGCGGGCTCGACCATCCCTGGCGCCACCAGCCGCCGACGACCCCGGAAGCCGAACAGCTCGCCGCCCAACAGGCCGCGGAAGCGCGCGAGCTCGATGAGGCGCGCCAGGCTCACGAGCAGGCGCTGAATGCCCATCAGGCGCTGCAGGCCCAGTACACCCTCGCCCGGGACACCCAGCAGCAGCTGCAGAAAGAGTGGCCGGACAGCCAGGCGCGGCGGGACGCCGCGCGCCAGGCACTGGAGGCCCACCCGCTGGCGCCGGAGCTGACGGCCGTGGCCGACGAGGCGCGCGACGCCTGGCTGGACCGGGAACGCCAGCGCAGCGAGCAGTCGCGCCGCACCCACAAGGCCCGCCTGGAAACGCTACAGCGCGCCGAGACCAAGCTCGCCCCGCTGGAGGCGTCACTGCGCCAGGGTGAGCTGGCACTCACTCGCCTGGACGCCGAGAAGGCCAGCACCGAGGCGCGGCTGGCAGAGCTGGACGCGCGCCACCCACCCTTGCAGCAACAGCACGATGCCACTTCGAGGACGCTGCGCGACCTGCTGGGCGAGCACGCCTCGCCGGAGGCCTTGCAGCAGCAGCTCGACCAGGCCGAGACGCTGGCGCGAAAGGCTCAGGACGCCGCCCTCGCCCGCCTGCACGAGGCCGAACGCCACCAGCAGCGACTGGCCCAGCAGCTGGAGCAACAGGACGCGCAACTCGACACGCTGCGCCAGGAGCGCGACGCCCTGACACGCGACCTCGCCGAGTGGCGCCAGGTCCATCCCGAGCTCGATGACGCCACCCTGGCACGGCTCCTGGCTCAGCCCCTGGAGGAAGCCGAGCGTCAGGAGCGCGAACTGGACGAGGCCGAACGCGACCGCCAGCGGGCCGCCGCGACCCTGACCGAGCGTCGTGAGGCGCTGCTGGCCCATCGCCGCGACCAGGGGCTGGCCGACGGCGACGCCGGAGATGAGGCGTTGCTGGGCGCGGAGACACAGGACGAGATCGACCGGCGCCGAAGGGCCCTGGCCGACGAGCGCGACGCCCTCGCCCCCCGGCTGGCGGAAGCCCAGGCGCAGCGCGACGACGCTGCCCACGCCCTGCGCGACGACGACCGCAAGCGCGCCCGCCAGCAGGAAGGCCAGACCGAGCTGGAAACCGCCCGGGCCGAATACCGCCGCTGGGGCCGGATCAGCGAGCTGATCGGCTCCGCCGACGGCAAGACCTTCCGGCGCATTGCCCAGGCCTACAACCTGGAGCAGCTGCTGGAGCACGCCAACGTTCATCTCGCCGGCCTCAGCCGCCGCTACCGGCTGGTGCGCGGCGGCAGTCCGCTGGGCCTGCTGGTGGTGGACTTCGATATGGGCGACGAGCGCCGCTCGGTGCACTCGCTCTCCGGCGGCGAGACCTTCCTGGTCTCGCTGGCCCTCGCCCTGGGGCTCGCCTCGATGGCCTCGGGCGAGCTCACCATCGAGTCACTGTTCATCGACGAGGGCTTCGGCAGCCTTGACCCGCAATCCCTGGCGCTGGCCATGGAGGCGCTGGATGGCCTTCAGGCCCTGGGCCGACGGGTGGGGGTGATCTCCCACGTGCAGGAGATGCATGAGCGCATCCCGGTTCAGATCCAGGTGGAACCGCTGGGCAACGGGACGAGCCGGGCAAGGTTGGTCAGTCTCTAGCGCAGGAAAAGGCGGCGCCTCGTCAAAGGGGGCCTGTCTCTAATTAGATGCGGCATGGACCCCCTGCATCCCTGACGACATTACTTCCCATCGACAACCCGGAGGCCATTCATGTCTCGCGCGATCGACATCCCCGCTGCCGACGGCACCATCGACGCTCGTGTCTTCACGCCCGGAGACGCCGGTGGCCCCCTTCCGACCGTGGTGCTGTTCACCGATATCGGCGGCCTGCGCCCCTGCTATGACGAGAAGGCCCAGCGAATCGCGGACAACGGCTATGCCGTCCTGATGCCCAACGTCTACTACCGCGATGCGCGCGGCACCCTCGTGCCGGAGGGCAAATCCTTTCGCGACCCGGACGTGCGCCCGACGCTGGTGGCGTATGCCGGCCACCTTACGCCGGACGCACAATCCCGCGACTTCGCCGCCCTGCTGGCCTGCATCGACAACGAGGTCGAGTTCGCACACGGCAAGATAGGCGTGGTCGGCTACTGCATGACCGGGGCCTTCGCCCTGCGCATGGCGGCCGAATACCCCGACCGCATCGCCGCGGCGGCCGGTTTCCACTCGGCCCGGCTGGCACAGGCCGACGATCCGAACAGCCC
>Ga0207714_1002099_pt1 | contig 12320 bp, 10 predicted proteins | sample PonA232FremontCA_2_FD_187270 | JGI IMG/M metagenome (GOLD analysis project Ga0207714, IMG submission 187270) | Marine sediment microbial community from Fremont, CA, USA - Pond A23 Sediment 2 (SPAdes) | ecosystem: Environmental > Aquatic > Marine > Unclassified | place: USA: Fremont, California... | reverse complement strand
GAGGGACAGATGGGAAACAGCGAGGTCGGCCACCTCAACATCGGCGCCGGCCGGGTCGTCACCCAGGAATCGGCCCGGGTCACGGACGCCATCCGGGCGTGGCGCGAGGGCAGGGCTGAGACCGACGCGGGCGACCCCCCGCTCGACGAGAACCCGGCGATCCGGGAGGCCATCGAGTACGCCGCCGACGATGGCGGCCGGATTCACCTCCTGGGACTGGTCAGCGACGGCGGGGTCCACTCCTACCAGGACCACGTCCACGCGCTGGTCGACCTGGTGAGCGACGCCGGCCTCGAACCGATCGTCCACGCCTTCACCGACGGCCGGGACACTGCACCGAAAAGCGGCGTCGACTTCCTCGCTGACCTGGAGCGCCACGTCGAGGCGGCGGGCGGGCGGGTCGCGACGGTCACGGGGCGGTACTACGCGATGGACAGAGACGAGAACTGGGAGCGCACGGGCCGCGCCTACCGGGCCATCGTCGACCGGGAAGCCGACCACGCGGTACCCTCGGCTGTGGCGGCCGTCGAAGCCGCCTACGACCGCGGGGAGACCGACGAGTTCGTCGAGCCCACACTCGTGGAGAGCGGGCCCGCGCTCGCCGAGGGCGACGGCGCGGTGTTCTGTAACTTCCGGGCCGACCGGGCCCGCCAGCTCACCCGGATGCTCGCGGACATCGAGCCCGACTGGGAGTTCCCGACCGATCCGCCAGCGGTCAGGCTAGTGACGATGACCGAGTACGACCGGACCTTCGACCTCCCCGTTGCCTTCCCGCCGCACGCACCCGAGGACACGCTGGGCGAGGTGCTGGCGGAGGCCGGTCGGACGCAACTGCGGCTCGCCGAGACCGAGAAGTACGCCCACGTCACCTACTTCCTGAACGGGGGGCGGGAGGTCGAGTTCCCCGGCGAGATCCGGGAGATCGTCGAGAGCCCCGATGTCCCGACCTACGACGAGCAGCCGGAGATGAGTGCGGCCGAGGTGACCGACAGGGCCATTGCTGTCATCGAGCGCGAGGACCCCGACGCCGCTGTAATCAACTACGCCAACGCCGACATGGTCGGCCACACCGGCGACTTCGAGGCCGCGGTCGCTGCCGTCGAGGCCGTCGACGCGCAGCTGGCGCGGCTGGTCGACGCGATGCAGGCCGACGGCGCACACGTCATCGTGACGGCCGACCACGGCAACGCCGACGAGATGGGCACCCCGGAAGCGCCACATACCGCCCACACCACAAACCCCGTCCCTGTCGTCTACCTGGCTCCCGACGGGACCTCGGGCGGCCGCCGCGTCCGCGAGGCCGGGACGCTCGCGGATATCGCGCCAACAGTACTGGAACTTGCGGGGATCGCGAAGCCGCCGGCGATGACCGGCGAGTCGCTGCTGGAGTGAGTGCCGTGGGTGAGGCCACCGGCCGGCGCCGCGACGACGGCGACGAAACCGGCAGACGGGCCTACCGCGTCGCCTACGACGGCCGGGCCTACCACGGCTTCCAGCGCCAGCCGGACGTGCCGACTGTCGAGGACGCGCTGCTCGATGCGCTCCGGGCGCTCGATGTCTGCCCCGACGAGGGGACGCCACCGGGGTGGGCGGCGGCCGGCCGGACCGACGCCGGGGTGTCGGCGCTCGCACAGACCGTGGCCTTCGACGCGCCGGCGTGGCTCTCGCCGGCGGCGTTCACCAGCGAGCTGCCCGCGGACGTGTGGGTCTGGGCCGACGCCGCGGCGCCCGCGGACTTTCACGCCACCCACGACGCCACGGGCCGGGCGTACACCTACCACCTCCACGCACCCCCCGGGGCGGTCGACGACGCCCGCGCCCGCGAGACGCTCGCGGAACTCGCCGGTGAACACGACTTCCACAACCTCACGCCCGACGACGAGGGAACCGTCCGGGACCTGGAGACGGACCTCGAACGCGAGGGTGAATTCCTCCGTCTGCGGCTCCGGGCGAGTGGCTTTCCCCGACAGCTCGTCCGGCGGGCCGTCTCGCTGGTCGCCGAACTCGGGCGCGGGGTGACTCCCGAGGACCGCCTGGAGCGGGTCCTCTCCCCGGAGCCGCTGTCCGGGCCGGAGGCCGTGCCGCCTGCACCCGCAGAGGCGCTCGTGCTGACGGACGTGTCATACCCTCTCTCCTTCGAGGGTAACGACCGCGTGCTGTCGGAGGCACGGGAGTGGTTCGAGGCCCGGCGTGTGGAGGGGGCGACGCTGGCGCGGGTGAGTGCGACGATCGGTAGCTCGCTGCCGGAGTGACTTCTCCGCGGAGTACGGCCCGTTCCCGGCAGCGGCCCCCGCTCCGACGTATCTGGAAAGCTTCAACCGTTATGCGAGCGACATGTGAGGTATGGACGACGTAGACGACGTACTCGAGGAACTTGCCAGCCTGCCGACGATGGTCCACGCGACCGCCTCGCCGGACGGGGGCGAGGTGGCGCTGTACTACGACATCACGGGCCGCAACGAACTCCACGTGCTCGACGTCGAGACGGGCGACCTCGGGCAGTGGAGCGACGGCGAGGTACCCCGCAACGCCCGCTGGCACGTCGACTGGGCCGAGGGTGGCGACCGGGTGTACTTCCACCTCGACGACGCCGGCGACGAGCAAAACGACGTCTACGCCGTCGACCGGGACGGGGGCGTCGAGCCGGTCGTCGAGATGGAGGGTCAGACGTACGTCGTGGACACCGCCGAAGACGCGCTGCTGCTGGGCTCGAACCGGGACGGCCAGCTCAACCTTTTCCGACACGAACTGGGTGGCGAGACTGCCAAGATAACCGACTACGAACGGGCCGTCTGGGCCGCCGTTCTCTCGCCGGAGGGCGACCGGGTCGCCTACGCCACCAACGAGACCGACGACTTCGACAACCGCGACACCTACGTGGCCGACGCCGACGGCTCGAACGCCCGCGTCCTCGACGTCGGCGACCTCGGTGCGGAGACCAGCCCCGTCGACTGGTCCCCCGAGGGCGACCGGCTGCTGCTCGCGGACAACAGCCCCGACCTCGGTCGGATGGGCGTCTACGACCTCGAGAGCGAGTCTGTCCGGTGGCTCGGCGACGGCGAGTACGAGGAGACCCCCGAGGCGTTCATGCCCGACGGGGAGCGCGTGGTCGGCACCCGGACCCGCGACGCGCTGACGGTCCCCGTCGTCTACGACCTGGAAACCGGCGAAGCCCGGGAGCTAGACCTCCCCGAGGGCGTCGCGGAGTTCGGGATGGCCGGCGAGAGCGTCCTCGGCGAGGACCGGGTCCTCCTGACCCACACGACGCCCACGACCCGGCCGACGCTGCTCTCTTATCACCTCGAAACGGACGAGTCCGAGACGCTACTCGAGCCGGAGTACGGCCCCTTCGAGCCCGACGACTTCGCGGACGCCGAGTACTTCACTGTCACCTCCGACGGCGTGCCCGAGACCCGGCAGGCCGCCGTCGAGCACGACCCCTCCGAGGAACTGGAGGTCGGCGCTCTCCTCTATGACTCCGGGGAGCGCCCCTCGCCGCTCGTCGTGAACCCCCACGGCGGCCCGCGGGCCCGCGACGAGATGCGCTTTGACCTCTACACTCAGGTGCTCGCCGCGCGGGGCTTCTCGGTGCTGCAGGTGAACTACCGCGGGTCGACCGGCCGGGGACGCGAGTTCGTCCGCAGCCTCGACGAGGACTGGGGCGGCGCCGAGCAGGGCGACGTCGTCACTGCTGCCGAGCACGCCCTCGCCGAGTATGAGTGGCTCGACGGGGACCGCGTCGCCGTCTTTGGCGGGTCCTACGGCGGCTACTCGGCGTACTGGCAGCTCGTCCAGTATTCCGACTTCTACGACGCCGGCGTGGCGTGGATCGGGCTGACCGACCTCGAGGACCAGTACGAGAACACGATGCCCCACTACCGGACGGAGCTGATGGAGAAGTATCTCGGCACCCCCGAGGAGAACCCCGACCTCTACGAGGAGCGCTCGCCGGTCACCCACGCCGACAACCTCGCCGCGCCCCTGCTGATGGTCCACGGCGTCAACGACCGCCGGGTGCCCGTCTCCCAGGCCCGGATCTTCCGGGAGCGCCTGGAGGACCTCGGGTATCGCGAGGGGGAAGACGGCGCCTTCGAGTACCGCGAACTCGGCGAGGAAGGCCACGCCTCTTCCGACCAGGCACAGAAGCTCCGGATGTTCCGGCTGCTCGACGACTTCCTGCAGCGCCGGGTCGGCACTGCGCGGGTCGCCGAGGCTGGCGACTGACGACGGCGTCGGTGCCGCGCCGGTCCCGGTTCGGGGGCCTCACCCGACAAGGACGGTGACGTTCCAGGTCGTGACGAGGAGGCCAGCGACGGCCAGCGCGAGAGGGATGGCGACCCGGCCGGGCGTCTTGAGGACTTTCCAGAGGCCGAAACAGGCGCCGATGAACAGTATCTTCACAACGAGGAAGCCAGCGACCCCGCCGCTGTCGAGAGCGAAGAGCGCAACCGGCCCCGCCTCCGCCGCCGACTGTACTCGGAACCCGGCAACTGTCGTCACGACGTCACCGACGCCGTAGAACGACACTGCTACTCCCCACAGGAGCCTCTGTGTCTCGCGGACCCCACCCAGCGACAGCCCCATCACCTGGACGTTCCGGCAAGGAGATGATAAGTCTACGGGCCGAAGGTGTGCGCCACCACGAGGGCGGCGACGAACACGACGAGAAAGAGGACGAGGAAGTCCACCACCGGGGAGATGACCCCCGCAGGCGCCCGAACCGGGTTGCCGGCCGTGGACTCGTCCTCGGACCGTGTACGGACCATACAGCCACTGACCGACACTACCACTTAGATATACACCCCCGAGTATCAGAACTGGATCCGGGAGTGGCTGGTGGCTAGCGGCCGGTCACTCTGCCGAATCCTCACGGTCGACCGAGCCGCCGGCGTCGCCCTGGCCCCCAGGTTCGAGCCAGCGGGCGGCGCCGGCGAACAGACTCACCGCCAGGTAGCCCAGCGCGACCAGCACGACCGCCCAGGGCAGCAGTATTGCGACGAAATCCGGAACGACCGGGTCGTCCCAGTCCTGAACGACCCGGTCGAGGTACAGTACCGCGAACGCAAGCAGCACGGCGATGGTGGCACCGACCCGTCTGACCGTCCGCTGGAGGGCATTCGATGGCACGGACGAGCACACAGCGGGCCCGAACAAATAGCTGACGGACCGGGAGCGCCGCTGCGCCGGCAGCCGTCGGGTTACTCTGCCCAGCTCTCCGGCCAGACGCCGGCGGCGCGCATCCCTGGCTCGGCACCTGCATCGCGCAGCCGCCCGCGGAGCCAGGCGGTGTCGATACCTTCGAAGGAATCGTTCGCGACGCCCTCGACGAGGAGGGCTGCGAGCGCGGCGTGGGTCCGGACCGTCCGGGGGTCGACCTTGTCCAGCGTGTCCGCCCGGGTGTGGGTCCAGCCCCGTTCCCAGACGCCGTCCTCGCCGGGGCGGCTGCTGTGCAACTGGAGCGCGGGGACGCCCGCCCGGAGAAATGGCCAGTGGTCGCTGTAGGGGTGGGGCCGCTCCTCGACGGCGACGGGGTCAGGGACTCCGGCGGCGACCCCGTCGACGGTTTCCCGGAGGTCGTCGCTCCCGTGGACCAGCGCCCGGAGGTCCCGGAACCGGCCGGCGCCGTCGACGTTGACGACCGCCCGCAACCGGCCGGCGTCGACCGACTCGGCCAGCGCCTCCGCCCCGAGCAGCCCGACCTCCTCGCAGCCGGTGGCGGCGACCTCGACCCGACAGTCCAGGTCCGCGCCGGCGAGCGCGCGGACCGCGCCCGCCATCGTCGCCACCCCGCAACCGTTGTCGAGTGCCCCTTCGCCGACGTCGTGGGCGTCGTAGTGAGCCAGCAAGAGCACGGCCTCGTCGGTGTCGGGCCCGAGCGCCGCGCGGACGTTCTGGCTCTCGCCGGCGCCGGTCGAGGCCTCCATGTCGAGGCTCACCCCGGCCCCGCGGTCGGCGTACCGGCGGAGCCACTCGCCGGTCTCGTGGGAGACGCCGACCGCCGGCGTGTCGGCCTCCTCGCCGAAGCGCAGCGCACCGGTCGGCGGGAGCTGGCCGGGCCGGTCGCTGGCGAAGATAACCGCACGCGCCCCCGCGTCGGCGGCGTGGCCACACTTCTCCATGCGGTGGACGTGCCGGTCGGCCTCGGGCGGGGTCGCGGTGCTGACGATGGCGACCGCCCCCGCCAGCCCCTCGCAGTCTTCGGGGGTTCCGTAACCGGCGTCGGCGAGCGGCGCGGTCACCTCCGTCGGCGGCGAGTACGGCAACGCGACGGCCTCGAACTCGCGGGCGGGCTCCGTCCCGACTGCGAGTGTGGTCCCGCCTCGGGTCCAGCGCTGCATCTCGAAGGGCTCGATGCGGGCGTCGAGGCCGGCGGCTTCGAGAGCCTCCCGGACCCGCTCGGCGGCGCGGCGCTCGCCGGGGTGGCCGCCGAAGCGGTCCATCGCGGCGAGGTCGGTCAGCAACTCCCAGGGGGCGTCGTCGCGCCAGGCGCGTCCGAGTGTGACGTCGTCCATGCGCCCCACAGGACCGGGAATACCGAAAAGCCTGGCATCCGCCTACGCCAGCCCGGGATACCGGTCGGCCCAGGGCCGGTGGCGCTCGACGGCGGCGCTGGCCGCGAGCACCCGCTCGTCGCCCAGGCGGGGGCCGACGACCTGGAGGCCGACCGGGAGCCCGTCGACGAAGCCGGCCGGGACCGACGCCGCCGGGTGGTCGGTCATGTTGAACACCCACGAGAGGATCCAGTCGAGGTAGGGGTCGGCGGGTTCACCGTCGACCTCGGTCGGTCCGCGCTCGGCCGTCTCGAAGGGGAGCACGCCGAGCGTCGGGGTCACGAGGAGGTCGTATTCGGCGAAGATATTCTGGACCGCGTCGTAGACGTCGGTCCGGACGATGTCGGCGCGCTGGCGGTCGGTGACGGCATACTCCCGGCCGGCCTCGACGATGCGGACGAACAGCGGGTCGACCTCGTCCCGGTGGTCCCCCAGCAGGTCGACGCCGTGGGCCTCCTCGACCTGGAGTGCGACGCCGGCCATCAGCGTCTGGAAGTAGGTCCGCCAGGCGTCCGCGATTTCCTCCCGGGAGCGGCCGTACTCCACGTCGACCTCGTGGACGGTCGCCCCCGAAGCCTCGAGCCCGTCACACGCGTCGGCGACAGTCTCCCGGACCGCGGGCTCGACCGGGAAGACCCCCAGGTCGGGGCTGTACGCGACCTCGAGCCCGTCGACCGGCCGGTCGACCGCGCCGCGGTAGTCGACCCCCTCGTCGGGATGAGTAAAGGGGTCCCCGGGATGGGGTCCGGCCATCACGTCGAGCATGAGTGCGGCGTCGGCCACCGTCCGGGCGAGCGGGCCGTGCTGGACGAACGGAGAGTGGCCGTCGAAGGTGTTCGGCCGGTTCCCCTTCGGCACACGCCCGAAGGAGGGTTTGTACCCGACCACGCCACAGCAGGCCGCGGGGATGCGGACGGAGCCGCCGGCGTCCGACCCCTGGGCCAGCGGGGCCAGGCCGCCAGCTACCGCCGCCGCCGACCCGCCGGAGGTCCCGCCGGCGGTCCGGTCGGTGTCGAAGGGGGTGACGGTCGTCCCGACCAGGTCGTTGTCCGTCGTCGGCCGGTTGCCGAACTCCGGGGTGTTGGTCTTCCCGATGACGATTGCCCCTGCGGCCTCCAGCCGGTCGACGACCGGTGCCGAGCGCTCGGGGACGTAGTCCTCGAAGACCCGCGAGCCGTAGGTGTGACGCGTTCCCGCGTGATAGGCAAAGAGGTCCTTGACGGCGACGGGGACGCCGTGGAGCGGACCGACCGGCTCCCCGGCGGCGAGCGCGCGTTCGGCCTCGCGGGCCTCCTCGCGTGCAGCCTCCCGGCGGACCGTGACGTAGGCGTTCAGGCGGTCGTTGCGGCGCGCGATGCGGTCGAGGTACGCGTCCACGACCTGGGTCGGGGTGAGGTCGCCACGGCGGAGCCGCTCGGCGATGACGGTCGCGGGCGCGAAGGTGAGGTCGCTGCTCATTCGGGGGACTTCGACTGGCCGGGAGGTAAAACGCTCGGGAGCGTGGACGCGACGGCGCTGGATGGGCCGGTACCGCCGCCCTGCCGGCGCACGCCTCCAGAGCAGTAGCGGGGGAGAGACGGAACTCGGCTGGTTGCGTCGCTCGCCCGGCAACGACCCGTGCTCGGCCCGGTCCTCACAGCGGGCGGTCGCTGGCGAGAAACTCCGCGACGACCCGGGCGGTCCCACGGCGGACCGTCTCGCTGGCGGTCGACTTGTCCACACCGAGCGAGTCGGCAAGCTCCGCAAGGGTACACTCCCGGGGCACCTCGAAGTAGCCCTCGCGTCGCGCGGCGGCCAGACACTCCCGCTGGCGGTCGGTGAGTAGCGCCCCGTCCCTGTCGGTGTGGACGACCGACAGCAGGTCGTACTGCCGGCCGGTGTCGTCGAGCGCCGCCCCGAACGCCTCGAACTGCTCCCGGGTCGCGGTCAGACCGAACTCCACCTGACCGTCCTCGACGACCACCGCGAACTCCGGCGGGAGCGAGGTCTCCCAGAGGAATTTGTAGAGGCCCTGTTCGGCGGTTTCGTACTGCGAGATCGTCCGTCGCTCGCTCGCGTACACTCTGTCGTACGCGAAGATGTCGGGATGGTTCCGGATCGTCTCGGCGACCGTCCGGGCGTTTCCTGCCCTGATTTCGCCGAGTTCCAGCGCCCGCTCCCCCCTGGGGACGCCCGTGAGCAGCCGAAGCGTGGCGTCCGGGAACGACCGCGACACGTCGCCGACCCAGACGTCCTCGGACACGCTCATCCGGAAGCGGGCGCGGATCACGGCTCCCGCCTCCGTGGCGGTGTCCAGCACGCCGGCATAGATGCCGGTCTCCACGCCCGACCAAATAAATGCGTCGGCGTCCGCGGGGTCAGTCATCGCCGGCGTACCGGGACTCTCTCACTCGGGCGTCCGCAGCTACCCGTCGCTCCGGTACCAGAGTGTTGCCCCGTACACCGAGCCGATGACGACCGACGCGATGAGGGCAAGCACGATGCCGAAAGCGAGGTAGCCGAACACCGGGTTCTCGTAGGGCACCATCACGTCCTGTGGTGGTTCGACTGCCCACGGGCTGATGTGGAAGTACGCGAGCATGGCCGCGCTGAACCCGAAAAAGCCAGCCCAGTACCTGGCGTCGACGCGGTTACTCAGCGACAGGTAGAGGCTCACCGCGAGCAGCGGGTAGATGGCGAGGCTGAACGTGAACTCGTTCACGTGCTGTGTGACGGGCCAGCCGACGTGGTTGCCCCGGATGATGTGGTCGATGTGATGGGCCGCCCCGAGTGCTGTCGGGACCACCACGAACAGATAAAACAACGGCGTCAGGTCCGTGTCTGTCGTCGGCAGTTCCACCGGAAGCCTGTCTGTGAGCTCCATACCTGGAGGTGTGTGGCCGTCGGGGTCAGATTTTGCCCAACATATTGGGCTCTCTGCCGTGTCCACTGCGTTCCGACCGTGGGCGGTCGCGTGCGTGCCCGCGGCCACGGTCCCGGGAGCGACCTGGCGCGTCCGGCACTCCACGGCCCCGCTCGACCGGCGGGACACCCGGAACCCGAACGAGCCACGCCGACGAACCGCGAAGGCTTACGGGTCCGCCGCCCGTACACGGGGCCATGAGTTCGGCCGACGTCCCCGAGCGCGAGGAGATCGAGGAGGAGTACACCTGGGACCTGGAGTCCCTCTTTGCCGACGACGGGGAGTGGGAGGCGACCTTCGAGGCGGCCGGAGAGATGCTCGCCGACCTGCAGGCCTACGAGGGCCGCGCGGTCGAGAGCGCCGCCACCCTGCGGGAGCTACTGGAGACCTACGAGGACGTGATGCGCGAGGTAGCCGACGTCTCCGCGTACGCCCGCATGCGCAAGGACGAGGACACCCGCGACGACGAGGCCCAGGCGATGGCCGCCCGGGCGCAGTCGCTGTCCTCCAAAGCGCAGAGTGCCGCTTCCTTCATCGAGCCGGAACTCCAGAAACTCGACCGGGAGACCTTCGAGGGCTTCGTCGAGGAGGAACCCGACCTCGCGGAGTACGACCACTACGTCGACGACGTGTTGCGGATGAAACCCCACACCCGCTCTGCGGAGGTCGAGGAGCTGCTGGCGGAGCTTGGCGAGGTGACCGGCGCGCCCGGCGAGGTGTACAACATGCTGACCAACGCCGACATGGAGTTCCCCTCCGTCGAGGGCCCCGACGGCGACCCCCAGGCGGTCACGCTCAACAATTTCACTACTCTGCAGCGCGAGCCCGACCGGGAGTTCCGGAAGCGAGTCTACGAATCCTTCTACGACGAGTGGGCCGACTACCGCAACGCCGTCGCCACGGCCTACCGCAAGTCCGTCAAGACCGACGAGAAGCTGGCCGCGGCCCGCAACTACGACACCGCCCGCGAGGCCTCGCTGAACGGGCCGAACATCCCCGTCGAGGTGTACGACACGCTCGTCGACACCGTCCACGAGAATCTCGACCGGCTACACCGCCACGCCGACCTCAAGCGGGAGGCGGTCGGCGGCGACGAACTGCGGATGTGGGACCTGTACGTCCCGCTGGTGGAGGGGGAGGGCCCGGAGATCCCCTACGAGGACGCCAAGGAGTACATCGTCGACGCGGTCGCGCCGCTGGGCGAGCCCTACCAGGACCGGGTCGCCGAGGGCCTGGAGTCGCGGTGGGTCGACGTCTACGAGACCAAAGGCAAGCAATCGGGCGCCTACTCCGGGGGGACCTACGACTCCCAGCCCTACATCCTGATGAACTACCAGGAGGACGTCCCCTCGCTCTTTACGCTGGCCCACGAACTCGGCCACTCGATGCACTCCGAGCTGGCCAGCGACGAGCAGCCCTACGTCTACGCCGACTACACCATCTTCGTCGCCGAGATCGCCAGCACCGTCAACGAGACGCTGCTCACCCACCACCTGCTCGACACCGTCGAGGACGAGCGCTTTCGCCGGCACATCCTCAACGAGTACCTCGAGCGATTCCGGTCGACGCTGTACCGCCAGACCATGTTCGCGGAGTTCGAGCATCGTGCCCACGAACTCTCCGCCGAGGGCGAGCCCCTGACCGCCGACCGGCTCGACGAGCTGTACCACGGGCTCAAAAGCGACTACTACGAGCCCGCCGCGGTCGACGACCGGATCGCCCGCGAGTGGATGCGGATCCCCCACTTCTACCGGGCGTTCTACGTCTTCCAGTACGCCACTGGCATCTCGGCCGCGGTCGCGCTCGTGGAGAATATTCGAGACGAGGGCGAGCCGGCCGCCCAACGGTACCGCGATTTCCTCTCGAGTGGCTCCCGGGAGTACCCCCTGGAGCTGCTGGAGACCGCCGGGGTGGACATGACCGACAGCGCTCCCATCGAGGCCGCGCTGTCGGTCTACGGCGACTACCTCGACGAGTTCGCCAGCCTGACCTGACGCGCTCTACGCCCAGTCGAACGCGCTCGGTAGGTCGTGTGGCGTGTGGCCCTCCTCGCCCGCCCGGTCGAGATAGTCCTCCAGCGCCGGCCGGAAGTCCGGGGCGGCACACTCCAGAAGTCGCTGCGCGCGCTCCCGGGGCGAGGTCCCCCGGAGGTCGGCGACGCCGTGTTCCGTGACAATCACGTCCACGTCGTGTTCGGTGTGGTCGACGTGGGTGACCATCGGACGGACCTTCGAGACGTCGCCGCCGCCGGCGGTCGAGGGCAGGGCGATGATAGAGAGCGGGGAGTTGCGGACGAAGTCACCGGAGCCGCCGACGCCGCTTATCATCCGCGAGCCGCCGACGTGCGTGGAGTTGACGTGGCCGTACAGATCCACCTCGACGGCGCTGTTGACCGCGACGACGCCGAAGCGGTCGATGAGTTCGGGCCGGTTCGAGAGCTCCGCGGGCCGCAGGACGATGTCCTCGGCGTAGCGCTCGGCGCCCTCGAAGAGGCGCTGTTGCCCCTCCGCCGAGAGGGCAAGCGAGGTGGCGCTGGCCACCCGCAGGTCACCGTCGTCGAGCAGGTCGAGCAGCCCGTCCTGGATCACCTCCCCGAAGTAGACGAGGTCGCGGTCGCCGACGTCGGCGTCTGCGAGCGCGCCCATCAGCGCGTTGCCGAGGCTGCCGACGCCGAACTGCATCCGCAGGGACTCCTCGAAGATGGGGGAACGCTCGACCTCCTGCTCCAGGAAACCCCCGAGGTTGGCCGCGATGTCTTCGTCGACCGCGGTGGGTTCGCGGAAGGTGTAGGGCTCGTCGCGGCGGTCGGTCTCGACGACCGCGGCGAGCGCCTCGGGGTCGAAGGAGACCCGCGGGTCGCCGACCCG
>Ga0207714_1002098_pt1 | contig 12330 bp, 19 predicted proteins | sample PonA232FremontCA_2_FD_187270 | JGI IMG/M metagenome (GOLD analysis project Ga0207714, IMG submission 187270) | Marine sediment microbial community from Fremont, CA, USA - Pond A23 Sediment 2 (SPAdes) | ecosystem: Environmental > Aquatic > Marine > Unclassified | place: USA: Fremont, California... | reverse complement strand
AGAATAAAAAAGATATCCTTCTTTAGAGACATTTAGCACATAATTCTTATTAGCAGGTATGGAAACCAAAAAACTTCCTGTCTCCTCACGTGAATAGGAATTCATAATTGTCCGGCCACTTTTCATCGAAATCAATTCAAAGCTAGCTTTCAATGGTTTTTTCGTCTCGGCATCAAAAACATTTCCTTTCATGTAGGAACTTGCAACAGGTTTTGCCTTTTCCGGAAGTTCAAATTTGTAAATATCCTTTTTTCTTCCTTCTTTTCGGTCACTGGCGTAATAAGCTTTATTCCCGGAAGAATTCACTACCATCCCAAATTCACTCTCCGGGGTATTGATCGGATATCCAAGGTTTTTGGGCGAAGTCCATGCTGTGTCTCCTTTCCTTTTAGAAACAAAAAGATCCATATTTCCCATTCCCAGCCAACCGGCTGAAGCAAAATACAATGTTTTATTATCCATGTGTATAAAAGGTGCCATCTCTTCCTTTGAAGTATTAATGCTATCGCCAAGATTTTCCGGTTCATCCCACTCTCCATTTTCTGTCTTCTGGCTTTTCCAGATATCTTTTTTTCCCTCGCCACCTTTACGATTGCTTACAAAATATAAAGTCTGCCCATCCGGTGATATTGATGGCTGAGATTCCCATTTATTTGTATTAATTGGTTTCCCAATATTTTCAGGCTTACTCCAACCTCCTTTGCTCTTTTCAGAAATATATATATCACAGCCACCTTGCCCATCTTTCTTATTACATGCACTAAAATACATGGTTTTCCCATCAGCAGATAAACTTTGTGCACCCTCATTATATTTGGTATTTAAAGGAGCACCCAAATTTCGGGCATTTGTCCATACAGAATCTTCTCTATAACTTACAAAAAAATCTTCCTGATTTTCATGAATCCGCGATTCCATTAATTTTCTTCTTCGTTCCGGCAATTGTTGTATACGCTCTTTGATTTCATCAAGGTCTTCACGGGGGATCAAACGTGTTATAACAAGAGTCTTTCCGTCAGCAGAGAGTGAAGGCCAGTATTCGCTATATTTACTGTTTACAGAATCTCCAAGATTTTCGGGTTTAAAATCAACCGGATTTTTCACCTGTTCTTTCGCGAACTTGCAGGACTCAATGCGATTGTTAGCTTTTTCTTTTAAAGCAGGCTTTACATTTCCAAATCCCAAAAATTCATTAAACCTTTCTATAGCCTCCAGATACTTTCCCATCTTCTGATTAAGAAGTCCGAGGCTATAAAATACATTTGGATAATATTCAGGATCAATTTCTATTGATCGCTTGTAGGAGTTAACAGCTTGTTGATATTCATCCATTCCTTCAAATATCTGCCCTTTAATTATAAAAGCCTCAATAAACTCATCATCTTTATCAATCGCTTTATTGATATTTTCTAGCGCATCGTCGTATTCCTTTAAGCGGTACTGATTCAATCCTTCTTCAAAATACTTTAAAGCACGCTTGGAATCAGTTGAATATTGTCCCTGAGAATAGGAAAACTGAAAGATTATTAAAAAAGAAAACAGGAATGTAAGATATTTCATTGTATATTGATTTACTGTTGTATTGTTGTATTGTTAAATTGCTCAATTGTTATATTGCCCAATTGTTAAATTGCTCAATTGTTATATTGTTGCTAAATTTTTAGAAAAGCGTGTTCTATTCAATTCTGTTTTTCTACATCTTATGGATGAGGGTTTCATTTGAATCTCTTTTTTTTGAACCACATAGAAGACAGATAAGTTCATATAAGTTTGTTTATTATAGTATATCATTTTTTATATTATTGGCTCATTTGAATAAAATATAGTAATTATGCTGTCTTTAAATGACTTACAAAACAAAACTTAGAGTATTTTTTTAAATCCGCGATCATCCGTATAATCCCTGCCTGCCGGCAGGCAGGCGCGTCATCCGCGTTCCAATTTCTTCTGCGTTCTATTCACTTCCATTTTTCTTCATATTGGAAATGAGCTTTCATATTAATTATGAAATTTAGGGAATACGCATGAACTTATGAGCCTGCAATGAAATATTCCACATTGGATGAGCCTTTACATATTCAACGATTGACGGAATCATTTTCTTATATTGACTCCATTCTGGTTGCAGAAACAGGTAGCAATTTTTATTAACCTTCTCTGAAACCTCCTCAGCCCAATTTAAATCGTCCTCTTCATATATGATAACTTTTAGCTCATCGGCCTTATCATAATAAACAGATAAAGGAGGTGTTTGTTTTTTGGGAGATAAACAAATCCAGTCCCATTGGCCAGTCAATTGGTTTGTGCCGGCTGTTTCAAGGAAAGTTTTTATCTGATGCTTCTTCAACGCTTCACACAGAGGATTCATATTATAAAGTGAAGGCTCTCCACCTGTGACAACAATAGACTGAGCAGGTGTTTGCAATACTTCATCCACTATGTCATCCACTTCAACTAATGGATGAACATCCGGATTCCATGTAACTTTTGAATCGCACCATTGGCAACCAATATCACAGCCGCCTATACGTATAAAATAGGCTGGCTTACCGGTATGAAATCCCTCACCCTGTACTGAATAAAACTGTTCTACCAATGGAAGCTTAAGTCCATTTTCAAATATTTCGTCGTTTATATCTTTCAAATTATCAAATTTAACAGCACAAAATTAGTGAAAAAATCACGAATAAAAAGATAGACTGTACATTTGGATTCATTCTTATAAAAACTATATCAAGCATCTCCTGTATTTATATCAAACTGAATACCAAACAAAAATCAGAGTAAAAAAAATATTGACTTAAATAAAATGAATTCTTAAATTTGAATAGAATCAAATTTAATACTTAAAAATTAACTATGACAAACAGAAAAATTCATAAGTATTTTGTCCTCATTTTAGGGAGCATATTAATATTCTCAATAATCGGCTTAAAGTCTTTTACTCAAAAGAAAACGAATATTGAAGGAGGTAACGACATGGAACTATTCTGTAATGATTTTAACAATAACGAATCCATTCCGAAAAAATTCACTTGTCAGGGGAAAGATGTCAATCCTCAATTAGAGTGGAAAAATGTACCGGAAGGTACAAAAAGTTTTGCTCTAAGTGTGAAAGACCCGGATGCACCGATAGGTACATTTGTACACTGGCTTGTTTATGATATACCAAAAGAGATGCGAATAATTGAAGAAAATTCAATTCCAGGCAAACAAGTAGAAAACCATTTCAAACAGGAAAATTATGGCGGACCGTGTCCCCCTTCAGGTAAGCACCGCTACTACTTCAGACTCCATGCCCTTGACACAGCAACATTAGGAAACATAGATGATAAGGACAAATTTGATAAAATAGTGGAAAAACATACTATAGAAAAAGCTGAATTGATGGGAAAATATCAAAAAGAATAAATCTCTACCCTTCCAACGTTTTTCTGCTCCCTCGATTGTTCCTCTCCATTTGAGGGAGCAGAAAACTTTATATTGAACAAAATATTCATTGAATACTTTTGGAAAAATAAATAATGTAAAAATTCAAAAAAAGATTTTTTCATCTAGAAAACTTTTATTTTATTTGTTCGTACATTTACGAAATACGAAGTAACAATAAAAATAATATAAAATCATGGAAATTAAAGTATTAGGAACAGGCTGCCCAAAATGTAAAGCATTAACAAAAGCCGTGGAGGAAGTAGTTAACGAAACAGGCATGGATGCTTCAGTAACAAAAGTAGAAGATATTAACGACATAATGGAATTTGGCGTTATGGTAACACCTGCATTGGTTGTTGACGGCAAAGTAGTTGCAAGCGGAAAAGTTCCCAAAAAAGATGAAATCAAAAAATTAATAAACTAAAAAAACATAATTATGAAACTGACTCAACTAATTACTATTGCTCTTCTAACAGGGGTTGTATTATCCTGCAATGCAGAATCAAATAAGACTAAGGAAGAAAAAAACACAAATGAATTTCAACAAACTGAAGAAGTTGAAGTTTACTATTTTCATAACACCAGAAGATGTGCTACTTGTAAGGCAGTAGAGAGTGTCACGGAAGAAGCAGTGCAAGAAATGGACAATAAAAACGTATCTTTTACAGCGCTTAATGTCGAAAAAACAGAGGGAGAGAAAAAAGCAAAAGAGCTGGGTATTTCCGGTCAAACTTTGCTTATAGCAGGGGGAGATAAAAAGTTCAACATCACCCAGGAAGGCTTTCTGCACGCCAGGTCGAATCCTGAAAAGTTAAAGAAAATTATTCAGGAAAAAATTAAATCATTGCATTAATGGAGGAAGCATTAACCAATCTTCTGGAGAACACCTCCTTGCCATTATTGTCAGCATTTATTCTGGGACTGATGACAGCCATCAGTCCCTGCCCATTGGCAACCAATATTTCAGCAATTGGCTTCATTGGTAAAGATATAGAGAACCGAAACAAGGTTTTCTATAACGGGTTAATTTACACCCTCGGGCGTGCAATTACGTATACAGGGCTTGCTGCAATTATTTTTCTCGGGGCTGATCAACTTGCTTTGTCTGGTTGGTTTCAGCAGTACGGTGAAAAGATTTTAGGCCCGCTATTAATCCTTATCGGTCTATTTATGTTAGGCGTTCTCAAAATAAACTTCCCTGGTATGGGTAAATTTGCTCAAAAATACCAGGAAAAAGGGGTAAGTAACTTCTGGGAAGTTCTTTTCATCGGCATCCTCTTCGCCCTGGCTTTTTGCCCTTATAGCGGAGTATTGTACTTTGGAGTGTTGATGCCAATGACTGTAAGTAGTAGCTCTGGACTATTATTACCTGTACTTTTCGCCATAGCCACAGGAATTCCAGTCATAATTTTCGCATGGGTACTGGCCTATACTGTAGCGGGCATCGGGAAACTTTACAACGGACTAAAGTTGTTTGAAAAATGGTTCAGACGCGTTGTTGCTGTTCTATTTATAGGAATTGGAGTATATTATGTTATTGTAATCTATCTATAAAAAAAATTTAACTATTATCGCGTAATTCTACGAACAACGAATTAAAATGAATAAATAAACAAGAAAATATGGAATGGAAAAAAGAAATTAGAATACTATTCTGGATAATCGCGTTCTTTCTATTCGCCTACTTTATGCCATTATACAGCGACCGCTTTCGCGAAGCGATAATGGCAATGCTGGATCTCACCAAATGGTATGCGCAGGAACACGTAATTTTGTGTTTGCTTCCGGCGTTTTTCATTGCCGGAGTCATTGCCGTGTTTGTCAGCCAGGGATCGGTACTGAAATATTTCGGGGCCCAGGCAAAAAAATGGGTCTCCTACTCTATCGCATCGGTTTCGGGGACTATTCTGGCCGTATGCAGTTGCACTATATTACCCCTGTTTTCAAGTATTCACAAACGCGGAGCCGGACTCGGGCCGGCAATTGCATTTTTGTATTCCGGACCAGCAATCAACATTCTGGCTATTATTCTAACCGCCCGGATTCTGGGATTTGAGATGGGCGTAGCCAGAATTATCGGCGCAGTGGTCTTTGCTATTGTTATCGGCAGTATCATGTCGTTTATTTACAGGAAAGAAGAAAAAGATAAAGCCGAACGGCAAATGGCTATACCTCAGGAAGAAGAAAAACGCCCTATGTGGCAAACGGCTTTTCACTTTTTCACACTGGTACTTATTCTGGTTTTTGCTAATTGGGGAGCACCCGCAGAAGGCGTTGAAAGCGGAGGATGGCACTGGTTATATACACACAAATGGCATATCACGGCATTTTTTGGTGTTTTACTGGCCTTCTCTTTAATCTATGTGCTTAAGCTAAAAAAAGAATATGTGCTTATCGCTGCAGCCGTAACAGCATTAACAGCTTTTCTATTTGATAATCCACAAATTCCGGTTATTGTTGGTATTGCAGGTCTTACTCTACTGACGATTTTTGACAAACGGGATGAAGAAAACAAACAATGGACACTATCCACATGGGATTTTGCCAAACAAATTATGCCGCTTTTGGCTTTAGGTGTACTCGTAGCAGGTTTCTTGCTGGGGTCTACACACGGAAACACAGACATACCGGGTGTAGTACCAAATGAATGGGTTGTTAACCTGGTAGGTGGCAATTCGGTGTTCTCCAATTTCTTTGCCTCAATTGTCGGAGCTTTCATGTACTTTGCTACGCTCACCGAAGTTCCGATACTTCAGGGTCTCATGGGAGCCGGCATGGGCAAAGGCCCGGCGTTAGCACTGCTATTGGCAGGCCCTTCACTGTCCCTACCCAATATGCTCGTTATCCGTGGTGTAATCGGAACAAGAAAAACATTGGTATATATTAGTCTTGTTGTCGTCATGGCTACAGTTAGCGGCTTAATATATGGTTCCATTTAAATTATGATAATAATAATGAACCATATAAGACAAATAAGAACACATAAGTTTCCTTTCTTATATGAACTTATGTGGTTAAATTAAAACAGAAAAATCAAAGCTTATGTTAGACATAAAAATCATTGGAAAAGGTTGTCCGAACTGCGAAAAGCTGGAAAACCTGTGTAAAGAAGTTGTAAAAGAAGAAAAACTGGAGGCTCAGATTGATAAAATTACTGACGTTAATGAATTTGCTGACTACGGTGTGATGATGACTCCAGGGTTATATGTAAACGGAAAACTCTTATCACAGGGCAAAACTCCGGTAAAAAACACTTTATCTAAATGGTTAAATGATCATGCAAACAGTTAAAGTTTTATCGAATGGAAACCATCAAAAAGTACACAAGCAATCAAACTAATTTTGCCGTCTTGCTGGATGCCTTATCGCATCCGGCAAGACTTCAAATCGTTGAACACCTGGCTCAATATGACGAATGTCCGGCAGGAAAAATCAGTGAAAAGCTGCCGCTTAGTAAATCTACGGTTTCTCAGCATATGGCAAAACTGAAAGAAGCAGGCCTTATATCTTGCAGCCCTTATGGAATTTGCCAGCATTACAAATTGAATGATGATAAAGTAGTTGAAGCTATTGAATCCCTCAGTGGCTTTTTGCAAAATCTAAAAGAAAAGCGTGAAAATAAAAAGTGTTGCTAAATTTTGAATTTAAATGATAAATTTGTTCAGCATATATAATTTTGGAATTTTTATTCGTTAACAAATAAATCTAAAACAATACACTATGAAAAAAATTGCCCGATTTTTTGGTGTTCTGGTTGCAGGAATATTACTGGTTGGAGTGGCCAATAACTCAACCCTGGCTATAACAAAAGGAAAACCAAAACTTGAGTTTAAGGCAGAAAACAATCGAATCCAGTTAGATACCATGTACTTAAACGAAATGGACGATGAGGTAACCATAGAAATCGAATTCGAAAACACCGGAGATCAGCCGCTAATTGTTAACAAGGTGACTGGATGTTGTGGTACACAAATCAAAGGCTGGACAAAACAACCTCTACAACCGGGTAAAGAAGGCACAATTAAAGTTCATTTCAGGGTTAAACCAAACCTACACAAAATCAGCCGGACAGTTAAGGCCATATCGAATGACCCTGAGGGGACAAAAACACTTAGGATACAAGGAATAGTAACAGAAAAGGACGATGGTTCAATAAAACTCGGAAATAATAATTAAAAAAATTTGCTACATGCAACCACAAAATCAAAAATTCCACATAGACGGGGTAAAGCACATTTTGCCTGTTGAAGCATTTAACTTGTTAATAGACGACAAGGCCATCCTCATAGATGTCCGTGATAAAAAAGAATACGAAGTAGAACGGGTTAGTCTGGACAATATAAAATATTTTTCTATGACTGAAATAATGAATAACCTGGAGCATTTGCCGAATGATGTTTTGCTCATTACCATGGACACCATTGGGGAAAGAGGAACCAAAGTAGCCAATCTGCTTAACATGCAGCAATTTTCCCAGGTAGCCAATATGGATGGAGGTATTTTACAATGGAGAACAGAAAATCTCCCAACTGAAGACATTTTACCCGATGAATGCGGCGGCTGTAGCGGGTGCTGCTAAAAAACACAAAACAAGATTGAATGGTTCAAAAGTATATGATGCAAAAGTAAAACTCCGTTTATGTATTCAGATCAACCGGAAATTAAGCTATTATGCCCACCAAAAAAATGCGGCAAATGCCGCCGCATGATCAGCCGTATGGAATCGATACTAAAGGAGTTAGGCATGTCAGAAGAAATACAGATAGTAAATGATCCTGAAGAAATACAGCAATATCCTACATGGGTATTGCCCACTTTGATTATCAATGGAGAGGTTATTGCACGGGGGTATTTACCATCAAATGATTTAGTGAGAAGAGCTCTGGAAAAAGTATAACAAAATCTTTAAATAAATTGATGGTATGACAGCTTCCAATTTTTTATTTTAACCATTCCTTATTTTCCAAAATTCAGGAAATCGCTTTCTTAAGTAAAAACCTGATAAAATTCATATAAAACAAACACAACAATTTTTATTTATTTTGTGTTATATTTATAACAATGTTAATAAAATAACAATATCAATAAATAAAACAAAAAGGATTTTATTATGAAAGATATGAACGTGAACATTAAAGCAGAAAGCAAAAACGCTACACAAACAGAAGTCAAAGCACGTAATTTCACAATGACCATTGATGAACCTCAAAATCTTGGGGGAACCGATGAAGGAGCTAATCCGGTAGAATACGTATTAGGCGCTTTATCAGGCTGTCTGACCGTTGTTGGTCACCTGCTAGCAAAAGAAATGGGATTTACGCTTCGCGGAATGAGTATGGAGTTGAATGGAAGTTTAGACCCGGCAAGGTTTATGGGGAAATCCAAAGAAGAAAGAGCCGGTTATAAAGGAATAGAAGTAAAAATTCATGCCGATGCCGATACGGATGAAGAAACACTGAACAAATGGGTAGAACAAATAGAAGATCGCTGCCCTGTGAGCGACAACCTCACCCATGAGACACCTGTTCAAATTATTGCTCTGAAATCGGTTGATGCGATGAGCAACTAATTCTTCAGGACATAGCTGATATATTAAAATACAAATACCTAAATCTGCTCTTTCGATTATACATCAGATTTAGGTATTTTTTTCTATTGCCATACTAATTTAATTCCGGCTTAAAATTCATTCTTTTGGATAAGGTTTATTTAAAATATAATTTTGCAAGGGCTAATTTTTAAACTCGTTAAATTATGAAGTCAAAAAAAGTACAAGATGGAGAATGGCACTGGCTTAAAGGCGGAATAATCGTCTCCCTGCTAGCTATGGCAACCTATGTTGTTTTCCAGAATTTAGGCTACAAAAGTTATCCTTTTGGAATAACATCAAGCTTCGGTAGTATTACAACATTGTTTAAATATCCTTTTACTGTTTTATCAGAAAACCCGATAATTTAAAAATATCTAAACAGTCCGGCTGCGATTATTTCTGTTACAATGCTCTCCCGAATCGGCGAAGGGAAGAAAGATGCATGGTTTGGACTGATTGGTACAGTACTGGGAATTTTATTTTTTGCAATAAACGTTGAATTCTTTAAAACCCACCTAAAATCAAAATCAATAAGTGGAGACATCTCAGCGGTATTAGGTATTCATCCATGGATAATCGTACCGGTGGCAGCGCTGATTTTTATTACGATCATCTACACTGCCAATAAAAAAGTAGACGATATTAAAAAGAATTTTTAAGGAATCACTCTTGAAACAGCAAATAAACACATTTTTAAAATACAACTTAAGTTTACTAGGCTTTGGGCTTTTAATGTCGTTTTTTTCTAGTTTTGGCCAGACATTTTTACTTTCTCTTTATGTGCCCTCAATTGAAGAGCTATTAAACATCAGCAACACAGAGTTTGGAACAATTTACGCTGTTGCCACTATCGGAAGCGCTTTAACACTGCCATGGATTGGAGGTTATTTCGACAAGATAGATACGAAACGCTACAGCCTGATGGTCGTTTCTGGTCTTTTTGCTGCCTTACTCCTACTTTCCTTTTCCTACCATGTGATCATAGTTGTAATCGCTTTTTACGGCCTGCGGCTTTTTGGGCAGGGCCTGATGACTCATACTTCGGTTTCGAGCATGGCCCGGTATTTCAGTACTGATCGCGGTAAAGCCATTGGAGCAGCAAGCCTTGGGCATCCTGCCGGAGAAGCAGTATTGCCCATACTTATCACCCTTTTAATTGGCAGCATTGGCTGGCGGGGAGCACTCCATGTATCTTCTCTATCCTGCATCGTACTAGTGGCTCCTTTGGCCCTTCTTTTACTTAACCGGTCAAAAACAAGAATACGGGCTTACCAAATGCAAACCCATGCCGTTAAAAGCAGGCAAAAAAAAGTAAGAATAATGGAGGTAGTCAGACAAAGGAAATTCTGGATTATCACGCCGGTTATTTTTATCGTAGGATTCACAAATACAGCCATCTTCTTCTTTCAACTCAAGCTTGGAGAAGCTAAAGGCTGGAGCCCCGAATGGGTCGCCGGCTCGATATCAGCTTTTGCTATTGCCGGGGCCATAGGCATGACAGGAATCGGTACATTAGTAGACCGGTTTACCGCTAAAAAATTGTTCCCTTTTCATATGTTCCTCTATATGATGGGTCTGCTTGCTCTTGTTCTTTTTGAACATCGCCTGGTCTACCCCATTGCTTTAACATTCATCGGCTTGGGGCATGGAACCGGAAGAACAATCAAAGACGCGATGCTGGCAGAAATTTATGGCTCTGACAACATTGGACAAATACGAAGTGTTTTTATTACAGTAATGGTAATCAGCACAGCCCTTGGACCGATCTTTTTTGGAATATTGCTGGATATGAATATGTCCTACACAATAATATTTAAAGGCGTACTTATTGTAACTTTAATAGCGATATTGAATGGACTAAGGCGGATATAAAAAATATATTCTTCATAAAACAGCTAAAAATACTCGCGGCGATCACAATTAAGCTTCACAGGTTATCGTGTTAATTTATTCTTAAAACTAATGGCACAAAAGACGGCTATCTAAATCAGCAAATGGTATAACCATAGAAAATAGTTGCGGAAAATAAATAAACGATCTTTTCCTAAGCCTTATTAAATAAGGTAGTTTTGATTCCATCCAACTGAACATTAACTAGCTTAAATTGTTCCAAACAATAATGAATACTTCATCTAAAGTTTAATTGGAATGGGCAATAACAAAACAGTAGACTTAACAGAATTGGTTGACCAATATACGGACGATTTATATTCATGGGCATTCTATAAAGTATCGGATGCTGAGGTTGCAAAAGATCTTGTACAGGATACCTTCCTGGCTGCTGCAGAGAAGATAAGTTCATTCAAAGGCAAGAGTTCATCAAAAACATGGCTTTTCGCCATACTAAAAAACAAGATAACCGATTACTACCGCAAAAAAGTAATTCAGTCAGTAAGCGTTGACCAAGAGCACTTTTCCAGCTATTTTAACGAAAAAGGTGACTGGAGAAGGGAAAAAATGCCAAAAGATTGGCAAGAAAAAGAAGAACATCTCCTTGATGACATTAATTTTCAAAGATTATTAGAAGAATGCCTTAATGCACTTCCTGAAAGCTGGAATACAGCTGTGAAACTAAAATACCTGCTTAGCAAAAAAGGGGAAGAAATTTGTCAGGAACTTGACATTTCCCCTACTAATTACTGGCAGATTATTCACAGAGCTAAATTGCAACTTAGAGATTGTATAGAGACTAACTGGGTAAAAGATTAGATTATAAGAGTTATGAAGAAAATCATGCACATACTCTTTCTTTCCTGTAAGAAAGCCACAGAAATGATTGAAAAAAAACTAAATTTCAAACTTTCCTGGTATGAAAAAATTCAGCTTGAAGGACATAAGATGATGTGCTCCGCATGCAAGAACTATGAGAAGCAAAGTAAACTAATTGATATAGGAATTGCAAAAAGCAAAGAAAAAGACTTTTCACAGGAAGATATTAATCAATTAAAGAAACTCATTAATGATAAACTACCCAATATAAACTAACATGAAAAAAAATCGAATATTTATTATAGTATTACTTTTAGCAATTGGAAAACAGGTTTTTGCGCAGATTCCTGAAAAAGCGGAAGACATCTCCCCCCTTCTCTATGGCGAAAAAATTCCGGATGGAGTTTTGAAAACAGCTGACAGCGAAGAACATAAAGTATCTGGTATACTCAGCGAAAAAACAACAGTCTTTCTAATATATCGTGGGGGTTGGTGCCCGTATTGCAACGCCCATCTTGCAGAAATTCAGCAAGCCGAATCACGCAGCTTTCTGAAGTACCTGAAGCGCTCGATGCAATGTTTGCCACCGAAGGCCCCTA
>Ga0207714_1002096_pt1 | contig 12331 bp, 13 predicted proteins | sample PonA232FremontCA_2_FD_187270 | JGI IMG/M metagenome (GOLD analysis project Ga0207714, IMG submission 187270) | Marine sediment microbial community from Fremont, CA, USA - Pond A23 Sediment 2 (SPAdes) | ecosystem: Environmental > Aquatic > Marine > Unclassified | place: USA: Fremont, California... | reverse complement strand
CGCTTTTCTGAGAAAAAGAGGAAAGACACAAAAATGAACGAGGAAGATATCCGTCAAAAGCTAAAAAACGTCGAGGATCCTGTCCTTGAAGACGACATCGTTTCGCTCGGCTTGCTGAGAAAAGTAGAGGTCTCGGGAAGGGGTGTTGTAGTTTCGCTCGCGTTCGGCGCGCCTTACTCGCCTGCGGAGACGATGATGGCAGAGCAGATCGGACGCATACTTTCGAACGAGGGTCTGGAGCCGCGACTGACGACAGAGGTTCCGCGCATACCCTCGAAGCTAAGGGATGTAAAAAACATAATCGCCGTTACGTCGGGCAAAGGTGGCGTCGGAAAGACTACGGTCTCTGTGAACCTTGCCGCGGGTCTCGACGAGATGGGTGCGGAAGTAGGCATCCTTGACGGCGACATACACGGACCCGACGTGCCGCACAAGATGTCACTCGACGGTGATATATCGGCGCGCGACGACGAAACGCTCGTCCCTGCGGAGTCGCAGGGAATCTCCGTCATGAGCCTCCAGAACATGCTTCCGGAAGGGGAGGCGGCTCCGTTGCGCGGACCCAAGATGCAGAAGATACTCGATAAGTTCGTTGAGGATGTCGAATGGGGTGGTCTAGACTACCTCATAATCGATATGCCGCCCGGAACAGGCGACGTTCCTCTCTGGATGCTCCAGACGATAGACGTGACAGGTGCCGTCGTCGTTACGACACCACAGCAGGTAGCTGTCGATGACTCACGCAGAGGCGTCCGTATGTTCAAGGAACACAACATGCCCGTCTTGGGAGTCGTCGAAAACATGCGTAAGTTCCGCTGTACATGTGGGAGCGAGCACAAGATGTTCGGTGCAGGCGGAGGTCAAGACCTTTCGGAGGAGTACGATATACCCGTTCTTGAGTCCCTGCCGCTCACGATGGAGATGCAGGAAGCCAAAGATCCATTAGCGCGCGACTACGACTCGGAGATGGGCGAGAAACTCCGTGTACTCGCAGCGACTGTTTCCGACTACGTTGGTGCCACAAACCGCAGGTACTTCTCGGAAGGAAAGAAGACGGGTCCACTCAGACCTTCGAAGTAGCTTTTTTTCTCACTCAGTTCTTCCGGTGACTTCCTCCGCAACACGTCTGCCCGAACGTATCGCACCGTCCATATAGCCCGTCCATTCTGTCGCAGTCTCCGTGCCTGCCCAGTGTATCCTTCCGACAGGTTCGCGTAACGCCTCTCCATAACTCGTCAGCGTTCCCGGTGCGGCTGTACCCGCGTAACATCCGCCCGAGTAAGGTTCGTTCGCCCAGACGTGGTCTACGTACCCGACAGGTTCGAGTGCTTCCTCTCCGAAGTACTCGGCGAAGGTTTCGAGTACTACGTCACGTCTCATTTCGTCGTCGTCCGCAAGTGCGCGTCCTTCGTCCCCGAAAAGAAAGCCGACGAGAGCACCCGAAGAGGCGTCTGAGGGTGAGTCGTCCATTATAAGACCGACCGGACCTTCGGCGTCTACGACCTCCCCCGACATGTCGTCTTCGCGCCAGAACGGCTCTTCGTAGCTTGCGATGCATTTTATGACCGAACCCATCGGACTACGTTGTGTCAGACCGTCGCGTCTCGCGGGAAGAGGCGGTTCGTAACGTATACGTCCCGCGACCGTCGGCGGTACGGCGACGACGGCGTAGTCGGCTTCGACGCGTAGGCTTTCGGAGTCAAGCGTCACGCCTTCGTCGTCGTGCTCTATCGCACGCACAGGCTGGCTCAGATAGACATGTCCGTCAAGTTCGTCCGCCATCGTCTTCGAGATGCGTTGCGCGCCACCTTCGATACGTGTCTGTTGCGCGCCCCCCTCTACCGACGTAAGGCTCAGAAAGCCGCCACCAGCTCTGAGGTAAAAGAGAAAGTAGAGCCAAGAAAGTTCGGCGGGTTCGGAAGCGAAGACCGCGCGCACCGAGGCGTCGAATGCGTCGCGTGCTTCCTGCATCGTGAGTTCACGGTCGCGCCAAGTAGCCGCTGTCATCGAGTCCCACTTGTCCGCATCGGGTGCGTCGTACGGTGCATCAGTCGGCACCTCGCGGCTCTGTGCCTCTATCTCCGCGACTGCGTCGAAAAGTTCGTTCTGTGCCTCCTGCGAAAGAGCCATCACGACCTCTTCGTGCCGCCCTACCTCGCCGCCCGCACGGAACTGCGAAACGCCGTCGATATGCTGTTCGAAAGTCTCGATACCGAACTCCTCGATTATCTCGTTCACTACTTCCTGCCCGGGACCTATCCACTGCGCGCCCAAGTCTATCATATCGCCGTCGAGTTCCTGACTGAGTGTGCGCCCGCCCACACGGTCGCGTGCTTCGAGAACCCTCACGTCCACATTCCTGTCGTGGAGTTGGCGTGCAGTTTCTAGTCCTGCGAGTCCCGCGCCGACGACCGCCACCTCGGTTTCGACCGTGTCTCCCATTTCGGTCATCTCAGCCCGGTCCCCGTCTTTCGGCTGTCTTTGTCTTTGTATCGCATGTATCCATCTGTCGTGCGTACGATATAAATCATGAGGGCGGGCAAATCACTCCGGTAAATATACGACGCCTCGGTACCAAGGCTTGGGCATGTACGACAACATACTGTTCCCGACGAACGGCGGAGTAGCGAGCGAACGTGCGGCGGAGAGTGCGGTCGAGACGGCAGCGGCACACGGCGCGACTCTACATGTCCTATACGTCGTTGACGAGAAGGTCTACGGTGCCTACTCCGGCGACGAGTACGTACATGACGACGAAGGTCTTGAGTCCGCGCTCAGGCAGGAGGGTGAAGAAGCTATCGAGGAAGTCGCAGAAGAAGCACGCGCCGCCGGCGTCGAGGTAGTCACCGAAATCTGCCACGGCGTACCCAACGAAGAGATACTCGACTACATAAACGATAACAGCCCTGACCTCGTGATAATGGGCACAAAGGAACGTCCGGGTGAGTACAGACAGATGCTCGGCAGCGTTACAGAACGCGTTCTACGGACGACGAGCGCGCCCGTCACCGTTGTCAAGACGCCGGTTAGCGAATAGCTATTCCTCGGCGCGTAGCACAGGCTCCTCGATACGTTCGCTCTTACACGAAGGACATTTCGACGGTCGCGCAAGAGGGTCGTCGAACTCCGAGAAGCCACAGTCGGCACACTCGGGCGGCGCGACCAGCATCCTTCCACCTCTACCTTCGACCGAACGCGAGACATGTTCGAGGTGCGCGTACACCGAATCGACGTGTACGTCGAGAGCATCGGCGAGCTGTGACGGCGTCGCGTCTCTTTCGCGCAGGTGTTCGACGATACGTTGACGTGTCGTCCGTGTTTCGGGGTCTTCGCTCATCCCGTTTTCTTACTTTTCTTCCTCGAAGTCAAGCGCGACGCTGTTTATGCAGTACCTCTTGCCCGTCGGGTCGGGTCCGTCGTCGAAGACATGCCCGAGATGTCCTTCGCAGGTCGCACAGACTACCTCCGTCCGCACCATTCCCGCGCTTCTGTCCTCGTGGAACTCAACCGCTCCTTCCTTCGCGTCGTAGAAGCTGGGCCAGCCTGTGCCAGAACCGAACTTCGTGTCGGAGTCGAAAAGCACCGCACCACATCCCGCGCACGTGTACCTTCCGTCTTCCTTCTTGTCTACGTACTCGCCGCTGAAACGGGGTTCTGTACCGGCTTCACGGAGTATACGGTACTCGTCTTCGGTTAGGCATTCGCGCCATTCTTCGTCTGTCGAGGGTAGTTCTTCGTTTTCTGCGTCCATGTCTTCTATACGTGCGCGACGGTTAAGTCTCCACCGACGAAAGATACGCCGCGTGAAACGTTCCGGAGATTTATTATCTAAGAAGTCTTACAATAACCGATGGTAGACGGCGAACCGCACGAGGTGCTCGGCGTCGCACGCGACGCGTCGGAGGAAGAGGTACGCGCCGCGTACAGGGATATGGTAAAGAAGCACCATCCGGACGTGAGCGATGCCGAAGACGCCGAGGAGCGGTTCGTGAAGATACGTGACGCTTACGAGGTGATGCGCGAACGCGTCGAAGGAAACAAACAGGAGCAAAACGGAAACTCCGGAAGCCGCACCGAACCGAGCAGCAAAAAAAGCTGGAGCAGTGCAGAGGGTGAGACGAAAAGCTCCACGAGGAGAGAACACAAGAGACGGCAGCGTGAGAGAAGGAAAAGCTGGGAAGACCCTTGGGGAACTGACGCGAAAAACGGTGAAAGCGGAGGAGAGGAAAGGAACGGGGAAGAAAAAACTGAAAGAAAAGAGAGAGATGGACGTGTCGAAGGACTTGGCTACGGCTGGACGCTTTTCCGCGAGTACGACGGGTTTTCCGTATCGAAGACGGGAGGACGTGGACGTGTATACGTCGGCAGAGAAGGAAATCTGAAGAGGGAGGAACACATCTTCGGGTCGCGTCTCAAAGCCGAGAAGGCGTACGAAGCACATGTCAGAAACAGGGAAGAGAGACGTAACACGTCCTCGCTCGGAGGTGGCTGGCGTATGGTTCAGAGGGCGAGCGGATATGCCGTCGAAGGAAGAGAGGGATATCTCGGTGTTGACGGAAGCCTGCAGGACAAGCCATACTGGTTCAGGTCACAGGAGGAGGCGAGACGGGTCTACGAGTCGTACGCTCATGACGGGGACAGAAAGACAAGAAACGTAAAGAACGAGACAGACTCCGAAAGCCTCGCTTCGCGCGTCACAGTAGGAGCCGCGCTTTTACCGTTCCTTGCGACGGTAACTATACTCAACGTGCTCTCGTCCTCGCTGGGTCTCGGAGCGAAGGGCAAGAATCCGTACCTAACGACGGCTCTCACATCAGCATTCCTCGGTACGCTTGCGGTCGTTCTGAAGGGTTACTACCCTCTCTTTTCCTTCATCCTCCTATCGCTCGCCGTCTGGGCTGGCGTCGAGTTCATCGTCATGGTAGCCGGACCGTACACAGCCGACGAGATAGAGGGATAGTAAAAACGTATATTAAGAGGGCGACGCAGTAAACCGTATGGCTAAAAGGGAGACGGTTGCGATAGCTCTGACAGGCATCGTGGGTGTCCTTTCGGTCGTGACGGGTGTGGTCTCTCTTTCCTACCAGCCGTACGTGACACCTCTTGCGGAGTACGTGCCCGCGGCTGTACGGACAGCCGTCTCTCTTACAGGTGCTTTTACGGGTTTTGCGATGCTCCTGAGCGCGTGGGGTCTGAGCCACCGTCTGCGTATAGCTTGGTACACGTCGCTGACGCTTCTTCCTGTAACCGCGCTTCAGGGTATCGTGCAGTCGAACGTGCTTTCTGTGCCTCTCGTCGTCCTTTCGCTCGCTGCTGTTCCGACAGTCCTCGCAAGCCGGTCGCGTTTCTCGCGCAGGCTGACGCTGAGCCAAGGGCAGTGGGCTGCGGTCGGCGCGCTCGTATCGGCTCTGCTTTACGGAACGGTCGGAAGCTACGCGCTACGTGACGGCTACGCAAACATACAGACGCCGCTCGACGCGCTTTACTACACGATAATCACTGTGAGTACCGTCGGTTACGGCGACGCTGTACCGACGACACAGCTTGCGCGGACGTTCGCTATCTCGTTCGTCGTTGTCGGAACCGCCGCCTTCGCCTTCTCGCTCGGTACGCTGATAACGCCTGTGATAGAGGCACGTCTCTCAAAGGCTCTCGGAAGGATGACGAGGCTCCAGTTGGAGGCTCTCGAAGACCACGTAGTCGTCTTGGGATACAGCGAAGCTACGGCACCCATACTCGCCGAACTACGCGGGCGGTCGGACTTCGTCGTTCTCACCGCAGACGCAGACACAGCAACGAAGCTCAGGGAGCGCGACTACATGGTCGTCAACGCAAACCCGAGCAACGAGGGCGCGCTCCAACAGGCACGCGTCGGGGACGCAAAGGCTGTTGTCGCTGCGACGAGCGACGACGCCGAGGACGCACTCGCGGTTCTGACCGCACGTCAGATGAACCCCGGTATCCGTATAGTCGTCTCAGCCGCCGACGAGGAAAACGTAAAGAAGTTACAGCGTGCGGGTGCGGACACCGTCATAAGCCCCGCGAGCATAGTCGGCGACCTTCTCGTCGAGTCGGCGTTGACGGGCGAAGACACAGAAAAGATGGTGGACGAAGTTATGGAGGAAGAGCTAGACGACGAAGACGAGGAAGACGGTGAGGAAGTAGGAAAAGGCACAGAAGAGAGCGGGTATGACTGAAGCTTCAGCTGCTAATTACCCTGTCGTGTATCTCGCCGACGATTTCCGAGGTATCTTCCCCAGTGAGAGCGGACTCGACAAGGAGCTTTCCGACGATTTCGGCTGGGCTGATGACCGTGTCGGCTCCTGCGCGTCTCAGTTTCTCGGCGTTCTCGGAGGACGAAGCGACGGCGATTATCTCGACCCGCGGGTTGGTGTCGCGCGCTGTAAGGACGGCGAGTGCGTCGTCGGCATCACTCTCGCTCGCAACAACGACAGCACGTGCCTTGTCTATCTCCGCCTCTTCAAGGGCATCTTCGTTCACCGACTCAGCCTCTATGACGGAGTAGCCGCGTCCACGTAGACGTTCGGCTAGTTCTGCGTCGGTCGCGACAAAGACGTACTCAACACGTTTGCCGAGCTTGTCGAGTACAGGACGTGTCAGGTAGCCGTAGCCAAGAACGACGACGTGTTGTTTCATCTGCACAGAAGACGCGACGCCGCCTATTATGAGCTTCGACGGATGCGCAGGAGTTCGTACGGTGGTCGTTTCTCCTCACTCCCGCTCCATTATATTCGTGATGAAGCCCTCTATCGCTTCCACATCGCCTTCCGACGTGTAGATACCCTGTCCACGTTCGAAAACCCATTTCGTGTCCCCTTCCCGGGTGACGATACGGTAAGTGATTTCGAAAAGTTCCCTGTCCTCAACGGCTTTCTGTACGGCATCCCAGACCTCTTCCCTGTCGTCGGGATGGATAACTTCTGTACCGTAGATTTCTTCGCGGTTCTCCAGAGTAGACGGTGAGTAGCCTGTGACCCTCTCAGCCTCTCCTCGGACGTTTTCCATCGTCCATCCAGGCTCGTTCTTACATCTGTACACCATCCCCGGGAGGTTGTCTATCAGCGTCTCAAGGCGTCTTACGTACCTTTTTCTCTCTGTGATATCGCGTCCTTCGGGCACGAGCAGGGTTACCTCGCCGGTTTCGTCCGTGATAGGTCGAACCGTGAAATCGATAACCGCCTCCCTTTCGGAACCCTGCACGCGAACCTCGTCGCGGTACAGTTCGCCGCCCCGGGCTTTTTCGACGGCTTCCCGGGATGCCGCCCTAGCTTCGTCGTTCGACCGGAACCAGTACGTATCCCAGACACGTTTGCCGACGACATCTTCCCTGTCCAGACCTCCGAAGGAAAGTGCCGTCTGGTTAGCCTCTAAGAGCGTGCCGTCGATATCTAAAAGCCCGACGAAGGTGTAGGTGTTGTCGAAGACGGCTTCCAGGCGTCGTTCGCGCCTCTTGCGGTCCGTGATATCACGAACCGTACAGATGAGTCCGCCCTCGTCGGTGGTTGCGAGAGTATGGTCTTCGACGAAAGTACTGCCGTCGGAACGCATCCCTGTTGTCTCGCCGCGCCAAGAGCCTTTTTCCTCCACCTTCGGCAGTATCTCTTCCTCGACGCGTTCTGCATCCTCGTCACGGTAGATTAGTTCCCAGCCCTCACCGACCATCTCCTCGGGTTCGTAGCCGTACATCTCCGCGTATGCCTCGTTGACATAGACGAAGACACCGTCGTCGAGTATGCTGATTCCTTCCTGTGCCGTCTCTATGGCGTCGAGTTGTCGCTGACGCTGACGTTGTACACGTCTTTTCTCGACGTAGTTCCGTATCCGTTTAGCCAGAATCTCGTACTTTTCTGAACCACCTTTCTGCAGGTAGTCGGTTACTCCCGCTGAGATAGCGTCGCTCGCGACCTCCTCGCTCCCCTTGCCCGTGAAAAGAATGAAAGGTAGGTCAGGATGAGTCTCACGAACCCTTTCGAGAAGTTCGATTCCATCCATGTCGGGCATCTCGTAGTCCGTGACGACACAGTCAAATCCGTCCTCCGAGAGACGTTCGATTCCCTCAGAAGCATCTGTCGCAGATTCGACATCGAACTCCTCGCCCTCATTTTCGAGATACCTCTGGGTCAGGTAGGCGATATCTGGTTCGTCCTCGACATGGAGTACACGAACCGTCGGTTCCATAGGGCATACCTCAGAGTCAAAGAATAAAACAATTGTGCTGGTTTATAATGCAGTACTCCGCAAAAAGGTACCGAACGTGTTACTCCTCGTATACCGGGGAGGTATCGACGTAGACACGTGCTTCGACGACGGCGTCCGAACCGTCCAAATCGAGCGTAGTCGTCGCAGGAACAACCGTCTCGGAACCGTCCAAGAGGGTGTACGTCACGACGGCTTCTAGCACGAGCGTCGCAACGATGTCGTCTTTTTCGTCGGCTACGTCAGCCTCGTATATACCCATAAACGTGTGGTCAAGCGTCTCGATGTCCTCGAAGAAACCCGCAACGAAGGAAGCGATGCCTTCTTTTCCCTCGACAGGATCGAGATTCGCCCATCGGAAACGGGCGTCGTCTCGGAAGTAACCTGCGTACTCGTCTGCGCGTGTGTCGTCACATGCGGTGTACATCTCCTTCGCGAGTTCGAGACGGCTCTCCGAGCAGTCTATCCGTGCGTCGTCGGCTATTTCCATACATGTTAACGACGTTTTTTAGCTGCATAAAGCCACCGAGTTCCCGTCCCAAACCGCCGTGGGATATAGGTGGTACGGCTGCATAAACATCGCATGGAAAGCAAACACATAGCGGGGGTTTCTGGCAGCCTGCGCGACGCGAGCTATACGCGCGTCGCCGTCAGAACCGCGCTACATGCGGCTGAAACGGAAGGCGCGGAGACGAACCACATCGATCTGCGGGGTTACGACCTGCCCGTCTTCGATCCCGACTTGGATGTTGAAGACGGTTCGAGGCTACGACGGGAGATACGTGACGCCGACGCCGTCGTCCTCGGTACACCGATGTACCACGGCTCTTACGCATCCCCGCTCAAGAACGCTCTCGATTACTGTGGTGCTCAAAAATCGTAGATTTTTGGCATGCCAAAACGGCTCCGCCGTTTTGAGCGCTTTGACGAGTTTGAGGACAAGACCGTCGGTCTGCTCGCGGTTTCCGGCGGTCGTTTTCCCGTGACCGCGCTCGAATATCTGCGCTCGACATGCCGCGCGCTCAACGCGTGGGTAATCCCACACCAAGCCGCAGTCCCAAACTCATCGGCGGCTTTCGAGGACGGTGAGTTCGTCGAAGACGGAACACGCGAACGTGTCGAAAAGCTCGGTAGGGACGTTGTTAAGTTCGCAGGTGTCGGAGACTGTGAGAACTTCGAGGGCGACCAAAACGTTGGCGCGGACTAACTGCTGCGGCGACGGTACGCCGCGAAAACTCCGACGACGACGGCTACGAGACCGGCTAAGGCTGTGAACCCGGGCAGCGTCTGTTCGGTTTCCTCAACTTCCTCGCCGTCTCCTTCCGACGCCACCTCACCCCCGTTTCCGTCGGTGCCACGGAGTGAGACGAGGCTTTCCTCCAAGTCACTGTTCGCCTGTTCCAGTTCCTCTACGCGTTCTTCGAGTTCGGCTATCTCGTTTTCGATTACCGCTTTCCTCGTTTCGAGCCTTTCGACGGTCTGTCTTAGCTCCACGACCGTCGTCGGTTCCCTGTACAGATTGACCGAAAAGGTAGCCGTGTTGCCAGCGAGGTCGCTCGCTGTTACCGTGTAGAAGTTCGGACCGGGACGTGTCTCGACAACGTACGACTGGAAATGCGACGTACCGTTTATCCCCATCAACACCGTCTTGTTATGGAGTTCTGCCGATAGGGTGTTGAGTTCGTTCTCGGACTCGACTGTGACGTTTGCGAATATCTCCCCCTCCTCGACGTTCAGTCTCTCGCCGTCGGAAACTTCCTCACCGCCAACGGTAACCGATGCCGAAATCGCGTCCCCTGCTCCGTTTCCGTCTTGCGCCATGGCTGGTGCCGCGCACAGAACCGCAATCAGGAGAAAGGCGAACGTTGCTGTGGCTAACGCTTGTTTCATGTCCACGGATACGCCACGCCGATATATAACTCCAGCGGGCTATACGTCCCGGAACCTCGGCGTGCTCATCGGAACGACGAAGACGGGGACAGAAAGACGGTTTATCAGGTTCTCGGCGGTCGTCCGTGACTCGCCCTCGCGCACCTTGGTGTGTCCGACGAGAACTAGGTCGTAGTCGTCGGCTTCGTCGGCTATCGCGTCGGCGATTTCGTCGTACTCGACAGCGTCCTCACGTAGCTCCGACGTGTACGACACACCGGCGTCTTCAAGATGGGTTTTGAAGCTGTCGAATGCGTTTCTGTGGTCTTTTACGTCCTGCTTTCCCTCGTCTGTGAGGGTCAAAGAGAGAACGTGTACGGTAGCGTCGAAACGTGAGGCTGTCTCGACTACGTGTTCGACGAGTTCGTTGTGGTCGAGCAGGTAGAAGCTCACCGGGAACAGTATCTTGTCGTACATACACGGTGTAGGATGAGCTTCCTTTTTAACTTTGCCCGCTTAGTGAGGCTGTGCGTAAGGACGTTGAGATGACTTTACAGGGTCTCGAAGGCTTCGAGAAACCCGAGGCGAGTCTGGAGCAGTACGAAACCCCGGCTGTGCTCGCAAGCGACCTGCTACATCTTGCGTGGAGCCACGGAGACTTAGAAGGACGCGTTCTTGATTTGGGGTGCGGAACGGGGATTCTGGGTATCGGCGCGGCGGTTTACGGCGCGTCCGTCGTTGGTGTTGACATCGACGGGGACGCTTTGGAAATAGCGCGAAACAACGCCGCGAAATCGGATGTTTCCGAGGCAACCGACTGGATTCGCGGCGACATGAACGCGGTTCCCGTTCGGCACGCCGAAACGGTCGTGATGAATCCGCCTTTTGGAGCGCAAAACAGAGGTGCGGACAGACCGTTTCTGCGCGCCGCCGAAAACGTCGCGGATGTAATCTACACCGTACACAACCAAGGAAGCTTAGAGTTCGTCGAGTCTTTCGTCGATGGCGAAGTTACTGACGCCTTCGAGACGACGGTAGAACTGCCGCGTAGCTTCGAGTTTCACGAAGAGGAGAAGAGCGAAATAGTCGTCGAGGTCTACCGTATCGAAGTTTGAGATGTCTCCGGATTACCTTATCGCGTTCTTGCGCGCACCGTCGATGGCACCGACGAGTACGGTTGTGTTGCCCCTCAAAGCGACCACACGTCTTTCGTCTACCTCGAAGGTAACGCCCTCGACCTCTGTCGGCTGACTTCCGAGATAGACGACACGTCTCCGGTCACCGCGTTCCATAGTGACCGCGCGGTTGCCGTCCGTCACAGAGAGACCAAGGCTCCAGCCATCGATTGTCACACTTGTGTCGGCGGACGACGAGTCGAATACAGCGCGCGATTCGTTTCCTGCCGAAACGAAGACTGAGTATGCGGAGTTGCCCGTCGGAGAGGTGATTCCGACCCGTTCTACCTGAACTTCCTCGTCCCACGTCGGACCGCCAACGAGAAACCTCGTGTTAGGGTTCAGCCGTAGCTGTCGGGCGGATGCCTCGCGTCTCCATATACCGCGTTCGTCGCTCGTGACGATGACACCGCTCGAAGTGAAGTTTGCGGGCGTGAACTCGATGAAAGGTATCGAGAAGACGCGCTCGTTCTGGACGTTTTCGCCGTACCAGACTGAGTATCCGCCGACATCGACAGCCTCGACATCATCTACCGTCGATACCGTGCCGAACCCCGTCACGAAGCCGACCCCGCAGAGAAGAACGACGGGTAGCGCGAGTGCGGCGACGGAGAGTGCACGACGTGCGGGGAGTTCTTCCATGTTTAAAACAGGAGGCGCGGAGGACTCGATGGTCGCGGTGTATGCCGCAAGCAGGGCGAGAACAGCAACTAGAGCAACTCCGATACCCCGGTAGAGAACATACGAAGAGCCGTCTGCGATCCAGACTAGATGGAGTCCTTGGGCAAGACCCACGAAGAGTACGGCGGCACCGACACGGTATCCGTCTATCCTCCTTTCGGTGCGGCGTGCAAAAAGAACTGCGAGACCAACACCGAGTAAGAAGCCGAGCGCGTGCGCATCGACGGCTATGTTAGCCCACGAAGGTGTCGTCACCGCCTCGACGGTCGATTCCACGGAGACCGGCGACCTGAGCGCGCCGACGACGGTGCGGAAGACGCTCGAAACCACGATTAATCCGACAGAGACGACGGGGTAAAAGACGACGACGAACCCGAAGAAAAAGAAAA
>Ga0207714_1002095_pt1 | contig 12334 bp, 12 predicted proteins | sample PonA232FremontCA_2_FD_187270 | JGI IMG/M metagenome (GOLD analysis project Ga0207714, IMG submission 187270) | Marine sediment microbial community from Fremont, CA, USA - Pond A23 Sediment 2 (SPAdes) | ecosystem: Environmental > Aquatic > Marine > Unclassified | place: USA: Fremont, California... | reverse complement strand
AAGAAATTGTATGGTTTTCACCTCACCTATTTGGTAAAAACCGACAATTTCTAAGTCGGTCCGGCAGCTGCCGGATAAGTAAAGCGCTTTTTCACTTCGTTCAAACCGCTCAACTTAGGTCACAATTTATAGAGGTGGCTTTCATAATGTTCCATTTTCCTTGTTTTCAATGGTAACATCTATTCCTTTATTTTTCAGGAATTTAAAGATTTTTTCTTCCAGCTCTTTTGACTTTGTAATGTTTCCAAAACTTAATACCAGCTTATCACCAAATCCGATAATCCCACAATTTACTTTCAGCATCTTATTAGGGGGCGGAGCTGTAATGGCAAAATAGTCTATCATGCTTTCCGTATCCTCCGGGAATTGTGTTTTTCCCAAATTTGTTACTACTCCGCTGTATTGACTAGCTCCCAGAGAATAGAATTTCATTTTTAAAATAAGGCTTTTTAACACTAACGGGATGCTTTTTACATATATTTTTTTTTCACTCCCCACATTTCGGGAGATGTTTTTGCTGATCAGCTTTTCGTCTGTTTCCAGTCGCATTTGGTGATACACCCTTCGTATGATTTCGTCAAAAGTATAGTGCCCTAGTCGAAGGTCTATTTCCGGCATCACAAACAAGGTGAAATTGCGCATGGTTTGTGAGTGGAAAATATTTCTAAGGTTTATGGGAACTTCAAGCCTTATAAATTTATGTTTTTTGAAGCGGCTGAAAGGACTTAGTTCTTCATGAATTTCCTGAAGCGCATATAGATAGACTGCTGTAATATAATCGGTAATAGTAACCCCTTTTTCTTTTGCTTTGGATTTTATTTTATCGATTGAAATAATGGCATTTGTTATTTCAAATCTGGGAGGGTTTTTAAGGGCATAAGGAAGATGGAACGATTTTGATTTTTTCACGATAGGTGGAATATCCTCCTTAAAGTAGCGTTTGTAGGCATCTTCGTATTCTTCCTCGGAAATTTCCTCATCTGGACGGTAAAATTCGAAATTCTCAGGTATTGTGGCTCCACATTCTTTAGAATACAAGATGAGGAGCGTTTTTAAAAAGTGAAAAGCTCCACTGCCATCGGATAAAATATGTGAGAATTCTACGCTGAGTCTGTTGTTTTTCACTAAAATTCTGAGGAGCAAATTGTTTTTCGGAAATTTTCTGCAGGGGGATTTATCGTCAACTTCCACCGGAAAGCGCAGCGGAATATATTCCAGATAATACCAAAAAAAACCCTTTTTTAATTGTACTTTATAATACGGAAATCGATTTTCCAACAGAGAGACAGCCTTCATGAGGGGTTTAATCTTTATTGGTTGTTTTAATACCGCTGATAACCTGAATACAGTTGTAACTTCATCTGACAGGGTTGCCGGGAATATCTTTGCAGCGTTATCCAACGAAAGCCAAAATTGTTTAGCTTCAAGGGTTTTATGAGCAGTGTCTTCCAAGGTTTAGGTTAGCTTTTGTTGTCTTATTCAAAGATACAAAAAACAGAGGAGGTGGGTGCAGTTCTGGCTGGAATATTTTTTACGCTTTCAGAGAAAGGAATAATTTTTGAATTATTCAGGCAAAATAAAATTCGTACAAACTAAAAAGGGCAAAAGGAACCACCCTTTTACCCGTTTGTTTTATTGAATAGAAGTTGTTATTTCTTGGGAATACTTTCTGAAACAGACAATCTCTTTCTTCCTTTGGCTCTTCTTCTTGATAAAACTTTTCTTCCGTTTTTGGTTTTCATTCTTTCTCTGAAACCCTGCTTGTTTTTCTTTTTCCTGTTTGATGGCTGAAATGTCATTTTCATCACAAAATAGTTTTATAAGTCCAAATTATTTTTTCGGATTGCAAAAGTAAGTTTTTTTTTATAGCTGAAAAAGTTTATGCAAATTATTTTTCTGATGAAATACTTATCTGCAAATTGTAGACAAAAGAACATGAATGGAACGCAGAGACTGTCTAAAAAGTCTTTAATGATAGGTTTGCTGAAAATCTTTTTGTAGACTTTTTTAGAAAACCTCGATTAAACTGATAATAATTGTGGATTTTTTTCTTGGCGTCAAACAAAATTTAAAATGGCATGTAAATTACCTTTTTTGTTTTGAAGAATTCTTCTTTGAAAAAATCGTCTATATTGTAGATTTTCATTTTATCCTTATATTTTTTTATCTCTTCTTCAAAGCTTCCGCCTTTTAAGTAAAATATGCCATTTCTCATAGAATTATTATGGGTTTCGCTAATGTTATTTTTCACCCAGTTGATAAACTTTGGAAACTGAGTTACAGCTCTGCTTGTTATAAAATCGAATTTTTCATTATAATTTTCTGCCCTTTCGTGGACACTTTCGATGTTTGTAAGTTCCATTTCTTCACTGATAGCTTCTATAACTTTCAGCTTTTTTCTGATTGAATCTAACAGAACAAAGTGGCATTCCGGGTATACTATCGCAAGCGGAATTCCAGGGAATCCGCCTCCTGTGCCAATGTCCAGAATTTTTGTTCCGGGGTTGAAATCGGTTATTTTGCAAATGGCCAATGAGTGAAGCACATGGTGTAGATAAAAATTCTGAAAGTCCTTCCGCGAAATAACATTTATTTTTTTGTTCCAGTGATTGTAAACATCATACAGGCCTTTGAACTTTTCAACCTGTTCGGAAGTTAATTCGGGAAAATAGGACAATACTTTATTCATCAACTGGTTCTATTTGAGATGTTGGTCTTTATTTTTCAGGATATTGAAAAGTAGTTCACGTGCCCTGAAAAGTTGTGCCTTTACAGTACCTAAAGGAAGGTTTAATTCATTGGCAATTTCTTCGTAAGAATATTCTTTGAAATATCTGAGTTCGATAAGGTTACGATATCGGGGCTTGAGCTTATGCACGACACTCCTCATGAGTGTGACTTTCTGGTTTTTAATCATGTCAGCTTCCGGGTCCAGTGTATTGGACTGAAGCGACGGAGAAGACATTTCATTGCTTTCTTCTGTGTTATCTATAGAAATGATGTTTGCTTTCTTCTTCCTGATGAAGTCTATGCAATTGTTAGTTGCAATTTTAAACAGCCAGGTGCTGAAAGCATAATTGGGTGTGTATTGTTCAATGTTTTTAAAGGCTTTTCCAAATGCTTCAATGGTTAGATCTTCTGCGTCATTTTTATTATTCACCATTTTCAACAGCATATAATAGATAGCATCTTTGTACCTGTCCAGCAATTCAGCATAAGCTTTTTCATCACCTTTAACAGCAAGCTGAACCAACTTATAATCGTATTTTGCTTTGTCTGATAAGTTGGAGTTCATTTAGTTTCGCTTTATATCAGATTTTAAAATCTTTATTCGATTCAATTTTATTTGAAATTATCCCTATAAAATTAAACAATGGTAACAACAAATCATAAAAAGGCGAAAGTAATAATAAATATTTTTCACACAATCGCTTTGAAATGTTATTTATAACAATTGATTTAATTAACAGCCTTAGTACAAAAATTCCGATTATATAAAGGTAAAATTCAGTGAAATATATAAGAGACAGGATGAAGCTTGCATAAAAAAACATTCTGCTGTATGTTTCTGTAAGCAGTCGCCATTTGGTTTTTTTGTTATAGAAAGAAGCAGCCTTCAAATGTCTTTTTTTCTGTTTAAACCATGCAGTAAAATTTTGTTGAGGTTCTGACCTGACAATCGCTTCTTTTGAAATTTGTATTTTGGTGTTTCCTTTGGTTGCAGTTTGATTTATAAAAATATCATCATCCCCGGATTCTATATGGTAATGCCCCGAAAAACCTTTGTTTTTGTAAAAAAGTTCCTTTTTATAGCCCATGTTTCGCCCTATACCCATGTAGGGGAATCCCGAAAGGGCATAGGTTAAATATTGGAGAGCAATGGCCAGGGTGTCGTAGCGGATTAACGTGTTCAGTAATCCGCGCTGATGTTTGTATCCTCCATAGCCGAGTACAATAGAGTTATCTTCCGTAAATTGCTCCGCCATTTTACTGACCCAGTTATTAGAAACGGGGTAGCAGTCAGCGTCAGTAAACAGGAGACATTCATTTTTTGCTGCCTTTATTCCTATGGTAACAGCTAATTTCTTACCATGGGTGAATTTTTGGTCTTTTTTTATTTCTGTAGTTTTAAGGTGGGAATATTGTTTTGATAGCCGTTTTAATACGATATCACTATCATCTGTTGAGCAATCATTAACCACTACAACTTCATAATTTGGGTAATTCTGTTTCAAAACAAGGGGAAGATTATTCTCCAAATTTTCTTGTTCATCACGCGCACATATTATAACTGAAATTGGTGGTTTATTATCAGGATGCTCGGTTTGTTTATAAAATAAGATTTTTCCATAAATAGCTATATAATAGACCAGTTGGATGATTGTCGTGATTACTAAAATTAGAGGAATTACCCATAAGGGATTTTGAGAGAAGAGGTCTATAATTTGCATTCTTATATTTTATTTTTGTTTAACAATGTTATGAAAGTTTTTTTTACTACACAAATTGTTTTTCAAACTCTCTTTTAAATTTTTTTAACAGAAAAATCATATTTGTTGAAGCGGATACCAACTCATCGATATAAAACTTAACAGTGAACCGGAAGCCAGTAAAATTTATCTATATTAACAATCTGGCAAGCTAAACTGAATTGGGAATAATTCTGGCTAAGATTGATGGTTGCAAATTAGTTAAAAACAAAGTTTAAAAATTACTTTATCTTTATGAATGATTATATTTGCCGGATAATTTATGTTTAATGAATTTTAAAGTTAATAATACAGCAGAAGGTTCAAAGGCAAGAAGTGGAGAATTTTTTACCTCACATGGTAAAGTGGAGACACCAGTTTTTATGCCTGTGGGTACCTTAGGAAGCGTAAAAGGTATAAATCAAAAGGATTTAAGGGAAGAGATTAACTCTCAAATGCTTCTGTCGAACACATATCACTTGTTTTTACGTCCCGGCATTGATGTATTGGAGCGTGCCGGAGGGTTGCATAAATTCATAAACTGGGACAGACCCATTCTTACAGATAGTGGAGGCTATCAGGTTTTTTCTTTATCTGATAACAGGAAACTGACAGATGAAGGCGCTTATTTTCGCTCGCATATCGATGGGTCAAAACATTTTTTCAGTCCGGAAAACGTTGTCGATATTCAGCGGTCTATTGGTGCCGATATTATGATGGCTTTTGATGAATGTACGCCATATCCCTGTGAATATAAAGAAGCAAAAAAATCAATGGAATTAACGCACGGCTGGTTAAAGCGGGGAGTACAGCAATTCAAAGCCACCAGCCCGAAATACGATTATGATCAATTCTTTTTTCCGATTGTTCAGGGCAGTGTTTATTTAGATTTAAGAAAGGAATCGGCAAAATTTATCAGCGAAAATGAAATGGCTGGTTATGCCATTGGAGGATTATCTGTAGGAGAGCCGATAGAAGCCATGTATGAAATGATTGAAGTTGTGAATGAAATATTACCCCAAACAAAACCACGTTATTTAATGGGAGTCGGAACACCTGTCAATATTCTGGAAGCTATTGACAGAGGAGTGGATATGTTTGATTGTGTGCTTCCTACCCGCAACGGAAGAAATGGAATGTTATTCACTAAAAATGGAATTATCAATATTAAAAATTTAAAATGGAGAACAGATTTTTCACCTTTGGAGGAAGACGGAGAATCTTATGTTGATAGTTATTTTAGCAAGGCATATTTGAGGCATTTATTTGTAGCGAAAGAAATGTTGGGTTCACAAATTGCAACCATGCATAACCTCAGTTTTTATATGTGGCTTGTCCGCAAAGCCAGAGAGAAGATTGAGGAGGGAAATTTTGCCCCATGGAAAAAGGAAATGATAGAAAAACTTGGTCTGAGATTATGAAAATTCCAGGGTTAAAAAAGATAGACATCTATATTATCAAGAAGTTTCTTGGAACTTATTTCTTTGCAATTGCATTAATTGTTAGCCTTTCTATAGTTTTTGATCTTTCGGAAAAGATTGATAATTTCATTGAGAATGAGGCACCTCTTGATGTCATTTTCCTGTATTATCTGTATTTTATCCCATGGTTGACTAACCTTCTGAGTTCGTTATTTACATTCATTGCAGTGATCTTTTTTACTTCAAAATTGGCCTATAATTCTGAAATCATAGCCATTTTAAGTAATGGAGTCAGTTTTCGGCGTATATTGCTACCCTATTTTATAGCTGCCACCTTCATAGCTCTTCTGTCTTTTGGATTGATGGGGTATGTTATTCCATACTCGAATGAACATAAGATTAGTCTTGAACTTTCTTACATTAAGGGTAAAACTCCAGAAGTTCAGCAGAATATACATATGCAGATTGATACCGGAAAGTATGTTTCGATGCATAGTTACGATCCACGTAAAGAACAGGGATATAAATTCTCTCTTGAAAAATACGAGGAAGGAGAATTGATTTCAAAATTAATGGCTGACAAAATAAAGTGGGATTCATTAGGCAGTAAATGGATAGTTGAAGATTATTATATCCGAAATTTAAACAAACAAGGCAAAGATGAATTGATAGAGGGGGCAGAAACTGATACTTCTTTAACTGTTACCCCGTTGGATTTTGAGCAACAGGAGGATTATGTAGAAACGATGGGCATGAGTGAACTCAATAGTTTTATTAAAAGGAGAAAGATGCAGGGTGCTGAAAACCTTGAACTCTATCAGCTTGAAAAGTACAGGCGATTTTCTTATCCATTTTCTACTTTTATTCTGACTTTGATAGGTGTTTTTCTGTCTTCAAGAAAAGTTAGAGGAGGGATGGGAATGCAAATCGGCATAGGTATATCACTTAGTTTTGCTTATATCTTATTTATGAGATTTGCCCGGATGTATGCACTTACTGGTGCAATTGACCCCTTAGTTGCGGTGTGGATACCAAATTTTATTTTTGCTATTATTGCGTCATTATTATATAGGTTTGCCCCGAGATAGGAAAATTTGTATATTGAATACTAGAGATTTATTGACGAGATTGTAAAAAAAGGTCAAATTTGTTTTTATTAATATATTTGATTTTGTAATGTTGTAGTTTGTTTGATTATTTTTGTCAGCTAATTCTTTCTAACTAAATTTATTAATTATGTCATTGAAAAGAAAGATTCTTGAATTACAGAAAAAGCGTGAAAAAGTACTGCAAGGCGGAGGCGAAAAGGCTATTGAGAAGCAGGTAGCCATGGGTAAAATGACAGCCAGAGAACGTGTTGTAACACTGCTGGATGATGATTCATTCCATGAGTATGACCTGTTTGTGGAACATGAAGCTAAGGATTTTGATATGGATAAAAAGGTTCTTCATGGTGATGGTGTCATTATTGGCACCGGAACTATTTACGGAGCGCCTGTATGTATTTTTGCACAAGACTTTACAGTAGCAGGAGGTTCTTTAGGCCTGATGCATGCTCGTAAAATCGGGAAAATCATGGATCATGCTATGAAGATGCGTGTTCCACTAATCGGAATTAACGATTCAGGTGGAGCCCGAATTCAGGAAGGGGTTAACTCACTCGCTGGTTATGGCGAAATCTTTTATCGCAATACAGTGGGTTCTGGTGTTATACCTCAAATTTCTGTTATACTAGGTCCTTGCGCTGGTGGAGCGGTATATTCTCCTGCATTAACAGATTTTGTTTTTGTGGTTGAAAACATTTCTAAAATGTTTATTACCGGCCCGGGAGTTATTAAAACAGTTCTGGGTGAGGATATCTCTATGGAAGAACTTGGTGGAGCAAAAGTTCACAGTGAAACAACAGGAAATGCTCATTTCTATGCTGAGAGTGAACTGGAGTGCTTTAGTCAGATAAAGAAATTAATCACCTACATTCCATGGAATAATAGTCAGAAGGCCAAGCGTATGGAGCCGAAAGAGCCCCTTACAGATAAGTTCCCTATTGATGAAATCGTTCCCGGAAATCCCAAAGAACCTTATGACATTCGTGACGTTATCAAGGCGGTTACTGATGAGTCCGACTTTTTTGAGATACAGGAAAGGTGGGCCAGTAACATTGTCATTGGGTTTGGAAGAATTAACGGAAATACGGTAGGCTTCGTAGGAAACCAACCACTAATACTTGCAGGAGTGTTAGATGTGGATTCATCCGATAAAGCTGCCCGTTTTATTCGCTATTGCGACGCATTCAATATTCCGGTAGTAACTCTCGTTGACTTACCAGGATATTTGCCGGGAGCTGATCAGGAACATGCAGGAGTTATACGTCACGGAGCTAAAGTATTGTATGCTTACAGTGAAGCCACTGTGCCTAAAATAACATTCATTCTTCGTAAAGCTTATGGAGGTGGTTATATAGCAATGAATTCAAGGCATTTAAATGCAGATTTTGTTTTTGCATGGCCTGGTGCCGAAATTGCTGTTATGGGACCTGAAGGAGCTGCAAATATTATTTTCCGTAAGGAGATACAAAATGCCGATGATCCGGAGAAAATGCGAAAGCAGAAAGTTAAAGAATATAAACAAAAGTTTGCTAATCCCTATGTTGCAGCTGCTAAAGGTTATGTAGACTCTGTTATTGAGCCCGGAGAAACAAGAAAGTTATTGATGCACGCACTGGAAGTTTCTCAAAATAAGGTAGATAAACGCCCATCAAAGAAACATGGTATTCCACCATTTTAAAATTGTTGTGTATGACTACAAATAAAAAAGATGAATCTCAGGAAAAAACGAATCCACAAGTGGACGAGCAGGAAGTTGGAAAGTCCGCACAGCGGTATAGTTCGTTTTGGATTGACGCTACAAAATACAAGACTAAAATAACCAATAAGTTTAAGAATCGGAAAAAATGGGACGCATCTAATAGAGGTGCCGTTTATTCTGATTTTCCCGGTACTGTCCTGAAAGTTGATGTTCAGAAAGGCGATAATATTGAAAAAGGTGACAGGCTTTATATTTATGATGCCATGAAAATGAAGAACAGGGCCTATTCACCACGCGACGGGAAGGTTAAGGAAGTTTATATTTCAGAGAATGACATAATTAAAAAAGGTCAACTTTTATTTGTTATTGAATAGGCAAGGTAAATTAATTTATGTACTATAAAAAATGGCGGCTTTATATGTCGTCATTTTTATTTTTGAAAATTAACGCTTTGGAATTTCATTTATTCTTTTTACCTTTAGTTTCCTTAAGGAATATCACCTCAGATGGAAACAGTATTACTAATTGACAGTGACGAAAAATACGCTAATGATATTTCAGAATATCTTAAAGAACTAGGCTATAGTGTGTTGCTTGCCACAGATGGTCCTTCAGGCGTGCAAAAAGCGCTTCAATACATCCCTGATATTATAATGTGTGATGCTGGGATTGAAGAGCTTTCCGGATACGAAGTTTTTAATATGATTCAGCAAATTAATACTACTGCTGTTATTCCGTTTATCTTTATGACTACAAAGAAGACCTATGAAGAACTTCGTACCTTAATGAACCTGGGCGTAGATGATTTTCTTGTTAAGCCTTTTGATTTTACTGAGTTGAAACGATTGCTAGAGGTTCGAATTGAAAAACAAGAGAAAATTCTTAAACAAATTGATGAAAGATTTAATTTACTTATAGATCATGCGTATGCCGCTATTTATATATATCAGGATGAACGGCTTGAGTATGTTAATCAAAAATTCTGTAAGATCTTGGGTTACACTAAAAAAGAATTGTTGGGAATGAGTTTGGTAAATGTTGTATATAAGGATGATATTCATCTTGTTATTGATAAGATTAACAGGTGTTTCCGCGGTGTTCATGATGAGTTAAATGTTGGATTTCGTGCTATAAGACGAGACCAAAATGTAATATATGTTAATCTCTCCGGAAGTATTGTTACTATGAAAGGTAAAAATAGTCTTGTGGGAACTCTTACTAAACAAGAAGAAAATCAAACTGTTTTTGACGGGGAAAATTATGAGACAGCTGATGATTTGAATAATAATTCATCAAATCCGGATGTCACTTCCAGAGAAAAAGATGTTTTGAAATTCATTTGTGAAGGAATGTCAAATCAGGAGATTGGGCAAAAACTTTCCATTAGCGTTCGAACTGTTGAAGGACACAGAAACAGATTGCTAAAGAAGACAGGTTGTAAGAATTCTGTTGGACTTGCTATGTATGCTGTTAAGGCAGGATTTTATAAAATATAATGTATTGATCTTTTTATTTTCATAGGTGTTTTTACTTAAGTATAAGAACTACCCAGGTAAAATTACCTGCTTACATATATCTGATTGTCAGTTTTTTGCCATATAGCTTCTTATGATCATTTTTAACAACTTATTTTATTTAGGTAGAATTTGTAGTTATACCTCTTTTTATCTCTGCTAAATGAGTGAAAAATATAATAGAATCTTTATAGAATTTTTTGATGGGACGGATTAGGTAAAAATACTCTTTTTATCCTTTAAATAAGGTGGTATTTTAGTTTTGGTTTAAACTTAAATTTTTGCTTATGAATCCATCCGTTTCTTATCTGACCTTTTATATTGGTGATAAAGAGTATGCATTGCCAACAGAGAATATTCAAACTATTTTTGATGTTTCCGGTATTAAACATATTGATTCTGAAATCCACTTTATGAAAGGGGTTGCTCTAAAAGAAACCGGAGTCTTACCAGTTGTTGATTTAGGCAAAGTTATAGGTGTTTCAGATGATATAGCATCAGAGTCCTCCTCTGTGATTCTTGCTAGTTTTAATCTTTCCGGTAAAACTTTTAAGATCGGACTAATTGTTGATATGGTTACCTCAGTATTGAGTATTAACAAGAAGTTAGTTGCCGACTCTGACCATAATAATTCTTTTACTATTCCAAAAGAGGTTGAAGCTGTTGTTACGGATAACTGTCAGAAAATTTATCTCTTAAAAACGGAATCTTTGTTTTCAGAGGATGATCTTTTAGATCTATTTATTGAAGTTAATAAGTTTTTAGGCACAGAATTAGCCTGAATGGTTTACAAAAAAAACCGTGAAATGAACTTATTATGAAGCGATTATTATTCCTTTTAACGGTTGCTTTATTAAGGCTGAGAAGTTCTTCCTAAAAAAAATCAGAAATTTCATGAGATTTTGCTAGTTTCCTCTCATTATTTTTTAACTTAGTGTTGATTAACCCTTAGAGGGTAATTTTGGGTTTATTGGTTTATTGATATGGGCAGGAGACCTTTCTGCCCATATTTTGTTGGAATTTATTAACCTTATGAGCATCAGCGAGTAAATACCCATTCATTTTCCGAAGAGTATTCCTGATTGAAAACATATCCATCTTCTTCAAATGATTTTAAAGCTTCAGGGTGGTTGATTTTTTCTTTGATAATGAATCTTGTCATTGCTCCTCTTGCCTTTTTAGCGTAAACAGCAATGGTTTTGTATTCGTTATTTTTCTTTTCTTTAAATATGGGGGTGATGATATTACCTTTAATGGAATTCGGTTTAATTGCTTTGAAATATTCCTGAGAAGCCAGGTTTATAAGGGTTGGTTTTTTTTGTTCCTGTAAGACAGAATTTAAATGTTCATTAATTTTGTTGTTCCAAAATTCATATAAGTTATTACCTCTTTCGGTCGTTAGTGGTGTACTCATTTCTAATCTATAGGGCTGTATTAGATCTAATGGTCGAAGAATTCCATATAACCCGGATAATATCCTCAGATGTTGCTGAGCGAACTCATGATCTTTTTTGTTTAATGATTTGGATTCCAATTTTTTATAAGCATGTCCATTAAACATAAAAATTGCTTGTTGTGCATTATCTTTTGAGAGATTGGATGTCCAGCGCATAAATCGTTCATAATTCATTTCTGCAATATCCCTGCTTACTCCCATTAGTTTTTCAATATCTTGCGGACTTAGTTTCCGCAATTCATCAATGAGTAACTCAGCATCACGAAGGAACTCGGGGGATGTATGCTGATTGGTAATTGCCTGGGAACTTTGTTCAAGCTTTTTTGCCGGGGAGATAATTGTAATCATAAAATTCGTTTATCAGAAATACAACTATAAAGAATGTTTGTTCTAACCTGAATTATTCATCTGTCAAGTTTCGTGCAGATGCAAGGTGCCGATGTAGTTACCTGCTTCAGGGCTTTCGCAAAGCAGCAGATATGCCAAAATTGGCGCATCTGTATAAAATGAATAATTATTAATTGAAGTTTCGCACCTAACAAATCATTGATTTTAAGCTACTTACTCATAAATTCTGTATTTTTCCCCTTGCCCTGTTGCCGATGAGTAGCTAATTTATTATTATTTTCCAATCCATCGTGGCGAAATTTCTATTTCTGATATTTTAAC
>Ga0207714_1002093_pt1 | contig 12339 bp, 12 predicted proteins | sample PonA232FremontCA_2_FD_187270 | JGI IMG/M metagenome (GOLD analysis project Ga0207714, IMG submission 187270) | Marine sediment microbial community from Fremont, CA, USA - Pond A23 Sediment 2 (SPAdes) | ecosystem: Environmental > Aquatic > Marine > Unclassified | place: USA: Fremont, California... | reverse complement strand
CTTTCGGCTCGGCACGGCCTGCGCCGGGATCCGCAAGCCGGGCCGGGCCGACCTGGCCGTCATGGAGATCGCCGCCGGCGGCAGCGCGGCTGCCGTGTTCACCCGCAACCGCTTCCGTGCCGCGCCGGTGCGTGTCGCTGAGCGGCACCTGGCCGAGGGGGCTCCGCGCTACCTCCTGGTCAACACCGGGGTCGCGAACGCCGGCACCGGGGAGCGCGGCGAGGCCGATGCCCTGGCCTGCTGCCGGGCCTTGGCCGAGCGCGCGGGGTGCGCCCCCGAGGCCGTCGTGCCCTTCTCCACCGGCGTGATCGGCGAGCCGCTGCCCGTGGACCGGGTTGTCGGCGGACTGGGGCCTGCGCTGGCGGGGTTGAGCGAGGACGGCTGGGCGGCGGCAGCGGCGGCGATCCAGACCACGGATACCCGCGACAAGGTCGCCAGCCGCCAGGCAGCCCTCTCCGGGGGGACCTGCACGGTCACCGGCATGGCCAAGGGCGCCGGCATGATCCGGCCCGACATGGCCACCATGCTCGCCTTCGTGGCCACCGATGCCGCCGTGCCCGATGCGGTCCTCGACACGGCCCTGCGCCGGGCCAACGAGCGCTCCTTCAACCGGGTCACGGTGGACGGCGACACCTCTACCAACGACGCCTGCCTGCTGGCCGCCAGCGGTGCCGGCCCCGCGGTGCCGGCGGCAGGCGCCGACCTCGAGCGCTTCCAGGCGGCCGTGGAGGCGGTCTGCATCGACCTGGCCCGGGCCATCGCCGCCGACGGCGAGGGGGCGACGCGCCTGGTGGACGTGGCCGTCCAGGGTGCCCGGGACACCGCCGAGGCCGAGCGCGTCGCCTTCACCGTGGCCGAGTCGCCGCTGGTGAAGACCGCCCTGGCGGCCGGGGACCCCAACTGGGGGCGGATCCTCGCCGCCGTGGGCCGCGCCGGGATCGCGGACCTGGACGTGGCCGGCGTGCGGCTGGCCCTCGGCGAGCAGGCCGTCGTGGCGGACGGAGGCGTGGTGCCGGGCTACGACGAGGCGGCCGCTGCCGCGCACCTCGCCGGCCACGAGGTCCGTATCGGCATCGACCTGGGCCGCGGCGAGGCCGGCGCTACGGTCTGGACCTGCGACCTTACAGCCGAGTACGTCCGCATCAACGCCGAGTACCGCACCTGACCCGGAGCCCGCGGTGGCCGCCAGCGAGCATCCCGACGGGCCCATCCACGTCGCCGCCGCCGCCCTCCGGGCGGGGGATGGCCGGGTGCTGGTGCAGCGCCGGCCAGCCCACCTCGACCACGGCGGGCTGTGGGAGTTCCCCGGGGGCAAGCTCGAGCCCGGCGAGCCGGTGGCCGAGGCCCTGGCTCGCGAGCTCGACGAGGAGCTGGGCATCCAGCCGAGGCCGGGGGCGCCGCTCATCCGGGTGCCGTGGGACTACGGCCATCGCCGCGTGGTCCTCCACGTCCTGGAGGTCACCGCCTGGTCCGGCACGCCCAATGGACGCGAGGGCCAGGAGGTGGCCTGGCTGGCGCCGGCGCAGCTGGATAGCCGGTCCTGGCCAGCGGCCAACTGGCCCATCGTGCGCGCCCTCCAGCTCCCCGATCGCTACCTGATCACGCCGCAGGCGCCTTCGGAGCCTGCGGCGTGGCTGGAGCGCGTCGAGGCCGCCCTGGCCGGCGGCGTCTCCCTGGTCCAGTTGCGCCGTCCCGACCTGGATACGGCGGCGCTGGTGGCGCTGGGCCGGGCGCTGCAGGCGCGCTGCGACGCCTACGGCGCGCGGCTGCTGGTCAACGCGCCGCCGGAGACGGCCCGGGCAGTGGGGGCGGACGGTATCCACTGGAGCGGGCGAGTGCTGGCGGAAGGACCGCGGCGGCCGGCGGCAGCCCGCTGGATGGGCGCCTCTTGCCACAGCCGCGCCGATCTCGCCCGCGCTGCGGCGTGCGGCGCGGACTTCGCCCTGCTCTCGCCGGTGCGCTGGACGGCGAGCCATCCGGAGCGGGCCGGTATGGGGTGGACGCGCTTCGCCGAGCTCGTCGCCGAGGCGCCCCTGCCGGTCTACGCCCTGGGCGGGGTAGGGCCTGCGGACATCCCCGCCGCCCGCGCCAACGGTGGCCAGGGGGTGGCGGCCATCCGTGGCCTGCTTCCGGGCGGCGCCGGGTGACCCGTGGGCGCCGGGCTGCCCCGCAGCCTAGAGCGCGCAGCGGGCCAGCCGGAAGTGGACATCCATGTTGGCGGGCGCCGGCCGGACACGGGTGTCCGGCTGCCGGAGGAAGCGGATGGTCACGAGGTGGTGGTTGCCGCTGATCTCCGGGATGACCCCGTTCTCCATGGGGGCCTGCAGGCGCAGCATCTGGGTGCTCCGGTTGCCGTAGGGGGTGCGCTGCTGCCAGGTGCCCCCCTCGGCGAGCTCGTCGGCGAAGGTCCCCGCCTCGCGCTGGACCCGCAGGGCGAAGAGCACCGCATCGCGCAGGTCGGCGAAGCTGTCGAGCCACCGCTGCATGTCCGCGCGGCGGTCCTCGTAGGGACGGGAGAGCCAGCGGTGGTAGCTGGGCAGGTCGAAGTTGCAGGTCCCGGTGCCGATGCCGAAGCGCTGGGCGATCAGCCCGAGCAGCTCGTCCTCGCGCAGCCCCTGGCCCATGGCGGCATCGGGCTCGCCGACGCGGCGCAGCAGCTGCCGGCACCGCTCCGCCTCCTCCTGCACACGGCTGGTGGACCAGGCCCCTAGGGTGCCCATGTAGGCCGTCTCGGTGGCGAGGCGGTCCAGCTCCTTGATGACCTCGGAGCGGAGCTCGCCCCGCTCGAGGACGTTGAGGGTCTCGATGAACGCCTCTACCGCCATGCGGCTGTCGATGACCTGCTGCCGCTCCATGGCGGTGCTCGCCGTCTCCATGAGGAACTCTAGGCGGAGCAGGGTGCGCAGGCGCTCATTCAGGGGGTGCTCGTAGATGACCCAGTCTCGCTCGCTGTCACTCATCGGGGGGTTCCTCATTCCGCGCTTGAAGGGGGGGGGCCGGCCTCGGCGAGCAGGCGCCGGTGCAGCTCCGCGACCTGTCCCGTCAGCGTGGGGTGCGCCCCGCTGTTGTCGAGGACGTGGTCGGCCGCGGCCAGGCGCTGCTCGCGCGTCGCCTGGGCGGCGAGGCGCGCCTCGATATCCGCCGCGCCCAGGCCGTCCCGTGCCGCGAGCCGCTGGCGCTGGCGCGCCTCCGGGAGATCGACCACGACGACGGTATCCATGTCGCGGTCCATGCCCGTCTCGACCAGCAGCGGCACGACCACCACCGTGTACGGGGCCCTTAAGCCCCCCAGTATAGCGGCTAGCCGCTGCCGGATGTGGGGGTGGAGGATCCCCTCCAGGCGGCGGCGGGCGCTGGCGTCGTTGAACACCCGTCGCCCCAGGGCGGCCCGGTCCAGGCGCCCGTCGGCGGTCAGGACCTGCGGGCCGAAGGCTGCCGCCACCGCCCTGAGCCCCGCGGTGCCCGGCTCGACCACCTGCCGGGCGATCCGGTCGGTATCGACCACCGGGACGCCGCGGGCGGCGAAGAGTCTGGCTACCGTCGACTTGCCGCTGGCGATGCCGCCGGTCAGGCCCACCCGCAGGGGGATGCACTGCGCTGCGCTCATAGGGCGACGCCGTTGCCGCCCAGCGGCTGGACCACGGCGAGGAGCCACCCGGCGAGGGCGAGGAAGGGGCCGAAGGGGAGCGGCTGGTCCAGGCGGCGGTAGCGCACGGCCTGGGCCAGCGCCGTGATCAGGCCGGCCGCCGCGGCGATCAGCACCAGGGCGGGCAGCGCCTGCCAGCCCAGCCAGGCGCCGAGGGCGGCGGTGAGCTTGAAGTCGCCGTAGCCCATGCCCTCCTTGGCGGTGGCCAGCCGGTGGCCGTGGTAGATGAGCCACAGGGCCGTGTAGCCGGCGGCAGCGCCGAGGATAGCGGCTGTCGGGGTCGGGGGCGTGGCCGGCGCGAGGGTGCTCCACAGGAGGCCGAGCCACAGCAGCGGGAGGCTCAGGGCGTCGGGCAGGAGGTAGTGCTCGCTGTCGATGGCCGCGGCGGCGATCAGCCCCCACGTCAGGAGCAGCAGGCCCGCGGCGGCGAGGCCGGTCCCGTGGAGGGCGACCACGGCCAGGGTGGCGCCCCCGGCGAGCGCCTCGACGATGGGATAGCGCCCTGGGATGCGCGCCCCGCAGTGACGGCATCGGCCGCGCTGGGCCAGGTAGCTGAGCAGCGGGATGTTCTCCAGGGCGCCCAGGCGGTTGCCGCACTGCGGGCAGTGGGACGGTGGCCAGCCCAGGTGGTAGGCAGGGGGCGCCGCCTCGGCCCCCGCGTCCTCGCCGAGGACGGCCTGCGCCTCGGCACGCCAGCGGCGCTGCAGCATCTCCGGCAGGCGGTGGCTGACGACGTTGAGGAAGCTGCCCACGACCAGGCCGAGCAGGCCGGCGACCGACCAGGCCAGCCAATCCGGTAGGTGGCTCCAGTACTCCATGGGGGCTCCAGCTGACGGTGGACGCCCATTGTAGGGCGCGCCGCTCAGAGTGTCCCGCCCATCTGGAAGACCGGCAGGTACAGCGCCCCGACGACGCCGGCGGTCAAGAGGCCGAGGGCGACGATCAGGGCCGGCTCGAGGAAGGTGCCGAGCCGCTCCAGGCGCGCCTCCAGGCGTTGCCGGTAGAGGTCGGCCGCCTCGGCGAGCATCTCCTCGAGCCGGCCGGCGCTCTCCCCCACGGCGATCAGGTGCACGGCGTCCGAGGCCTCCGGCAGGTCCGTGCGCGCCGCCGCGGCGAGCGGCTCGCCGGCGTTGATCCGCTGCTCCACCCGCTCCAGGGCGGGCCCTAGGGCCGCGCCCCGGGCCGCATCGGCGGCCCGGGGCAGGGCGTCGAGCAGGGGCACGCCGGCATCGAGCAGCCGCGACAGGGTCCCGCACCAGCGGCTGAGCGCGGCCTCGCGCAGGCTCGGCCCGATGCCGGGGAGCCGGGTCAGTGCCGCGCTGGCGCGTAGCCGCCACGCCGGTCGCCGGCGCAGCAGGAGGCTGAGGGTAGCCGCGGCCACGGCCGCCGCGCCCAGCAGGAGGGGCGCGGCCAGGGCGAAGGCGTCCGAGGCGGCGATGACCAGCCGCGTAGCCGCCGGCAGGGGCTGGCCGCTCTGGGCGAAGATCGCCTCGAAGCGGGGGACGACCGCCAGGAGCAGGAGGCTCAGCACGGCTAGGGCGGTGGAGGCGACGACCGCCGGGTAGGCCGTGGCCCGGCGGAGCTGGCGCCGCAGGGCATCCCGGCGCTCCAGCTCCTCGGCGATGCTGCGCAGGGCGCCGGGGAGGTCGCCCGTCCAGGTGCCGGCCTCCAGCAGGGCGGTGTGGGCCGGCTGCAGGTCGGGCAGGGCGCCCTGGAAGGCCGGCGCCAGCTCGCTACCGCGCTCTACGGCCCGGCGGAGCGCGCGCAGCCCGACGCGCAGCTCGGCGCGGGGCTCCCGGGCGGAGACGACGCGCAGGGCCGCGTCGAGGGGCGCTCCGGCGTCGAGCACGGCTGCCAGCCGCCGCAGGGCGGCGGCGCGCTCGGCGGCTCGGGCACGGCGCCGCCGGGGCAGGTGCAGCGCCCGGCGCACGCGCAGGACGGCGATGCCGCGGTCGGCGAGGGCGCGCCGCAGGACGGCCGCCGAGTCGGCGTTGCAGGTCCCGCTGAGCCGGCGGCCTTGCGCGTCCACGCCCCGCCAGCTCAGGCGGGCCACGGCTCGGCCTCGCGGGTGGCGCGCCGCAGCTCCGCGGCGCTGGTCTCGCCGGCCTCCACCAGCGGCCAGCCGGCGGTGTGCAGGTCGGGCACCCCGGCCTCCCGGGCGCGGGCCTCGAGCTCCCGGGCGCTGGCGCCGGCGAGGATGGCCTCGGCGATCCCGTCGCTCAGGGGCATCACCTGGAAGACCCCGCGCCGCCCGCTGTAGCCGTCCCGGCAGTGGGGGCAGCCCGGGTCGGTGCCGGCCTCGGCCGCCGTGTCAGGTGCCGTCTCGGCGCCGCCCGCAGGCCGGCACGCCGGGCAGCAGCGGCGGACCAGCCGCTGCGCCACGACCAGGGACAGGCTCGAGGCGAGGTCGTAGCCGGGCACGCCCATCTGCGCCAGCCGCTCCACCGCGCCGGCGGCGCTGCGGGTGTGCAGCGTCGACAGCACCAGGTGGCCGGTCTGCGCCGCCTTGACCGCGATGGCGGCGGTCTCGGCGTCGCGGATCTCGCCGATCAGGATGACGTCCGGGTCCTGGCGCAGGAAGGCGCGCAGCGCGCGGGCGAAGTCCACGCCGGCGCGGCGGTTGACCGCTACCTGGGTGACGCCGGGGACCTCTATCTCCACCGGGTCCTCGACGGCGCAGATGTTGCGCTCCGGGGTGTTGAGCCGGCGCAGGGCGGCGTGGAGGGTGGCCGTCTTCCCGGAGCCGGTGGGGCCGGTGGTGAGGATGAGCCCCTCGGTCCGGTCCAGGGCCACCTCCAGCGCCTGCCGGGCCGGCTCCGGCATCGCCAGGTCCTCGATGGTGGCGGGGGCGTCCTGCTCGATGAGCCGCAGCACCAGCTTCTCGCCGTGGACGCTCGGGCAGCTCGCCACGCGGAACTGGACGGGCTGGCCGGTGCCGTCCTGGCTCTGCAGCCGGCCGTCCTGGGGCAGGCGCTGCTCGGCGACGTCCATGCCGGCGAGCAGCTTCAGCCGGGCGACGATCCGGCTGCGCAGCGCCGCCGGCGGCCCCTCGGCCTCGCGCAGCAGGCCGTCGATCCGCAGCCGGACGCGCAGCGCGTCCTGCTCGGGCTGCAGGTGGATGTCGGAGGCGCGGTGCTGTACGGCGTCGGCGATGAGCCGGTCCACGAAGCGGACCGTGGCGCGGTCCTCATCCATGGCCTTCCCTCCCTGGCAGCTCCTTCCTTGAGGCGCACGCTCAGCCTAGGCCGAGCGCCAGGCCAAGGGGAAGGGTGCGCCCAGCGCCGCCTCCTACCAGGCCCCTACCAGGGGAACTTCTGGAACCGCGGCTTGATGGGCAGCCGGGCGCGCCAGTACTGGATCAGCAGGAAGCCGAACGCCATCCCGCCGAGGTGGGCGAAGTGGGCGACGCCGGCCGTAGTGCCCGTGATCCCGGCGAACAGCTCGAAGGCCCCGTAGCCGATGACGAAGTACTTGGCGCGGATCGGGATCGGCGGGAACAGGAGGACCAGCCGGTGATTGGGGAACATCATCCCGAAGGCGAGCAGGATCCCGAAGACCCCGCCCGAGGCGCCGATGGTGGGGTAGATCTGCCCCTCGGCGGCCGCCTGCGTGGCCACGAGCAGCTGCACCAGCCCGGCGCCGACGATGCAGACCAGGAAGTAGGAGGCGAACGTCCGCGAGCCCCAGGCGTGCTCCAGGTGGACGCCGAGGATCCACATGGCCAGCAGGTTCACGAGCAGGTGGAAGAGCCCGCCGTGGAGGAAGGCGTAGGTGACCAGCTGCCAGATCTGGAACGTCGGCGGCTGGGCCACCATGTGGGCCAGGCTGGTCTCGGGGGCCAGTGGCCAGAGGCCGAAGGCGCCGATCAGGGCCTGCGGGCCGACCACCCCCTGCAGCAGGAAGACAAGGCCGTTCGCCGCGAGCAGGAAGCCGATGACCGGCGGGAAGTTCGACAGGGTGGGCGGGCCGGCGGTCTGCATGGCGGTGTCCTATCCAGCCTCCGATCGCTAGGGGGTGGCGATCGTATCAGGGTTCGTCGCGCCCCGGTGCCACGGGGTCAGCCCTTGCTGCTCGTGGCATCGCGCAGGGCGCCGAGCAGGTCCTCGCGGGCGATGACGCCCACGACCCGGTGGCCGTCGTCGACCACCGGGAAGCCCTTGGTGCGCATGTCCACCATCCGCTGCAGGACCCGGGTCAGGGGCAGGTCCGGGGTGACGGTGATGGGCTCCCGCGTCATCAGCTCGTGGACCGGACGCTCCATGATGGTGGCGTAGTGCGGCACCATGGCGTCGGGGGTGAGCGTGAAGGCCTTGAGGAGGTCGAGCTTGGTGGCCAGCCCGACGAGCCGGCCGTCATCGTCGACCACGGGCACGCCGTTGAAGTCGTGCGCATCGAACAGCCCCTGCAGCTCGCGTAGCGCGGTATCGCGGCCTACCGTCCGGGGCTGCGGGGTCATGTAGTCGCGCACGTAGTAGCTGAGGAAGTCGTACATGGGGCGTCCCTCACCTTGGGCGCCGAGGGGCGGGCCTCTCGGCGGTGACTATGGCACGCCGGCCTGTCGCGCGGCCAGGCGCCGCTGTCAGCGCGAGGCGCGCGATCCCTGGCTGCGCTGCTGCCGGGACGGCTTGCCGTCCTTGGAGGTGCGCCGCTGCGAGCCGTTGCGCCGGGGCTTGCGCGGCGCCTTGGGCGGCGCCAGCTCGGCGAAGTAGGCCGCCGGCGGCGTCTCCGTGGGGATCTTCTCCGCCAGGAAGGCCTCGATATCCGGCAGCGAGAAGACGTACTCATCGCAGGCCAGGGAGATGGCGTCGCCGCTCTCCCCGGCGCGGGCGGTGCGGCCGATGCGGTGGACGTAGTCCTCCGGGTCCTGGGGCAGGTCGAAGTTGATGACGTGGCTCACCGACTCGATGTGCAGCCCCCGGGCCGCCACGTCGGTGCCGACGAGCACCGGCAGGTCGCCGCTCCGGAAGCGCTCGAGCAGCTGCTCGCGCTTGTCCTGGGGGATGTCGCCGGAGATTACCGCCGCGTCGACGCCGTTGCCCTGCAGGTAGCCCACCAGCTGCTCGGCGGCGCGCTTGGTGTTGGCGAAGATGAGGGTCCGGCGCGGGTCGATCTGCTGCAGCATGCCTACCACGAAGGCGGTCTTGTCCTCCTTGGCTACGTGGTAGAGCGTCTGGCGGACGTTCTCGACGGTGCGCTGCTCGGCCGCCACCGCCTCGCGGGGCGGGTCGCCCATCTCCTCCCAGGCCAGCTCCATGACGCGGTAGGAGAGCGTGGCGGAGAAGAGCAGGTTGAGCCGCTGCCCGGCGCTGGGCATGCGCCGCAGGAGGAAGCGGATGTCCGAGACGAAGCCGAGGTCGAACATGCGGTCCGCCTCGTCGAGGACCGCTACCTCGACGTTATCCAGGCTGAAGACCCGCTGCTTGTAGAAGTCGATGATCCGCCCCGGGGTGCCGATGATGACGTCGACGCCCGCCTGCAGCTGCCGGCGCTGCGCCTCATAGCCGGTGCCGCCGTAGACGGCGGCCATCTCCAGGCCGGTGAAGGCCCCGATCTGCTCGGCCTCGCTGTGGATCTGGATGGCCAGCTCGCGTGTCGGGGCGAGGATGACCGCCCACGGGCCGACGGCGTCCTCCGCCACCGGGTGGGTCATCAGGTGGTGGAGCGTGGCGACGACGAAGGCGGCGGTCTTGCCGGTCCCGGTCTGCGCCTCGCCGGCGATGTCCCCGCCCGCCAGCGTATGGGGCAGGGTCTGCGCCTGGATGGGCGTGCAGTAGGCTAGGCCGGCCTCGTCGAGGCCATCGAGGACCGCGTCGTGGATGGGGAGGTCGGTGAAGCGCTGCTCGGTTAGATGGGCTCCGCTCATACCGGCAAGGATACCGGAGTGCAGCGGCGCCGGCTAGCCGCTGCCGCCGTGCGCCTGTAGGGTAGGCTGGCCGAGCGGAGCGGGGCGCGGCCTCAGCAGGCGTGGCGCGTCCTACGGCGTGCAGGAGGTGGCGTGGTCTGGGCGACGAGCAGGGCCTCCCGGCGAGAGGTCTTCGGTTGGGCGATGTTCGACTTCGCCAACCAGGCCTACACGCTGCTCATCATCACGGTCGTCTACGGCGACCTCTTCACCCGGGTGATCGTCGGTGATGCCGGCGACGACTACCGCCTCGGCAACCTCCTCTGGGGCTCGGCGCTGGCGCTGAGCTACCTCGCCGTGGTCGTGACAGCGCCGGTCCTGGGCGCGGTGATGGACTACACCGCTACTAAGAAGCGCTTCCTCTTCGCCGGCTACGCCGCCACGGTGGCGGCCACGGCGGCGCTCTACACGGTGGAGCCGGGCCAGGTCGCGCTCGGGTTCGCCCTCATCGCGCTCTCCAGCTACGCCTACTGCCTGGGCGAGGCCTTCATCGCCGGGTTCCTGCCGGATATCGCCGGCCCCCGCGAGATGGGCCGTGTCTCGGGGGTGGGGTGGTCCCTAGGCTACCTCGGCGGCCTGTGCGCCACGGCCTTTACCGTGCTCGTCCTCGGCGAGGTCAGCGCGGAGAACTTCGAGCGCATCCGCTGGGTGGGGCCGTTCGCCGCTGCCTTCTTCCTGGTCTGCGCCGTGCCCACCTTCCTCTGGCTGCGTGAGCGTGGGCGAGCGCAGCCCCGCCTCGCGGGGCGGGAATACGTGGCCCTGGGGCTCAGCCGCGTGGCGCGGACCCTGCACAGCCTGGGCTACCTCCGCGATCTGGGCATCTTCATGGCCTCGCTGCTGCTGGCCATGTCGGGCCTGGCCATCATCCTCTCCTACGCCTTCATCTACGGCGCGCAGGTCATCGGCTGGGACGAGGGGGTACGGCTGATCATGTTCGTGGTCACCCAGATCTCCGCCGCGGCCGGCGCCGTCGGCTTCGGGCTGGTCCAGGATCGCCTCGGCGCCAAGCGGACGTACATGGCGACCCTGCTGATCTGGGTGGCCGCCATCCTGCTCATCTGGGCCACGCCGCAGCTCACCGCCCTCCTGAACGGCCTGCTCGGCGTCGCCTGGGAGGCACAGCACGTCTTCCTGGCCGCCGGCTGTACCGCCGGGCTGGCGCTGGGGGCGTGCCAGTCGGCGGGTCGCACCCTGGTGGGGCTCCTCGCCCCGCCCGGGCGATCCGCCGAGCTCTTCGGCTTCTGGGGGGTGTCGACCAAGCTGGCCGCTGCCTTCGGCCTGGTGGCGGTGGGCGCCCTGCAGGCGGCGGTGGGGCTACAGTCGGCGATCCTCCTGTGCGCCGCCTTGTTCGCCGCCGCCTTCCTGGTGGCCCTGGGCGTGGACGAGGCCCGGGGTCGGGCGCGAGGCCAGGCTCTGGTAGAGTGAGCGGACCTGGCAATTGGGATGGAGGCTAGCAGTGGCTGAACGGATCTGGGTCTGCACGGTGTGCGGGTGGATGTACGACGAGAGCCAGGGGGTCCCGGAGCTGGGCATCCAGCCGGGGACGCCCTTCGAGGAGCTGCCCGAGGACTTCCTCTGCCCGGACTGCGGCGCCGGCAAGGAGGCCTTCGAGGTGATGGAGGTCTGAGGTGGCCATGGCGGATCGGGCAGCAGCGCTATCCGGCGTCTATGCGGTCACCCAGCCGCGGGCTGATCTCGAGGCCGCCGTGGCGGCCGTGCTGCGCGGCGGGGTGCGGGTCGTGCAGTACCGCGACAAGGGCGAGGACCGCCAGCGCCGGCTCGACGAGGCGGTCGCGCTGCGGCGGCTCTGCGAGGGCTACGGGGCCTTGCTCCTGGTCAACGACGACATCGGGCTGGCGGAGGCCGCGGCCGCCCACGGCGTGCACCTGGGCCGCGAGGACGGGGCGGTCGCCGAGGCCCGGCAACGCCTGGGCGAGGGCGCCTGGATCGGCGCCTCCTGCTACGACGACCTGGACCGGGCGCGCCGCTTGGCAGCCGATGGCGCCGACTACGTGGCCTTCGGCAGCATCTACCCCTCGCCGACCAAGCCGGATGCCCACCTGGCGCCCATGGGCCTGCTCACCCGGGGGCGCGAGGCGACCGGCCGCCCGACAGTGGCCATCGGCGGCATCGACGCGTCGAACATCGGCGAGGTGGCCGCTGCCGGTGCGGATGCGGCCGCGGTGGTCAGCGCCCTGTTCGGGGCCGAGGAGCCCGAGGCCGCGGCCCGGCGTCTCGTCGCCGAGTGGCGGCGCAGTCGGTAGAATGCCGGGCTGAAGCCGCATCGCGACAGAGAAGAGGGATAACCATGGAGCGCACCCAGCAGCTGTTCAGCCAAGCCCGGGAGCTGATCCCCGGCGGCGTCAACTCCCCGGTCCGCGCGTTCAAGGGGGTCGGCGGCACGCCGATCTTCTTCGAGCGCGGCGAGGGGCCGTACATGTGGGACGCCGACGGCAAGCGCTACGTCGACTACGTCTGCTCCTGGGGGCCGCTGGTCGCCGGCCACGCCGACCCGGACGTCATGCGGCGCGTCCAGGAGACGGCGGCCAAGGGGCTGTCCTTCGGCACGCCGGTGGAGGGCGAGGTCGACCTGGCCCGCTTCCTGGTCGACCAGATCCCGTCGCTGGAGATGGTGCGCCTGGTCAACTCCGGCACCGAGGCGACCATGAGCGCCCTGCGCGCGGCGCGCGCCCACACCGGCCGCAACAAGATCGTCAAGTTCCAGGGCAACTACCACGGCCACGTGGACGCCCTCCTGGCGCAGGCCGGCTCCGGCGCGCTGACCCTGGGC
>Ga0207714_1002092_pt1 | contig 12339 bp, 8 predicted proteins | sample PonA232FremontCA_2_FD_187270 | JGI IMG/M metagenome (GOLD analysis project Ga0207714, IMG submission 187270) | Marine sediment microbial community from Fremont, CA, USA - Pond A23 Sediment 2 (SPAdes) | ecosystem: Environmental > Aquatic > Marine > Unclassified | place: USA: Fremont, California... | reverse complement strand
CGGGTCGACGCCGGGATGAAAAACAAACGCAAGCGGGCCGGATGGGACGACGACTACCGGGAGCACCTCCTCCAGCATCTTTAACATGCAATCGCCCTGTCTACACATCGCGCTGATTGGAAATTCGGCCTGGTGCGCATCTATGAACCGGAAGATTTTGGCGGGACATCGCCTTTTTCCCGTGCGAACCAGGCCGTCGCTTTTGCTAAAATATCCCGCTCCTGCTTCAACTCACGCAGTTTTTTGCGCAACTCGCGAAGCTCTTCCCGTTCGTTGCTGGAGAGGCCCTCGGCGCTTTTGCCCTCGTCTCGATCGGCTTGATTCAGCCAGTTTCGGATCGTTGTCGCGGTTGGTTCAAACTCTTCGGCCAGATCCGACGGCGTTCGTCCGTTTCGGGCCAGTTCGACGATCTGGTCTCTGAATTTCTGTGGGTATGGTGGACGTGTTCTCGGCATGGTTTATTTTCCGTTGGTTCCAAAGTGAAGGAACGTCCACCAAACCGGGGCAGGTCCAAAGGACCGCAGCGCGAAGTGGTTCAGAGAAAATGTCTCCGATGCCTTTCGACGAGCCAGGAAGGATGCTGGACTCAGGGAAGGAATTTCTTTTCACTCCCTCGGGCAGGGATTCTGCACGGGACTCGCAGAAGCAGGAAAGAGCGCCGTGGTGATCAAAGAGGCAGCTCGGCACGCGGACATTTCGACCTCTATACGATACGTGCACTTAGCGAATGAGCATCTAAAGGCAACGGTGGAAGATGTCTTTTAGAAATCGGAAGAGAGGTATACTACTACTCCTTCCACGGCCTGCGCCACAGCTACTGCACCTGGCTCGCCGAGGCGGGTACGCCCATCCACGCCATCAAACGCCTCGCCGGTCACGAGTCCATCAAGATGACGATGAGGTGCATTCACGCCCTCGGCGGCGGGCATGAGCACGTCCAAGACGCGCTGGGATAGCGCACTTAGGAGGCGGTTAACGTGAACTACTCGCGACACAGGCGCACGGCTGGATTTCAAGCACGACTTAGTCGCTAAGAGCTGATCTCAGGCCTAGACTGTGTCACGTCCTTCTTCTGTGCTCGCACCTTGTTAAACGATCCCAGCCCGATAGCACAAGCCAAAAAGCCTTGGCTTCCATGCTTCACTGAATCAGTGGTCCAGAAGAAACCTCAGTGCGACAGCACCTCCGCGGCTTCCTGACCTTTCCACTTTGCATCTATCTAAGTGTGAATTGAATACGTTAGAGTCTGGCATCTTGCTTGCGCGAACTGAGGATTGCGCTTCTCATGCTGGCATTTGCCTTAGCTCTACCGACCACCCATCCGTAGAATGATGAAACTCATGAAGTCGGTTCTTTACACGCTTCCACTTGCGCTAATTCTGGGTATGACCATAGCTGGTTGTACTGTTACCTCTGAAACCACGTCGTCGACTAGTTATGAAGGCGAGGAATTCGGCCCTCAGGAGCTCCAACAGAACGGGCTGGCTATCATGCCCATCCAGTCTGCACAAGCGGTTGAGGGTTACCGGCGACCTTTCGGTGATGAAATAAATAAGACTGCTGTAACAACTCTCTCGGACGCAGAGGTGGTGAAATGGGAGGAGTCCCAAACGAGGATCAACGACGCCGGTCTCGTTGAGACTTACCGTGAGGCCATTGAGTCGTACGCGGAAACATCCATACTGGACGAAGGTGCTGTTCAAAAGTTGGGTGGGGCTGTTGAGAAGCGGTACCTACTGGTCATTAATCTCGCTCCGCCGCAAACCGAGAAGGACATTGGGTACGATCCCATTACAGGAGGAACCATGACAAGTGAGACTCGAAGCGTTAGCGCTTTCGGGAAGATATGGGACGCTGGTGAGGGAGACATCGTCTGGGAAGGCGTTGCGACCACGGAGGTAACGACAAATGACTACACGAAGGCTGAAGGCACGACGCAGAGCCGAGCTAAAGCTACGGCACAGGCGTTGATGCGGCGCATTATGGGCATGTCACCACAGGAAGAGTAAGGCAACGAACCAACGCCGACAACACGATCTCCTCGGTAGGAATACTTGACTACTACATCGAGCAACCCCCGTCCAGGTCAAGCCTGAGAAGTATCTCGGAACGCCCGGAGGAAAGGTGAGAGTTGTAGACGAGAGGTTGCCCTGTGGATGCTGAGTGGTGGCGAAGTCAAAAGCCCCAGCCTCAATGGCTGGGGCTTTTCTACGGAGTTGGCTAGAACTTCGTGCATACCACATTGGCGTTGAAGTCGTCCCTCATCGGCGGTATGGCCCGGATGCTTGAACACCTAGCAGACCGACGAGAGGTTCGTCGTACTCCAGATTAGAGCACTGAAAGAGAGCTAATACGCTGAGACCGCTCCTGCTCAGTTTTCCGGAAGCGTTCGTGAGCTGAGAGTGCCGTTGTGCACTCGCCGAAGTCGTGGTTACAGGCGATGATTCCTGGGCGATGGTGTTGGCAGCTGTGACTTTGGACATCTTTGTGGAAAATACGCTGCTATCGACGCTGTACACGACGCACCGAAAAGTTATTGGCAAGGACGGCGTCCTAAGCACTAGAGAAGTGTTTCCCAAGGAAAGATGACCAAATCATATGGGATCTGATCCGGTGTTGTGACACGCCCGATGGTGAACAGTTAGTCGAGCACCTTTCCCCTCGGCTTAAAAACATCGGATAAACGCCGTAACGCACACAATACACCCAGGCGACATCCGACCTTCGGGCCGAGCAGTATCATCCTCACCAACCGTCCAGAACCCATTTCGAGGCGCTGAAAGGCGTTACTACTGCCGGACTGGAAACATTACCTTTCGTCTGAATCCACCCCGGGTACACTCTGACCGGACACGCTAACACTTCCACCGACTAGCTACCGGATTCGAAAATCGCCATCACCCGGTGCTAGCCACCGGCCACAACTCGGCCGATTACAGAAACGGCACGAGCTCTTCGGCACACCGAAACGTCGCAACAGCGTCTCGCTCGCAGTAGCGCCGAACCTTGTCGATCTCTCCGTTGCGGACCGCCGGCGCCACGTCGGACCCGTCGAAGGACTCGGCCTCACCGAGCGGGCCCTTCGGCGACTCGACGCCAAGGTGGCTGCAGAGGTCCGCGAGGCTGTACCAGGGCGCCTGCCAGACGTTGGCCAGGTCCAGGTGCGTGTCGTCCCGGTACTTATGCGTCCCGAGGATACCCGTGCTTGTCGGGCGAATGCCGTGCCGCACCGAACGGGCGCTCACGAACGGCGCGTCGAACTGCTTGCCGAAGAACGTGACCCAGCGGATACTGTCTGCATGGCCCTCCATTGCCTCCATGTCGTCCCAAAACTCTCGGAGGAGATGCTCCTCTTCGGATTGGCTGCTGGCGGTCCAACTGTGAGGCTCCCTGTGACTGTTTTCCAGGTCTCCGGCCACAGCGGAGATGCAGCAGATCCACCCGAGCATCGGATGGAGGCTCGCGGCCTTCGACCGGTCCTCATCGGTCGGCTCGGCGCCGTCGGCGTGGCGGGACGACTCTTTTTCGTGCCGCTCGCTGTGGGCCTTGGAAAACTCTTCCGAAGGGCGCGGGCAAGTCTCGATGTCCCAGGCGACGTAGGTCATTGAGCTTGTAGGTCTGTGAGAAGGAGTGTGGGAGGCTACGGGAACGGGTGGCTACTTGCTCGTAGCTTCAAGGAAAGGGTCGTTAGCCGTCGTATACAGTTTTGAATTGATAGGTCGGCATCTGCCCGGTCTCGAAGTAGTAGGCGCCAAGGATGTCATCGATGATCTCACGTGCCTCCAGCTTCAGCGCCTTCCGCGGAAGCGGCGTCCAGGCAGCGACAAAACCGCTCGGGCAGTCGTAGAGAAGCGACTGCACGCCTTGATGGGCATGCTTGCGTGAGCCGACCATGAGAAGCTCGCCGGACTCGCCGAGCAGTTTATAAACGGCAGGCCCTCGGCCCATCTTTCCCGAGACGAACCCTTCCGGCGACTCGTTTCCAGCTCGTTTGAGCTGCCTGTGGGTGCAAGGATCGCTCCAACGCAGGCCCATCCAGCGCTTGTGCGCTGGCTCACGTCCTTCGGGCCGGAGCGCCCTGGTGCTGGGATGGACCAGGCCGGGTGCATGCACCTCTTTCGGGTGACCCTCCTCCGTTGTATCTGAAATGAGCTGGTTTCCTTTGCCCGCCCGCGAGTAGTTGCCGAACGGCGAGAGACCGGTTTCGCGCCGACAGAGCCACCCCAGGCAGCGTTCCAGGCACCGCCGCTCCCGCTCGCTGGTGAGGTCGTAGGGGTGAGGCCCTACGTCGGTGCAGTAGGAAATCGAGTAGCCTGCGCGCTTCTCCGCCAGATGACGGAAGACGTCCTCGCGCCCTCGTCCACGAGTCTGGTTGACGTCTTGCCAGGTGTCTACGAGACGACCTGCAAGATTTCTGCTCTCGCCGAAGTACGCCATGACAGGCCTCCCTGCGACGCGGATTCGATACACACCTGGCTCGCGTGGAACGCCTTCCGGAAGCGGCCCACCCTTGACCAGTTTCCTGGGCCGGACCCATTCAGACCACAGGAGCTGGTGAAAGTCTTGGTCGACACAGTCCATAAATTGAGTATGTTCGTTTTGCGCTTTCACGGACTTAATAGTAATCAAAATTAGAACAGAATACAACCGTACATTTGTGTCTAATTATGTTGAAGTAGTAGAACATTTTGTGTCAGAGTGTGATAACATTCGAAAAGTAGAACTGGCGCAGAGCTAGCGAGGAAAACCGGCGTGGTATGGGACGCTTAAATCGTTGTTTCTCAAACGATTACCTACACCTATCCGACAGATCCGTCAGCATACGCGCGTAAATCAGTTCCTGTCTGGCTTAAAGGCCTCTGGACGTTGCATTTCGTGTCGGGTTTAATCTGCAAGCCTCTGCTGGGAGTATCCGCCGGTGAGCTTCTGCCAATGATCACCTCTCCAACTCTCCTCTCCGAAATCCTCCTGAGCACTCCTTCCGAATAGCGCTTTCTCGAGCAAAGCTTTTTTCGAATAGCAACTTCCCGAATAGCATGCGGCGAGGTCGCCGCACCTCCGACGGCAGCTCAAAGCTGGGCTGCCGTTTTTCTTTTTCCGTTCTCTGAAGAAAACAGCAATCACTACTATGAATGCTTCTAATCGCACCACAGACACCAACTGGCCGGACCCTCCCAGCCAAAGCGTTCGGCCTGAGGTTCCTGGCTCCAACCGGGACCTCATAGTCAAGGCCGTGGAGGTTTCGCCTCGGCTGGCCCGCCAGTGGCTTAAGCGAAACCGCCGCAACCGCCGCATCCGGACGGAGCGGGTGACCCGCTACGCGCGGCAGATGGAAGACGGGGAGTGGATGGTCAGCCCCGACGCCATCGCCTTCGACTACAATGGCAAGCTCATCAATGGCCAGCACCGCCTCAAAGCGATCATCGAGGCGGAGACGACGGCCAAGTTCCTTCTGGCGATCGGCCTTGAGCCCGACGCCTTCAAGATCAGCGACGTCGGCGTCAAGCGCACCGGCGGCGACATCCTCCGAATCGAGGGATTCAAAAACCCAGAGGAGATGGCGGCCGCCACTCGCCTCATGGTCCTCTGGAGCCAAGGCCGGCTCGATGAGGCCAACAAGTACGAGAACGTCTACAACGACGCGCTCGTGGAGATGGCGAACTTGTGTAGCCAGGTCGACCCGGACAGCCCCTACTGGTCGCTGCCGGAGGCGGTGAAGGAGGTCAACGCCATCGAGAAGAAGCGGTACACGAGCCTCGTGCCCCGCTCGATGATGGCGTTCATGGTTTTCGCCTACCAGTTCTCCTTCCCGGGCCGAGCGAAGGCCTTCTTCCACGGCATCGTAGGGAAGCAGGGCTTCGTTCTCGAGGACTGGGAGGAGGAGTACGGGCCCTCCGATGGCAAGGAGGACTTTGAGAACCCGGTCAACCTCTACCGCTACCGCATGAAGACGAAGTACGACGGGCTGACTCGGGACCGGGTCCTGGGCTACCTGATCAAGGCGATGAACATGTATTGCCTCCAGAAGCCCCACAAGAAGCTTCGGTTTCGGGAGTCGGACCACTTCCCGGAGATTGCGACCGACCTTCCGGACTTCCTGTAAGCGGCACCCTCCAGGCGGCAACCGCCAGACGGCAACCGCCGGGCGGGCAGATGCCGGCGGGCAGGCAGATGCCGGCAGGTAGGCAAGGGCCGGCAGGCACGAAGGACCAGGCCTACTGTCACGCGCTGGACCTGCTACTGCTTGTGAGAAGCCACTGCTCGTGAGAGGCATTGCTCGTGAGAGGCGCTGGGCGGAAGCGAGAGGCGGCCCGCCCGGCAGGCCCTCCCATCCTCCCATCCACACGCCTCCCTTCTCAGCCGGCCCGTGAGAGCCTCACGCGAGAGCCTCACGCGAGGTGCCTGCGGGCCGCTCCGAACGGCCGGTGGGCTCGCCCGATGGCGAGGGCCCGGCAGGCCCTCTCTGGGCGGGCGGTCTGCCCGCGCCAGAAGACGGGCGCAGGCCGGCGATCTGTGGCGGCGATGGGCGCGTTATGGCGGCACATGTGGAGCGGCACTCGGGCGGTGAGCGGCGCCTCTGATCTTAGTGCTGGCTTAAAGAGCCCTGATTAGACCTGGGCCCCGGGGTGGGTTCAGATTTTCAATAAAAGGGCGGAGAGAGGGAGTTCAGGGCCAGAAAGGAACCGCACCGATTTTCAGATCGTCGCTGTCGAGACCGCTCCAAAATCGGCCCGGAGCGGCGCTGCTGCCGGATTTTCGGCCGCATTACTCATTGGTTGACGTTTACCCCGTCCTTTTCAGAAACTTACAAACTCACACGCCCGCCTCGCGCAAAACGTCTCGACAGCAAACGACAAATTCTCGACAGGAAAAACGGGGCTCACCCGCGGCGGGAACGGCCGCGGGGCCAACCGCGATCACTGCCGCAGATCAGCCCCACGTTTCTCTACGTGAGTGCTTCTCTACGTGAGTGCTTCTCTACGTGAGGCAACTCTGCGTGAGGCAGCTCTGCGTGAGGCAACGGACGCGCGTTCTCTCCGAGAGGCTCGGCCGGAGCCGGGCTCGGATGAAGGGTTCAGATGAAGGGCTCGGATGAAGCGAATGGACCGGCCCCTGCGGGCCGTTTTTCCGGCGAGAATGGCCGCCGGCGAGCCCGCCCAGTCCGGCACATCCGGGCGGCCGTTTTCAGGCGGCCGTTTTCAGGCGCGCGGCCTGCGCCCAGCCGGGCCTGCTCTCCGGCCTCTTCTCCGCGCGTGGAGCTCACCGGGCGCAGGTCCCCTCTCCCATCGCGGCCTCAGAGGCCTGCCCGCCGGCCCGCAGGAACGCGATTGTGAGGGCACGTGCGAGGCCGCTTGCGAGGGCACTTGTTGTGAGCACACTCGTTGTGAGGCTACTTGAGAGCGCATCTGAGCGGTTGAGAGCGCATCTGAGCGGGCACCCGAACGGACACGCGTATAGGCACCTGAACAGGCGCCTGAGAGGATCCCTGAAAGGGCACTTGAGAGGATGCTTGAGAGGGCACCTGAGAGGGCGGCCATCGGCTCGGAGGGCCGGCGGCGTTCGCAGGGTCGCGGCGGCCTTACCTGGCGACTGCCTCACTTGGTGGCCGCGTTACCTGGCGGCCCTGTCACCGGGAGGCGTCCTCACCGGTCGGAAGGGCGGGTCAGCCGCGAGCGTCAGTCAAACTCGGTGTCCGGAGAAGGGACCAGTGCTCGGGATCGGGACCCGGCTCTCCGACCTCACGGAGCCCGTCGAGATCTATCCCTTCGTGAAGCTCGAGCCTTTTGGAAATCGTGCTGCGTTGGCGCTCCAGGTGGCGAGCCGCGGCGCTTTGGAAAAATGCCCGAGGCTTCTTCTGATCCCTCACACGTTCGGTGATAGGCCACTGCCACCGAGCTCCTCGAACCGCAAGGAGCTGAGGGGCTTGTCTCTTGCCCCTGCCAGGCCCTATCCTTAATCCCGAGTGCCCAGGTGCCCGGACGGCCAGGTGCCCAGGCGGCCAGGTGCCCAGGCGGCCAGGTGCCCAGTTGGCTGGGTGTCTGGATGCTTTGGTGCCGGACCCATTGGTCTGCGGCATTTATGTTGCTCGGAGGTACACTGCACGAAACCACATCCCTGCCGGCACTTCTTTTCTGTCGACACACTCCGTACTAAACCCTGCCATATGCAAAGCCACAGCGAGATCACCAGCTTCATCTGGGGCACGGCGGACCTGATCCGCGACTCCTTTAAGCGCGGGAAGTACCAGGACGTCATTCTGCCCTTTACGGTGCTCCGGCGGATCGACAGCGTTCTGAAGCCGACGAAGGAGGAGGTCCTTGAGGCCTACCACAAGTACTCCGGCGAGCTCGACAACATGGAGAATCTCCTCCGAAAGAAGTCGGGATATGCGTTCTATAACACGTCCAATTACACCTTCGCGCGGCTTCTGGAGGAGGACCCAAGCCAGCTGGCGTCGAACCTGCGGACGTACATCTCCGGCTTCTCGGCCAACATGCGGGACGTGATCGAGAAGTTTGACTTCCGCAACACGATCGACAAGCTGGAGCAGGCCGGGCTCCTGTACCAGGTGATGGAGCGATTTCGGAACGTAGATCTCCATCCCAACGCCGTCTCCAACGAGCAGATGGGCCTCATCTTTGAGGAGCTCATCCGGAAGTTCAACGAGGCCCTCGACGAGAATCCCGGAGAGCACTTCACGCCGCGCGAGGTGGTTCGCCTCATGACCGAGCTGGTGCTTGCCGGCGATCGGGACCGGCTCGGCCAGCCGGGGAAGGTCAGCACGGTCTACGATCCCTGCTGCGGCACAGGCGGCATGCTCACCGCCGCTCGCGACCGGATTTACGAGCTCAATGAGGAAGCCGAGATTTACCTGTACGGCCAGGAGGTGAACCCGCAGACCTACGCTGTGTGCAAATCAGACCTCTACCTGAAAACCGAGGGCGGCAAGGACGCCGACCGCATTGCCTTTGGTTCGGTGCTCTCCGACGACGCCCACCGCGGCGAGCGCTTCGACTATCAGCTCGCCAATCCGCCCTACGGAAAGGACTGGAAGCGAGACAAGCAGGAAGTCAAGAAGGAAGCAGAGCGGGGCGCTGCCGGGCGGTTCGAGGCCGGAACGCCGCGCATCTCCGACGGGCAGCTGCTGTTTCTGCAGCACATGATCGATCACATGAAGCCGCCGCACAAGGGCGGCGGGCGCGTGTCGATCATCATGAACGGGTCGCCGCTCTTTACTGGTGACGCCGGGAGCGGAGAAAGCGAAATCCGGCGCTGGCTTTTGGAAAACGACTGGGTGGAGGCGATCATCCAGCTTCCGGAGCAGATCTTCTACAACACCGGTATTTCGACGTACGTCTGGGTCGTTTCCAACGACAAGGCGGAGCATCGGCAAGGCAAGGTGCAACTCATCGATGCGTCGGATCTATGGGAGCCGATGCGCAAGAGCCTCGGTGACAAGCGTCGCTACATTGCGGAGGGCGAGGACGGCGATCCGAATCAGGTTGAGGAGATTGTCCAGCTCTACGAGGCCTTCGACCGAGCCCGTCAAAACGGAGAGGCGGACGACCGGGTGAAGGTCTTCGACAATGAGGACTTTGGGTACCGTAAGATTCGGGTCGAACGCCCGCGTCGTGTCAACCTACGCCCGTCACCGGATCGGATCAAAAACGTCTGGGATAAGCGGTACTTTGGTCGCCTCGATGAGGAGGTCCAGGAGAAGGTCGTGGCCATGCTCCACGAGATGGAGGACCGCGTCTACGACGACTACGCGGCCTTCCGGTCGCACCTGAACGAGGAGCTCGACGCCTGTGGCATTTCGATTCGGAAGAAGAAGCGGACGGACATTCTGGACGCCCTCTCTGAAAAGGATCCGGACGCGAAGCCGGTTCGTGATACGAAGGACCGAATCGAGTCGGATACCGACCTACGGGACTACGAGCGCGTGCCGCTCACGGAGGACGTCTTCGACTACTTCGAGCGAGAGGTGAAGCCGCACGTCGAGGACGCGTTCATCGACGAGGACTACACCGACGAGCAGGACGGGAAGGTGGGCCGCGTCGGCTATGAGGTCAACTTCAACCGCTACTTCTACGAGTACGACCCGCCGCGTCCGCTCGACGAGATCGAGGAGGATATCCGCGAGGTTGAGAGCGACATTGTCGAGATGCTTCAGGAGGTAGCGGCGTAGCTGCGGTTCCTCACCTACCTGGCTTCATCGCTTCTGTGAACGGTTCCAATTCCTGCCCCGACGACGTATGAGTAGTAGTGACACGATTGACGTTTCAACGGCCTCCGCGGCGACGCACTCTCGATACGATGAGTATGCGGATTCCGGTGTTGAGTGGCTCGGAGAGGTTCCGGCGCACTGGGACGTTCTCTCCCTGAAGTATGCAGCCCAGATAATTCAGGATAAGCTCGACGAGAAGCCAGAGAATCTTCCCTACCTAGGCTTGGAGCACATCGAGTCTGAAACGGGACGGCTCGTCAAAGAAGAGCCGGCGGAGGGAGTGAGCAGTACAGTTCGGCATTTCAAAGAAGGAGATGTATTATTTAGCAAGCTCCGCCCTTACCTGGCAAAAGTATATCTTGCAGAAACCGAAGGAGTTGGTACCACAGAGTTAATTGCTCTCAGGTCGAAAGTGGAGATATGCGAAAAATATCTCGCATATCAGCTGCTTTCAAAAGGTTTTATCGATAGAGTGGACTCGATGACCTATGGAGCGAAAATGCCGCGCGTGAGTCCTGAACAAGTTGGCGCACGGTTGATCGCGCTTCCATCATTCGACGAACAACGCGCCATCGCCGCTTTTCTCGACCGCGAGACCGAGCGCATCGACGCGCTCATCGAAAAGAAAGAGCGGTTGATTGATCTTCTGGAGGAGATGAGAGCCACTGAGGTGCTCGCAGTGGCCACTGGACGGAATAACGAGAGCGAATTTAAGTGGTCAGGTTACCCTCGCTACGGAGACATACCCGAAGAGTGGAGAGTGTCGTCACTCAAGTGGATAGCTGACATTGATTACGGACATACAGTTCAGCTCGACCGTACTGCGACTGAAGGTGTCCCGATAATTTCATTACCGAACGTAAGCAAGAGTGGTCAACTCGACCTTGAAGATGTACCTTTCGCTGATCTAAGCTCAGATGAGCTCGAAGGCACCTTACTTCGTCCCGGAGATCTTCTGTTTAACTGGCGCAGTGGAAGCGCAGATCATGTAGGTAAAACCGCTTATTTTGATGAAGACGGAGTCTACACCCACGTCTCGTTCCTTCTACGTATTAGATTCGACCGTGAGGATTATAATCCAAGGTATTTCCAAATGCTTTTCAATGGTTTGAGAGGAGCAGGGTACTTCAGTGCAGCCAAGAATAAAGTGAACCGCACCTTCAACCAGACTGAACTAGGTAACCTGAAAATTGTCGTACCATCCAAGGACGAACAAGACCGAATAGCTTCTTACTTGCATAAAAGAACTGCCAGGATTGACACTCTCGTTAGAAAAGTAAAGGAAGGAATTGTTCGACTGAAGGAATACCGGGCGGCACTCATCTCGGCGGCGGTGACGGGGCAGATCGACGTACGAGAAAAAGTCCAGCTCTGACTCTGGCTTTATTCATCTCTACTGACTTTGCGCATCTACACTGATTCTCATGGCTATTAAAGGCCAAAACCAGCGAACGCAACTTCTTTCCGACGCACCCGCAGACGAGGATGCATTCGAGGGAGGGCACGACCGCGTCGCCGAGGCTCTTGCCGGCCTTATCCAGGACGAAGAGGGTGGAAAGGCGGTAGCCCTCAAGGGACCCTTTGGAAGCGGGAAATCGACTGTAATTCGACTTCTGGAAAACGAGTTAGAGGAAGTAGACAAAGAAGAGGGTGAAGACACTCGCATCTTCACGTATGATGCCTGGGAGCATCAGGGGGACCCGCTCCGGCGGTCGTTTATCGAGAGCCTCGTCGAGTTTTTGGAAGAGGAAGAATGGGCAGACGAAGATGAGTGGGAAGACGAAATTGAGCGAATTGCTCGTCGCAAGGAGGAGACTACACATAAAACGGAACCAGTTCTCACCGAGTGGGGACGGACGGTCGCGCTTGCGCTTTTTCTTTCCCCGCTTGGTCTCGCTGGTTTTGCTGTATTTGCTCGCGGCGCAATCGGTGCAGTTCAGGCGCAGAATCCCTCCTGGTGGTGGTTCGGAGGGTTTGTCGGCCTCGCAACCACGGCGCTCGTACTTTTCCTTTTTCCTCTATTCCAGTACTGGCGTGCAAGGCGAAATACGGAAGATGAGGACGGAGATCCATTCTACCTGTTCTTTCAGAAGACACGAGAGAAAAAGAAT
>Ga0207714_1002091_pt1 | contig 12344 bp, 9 predicted proteins | sample PonA232FremontCA_2_FD_187270 | JGI IMG/M metagenome (GOLD analysis project Ga0207714, IMG submission 187270) | Marine sediment microbial community from Fremont, CA, USA - Pond A23 Sediment 2 (SPAdes) | ecosystem: Environmental > Aquatic > Marine > Unclassified | place: USA: Fremont, California... | reverse complement strand
GATGTACATCAAGCCGTACGAGGAGGCCGGCCCGTTCGGGCACGAACCGCGGCGCAGCCGGAAGCTCCTGCTCCACGACCAGCAGATTGGCAAGTGGGGGCAGATGGCCGAGCAGGAGGGCTACACGATTGTCCCGCTGTCGCTCTACTTCCGGGACGGGTGGGCGAAGCTAAAGATTGGAATCGCGAAGGGCCGCCAGAAGCACGACAAGCGCCAGGCCATTAAGGAGCGGGAGATGGAGCGCCGACTGGAGCAGGAGCAGAGCGACTACAATTTTTAGGTCGGGGGCCAGGACGGGGAGATCGACACGAGCTGTATCATTGACGACGAGGACGTACGCATGGCATTTCCGCCGGTCGACGAGCAGATGACGGTTCTCCGCCGCGGGGCGGAAGAGATTGTCCCGGAAGACGAGCTTGCCGAGAAGCTTCGCACGTCGCGGGAGACGGACACGCCCCTGACCGTGAAGCTCGGGTGCGACCCGAGTCGTCCGGACCTTCACCTCGGCCACACGGTGGTCCTCCGCAAGCTGCGACAGTTCCAGGACTTCGGCCACCGGGCCGTCCTTATTGTGGGCGACTTCACGGGCATGATCGGCGATCCGTCCGGCCGCTCCAAGACGCGTCCCCAGCTCACCCTCGAGGAGACGCGCGAGCACGGCCGGAGCTACTACGAGCAGGCGACTCGTGTGCTCGACCCGGACAAGACGGAGATCCGGTACAACTCCGAGTGGCTCGACGAGATGCGCTTCAGTGACGTCATCGAGCTGGCGGCCCAGCAGACGGTCGCGCAGATGCTGAAGCGCGATGACTTCAACGAGCGCTACGAGGCGGGCCAGCCCATCAGCCTGCACGAATTCCTGTACCCGCTGGCGCAGGCGCGCGACTCCGTCCACATCGAGGCGGACGTGGAGCTGGGCGGCACCGATCAGCGCTTCAACCTGCTCCTGGCGCGGCGCCTGCAGGAGGCCAACGACCAGGCGGCGCAGGTCTGCATGATGCTCCCGCTCCTGGAGGGCACGGACGGCTCCGACAAGATGTCGAAGTCCCTCGACAACGCCATCGGCATCGCCGAGGCGCCCGAAGACATGTACGGCAAGACCATGTCGGTGCCCGACGCCCTCATCTACCGCTACGTGGAGCTCGTCACCGACGTCCCGACCGAGCAGCTCCCGAAGGTCAAGCAGTTTGCCGAGAGCAACCCGCGGGCGGCGAAGGCCCAACTGGCCCGCCGCATCGTGGAGATGTACCACGGCGAAGAGGCCGCGGATCGGGCCGAGGAGCACTTCGAACAGACCGTGGTGGAGGGGGGCGTGCCGGACGACCTGCCGGAGTACACGCCGACGCCGGAGGAGGGGGCGGAGGTTGGCCTTCTGAACCTGATGCGCCACGCCGGCCTCACGGACTCCAACAGCGAGGGCCGCCGCATGATTGAGCAGGGGGCCGTCACGATCGACGAGGAGAAGGTGACCGACACCGGGCGCTACATCGACGTGGCCGAGGCGGCGCCGTTCGTGCTCCAGGTGGGCAAGCGCCGGTTCGCCCGCATTCGTCCGCCCAAAAATGGCGCGGACGCGTGAGGTGCGTCCCTCGGCACCCCGCCCGAGCGGATTCAGTTCACGACGACGACCTTGCGGGTGATGGCGAACCGCTCCCCGACGAAACGCAGAAAGTACGGCCCGCTGGAAAGAGAACGTGTGGGAATGCGCACGGTCTGCCGAAAGCCCTCCGGAATCTCCTCGTCGAGCAGGACCCGGACGCGTCGCCCGAGCAAATCATAAAGCGTGACGCGCACCTCCTGGGTCTCGTTGAGGACGAACTGGGTTCTGGAGGAGGAACCGGCCCCGGGGGAGGCGGCCCCACCCGCCTTGTCGACTTGGATCTCCCGCACCAGCACGGCCTCGCGGTCGGGAGAGGTCCGGCGGGACCGGTTCCCGGCATCGTCCTCGGCGACGAGCGCAAAGTAGTAGGTGCGACCCGCCTCGAGTCCGTCCGACGCCGTGACAACGGCGGTCTCCGTCGCACCCGCAGTATCGGGAGGTGGCGGCGCGCTCACGGAACGGGCCTGCTCGAAGTCCGCCGCGGTTTCGATGCGGGTCGTGTCGTAGCGGAGCAGATACCGCTGGGCCGTCCCGGCCCGGCCGTCGTCGCCGGTGGCGGTCCACCGCAGCGTCACGGACCGGTCGCGCGTATTTACCTCGTCGACGCGGAGGTCCCGGATCGGGGCGGGGGGCGTGGTATCCGGTCCCTCGCTCAGAGGGCGCCCGTCGAGGGCGTCGGCGCCGGTATTGAGAGGGTCGAGCACGTCCGCGACGGTGGTGTTGTTGTAGTCCCCGTTCTCGAAGCCCGCGGCGAGACGGCCGTACCAATCGGGTTGGTCGTTGTCGGTGCCGTCGCCGGTACAGCCCGCAAACCCGCCCGACAAGACCCCTACGACCTGCTGGTCGGCGTCGTAGAGCGGGCCGCCCGACGAGCCGCCTTCCGTCGTTCCGAGATCCCAGTCGCCGATGCGGAGATGGGTGTCGCCACCTCCGGTGAGGCCGTAGGCGGTGATAGAAGCGGGTTCGTCATCGAAGCTAATGCGCTTTCCGTGCCCCCGTGGATGGTGAATGGTGACGCTCTCGCGAGTGGCCTCGTCTTCACGACTCCAGCCGTTCAGATACAGATTGTAGGAGTCTGGAATGTCGTCGTCCACCTCGACGAGGGTCAGGTCGGGCTTCCCCGAGATTCCTTGGTTTTGGTGTACGTTGCCGTATCGAGCTCGAAGGACGGCGCCAGACGAAGTCTGATCCCACCCGCCGACGGTCAGCGAGTCTCGTGGAAACGTGCCGTTTTCGTCCGAGCCCAGAGATCGGCAGTCGGCGGTCTGGAAGTTCCAGTAGAAGACCATGCTGTTTGCCTGGGCGGGGCTCTGGACACAGTGCTCGGCGGTCAAGAAGAGAGGACGGCCGTCCTGGGCTGTATTGTTGACCAGGGAGCCGGAGCAAAACAGATTGTCCTGTCCCCGGCGCAGGGTGTACCCGCCCACGGCACGTACTTGATCACGCCAGGGATCGGCCTCCTCACAGGCCACGTCGAGGTTGCAGGCGCCCGACTTCGAACGGGGCGTTTGGGGGCCCGTGGGCAAGGTCCGGTATCCGTGAACGACATGGCCGACCGTGAGCCCGGTGGCCCGTTCCCGATTGGCTGTCTCCAGCTCCAGAACGAGTTCGTCCCCCCGAACGAGTGGCGTCCAGTGCTCGCCCTCGGTCGCGTCCGCCGCGGTGTAGGGCCCGTGGACGGTCGGCGCGTCCGGGCCGTGGAGGAAGAGGGTGGCGTCGGGCGGCAGCTGAAACGTGGAGAACCCGACGCTCAGGGAGACGGCATCCTGCGACTCGATGCGCAGACGCCACAGCCAGCGCCCGGAGGGAAGCTGCTCCCATGTCCCGTGCCGGGAGGGTGATAGGTTCGCCTCGAGGGTCTGGCCGTAGCGGTACGGGCCGACGCGATCGTTCGCCGCCCGATCTTCCGCGCGGAGCGCGGCCGCGTCTACGGAGGGCAGCGATGCTTGAGCGACGTCGGCGGTCGGGCGGACCGTGGCATGCTGACGTGAAGGGAGCGCCGTCCGCTCCTGAGCGGAGGCGGGGCCTGCGCCCCACGCGTACCCCACCAGTACGCCGAGTACAACGAGTGTGTATCTCCAAGGAAACATTGCGCGCGAGGACTCCGGGGAGATCGGCGTTAGCTGTCGCTCGAACGGTCGGACACGCGCTCGTCCATCTCCTCGACCGTCTCCGTCAGGTCGTCCTTGTACGCGGTCATCTTGGCACGGAGATCGGGGGCCCCGACGCCGAGAATTTGGACGGCGAGCAGGGCGGCGTTGTCGGCGGCGTTGATGGCGACGGACCCGACGGGCACGCCGCCCGGCATCTGCACGATGGAGAGGAGGGAGTCGACGCCGTTCATCGTGCTGGTTTTCACCGGCACGCCGATGACGGGGAGGGGCGTGCTGGCGGCGAGCATGCCGGGCAGGTGGGCCGCCCCGCCGGCGCCGGCGATCATGACCTCCACGCCGCGCTCCTGGGCGGTCTCGGCGTACTCTTTCATCACGCCGGGGGTGCGATGGGCGGAGAGAACCCGCATCTCGTAGGACACGTCAAACTCGTCGAGCACCTCGGCGGCCTCCTCCATAACGGGAAGATCGGAGTCGCTGCCCATGGCGATGCCAATGGGGGGGGCAGAAGACGTAGACATGGTCGGTCGGAAGTGGGTTGGGAGAGAGACGACGTAGATCCGTAGGGGGGGCTCGGGGCGTGGCGGGGCCCAAACGTTGGCCCGGATTGTGTCGGGCATGCGGCCCACCGTGCCGTTGGGGGAGGCATGCCCGAGCGACTACAGTTCAATCGCGCTGGCGGCCATTTCGGCTCGCTTGCGCGTGTCGGCGCGGTCGGTGCCGAGGGCGGTCACGTGGCCCATCTTGCGGCCGGGACGCACGTCGGGTTTGCCGTAGATGTGCGGGGTTACGCCCTCGGTGTCGAGGGCACGCGGGAGGCCGGTCGTCTGCGGGGGGGTGCCCTCGCGGCGGCCCAGCACATTTACCATTACGGCCACCGGGGTGCGCAGGGAGGGATCCCCCAGGGGCCAGTCCAGAACGGCCCGCACGTGGTTTTCGAACTGGGACGTGGCGGCGCCCTCAATCGAGTAGTGGCCGGTGTTGTGGGGGCGAGGGGCGAGCTCGTTGACGAGCACACGCCCATCGGGCATTTCAAAAAGCTCGACGGCGATCAGGCCCACCCCCTCCACCGCGTCGACGGACTTTTGTGCGATGTGGCGGGCCTTGTCGGCGATCGCATCGTCGATGTCCGCGGGCACCTCCACGGCGTGGCACCGGTGGTCGCGCTGCTCGGTATAGGCGACCGGATACACGACCTGGTCTCCGCCCGGCCGCCGGGCCACCTGCACGGCGAGTTCGCGGGCAAAGTCCGCGAACGTTTCGACCATCGCCCCATCCTCGGTGGCCAGGTCGGGCCAGGCGTCGCGGAGCTCGTCCTCGGCGGCCGCCGTGGCGTTGCCGTAGCCGTCGTAGGCCCCCCGATACTGCTTCAGGACCACCGGATAGCCGAACGCCTCCGCGGCGTCGAGGGCGTCGTCGAGGGTCTCGCAGCAGGCAAACGCCGGCACCGGGCACCCGGCGTCGGCGAGGTGCTGCTTCTGCACGCCCTTGTCCTTAATGAGGGAAAGGGTTTGGGTGGAGGGCCAGAGGGCGGCGCCGTCCGGCAACACCTCGGCGGCGGCGTCGGCGGGGGCCCACTCGCTCTCGACCGTTACCACGTCACAGTCGGCCGTGAACGGGCGAAGCACGTCCGGGTCGGTCCAGTCGCCGACCCGGGCGCCGGTGTAAGGCCGCATCGGACCGGCCTCCTTCGGGGACAACAGCCGGGCATCCACGCTCATGCGAACGGCCTCGGCCGCCATCATCTTGCCGAGCTGTCCACCGCCAAGAATGCCGATCGTCGGAAACGTTGAACTCATGCGTGAGAATTCGGTCGGGGCGAAATTACGTATGGATTGGGGAATCAGACCTCGAGGCGCGGGGCGTGCGCCGCTATGCCTCGTCCGGGTCGGCCTTGTCGGCGTCCTCGCCGTGCAGCAGGTCGTCGAGCGCCTGCTCGTCGTCGACGAGCACGTCGCGGGCCTTGGTGCCATTGAACGGGCCCACGATGCCGGCCTCCTCCAGCTGATCGACGATGCGGGCGGCGCGGGTGTAGCCGACCGCCAGCTTGCGCTGGAGGAGCGACACGGAGCCCTGCTGGCGACGCACGATGACACGGGCGGCCTCCTCAAACTTCTCGTCGGTGTCCTCCACGCCGAGCGTCTCGTCCGGGCCGTGGCCGGCGTCCTGCAGGGAGGGCAGCGTGTAAGGGGTGACGCCGGGCTGGTCGGCGACGTAGTCCACAACCTCCTCCACCTCCTCCACGCTCACGAACGGGCCCTGCAGGCGCTTCAGGTCGCTGCCGCTTAGGAAGAGCATGTCGCCGTTTCCGACGAGGTCCTCGGCGCCGCCCTGGTCCAAGATGGTGCGCGAGTCGACCCGGGAGGCGACCTCAAAGGCGATGCGGGACGGAAAGTTGGCCTTGATGACGCCGGTCACCACGTCGACCGACGGGCGTTGCGTCGCGAGGATGAGGTGAATGCCGACGGCCCGGGCCATCTGGGCAAGGCGCGAGATCGGGCCCTCCACGTCGTCGCCGGCCGCCATCATCAGGTCGGCCAGCTCGTCGACCACCACCACGAGGTAGGGCATGTGGCGGTGCCCCTCCGTGGGGTCGAGCTCCCCGGCCTGAAACCGCTCGTTGTAGCCGGTGATGTTGCGCGCACCGGCGTCCGAGAGGAGGTCGTAGCGTGCCTCCATCTCCCGCTCCACGCTCTTCAGAACGCCGGACGCCTCGTCGATGTCGGTGATGACCGTCTGGTCGATGTCCTCCGGCACCGCCACGAACTGCGTTTCGAGCGCTGTGTACTGCTGCAGCTCAATTTTCTTCGGGTCGATAATGACGAACCGCAGGTTGGCCGGATGGCAGGCGTAGATGAGGCCCGTGATGATGGCGTTCAGGCCCACGGACTTGCCGGACCCGGTGGCGCCGGCGATGAGGAGGTGGGGCATCGTCGCCAGGTCGCCCACGTGGACCTCGCCCTCGATGTTTTTGCCGAGGGGAAGGGGAAGTTTGAGGTCGGTATCCTGGAATTTTCGAGTCCCGATTACGTCGCGGAGGCGGACGAGCTCCCGGTTCCGATTGGGAATTTCGACCCCTACGGCCGACTTGCCCGGAATGGGGGCGATCATGCGGATGCCGGGCGCCGCCATCGCCATGGCCAGGTCGTCTTCGAGCGACTTGATGCGGCTGACCTTCACACCGGGCGCGGGCGTGAGCTCGTAGCGCGTGACGGTCGGGCCCACTACGGCGTTGATCTCCTCGATCTCGATGTTGTACATGTCGAGCTTGTCGAGGAGCACCCGTTTGTTCTCTTCGAGCTCCTCCCGGTTGATGGTGGGGTCGGTATCGACCGACTCGTCGAGAAGGTCGAGGGAGGGGGGCTCGTATTCGAAGTCGTCGGGCAGTTCCGCGGTCCGTTCGATTTCGTCGGTCGTCTCCTCCTCAACCTGCTCCTGGATCGTCATCGAGACATCGTCGTCGGGGCCGTCGGGCGCGTCCGGCGGGGGGGCGTCGGGCGCGGGTGCCGCCGGGTCCTCGGAGCTGGCGGCCTCGTCGGCAGGGGGGGACGACGGGTTGGGGGGCGGCGGAGAGTCCGTCGCCGGACTCTCTTCCGCGGGCGTTGACGCGGTCGTCTCGTCGGGGATGTCCTTGGAGGCATCATCCTCGGGAGGACCGGCGTCGGACGTGTGGGCCGAGGAGTCGGGGGCCGGCTCCGAGGAGGCCGTGCCGTCGTCGGTGGCGGACGGGGCAGGGTCACGGCCGGGCCGAAAGAGGTCGTTTCGGCGAACGGACGGGGCTTGCGCTCCGGAGTCCTTGGGGCGAGTCCGGGCCGGAGGGGGCGTGCGCTCCCCTGCGGGGGATGAAGACGGCGGCTCCGGAGAAGATGCAGACGGAGACCCCGAGGCGGACGCGGACGAAGACGGGCCGGATGTAGGGGAGGGTGCTTTCGGCTCGGGGGCGTGGGCCCGGGCCCGGCTCCACTGGTCGCGGATGTACGCCCCGGCGGCCGAGACGCCCGCCCCGATCCTGCGGGCCGCCCTGATGACGCGGTCCACCGTGCGCTGAATGTCATGGTCGACCACCAGCAGGAGCAGGACCGCCCCAGCCAGGAGGAGTAGGATGAAAGAGCCGACCTCCCCGAATACATTCTGCATCCAGCCGGCGGTCCCGATGCCCACGAGGCCGGCCCAGGCCCGAAGGGAGGCGTCCACCGTGTGGTGGACCCAGCCGACGACGCAGGACAGGATGAAGGCGGAGAAGGCCGTCAGGAGCGACGGGTAGAGGAGGCGGCGCAGCGAGGCGTGGCGAAAGACGGCGTAGCCCCACACCATCAGCAGGCCGCTTATCAGCAGCACCCCGTAGCCGATGAAGCCGGGCACGAAGGCCTCTGCGAGCTGGGCGCCGAGCAGCCCGAGCACGTTCTGGACGGGCCCGTCGGCCTGGGCGCTCTGCGGGTTGAGGACGACCGCGGACCAGTCCGCCGACCGGAGGACGACGGCATCGTCGGGGTGGTAGCTGGCAAAGGCGAGCGACACCAGCAGGGCGCACACCATCAGCACGAGCCCGAAGATCTCCACCTTTCGACGCGGAGAGATCAGGAAGGCCTCCTCCGTATTCGTATCGGAACCCGAGGCAGCCATACAGCCGAGCTGGCGAGGCGGAGAAAAAGGGACGCAGCGACAGGGAGCGGGTGTACATGTGTATCCATTGTCTAGCCGGGACACACATGGTCGTAAGGTGAGCCCAACGCGGCACAAATGCAACGGATCGGCGCAGGCAGCCCCCCCGCATGTGCGCAGTTGAGGGGACGGACTACGCCGACACGACGTCCTCGTACAGACGAAGTCGGTTTTCCGTGTAGTAGGGCAGAGCCGGCACCGAATCAATCCGGAAGCAATAGTCCAGGTCGGCCCCGCGGTCCTGATTGGCGAGCCACTCGGCGTGGTTGGCCCCGCGGAGGGCATTGCCGAGGTCGTCCCGATCGGTGTGGTAGAGCGTGTAGGCCGTGTGGGCGGAGTCCGTGACCGGGTACGGCTCGTCCCCGTCCCAGAGGCGATCGAGGAGGAGGCCCGCACAGAGGGTGTCCTCGAGGGCGAGGCGGTTCTGTCGGCCCGCGCAGACGATGGTCACGGCGTCGGCCGTTCGACGGACGAAGTCGACGACACGCTCCGCGTTCAGGAAGCAGGCCGCCACGAGGGTGTCGGCTTCCTTTGTCTGCTCCAGGGCCTGGGTCCCGTTGGAGGTATTCAGGATGATGTCCCGTCCCTGAACGACATCGTGCGTGTATTCGCCCGGCGAGTTGCCGAGGTGGTACCCTTCGATCTTTTCTCCGTTGCGCTCGCCCCCGAGTCGGTACATGTCGGGGTCGAGGTTGCTGGCGATCTTGCCGGCCTGGGCCATGTCGGTTACGGGCATCACGGCGCGGGCGCCCCGCTCAAGGGCGGTCACGATGGTGGAGCAGGCCCGAAGCACATCGATGACGATGACCGTCCGGTCCTGGACGTCCCCTTCCGAAACGTTCGAGTGCGTCAAGAAAACTTCAGCGTCCATCGGAACAGCGAGTCAGGTGGAAGGGAAACGGGGGGACAGGGACGGAGGCGCACTCATGCGTCCTCGTGGAACGGAGGCTCCGTCACTTCCACGTCGAACGTGCGGCGCCGGCTTGCGACCTGTAGCGCCCGGCCCGGTTCGGTGTAGGCCGGCTCGTTGGGGACGTAGCCGAGGCCAATGCCCGCGTCGAGGAGGGGCGACTGCGTGCCGCTGGTAACAACGCCGATGGCGTCGCCCTCCGACGACTGGAGAACATCGTCGTGGCGCGGGATGCCCCGCTCGGTGGCCACGAAGCCCACGAGTTTTCGCGCCGGCCCGTGCTCGTGAATCTTCCGCAGGGCCTCCCGCCCGATGAAGTCGCCCTTGTCGAGCTTCACCAGCCACCCCAGGCGCGCCTCGTAGGGGGTGATGTCCTCCGTGATGTCGTTGCCGTGCAGGCAGAGCCCCGCTTCGAGGCGGAGCGTGTCGCGGGCGCCGAGGCCCGCCGGTGTCAGGCCACGGTCCGCGCCCGCCTCCAACAGGGTGGTCCACACGTCTCGGGCCCGGTCGGCGGGCACGTAGAGCTCAAGTCCCGGCTCGCCGGTGTAGCCGGTACGGGAGATGAGGGCGGTCTCGCAGTCGAGGAAGGCCCCGCCGGTCCGTTCCCAGAAGTGGTAGAACGACAGGTCGTCCAGGTCGTCGTCGAGAAACGGCTGGGCGATGTCGAGGGCCTTCGGGCCCTGAAGGGCGAGAAGGGCGGTGTCGGCGGAAATGTCCCGAAGCGTGGCCCCCATGGGGTTGTGGTCGTGCATCCACGTCAGATCCCGCTCTCTGTTGGCGGCGTTGAGCACCATCAGGTACTCGTCCTCGGCGCGGCGATACACGATGCCGTCGTCGATGATGCCGCCGTCGGGGGTGCACATGACCGTGTACATCGCCCGCCCGTCGTAGAGCGTCTCGGCGTCGTTGGTCACGAGGTGCTGGACGAGGGCGAGGGCCTGGTCCCCCTGAATCAGCACCTCGCCCATGTGACTTACGTCGAACAGCCCGGCGTCGTTACGGACGGCCAGGTGCTCGTCGATGATGCTGTCGTACTGCACGGGCATCTCGAATCCCCCAAACGCCATCATGCGGGCGCCACGCTCCTCGTGGGCGTCGTGGAGGGGAGTGGTGTGGAGGGATGGGGCGGAGTCGGCCATCGGAAAAGACGAGAAGCTACGAGAGAGCAGGAATTGGCGCAGGCAGAGCAAAAAACCTGCAGGCTCTTATGATACCCGACGGCGTCAGTTTAGTCAACGAAGGAGAAATGATTTTGCGGGTGATTGCTACGGGCGGCGCGCTTCGTAGCCGGCCGCCGATAGCACCGCGACGGCCTGTTCGGCGTCTTCCCCCGTCTCAAACGCCAATCGAAAGGTGCCCCCGGTCCCGTCCCGAATGGTCTGAAGCTCGATGTCCTTAATGTTGAGGTCCGCGTCGAGGAGGTGCCCCGACAGTTCGTGGATGACGCCCTCCTCGTCCGGGGCCCGGACGTAGACGTCGGACAGCGGGTGAAGGAAGCCCTTGCTGTCCCGGGGCATGGCGTCACGGGCCGTGCGGGCCTCGTCGAAGGCGTCCTCGAGGGCGTCCAGGTCCTCCTCGATGAGGCGGTTGCGGAGGGTGCGCAGGCCCCGGCGCAGGCGGCTCAGGGCGTCGTGGATCGCCCGCTCGTTGCCCACCAACACGTCCCGCCACACGTCGAAGGGAGAAGACGCGATGCGCGTCATGTCGCGGAACCCGCCCCCGGCGAGCTGGAGGGCAAGATCGCGGTCCGCGTCGTCCTCGGTCGTGGCCACGAGGTTGACGAGGGCCACGGACAAGAGCTGCGGCACGTGGCTGGTGGCGGCGACGAGGCGGTCGTGGCGGGCGGCATCCAGCACGAGCGGCCGGCTGCCGGTGGCCTCGATCAGCTCGACGAGGGGGGCCAGCCCCTCGTCGAGGGCCGCCTCGTCGGTTTCCTCCGGCAGGCAGAGGCTGTAGACCGCGTTCTCGAAGAGCAACGGGTCGGCGTGGTCGATGCCGCTGTGCTCGGCGCCGGCCATCGGGTGGCCCCCCAGAAATATGGCGTGATCGGGGAGCACGTCCGCGGCCTGATCCAGCACGGGCTCTTTCACCGAGGCCACGTCGGTTACGAAGCACCCCTCCGGAAGGGCGTCGGCAATGGTGTCGAGCAGCCGGACGGTCGTGGCGAGGGGGGTGGCCAAGACGACGAGGTCGGTGTCCGCGACGGCCGACAGGGGATCGGCCGCTTTCTCGTCGATGGCGCCCCGTTCCTCAGCCCGCTCCAACACCTCCGGCCGGTCGTGCCCGACGATCGTGGTCTCGGGCTGGCGCTGGGCCCAGGCGAGCCCGAGAGAGCCGCCGATGAGACCCGTTCCGATGATGGTAAGGCGTTCGATCATGCCAGAGGTGGGGCGTGGCGAAAAGACGAGACCTCCCTGCCGGACCGTGCAACCGGATCCGGTACGGGACAAGAATGCACGCCGGGGCCGCAATGGATGTTCGGCGGGGACGGCGGGTGCGGTCCGAATTGCGGATTAACAGCGATCCAGGAGACGCCGGAGGCCTCTCCGCTCGTGGCATCGGCCGACGAAGAACGGGCGAAGGAAGCGCTTTTTGGTCCTTTGAAATGCCACAACGGGGGCCTCCGGGCGTACGGGTGGTTGATCTTCCGCTGGTTCGGCGGAGGGCTTGCTCCCTGCTGGCGGGACCGGTCGGAAATTTCAGCTCATCCAATCACGACACGAGCCCATCCAGTTCGATGATCAAGAAAGTAAATAAGCAGTCCAGCGATCGCGTCAAGGTTACGTTCGTCCTCCCGGAGGACCATCCGTACGGGGGGGAGGTCTCGGTCGTGGGCGACTTCAACGACTGGACGCCCGGCGCGCACCGGTTCGTCCGCCGCAGCAACCAGACCTACAGCACGAACGTGCTGCTGCCCGAAGATGCACGCCATGCCTTTCGCTACTACAGCGAGGAGGACGGGTGGATCAATGAGGAGGAGGCCGACGACTTCGAGCCCAACGGCTACGGCACGACCAACTGCGTGGTGACAACGTAGCGGGCCTGCCCGAGGCGAGACATA
>Ga0207714_1002090_pt1 | contig 12345 bp, 10 predicted proteins | sample PonA232FremontCA_2_FD_187270 | JGI IMG/M metagenome (GOLD analysis project Ga0207714, IMG submission 187270) | Marine sediment microbial community from Fremont, CA, USA - Pond A23 Sediment 2 (SPAdes) | ecosystem: Environmental > Aquatic > Marine > Unclassified | place: USA: Fremont, California... | reverse complement strand
TGCCCCTGAAGGCAAGTTCTCCCTGGTTCAGCAGGGCCATTTGGTTACATGTGCTGGAAATGTCTGCCACAATATGGGTAGAAAGGATGATGATCCTTTCTTCTCCTGATATTTTGGACAACAGGTTTCTGAAGCGGATTCTTTCGTCCGGATCGAGGCCTGTGGTCGGTTCGTCAACCACAATCAGTTTGGGGTTGTTTATAAGTGCCTGGGCAATACCAAGTCTCCGTTTCATACCTCCTGACAGCTTGCCGGCCTGGCGGTCGCGGGCATCAAAAAGCCCCACTTCCTCAAGCATCTGGTCAACTGCTTCATTGCGCTGTTTTTTATTGTTCAGTCCGGAAAGAGCTGCTGAATAGTCAAGAAATTCCCACGTTTTCAATTTTGAGAAAAATCGAAAGTCCTGGGGAAGGTATCCGATCATTTGCCGGACCTTCTTCCTGTGTTTATGTATGTTCATGTCATTGACAGTGACCTTGCCGGTGTTAGGCTTCATAAGAGTTACCAGAATGCGCATTAGTGTGGACTTTCCTGCTCCATTGGGACCGAGGAGCCCGAACATTCCGTTGCCTATGGTTAGCGAAATATCCCTAAGGGCATAAAAATCCTTGCCATAAATTTTGCTTAAATGATCAATGTGAATTTCCACTGAGATTGAATATTAAATGATCAATACTATGTTTAAAAGAACAAGCTTATTTTGATGATTCTCCTCCCCCACGGTTTAACCCGAATCATTCTCAGGTATTTCTTTTTTTGTTTTATCAACCGAATTATTCTCCGGGTATCGAATCATTTATTTTACCCTAATACGACACAAAAATTTTGAATGTATTACAAAAAATCCGGGAAAATTTATTCTGTGATGTAAATTTTATGTTATTGACTACCGGTCTTTTTGATAATACAGTTTTTATCTCTTCAGTACAATGATAATGAGAAATTCTGTAGACAATTTGTTCAATACCCCAAATTGACTTTTATTATTCAGGCATGAATAAAATGAAGTTCAGTAGCCTGGGAATAATTTAATGATTCTGGCTATCCGCATCCCTGCATTTTCCAAAAGCTTGGGAGCTTTTCTTAGGGCAGTTTCCAAATCTGTAGGTCCTTCTGTAACAGGTAAAATCAGATCAAATCCCTTTTCATATAATGCTTCACTTCCGTCGCCCAGCGTACCAGCTACGGCAATCACCGGTTTGTTATATTTTTTTGCCAGTTGAGCTACTCCAAAGGCTGTTTTACCATAAGCCGTCTGCTCGTCAATTTTGCCTTCTCCGGTGATGACCACATCTGCCTCTTTAATTTTATCCTCCAGACCGGTCTCCTCGGCGATCAATGTAAACCCGCTCTCCATCCGTGCATTTGTAAAAGCCAGCAGGCTGATGGCCAGTCCTCCTGCAGCGCCGGCACCAGGCATGGAATGAAAATGTTTTCCAGTGTATGTTTCCAGCAGATCGGCATAACTGCACAGATTTTCTTCCAGCTTTTTGACTTCCTGGGGTCCGGCACCCTTCTGTGGGCCGTATACTGCTGCTGCCCCTTTTTCACCCGTCAGGGGGTTGTCCACATCGCTTCCGATACGGATCCGGATGTCTTTTAGGCGGGGATCAAAAGCTTCGAAATTCAGCGTGTGGATTTGATCCAAATTTCCACCGCAGGGCAGGAAGGCTTTATCATTTTGATCGAGGAACAATGCACCCAAAGCTGCCAGCAGGCCTGCCCCACCGTCAATGGTTGCGCTTCCCCCGATACCCAGTATGATTCTGGAGCATTCGTTGTCCAGTGCATGCCTTATCAGCTCTCCCGTCCCGTAGGTTGTTGTTTTAAGGGGATCCCGTTCTTCCGGTTTTAAAAGTTCAATTCCGGAGGCACTGGCCATCTCAATCACCGCTGTCTTTTTATCTCCCAGAATACCGTAAGAAGCGGTAATCATTCTCATTAACGGGTCGTGTACCCGCGCTTTTTCCAGGATACCATCAGTAGCATCAATCAGCGCCTGAACGGTACCTTCCCCTCCGTCGGCAACAGGCGAGAGGCAGATTATGACCTCTTCCAAAGTTTTTTGAATTCCGGTGGAAAGGCTATCGGCCGCATCTAATGAAGAAAGGCTGTGTTTAAAGGAATCCGGTGCAATGAGTATTTTTATCATTTCTTCTTCGCTTTGCTCAGGGTGAAGGCAAAAGAAGTACCTTTGCCCGGAGTGCTTCTTACATTGATGGTTTGATTATGGGCTTCAATCACATGTTTTACGATTGCCAAACCCAGGCCTGTTCCGCCCTGCTCCCGGGAGCGGCTTTTATCTACCCGGTAAAATCTTTCAAAAATCCTTGGGATGTCTTTCTGTTCGATACCCAGGCCGTTGTCGGTCACCTCAATTAGAATGTTGTCGCCCATATCCATGAACGATACCGTGGTTCTCCCATTCCTTTGCCCATAGTTGATAGAGTTGACAATTAGATTGGAAGCCAGTTGAAAAATCCTTTCCTTATCGGCGTAAACCTTGATCGGCTTGTCGTATTTGGAGTCAAAGGTCAGCCTGATACCGTTTTCCTTAGCTTTCAGTTCCTGGGTCTCAAATACATCTTTCATCAGGGAGACGATATCAAAAGTTTCGTAGTCCAGTGTGAGCTCGCCGGATTCGAATTTGGTGATCGCTTCAAGGTCTTCCACAATGTATATCAACCGGTTGATGCTTTTTTCGGCTTTCTTTAGGTACTTTTTATTGATCTCCGGATCATCAATGGCACCGTCCAGGAGGGTAAGCACATATCCCTGTATGGTAAAGATGGGAGTTTTAAGCTCATGCGATACATTGCCGAGAAATTCCTTTCTGTAGCGTGCCATTTGCTTGAGCTGGGCAATCTCCCGGGTTTTGTTCTTTGCCCAGCTAACTACTTCATCGTTGACTTCGCTGATGACGTCCTTTTCTTCAAGATCCCGCTTCAGATCCTTCTCCGGAATGTTCTTCTGATGGATCGTCTTGTATATAGGATTGATCTTTTCAAAAATAAAACTGTTCAACATGTGGTATACCACAATGAAAACAGAAATAAAAATGACAAGTATTCCAAAGATCACAGCCAGGAGCTCGGTGTTATTGTCTGAGAAAAGCAGCAGAAACAATACCACTGCGGAAATGAATGCAGATGTCAGGGCAATATTAACAGCCATCTGTTTGGGCGAACTGGTCCTCATAATGCAACAATTGAAAGGATTGATATTATTCCGTAAAACGGGTGTGAAATAATTTTATGATATTCAGCCGGTTTTAATCCATTGGCATTATTCCTTGCCCAGTTGCTGCCTGACAATTTTGGCTACATATTTTCCGATTACATCAAATTCCAGGTTCACAATGGTTCCTGCCTTGATTTGATGAAAATTTGTGATGTTGTAGGTGTAGGGAATAACAGCCACTTCAAAAGAGGTTTCCTTTGAATTCACAACGGTCATGCTGACCCCGTTTATAGAGATTGAGCCTTTCTCAACAGTGATGTAATCTTCCTGGGATGGATCATATTCAAATTTGAAATACCAGCTTCCCTCTGCTTCTCTTACTTCAGTGCATCGGGCGGTTTGATCTACATGACCCTGGACAATATGTCCGTCCAGGAAACTGTCTGCTTTCATGCTCCTTTCCAGGTTGACCTTATCTCCGATTTTTAGGGAACCCAGGTTCGATTTTTCCAGCGTTTCCCTGACCGCGGTTACTGTAAAGTTTTCCTTTTCGGCATTTACATCTACCACTGTAAGGCATACTCCATTGTGGGAAACGCTCTGGTCAATGCTGAGCTGATCGGCAAACGAGCATTCCATGGTGATGTGAAGGTTTCCCCCTTCTTTCTCCAGATCAACGACTGGAGCTGCTTCTTCAACGATTCCTGAAAACATAGATCTTTGTTTATGGTTTTACTAAAAAGGGCTTGTATGGTTTAATGCAAATTGCATTAAAGAAAAAAGTTAGTCGAGAATTTCCCTTGCGAATTTAGAAATTATTTGTTGTTTCTTGTTAAATTATATTGCATATTTGACAGCTACATAAATTTTCTGTTAACATTTCGTCCAAAAGGAATAATACGGCTTGGATTATGATATTTGTAACCGGAGCAACGGGTTTTATAGGAGCCCATTTGCTTTATCAATTGATTGGCGGGGGCAATGAGGTGGTGGCCCTGAAGAGGCCATCAAGCAACCTCCAACTCGTAAAGGATGTATTTAAATACTATACCCGGGATTATGAGACATTCTTCAGTAAGGTTGATTGGGTGGACGGGGATATTCTGGAATATAATACCCTTCTGGAGGTAACCCAAAAAGCAGATGAGATTTATCATGGTGGAGCTATGGTATCTTTTGATCCTGGGGATAAGTATAAGATGTTGGATGCTAATATCCGGGGTACGGCAAATGTGGTGAATGCAGCCCTTGAAAACGAAGTGCCCAAGGTGGCCTATATTAGTTCTGTTGCAGCTTTAGACCCGGCAAGGGAAGGTCAGGTTATTACAGAGGAATTTTTTGGCAATTTTCCCAGTCGGGATTCCAATTATGGTGAAAGTAAGTTTAAAGCTGAACTTGAGGTATGGCGTGCTGTTGAAGAAGGATTGAATGCGGTAGTGGTGAATCCCTCTGTTGTGCTTGGTCCCTGTATTCCATTAAAAGGGCCGGGCGGCTTTTTTAAGGTCATCCGAAAGGGTATTGGTTTTTATCCGTATGGTATGACGGGATTCGCAGATGTAAGGGATGTATGCAGCATACTGATAAAACTAATGCAAAACAACATGGTTAATGAACGGTTTATTGTTTCAGAAGGAAACCATACGTATAAAGAACTTTTTCAACAGATAGCACAAGCATTTCAAAGTAAGATTCCGCAGAGGGAGATTAAACCTTTTATGACTGATATTGCCTGGAAGCTTGAGCGTGTCCGGAGTAAGCTTTTTATGCAGAAACCCCGAATAACCAGGGAGCTTCATGAATCGGCCCATAAGCGTGTGAGATACTCTAATGAAAAGGTGAAACAAATGCTCGGCCACCAGTTTATATCTTTGCAACAATCCATTGCAGATACCGTTAGTTCACTTGAGCATATAGGTTAAAATACCTCTATCCTCAGGTTCGTTCTAACGGGTAATGAATCAAGAACAGTTATTCAAATCAAAGATATTTGTTATCAAGCCAAAAGGCTTAGTAACTTTTAATATCCAAAACAAATTAAAATTTTAATGGGAAAGAGTAAGAGTAAAAAACAGTCAAAAGCCAAACTAAAGAAAAGATTGACAGAAGAGGTGCTTGAATTTTTCAACAGGCATCCTACAAAATCATATAATTACAAACAGGTTTCCAGTCAGTTGAATATAAGGAACAAACATAAAAGAAGGCTGGTTATGGACACCCTTGCCGAGCTGGAACGCAAGGATTATTTGGATGAGGTAAAAACGGGGAAATATAAGATCAAGTTAAAAACAAGCATTCTGGAAGGAAGGATTGAATTCACTTCCGAAGGGGTAGGTTATCTGATATCGGATGAAATAGATCATGAGGTTTATATTTTCGGGAAGAATTTGAACCATGCTTTACCCGGCGACAAGGTTCGCGTACGTCTGTTTGCACATCAGAAGAATAAGGCCCTGGAAGGTGAAGTGATACAGATTCTTGAAAGAGCCAGGGTACAGTTTGTAGGTACCGTCTCGCGTTCCAAAAATTTTGCTTTTCTTGTTACCGCGAGCCGGCGGGTACCCTATGACATTTTTATTCCTTTGAAGAAGTTGCAAGATGCAAGGAATGGGCAGAAAGCCATTGCCCGGATCACTGACTGGCCGGAGAAAGTCAACAACCCCTTTGGCGAAATAGTTGAAGTCTTGGGCGATCCGGGAGATAACGAGGTGGAAATGCATGCCATTCTTGCCGAGTTTGATCTTCCCTACGACTTCCCCGAGAGCGTGGAAAATGCTGCAAGTGAAATCCCGAATCATATACCTGAGGAAGAATATAATGCAAGAAGGGATTTTCGCGATGTCCGGACTTTTACTATCGATCCCGAAGATGCCAAAGATTTTGATGATGCCTTATCCGTGAGAAAGCTAAAGGACGGACTTTGGGAAATAGGTGTTCATATTGCCGATGTTACCCACTATGTAAAGCCAAATACCATTCTGGATCAGGAAGGCTTTGAACGGGGTACTTCGGTATATCTGGTCGATCGGGTGGTGCCCATGTTGCCTGAGAAATTATCCAATAATGTATGTTCGCTCCGTCCCAATGAGGATAAGCTTTGTTTTTCCGCGGTGTTCAAAATGGATGATCAATCCAATGTTCTCGATCAGTGGTTTGGTAAAACCCTCATCAACTCCGACCGGCGCTTCAACTATCAGGAAGCCCAGGAAGTTATTGATCGTCAGAGGGAAGAGTTCAAGGAGGAGATGCTCAAGCTGAACGAGCTTGCCCGGAAGTTAAGGGATGAGCGCTTTAAACATGGTTCCATTGCTTTTGAGAGGGTAGAAGTGAAATTTTTGCTTGATGAGATCGGATCGCCGACCGGTGTTTATTTTAAGGAACATGGGGAATCCAATGAGCTGATAGAGGAGTTTATGCTTCTGGCAAACAGAAAAGTGGCCGAATACATAGGGAATGTTCCGGAGGGCAAAAAGCCCAATACTTTTGTTTACCGGGTTCATGCCAAACCGGATAAGGATAAATTGGAAACTTTCGCCGACTTCGTAGAAAAATTCGGTTATTCCATCAACATGAAGAACAATAAGACCATCACCCGTTCCATAAATGAAGTGCTGGAAAAGGTAGAGGGCAGGAAAGAGCAAAATGTGATCGAAACCCTGGCCATTCGAAGTATGGCCAAAGCAGAATATTCAACAAAAAACATCGGGCATTACGGCCTGGCTTTTGATTATTATACCCATTTTACTTCCCCCATCCGAAGATACCCCGACATGATGGTACACCGTCTTTTGAGCCGTTATCTGGAGGATGGGAAATCGGCACCCCAAAAGAAATTTGAAGACATGTGCGAACATGCATCGGACATGGAAAAGCTGGCTGAAAATGCCGAAAGGGCTTCCATCAAGTACAAGCAGGTGGAATTTTTGAAGGATAGAATTGGAGAGGATTTTGAAGGTATAATTTCCGGTGTGATGGAATGGGGGATATTTGTTGAACTGAATGATTCCAAATGCGAGGGCCTGGTTCACATAAGGGATATTGATGACGATTTCTACATTCATGATGAAAGCAACTATCGTATCATAGGCCAGTCCACCGGGAAAAAATACCAGCTTGGCGATCCGGTAAGGGTAAAATTGATCCGTGCCGACCTGGAGAAGAAGCAAATCGATTTTCTGATGCTGGAGTAAACCCAGGAGAAGTTTCCGTCAGTCGATCCTGTAGTATAGCGAAAACAGCATGGCATTGTTGTATTGGCCAAGATCAGGCCACCGGGTTTGGCCGGCCGGGTGGGGCCTGACAGGTAACAGAGAATAATTGAATCTAACGTTGGCATTGAAATGTTCACTTAGCTCGTAATTCAAACCGAGGAGTCCGGATAGTTCAAACTGATCGAAAGGAGGGTCGGCTTCAAGGAAACCACCTCCATCCCTGTCTTCCAATGAAGCAACCAGGTAAGCTCCTGCTATTCCTGCTTCACCGGTTAGTCTGCTCATGAGTGATGTTTGGACCAATACGGGAGCCTGAAGGTAATTCAGCCGGGCATGGTAATAATTCTGACTATTTACCTTGTTCTGGGATATTTTGCTGCCTTTTTGTATGAATTCAAGTTCCAGTTGTAAGATAAGGTTTTCTGAGACCGGAGTATTCACCCAGCCTCCTCCACGGATACCCGGCTTGTTGTATCCTCCCAGATTATCACCATCTATTTGTGTTGTTGCCAATCCCAACATGGGCCCTCCATGAAAGCGCTGCCCCCATGCCGGAAGCATAATACCTGTAAGCACTATTACAAGGATTGCTTTTTTCATAATCCGGTTTGACAGAAATATATATAAAAGGACAGTTTATTATACCGGTTATTCCTTATCATCAGCAGGTAAGGTGAAAAGCCCCCACTACATTTTCCCCCTCATGATAAAGTTTATTGAAGATCTGCACTGCTTTCCCCGTCTTTTTATGTTGCAATGATATATTGTTATTATGTAAATAATCTGTTATATCCGAAGCAATACTCATCATGCCGAATTGGCCTTTCCCTACAACCAGTATTTCTGGCTTATTGTTTTCCAATACTTCTCTGATATCTTCAAGCTGCAATTGATGGCCGTTTTTGCGCCACCATTCCGGTATAACTTCCTCTTTGGTTATTATGACATCCTTTTGATAAGTTATGCCATTAATAACCATTTTCCCAAAACCATATTCTTGAATCATAATAAATTACCTGTTTGATTAAAATGGAGCAAAATACGAAAAATCTATCAAATTGTCAAGCTAAGCAGGGATTTTCCGGAAAATCGCCCTTTTGGTTAGTCAGTTTGAATCATGATTGCCATTTATGCGCTTTCGACAACATTTATCAGATAAACAGAAATTCCCTTCAAAATGTTTGCCGGACTATTTCTCCATGGTCACACTCACACACTTCATTTTTCCTCCCATCGGCGGATTCATCTTTGAAACTTTGACTGTGGCTTTTTCAATGGTGTCGAAATGATGATAAAGGGCATCCAGAATCCGACCTGCAATATGCTCCAGCAAATGGGATTTTTTCTCCATTTCCTGTTGAATGACTTCATAGGCAGTCTGGTAGTTGACTGCATCATTTAAATCATCGCTCTGCGCGGGTTTTTTCATGGCCGTATGAAGGGTCAGGTTCACCAGGAAACGGTTCCCTACGATTTGCTCTTCTTTGAAATGACCGTGAAATGCGTAAAACTCCATATCTTCAAGCTGAATCATTCCCATAATTGAAAAATTGTTAAGATTTATGATGCTGTAAATGATTTATTCAATAAAATCGAATAATTTTGCATGGTTGGATACAAAATTAACATTCTTTTGCTATGGTCATTAAATAATATTTTGTAATCCGCAATCAGTTATTATATGAATGATAAATCCTTTGATCCATGGGAAACAATGAGAATAACGAGGAAGAAAAAAAGAAGTCACTGAATTTTATAGAACAGATTATTGAGGAGGATATCAAAAACAACGTAAACGGGGGCCGGATGCATACCCGTTTTCCTCCCGAACCGAACGGATTTTTACATATCGGACATGCAAAATCCATTTGCCTTAACTTTGGCATGGCATGGAAATATAACGGCAAAACCAATCTTCGTTTTGACGATACCAATCCCTTGAAAGAGGAACAGGTATATATTGATTCAATTAAGGAAGACATTCATTGGCTTGGATTTGACTGGGAGGGCCGTGAGTATTACGCTTCGGATTACTTTGACAGACTTTATGAGTTTGCGGAGAAACTGATCCGGAAAGGAAAGGCTTACGTGTGTGAATTAACCCCTGAAGAGATAAAAAATACCCGGGGCACTCCGACGGTACCGGGTAAAGAAAGTCCTTACCGTGACCGCCCTGTTGAGGAAAGTCTGGATCTTTTCCGCAGGATGAAGGCAGGGGAATTTCCTGAAGGGCGTTATCAGCTCAGGGCTAAAATCGATATGGCCTCGCCCAATATGCATCTCCGCGATCCTGTTCTGTATAGGATCCGTCACGTAGCACATCCCAGAACCGGGGACAAGTGGTGTATTTACCCTATGTATGATATGGCACATGGACAGAGCGATTATATAGAGGGCATCACCCATAGCTTGTGCACCATGGAATTTGAGGTGCATCGTCCTTTATATGATTGGCTTCTGGACCATATTGCCGAAGGGGAGTACCGGCCTAAACAGATCGAATTTGCAAGGCTCAACCTGGGTTATACAGTTATGAGTAAGAGAAAATTGCTTCAACTGGTTGAGGATGGTACGGTAGATGCCTGGGATGACCCCAGGATGCCTACTATATCCGGGTTAAGAAGAAGAGGTTATACCCCTGCCTCCATACGCCATTTTTCTGAGAAGGTTGGTATTGCCAAACGTGATAACATCATTGATATGGCGTTTTTGGAAAGCAGTGTGCGGGAGGATCTTAACAAGAGAGCACAGCGTGTTATGGGCGTGCTGGACCCAATAAAAGTGGTCATCACCAATTATCCTGAAGATCAGGAAGAGGAGCTGGATGCGGTAAACAATCCTGAAGATGAAAGCATGGGCAGCAGAAAAGTGCCTTTCTCCCGCGAGATTTACATTGAACGCAATGACTTCATGGAAGACCCACCGAAAAAGTTTTTTAGACTGGCACCCGGCCGTGAGGTCAGGTTACGATACGCTTATTTTATTACCTGTGAAGGGGTGGTTAAAGATGAATTTGGAGATATAACAGAAATACGATGCACTTATGATCCGGCTTCCCGTGGAGGCCAGTCCCCTGACGGCCGTAAAGTGAAAGGAACATTGCACTGGGTCTCGGCCAGGCATGCCGTACCGGTTGAAGTACGGCAGTACGACCGCCTTTTCATGAACGAAGATCCCGATCAGGTAGATGAAGAAGGTAAGGATTTCCGGTCAAACCTTAACCCTGATTCACTGCATGTTTTGGGAAACTGTATGCTGGAGCCTTTTATAAAAGATGCCAAACCGGAAGACAAATTTCAATTTGAACGCAAAGGCTATTTTTGCGTCGACAGATACTGCGAACCCAGTGAAAAACTGATTTTCAACCGCACCGTTACCCTGAAGGATACCTGGGCCAAGATTGCCAAGCAGCAGAAACAGCAACCCAAAAAACAGAAAAATAAATAAAATTTAGGGAAGTACAGCTTTATATTACCATTAGGGCCACAATTCCATAGCACACAGGGTCCCATCTTTGTAGGGACGCACGCCCCCCCTAATTGTAGGGACGCACGGCCCCCTAATTGTAGGGACGCACGGCCCCCCTAATTGTAGGGACGCACGGCCGTGCGTCCCTACAATTAGGGGAGATTTCTGCATTTGTATCGTGATAGTTTTTGATACTTTACCGGGCAAGTTTTGCCATAAAAGCAAGAATCTGACTGATAAGATATTAAAAAAAATAAGCCAAAGGGCAAAAATTCAATAAAATTCCTTATTTTTATGTATTCCTGATCATTTTCAAGGTATAAGTATCATGTTTCAAGTTCAGCACGATGTCAGATAAATTTCTGGATAGATATCGCAATGAATCTTCACGACTGCCAGGATGGGATTATTCCCGGGAGGGCATATATTTCATAACTATTTGTACGGCAAACAGGGAATATCTGTTTGGAATGATCCATAACAAAAAAATGAAATTATCTGAGATAGGTGAAATTGTGAAAACAGAGTGGGAAAAATCCTTTTCTATACGTACAGAACTAAATTGTGTTATTGATACCATCATGCCAAACCATATTCATGCCATATTACATATTGGGCATATTTCCCGAAGAGATGCACAGTCCAATATTTGTAGGGACGCACGGCCCCCTAATTGTAGGGACGCACGGCCGTGCGTCCCTACAATTAGGGGAGATAATTCACAAACCGGGGTTGCCTACCGTTCACCAAAATCTATATCTTCATTTGTAGCAGGATTTAAATCATCGGCAACCAAACGGATTAATAAACATCGAAGATCACCAGGAGAAGCGGTTTGGCAATCCCGATTTTATGATCATATTATCCGGGATAAAGATGAATATTGGAGAATCAGGCAATATATCAAGAATAATCCTGCCAACTGGGACATGGATCGTTTTTATAATGGTGAGGGAGGACTCCATTGATTTTATTGGTATCAATTATATACTTTGCGATTCTCTTTTGGTGAAGGGCACAGCATGATTTATTATTTAGTACCTTATCATTTACATTCTGACAAATTTTGGCAGAAAATCAAAAATTTATAGCCGAAATCATTATTATATCTTTGATTTCTTGTTATAAAATAATCATATTTTTATAGATTGATAAGGTACGATAAATAACCTGGACATGCACGGTTTTTTTATATTGCTAATAGTTCAGCTCTCGTGCATTTGGGCAAATATCTTGTTTGGTTCTGGCTTGTCCAGGTTATGTTGTAGATTCACCCCCTCATTGTAGGGACGCACGGCCGTGCGTCCCTACAATGAGGGGAGATAATTCACAAACCGGGGTTGCCTACCGTTCACCAAAATCTATATCTTCATTTGTAGCAGGATTTAAATCGTCGGCAACCAAACGGATTAATAAACATCGAAAATCACCAGGAGAACCGGTTTGGCAATCCCGATTTTATGATCATATTATCCGGGATAAAGATGAA
>Ga0207714_1002089_pt1 | contig 12351 bp, 8 predicted proteins | sample PonA232FremontCA_2_FD_187270 | JGI IMG/M metagenome (GOLD analysis project Ga0207714, IMG submission 187270) | Marine sediment microbial community from Fremont, CA, USA - Pond A23 Sediment 2 (SPAdes) | ecosystem: Environmental > Aquatic > Marine > Unclassified | place: USA: Fremont, California... | reverse complement strand
AGCCGCATCGTCACGCCGTACTCCTCGGTGATCTCGGCGAGGCGTTTCTGGTTCTTGTAGAGGGCCCAGTTGGCCGCCATGAAGCCGTTTTCCTTGTTCGAGTCGGAGTAGCCCAGCAGGATCTCCTGTGTGTTGCCACGGGTTTCGAGCGCCTGCCCGTAGGCCTCGTTTTCGAACAGCGTCCCCATGATCCGGTCGGCCCCGTTGAGCGCATACTCGGTTTCGAGGAGTGGGACGATGTCGAGGCCGACGTGGTCGGGTAGGGAGACGACGCCGACCTGATCGGCGAGGAACAGCACCTCGAGGACGTGACTCGGCTCCTCGGCCATCGAGATGGCGTAGGTGTCGATAGCCTCCATCCCGTACTCCTTCTGCCAGTCGCCGAGGGCGGCAAAGCGTTCGAGCACTTTCTCGGCGACTTCGGAGACCTCGCCCGGCGACTCCACGTCGATCAGCGGCTCGTCCTGCAGGATCGCGTCGGTCAGGAGTTCGACGCGTTCCTCTTCGTCGAGACTCGCGTAGTCGATACCCTCATTTGCGAGGGCCGCTTCGAGCGCCTCGGTGTGTTGCTGCTGGTGATCGCGGAGGTCGAGGCTCGCCAGCGAGAAGCCGAACGTGCTGACCTGTCGCATCAGCGGCTCGACGTAGGCGTCGGCGATGTCGACGCCGCCGTAGCTCCGCAGGCTGGCCTCGACGGTTTCGAGGTCCTCCAACAGTTCGTCGTCGTCCTCGTAGCCGCCGGGACGGATGTCGCCGACGCGGTTGAGTCGCTCCCGCATCAGGCGGAACTTCTGGCGGTAGGGTTCGTCGGGGTAGCGCTCCTCGGCCTCCTCGGCGACCGAGGGGAACTGCTCGATGTCGGCTTCGAGGGAGGCCTGAAACGCGGCGGTCGTCGGGTAGCGGTCGCCGTCCTGACTCAGCACGGCCGAGAGCCGCTTGAGCTGCGTGCGATAGCGCTCGACGACGATCTCACGCTGTGACTCCAGCGTTTCGTCGGTCACGTCGACGGTGACGTAGGGGTTGCCGTCGCGGTCGCTGCCCGCCCACGAGCGGAACTCGAAGAGCTTCGGGAGGTCGATATCGGGGTACTCCCGGGTGACGATATCCTCGAACTCGCTGTAGACCTCGCCGACGACGTCGAACAGCGTGTTTTCGAGATACCACTGGATGTTGCGAACCTCGTCACCCGGTTCGGGCTGGCGCTGGCGGACCTGTCGGGTCTGCCAGAGACTCGTCACCTCGGCCTCGATCTTCTCCCAGACATCCTCTTTCTCGCGGTCGGTGAGGTTGCGTTCGTCCAGCGTCTGCAGATGGTCGGCGATCGAGCGGAGCTTGGCCTTGACCGTGCCGCGACGGGCCTCGGTCGGATGGGCGGTGAACGTCGGCTCGATCAGCACGTCGTCGAGGATCTCCTCGACGGTCTCGGTGTCGGCACCGTCCTCTGAGAGCGCTTTCACCGTCTTGTCGAGGCTGTCGTCGAGGGTACCCTCCTGTGAGCCCTTGCGGACCGCCCGGACGCGCTCGCGCTCCTCGGCCAGATTGATGAGCTCGAAGTAGGTGGCGAAGGCGCGGGCGACGCTGCCCTCCTCCTCGGGCGAGAGCTGATCGATGGTCTCGCGGAGGTCGTCGCGGGAGTCGAGCTCGCCGTCGCGGTAGTCGATTGCGGCCGTTCTGAGCGATTCGACGGTCTCGAAGGCGTCGGTCGAGGTCTGTTCTTTCAGTACGTCACCGAGTAGGGCACCGAGTTCGCGGACATCCTGCCGCACACCTCGGTTGTGCAATGACATGGCGTATGGTAGGATGACCCACTCCTAAAAGTCTCACCACATCGGCTATCCGGGTCGACAATCGTGGCATCGGCTATCCGGGTCGACAGTCGTGGCATCGGCTATCCGGGTCGACAGTCGTGGGGCCAGCGGTGCGTGGCGACGAGAGCGGTCGTGGCCGCGGCGTCGCCGGGACGCGGTATTCGTCATGCTTTTTACCGGCGCGGCCAACCGCTAGCTATGAGCGACGACGACAAGTATCCGGGAGAATCCGGCCGCCGACGGTTCGTCAAGGGAGTGGTTGGCGGTGGGGCGCTGGCCGGCGTTGGTGCGACCGGTGCCATCTCGGTCAACAGTCTCACGACCGCCTCGGGAGCGGGCGGTGGGACGGTTACGGCGAAGGTCGTCGAAAACACCGCTGGACCGGCACCGCGCGGGATGCCACAGATTCCGATCGAGATCGACGACGAGGGGAACATCAAGGGTGTCTGGCCCGAGGTCAAGGACAAGAAGGTTCAGGGCATCACCATCAAGATCGCCGAAACGGAGGACTACAAGGGAAGCGGCGTCACCTACACACAGGAGTGGTTCCAGTACTGTGGCCTGCAGGCCAACAACGGACTGAAACCGACCTACGAGTCGGATAACTACCTGCTGTCGGACGGCGGATCGAAGTACGCGTGGCAGCGAGAGGAGCTCTCCGGCGGCGACAGACTCAACGTCAGCGACTTCGAGGGCTACGAGGAGTGGGGTAACGGGATCGGAAAATCCGGGATCGGAAAGCCGGCGATGGCGACGTGGCGATCCGGCGACTCGGAGAACCCGATCCCGGTCAACGTCATCCGGTCTGATATCATCGAGGAGGCCGCACAGGACAACGACTGGCTGGCCGCCTCGACTGACCGCGGCGTGATGGCCTATCTCAACAAGTGTAGCCACTTCTGCTGTGTGCCGGGGTTCAAGACCAACAGCGGCTCGGCGAAGTACGATGCCGAAAACAAGATCTACTGTCAGTGTCACCAGTCGGTGTACGACCCGTACTCCATCGTGGACGCGATCTACACCGCTCTGCCGCGACCCAGCGACTAACACACCCGACTATTTTTCCGCCTGCTCGGTTGGATACAGCCATGAGCGATGCGACCACGTTCGACACCGACCGCCGCCACGCCCGCGAGCTACTGGCCGACGACGACCTCACCGCCCTTCACCTCGGCGTCGTCCACGACGACGACACGGTCGATGCGGTCGTCAGCCGGACCGGCGAGGGCGACGAGCGCCTGCAGGCGCTGTCGCTGTTGGCGACCCACATCCGCTCGGTCGCCGCGGAAGCCGGTGCCGATCCCGAGGCCGTTGCCGCCGACGCGGCCGCCATCGCCGGCCAGCTCGACGACCTCTCGGTGGATGCGATGACCGACGCAGCCGAGAGCGACGAGGGCGGAGAAGACGACAACGACGCAACCAGCGACAGGAACGACGAGAACGGTAGCGACGAAACCGGCGGCAACGACGACTGAGATAGACAGGATTATCCGTCACGCACACCGCGAAAACGGTGTATGGAGACCTCGCAACTCGCCGGCGGCTCGCTCGCCCGGAAGGGCGCGGCGCTGGTCGCCCTCGCTGGACTGCTGGTGCTCGGACTCGGGATCAGCGGCACCATCGGGGCAACCGACTTCCTGCGTGCGATTCCGGCGTTCATCGTTATCGGGGCCGTCATCGTCCTCACGCTGTAGCGGGGCGTAACCGCGACCGACGCGGTCACGTCGAATCGAACGTGTAGCCAGACAGCGATTCACAGCAGTCGGATACTGTTTCGAGTGCAGATCGAATCTGATCGACGCCAGATTTCTCGCTCCGGTCGACTGCGGCGTAGATCGTCACTGACTGTGTTCCAACCGAAACGAAGCCGAGGTCGAGCCGGTCGGCCGTCTCGCGGAGGCCAAGGCCGACGTCGAATCGGCCGTCGGCGACGCGGCGCGCGGGGCTCTCGACACCCTTGACCGTCCGTTCGAAGCCGTCGATGGCGTCGACGAGATCGTGGCGGTCGACGCCCCGCTCGTCGGCGAGGGCGGCGACGCGGTTCGAGAGGCTGGTCCGGAGGCCCGAGGTCGTCTCGCGGTTGACGAACCGGAGGTCCCGGTCGACGAGGTCGGCGACGCCGGTCACGTCGTCGGGGTTGCCCGCCGGCACCGCCAACCCCCACTCGCGGGACCACTCGCCGAGGGCGACGGCATCGTCCGGCTCGTCGGTCGGGCCGGCAACGACCGCGATATCCGGAACCCCGTTGCGAAGCCGACGCAGGCCCTCGCGGCTGCCCAGCGGGAGGTATCGCGGCGCGTCGAGCGAGTCCAGCAGTTCGGTGAACGCGGGATCGGCTTCGCCGATGCCGAGCAACGCGGGCGGCTCGACATCCGGCGAAAATAGCCGTACGGTGACTGGGTCGCCCGCGTCGAGATAGTCGGTGTCGGCCTCGATAGCGACGACGCCGTCGGCCTCGGCGAGGCTCGTCGTCGCGCCCGATCCCTTGTCGACCGGGTAGACCAGCGTCTCGCCGTCGCCGTCCGCAACGATGCCGACCGAGAGCAAGCGGAGCCGGCCCTCGTCGTGGCGCTGCTGGGCCGCCATCCGGCCCTCGACGGTCGCGGTCGCGGGCTCCGAGCGGCCCGCCGCGGCCCGGATCGCCGGCGCGACGAAAACGCGGAAGATCGTCATCGCCGACACCGGGTAGCCCGGCAGGCCGATGTAGGCCGACCGGCTGGAGGCAGTGTCTGCGTCGGTGGTATCCACGCTATCGGGCTGATCAAGCCGACCGACGAGCATCGGTTTCCCGGGTTTGACCGCCGCACCGTGGAGCAGTAGTTCGCCGCGGTCCTCGATCACCCGATAGATCACGTCGACCGCACTCGCCGAGGTCGACCCCGAGGAGAGAACCAGATCACACTCGTCGGCCGCCTGCCGGAGCGTGTGCTCCATCGCGTCGAAGTCGTCGCCAACGTGCGGGTAAGCAACAGGATCACCACCGGCGGCCTCGACACCCGCGGCGATGGTGGTGGTGTTGACATCGTAGATCTCACCGCGGTCGCTGTCGAGGGCCTCGCCCGGCGGAACGAGTTCGTCGCCCGTCGAGACGATGCCGACGCGCGGCCGCGAGCGGACCGGAACCGCGTCGACGCCGAGGGCCGACAGCAGACCGATCTCCCGCGGCGTCAACCGGGTACCGGGCCCAAGTGCCCGCGAGCCGGCGGCGATATCCGCGCCGGCGACCATCACGTTCTCGCCCGGTGCGACCGCCGTCCGGCATTCGATGTTCGTGTCCTTGCTGTCGTCGGCGTCGATCTCGGTCGTTCGCTCGACGATGACGACGGCGTCGCCCCCGGGCGGCATGACCGCGCCGGTCGAGATTTCGACACAGGTACCAGCTTCGACCGTCACCTCGGGTTTTTCGCCCGCGTGGACTGTCCCGGCGAGATCGAGGACCGCGGGGTCGACCTCGTCGGCACCGACCGTGTCGCTCGCGCGGACGGCGTAGCCGTCCATCGCCGCGCGGTCGAACCCCGGCACGTCGATGGCGGCGTCGACCCGCTCGGCCAGCACGCGGCCGCGGGCGTCCCGGAGGTCGATGTGGTCGGTGCCGCCGCCGAGATCAAGATCATCGATACTCTCGCGGATGGTCTCTGGATCGGCGAGCGTTCTGAACTCCTTCTTCGTCATGGCAGCGCCTCCCAGTTCTCGACGGTGACCGTTTCGCCTTCGCCGTAGCCCTCCCGGTCCTCGGGGACGACGACCCAGCCGTCGGCCAGTGCGACACTCGACAGGATGCCCGCGCCGCCGGTTCTGACCGGCGTTGCGGTGAGCGACGGTGCATCAGTGTCGTCGCCGTCGTCGCCGTTGGCAGCGGCCCTCCCATCGCTGTCGTCGGCATCGCTTGTCTCGACGCGCGCAAAGGTCCGGGTTCCGGGTTCGCTCGGGAGCTTGCGTGCCAGCGTTGCCGGCCGCGTCGGCAGCGGCTCGACCGGGAGGTGGCCCGCCCGCTTGAGCACGGGGCGGAGCAGCTGGACGGCGGTGACGATACAGGCGACCGGATTCCCCGGCAGCATCAGTATCGGTGTCTCCTGAACGACGCCGAGAGCGACCGGATAGCCGGGTTTGATCGCTACGCCGTGGACGAGTACCTCGCCGAGATCGTCGACGACCTCGGGTAGCAGGTCGCGCTCGCCGACCGAGGAGCCGCCCGTGGTGACGACGATATCCTTCGTCAGGTCGCGCTGGAGAGCCGCCCGGAGCGCGGAGGGATCGTCGGTGACGGTGTTGCGGTAGGTGGGCTGGCCGCCCCAGCGGTCGGCCAGCTGGGCGACGGTCCCGCCGTTCGTCTCGACGATCTCGCCCGGGTCGGGGTCGCTCTCGACGAGTTCCTCGCCGGTCGGAACGACGCCGACGGTCGGCTGCTGGTGGACCGACACCTCGTGACAGCCGACCGACTTCAGCAGGCCGAGATCCGAGGGCCGGAGCCGGTCGCCCGGCTCGTAGAGGGTCTGTCCCTCGGCAACGTCCTCGCCGACAGGGCCGACGTTACCGCCCTCGGGGACGGTCGCAAAGACCTCGATCTCGGTATCGCGGTCGTCGGTCACCTCGATCTTCACGACGGCGTCGGCGCCGTCGGGGACGACACTGCCGGTGTGGACGGGGACGGCCGCGCCGGGCCGGCAGTCGGCTCCGCGGTCGAGCGCGTCGAGGACGACCGGGCTGGTATCGGCGGCGCCGACGGTATCGGTCGCGCGCACGGCGTAGCCGTCCATCGCCGCCCGCTCGTAGTTCGGCACCGGGTTCGGGGCCGTGAGCTCGGTCGCCACGACGCGACCGTCGGCCAAGGAGAGCGGCAGGCGTTCCGTCCGGTCGTGTGGTGTGACCGCCGACAGCAACTGCTCGCGGGCGGCCGACAGGCGGGTCCGGTGTTTGAACCCCGACTCGCGTCGATCCTCTGTAGGCATGGGGTCGCTTGCAGGGCCGGCCTGATAAGCCGCCCCCTCGTGGACGCAGGCCCGACCGCGGGGTTTTTCGACCTCCCGCCGCTATATCCGGTATGCCATCACTGCGCGACGCGCTTCGGGAGCTGCCGGATGCGGTATTTGGGGATCTGCTGGAGGCCGACGACGCCTATCGGCTCGTCCTCGACCTGCCGGGTGTCACCGCCGACACCGCCGAGATTCGCTCTGACGGCCGCCGGCTGGTGATCGAAGCCAGACGCGGGAAATCCGTTCCCGCGGCGTTTCAGTACCGCCGCGAGGACCGGCCGCTGTTTCTCGACGCCGAACTCCCGCTCCCGCCGGACGCCGACGGCGAGGCCGCCACGGCCGAGATCGACAACGGCGTCCTGGAGATCGAACTCCCGAAAGCTGACGACAGCGACGGCAAACCGATTCCGATCGACGACGCCGCGGCGTAGGTGATCACTCTGGTCTCCCTGCGTGCCTACTGGCGGTTCGTCGTCGTCGCCTACCGGTTTCTGCCGCTGATCGTCGCCTTCCTCCGCGACAAGCGACGATTCCTCATATTTGGCCGTCGGCGACGGGTCAGCCGCGCGATGCAACGCGAGCGCGCGGCGGTTCTGTTAGACACGCTGCTGACGCTCGGGCCGACGTTCATCAAGCTCGGCCAGCTGCTGTCGACGCGGCCCGACATCCTGCCGAAGGCCTACATCGAGGTGCTGTCGAGTCTGCAGGACGACGTGCCGCCCGCGCCGTGGCAGGAATCGAAGCAGGTTATCGAGGACGAACTCGGGGCGGTCGAGGAGGTCTTCGACGAGTTCGACACCGAGCCGATCAGCGGCGCGAGCCTCGGCCAGGTCTATCTCGCCGAGTACGACGGCGAGCAGGTCGCGGTCAAGGTGCGCCGGCCGAACATCGAGTCGCTCGTCGAGGCCGATCTGAAGGTGCTACGCTGGTCGATCCCGCTGCTCGTGCGGGTGATCGACGAGGGCAGAGCGTTCTCGCTCGACAGTCTGGCCGACGAGTTCGCCAAGACGATCCGCCAGGAGATGAACTACACCCGCGAGCGGGATATCCTCGAACAGATTCGCGGCAACTTCGCCGACAGCGACGATATCGTCATCCCCGAGCCCGTCGACGAGGTGTGTGCGCCGCGCGTGCTCACGATGGAGTACATCGGCGGCACGAAGATCAACGACCTCGACGAACTCGAAGAGAGAGGAATCGACCGCACGGAGCTGGCGACGACGCTCCAGCGGGCCTACCTCCAGATGATCATCGTCGACGGCGTCTTCCACGCCGATCCCCACCCCGGCAATCTCGCGGTCAAGGACGACGGCCGGATCGTCTTCTACGATTTCGGCATGTCGGGGACGGTCGACCCCTTCATTCAGGAGAAGATCGTCGAGTTCTACATCGCCGTTGCCAACCAAGATATCCCGGGGATTTTGGACACGCTCATCGAGATGGGGACGCTCAGTCCCTCGGCCGACCGGGAGGTCATGGGCGACGTCTTAGAGCTCGCCATCGCCGACGCCCGCGGCGAGGACATCGAGCAGTACCGCGTCAACCAGATCATCGAACAGGTCGAATCGACCATCTACGAGTTCCCCCTGCGGCTGCCCCGGAACCTCGCGTTGATCCTCCGGGTCGCCACCGTCGTCGAAGGGGTGTGTGTCACGCTCGACGAGGATTTCGACTTCATCGACGTGGCGACCGACTACCTCACCGAGCAGGGGTATCGGGAGGAGACGGTCAAACAGGTCGCCGAGGAGGGCGCGGATCAGCTACAGGAGACGGCACAGGCGCTGTTTACCGTCCCGCCAAAGCTGGATCGCGTGCTGGATACCGTCGAGCGCGACAAGCTGACGGTCAACGTCCAGATCGACGACGAGAATCACGTGCTGGACAAACTGGCCAAGCGGATCTCCTACTCGATTATCGTCGCTGTCGGGCTGCTGTCGGCGTCGATCATCTACTCGTTCCAGCCGCAGCAGTGGCGGATTTCGGTGGCGATCCTCGTGTTGACGCTGCCGATGGTGTTCTTTCTCTATCGGTCGTTCAAACAGCCCAGCGGGCTGCGCGCCCAGCCGCAGTTTACCCGCCAGAGCATGCGCGAACAGCGCGAAGACGACGAACGGCGAGAGTACGAGGAGAGCCAACAGGGAGCCAGCATTGCGACGTACGACGCTGACCACGGCGACAGTGAGTAATGACACCACGGTCGACCGCGACAACTGAAGCTTTTTGCCGCCGACAGACAATGAAGACTCCATGAACTACCGCGAGGTCACCGTCACCGGCGAGTACGTGGCCCGACTCGACACCGGGGCGGACTGGCGCGCCGAGATCGAAAGCCTCGCCGGCGAGGTCGACGCCGACGCGGGCTGGTTTACGGCGTTAGGATCGGTCGAAGACGCCGAGATCTGGTTTTACGATCAGGACGAAGGGGAGTATCGGTCGGTCACCTTCGAGGAACCGCTGGAGGTCGCCGCCTGCGTCGGCAACGTCTCCCTGCTCGACGGCGACATCTTTGCACACACTCACGCCGTGCTATCGCGGCCGAGCGGGCAGGCGGTCGCCGGCCATCTCGATTCCGCGACCGTGTTTGCCGGCGAGCTGTACTTCCGGGCCTTCGAGGAACCGCTTGCGCGCGAGTACGACGACGAAACCGAACTGGACCTCTGGCTGTGAGCGAAACGAGTGATTCCCACGACGACCGCGACAGCAACGATACCGCCAGCGGCGACGATACCGAAAGCGACGAGAACCGCACGCCGATGCGGCCCACCGACGAGCGGTACTTCGACCGCCTCGAAGCCGGACTCGACGAGGCGATGGCGGTCGCCGAGCGCGCACGCGGACAGGGAAAGGACCCCGAAACCGAAGTCGAGATCCCCGTCGCCAAGGATATGGCCGACCGCGTCGAAAACATCCTCGGGGTTCCGGGCGTCGCCGAGCGCGTCCGCGAACTCGAAGGCGACTACGCCCGCGAGGAGGCCGCCCTCGAACTCGCCAAGGATTTCGCGGAGGGCCGGGTCGGCGACTACGAGGGGAAGGCCGGCAAGATCGAGGGCGCGGTCCGGACGGCCGTCGCGCTGCTGACCGAGGGGGTCGTCGCCGCGCCGATCGAGGGGATCGACCGGGTCGAACTGTTAGAGAACGACGACGGCACCGAGTTCGTCAACGTCTACTACGCCGGGCCGATCCGCTCTGCGGGCGGGACCGCACAGGCGCTCTCGGTACTGGTCGCCGACTACACCCGGAGCATCCTCGGGCTGGCCGAGTACAAGGCGCGGGACGACGAGATCGAACGCTACATCGAGGAGATCAACCTCTACGACAAGGAGACGGGTCTCCAGTACTCGCCGAAAAACAAGGAGAGCCGGTTTATCGCCGACAACATGCCGATCATGCTCGACGGCGAGGCCACCGGCGACGAGGAGGTTTCCGGCTATCGGGATCTCGACCGCGTCGACACCAACTCCGCCCGCGGCGGGATGTGTCTGGTCGCCGCCGAGGGGATCGCGCTCAAGGCCCCAAAGATTCAGCGCTACACTCGCCAGCTCGACGAGGTGGAGTGGCCGTGGCTACAGGATCTGATCGACGGCACCATCGGCGAGGGCGGTGACGGCGACGAATCCGACGACGAGGGCGACGCTGACGAGGCCGAGACGGGCGACGGCGGAAACGAGACGGACGACGATGTCGACGGCGAGAGCGACAGCAGCGACGGGGAGACCACTGGCCCGCCGCGTGTCGATGCGAACGAAAAGTACCTCCGCGACCTGATCGCCGGCCGGCCGGTGTTCGGCCATCCCGCCGAATCAGGCGGGTTTCGGCTGCGCTACGGTCGCTCGCGGAATCTCGGCTTTGCGACCGCCGGCGTCCACCCTGCGACGATGCACATCATCGACGACTTTCTGGCGACGGGGACGCAGATCAAGACCGAACGGCCCGGCAAGGCGGCGGGAATCATCCCCGTCGACTCGATCGAGGGACCGACCGTCCGGCTGGCCAGCGGCGAGGTCCGGCGGATCGACGACCCCGAGGAGGCGCGCGAACTCCGCAACGGCGTCGAGAAGATCCTCGATATCGGCGAGTATCTGGTCAACTACGGTGAGTTCGTCGAGAACAACCACCCCCTCGCACCCGCCGCCTACGCCCCCGAGTGGTGGGTCCAGGAGTTCGACGACGCCGGCGCGGACGTACAGGCCCTCCGCGACGACCCCCACGTCGACCTCGAAGACCCCTCGGCCGCGGAAGCCATCGCGTGGGCGACCGAGTACGACTGCCCGCTGCACCCGGCCTACACCTATTTGTGGCACGATATCTCGGTCGAGGCGTTCGTCGAACTGGCCGACGCCGTCGCCGACGCCGAAGTTCGGGCGGACGGTTCCGACGGCGGCAGCGACAACGGCACCCTCGTCGTCGACCGCACCGAGTCAGTGCGGGCAACGCTGGAAACGCTGCTCGTCAGCCACCACCAGAGCGAGGCGACGCTAGAAATCGACGACTGGCTCCCGCTTGCGCGGTCGCTCGGACTCGACGCCGACCGTAACCGAACGTGGGAGCGCCTCTCGACGGCAGCCCGCGAGTTCGATGGCGGTGACAACGCGATCAACGCGGTTAACGAGGTCGCCCCCTTCGAGATACGGGAGCGAGCACCGACCCGGGTCGGCGCGCGGATGGGCCGGCCCGAGAAATCCGAGAAGCGGGACCTCTCGCCGGCCGTCCACACGCTGTTTCCGATCACCGAGGCCGGCGGCAACCAGCGCGACGTGGCGAAAGCCGCCGGCACGATGGACGACCAAGGCCAGCGTGGCGTCCACGACGTGCGCCTCAGCCAGCGGCAGTGTCCGGACTGTGGAACCGAGACGTTCACCCCGGAGTGTCCCGACTGCGGGAGCCACACCGACCGCCACTACGAGTGTGCGGATTGTGAGGTCACCTGCGAACCCGACGAATCCGGCCGGGTCGAGTGCCCGCGATGCGGACAGACGGTCACCGCCGCGGGCTGGACGACCGTCGACCTGCAGGCGGAGTACCGCGACGCCCTCGATTCCATCGACGAACGCGAGGGCAACTTCGGGATCCTGAAAGGCGTGCAGGGGCTCATGTCGGCCGACAAAACGCCCGAGGCGATGGAGAAAGGGATTCTGCGGGCGAAACACGGCGTCTCATCGTTCAAGGACGGGACCGTCCGCTACGATATGACCGACCTCCCCGTCACGGCGGTCAAACCCGAAGAGTTGGACGTGACGGCCGACCATTTCCGCGGACTCGGCTACGAGACCGACATCGACGGCGACCCGCTCCGTCACGACGACCAACTGGTCGAACTCAAGGTGCAAGACGTAGTGCTCTCGGAGGGCGCGGCCGAACACATGACGCGGACGGCCGACTTCGTCGACGACCTCTTGGAGCGGTTCTACGGGCTGCCCGCGTTCTACGATATCGAGGAGCGTGACGACCTCGTCGGCGAACTCGTCTTCGGCATGGCACCCCACACGAGCGCCGCTGTTGTCGGGCGTGTGATAGGATTTACCGAGGCGGCTGTTGGATACGCGCATCCGTACTTTCACGCCTCGAAGCGG
>Ga0207714_1002088_pt1 | contig 12353 bp, 12 predicted proteins | sample PonA232FremontCA_2_FD_187270 | JGI IMG/M metagenome (GOLD analysis project Ga0207714, IMG submission 187270) | Marine sediment microbial community from Fremont, CA, USA - Pond A23 Sediment 2 (SPAdes) | ecosystem: Environmental > Aquatic > Marine > Unclassified | place: USA: Fremont, California... | reverse complement strand
TAACCTTCAATAAACCCATTTTCTTCAAGTTTATGTACTCTTTCTTTAACTGCCGGCCCGGATAAACCTATTTGCTTTCCTAGTTCTGTATATGAAATACGGGCATTTTGCTGTAATTCCATTAGAATCTTTTGGTCAAAGCTATCCATAAAGAAGTATTTAAAGTTTTAACACAAAATTATTATTGTTTTTAACGAAATCAAAACAAAATACGATAAAATTTAAAGTATAAATATCAATAGAGAAAAATACCTTTGTAATCAAAAGGAAAAATATATGGAAATAGCCCACTTAGCAGTTATAGGAATTGGAATCGGACTTGGTTTTTATGTTCAAACCATAGCTGGTTTTGCTGCGGGACTTTTTGCTATTCCGATATTGATTAGTGTGGTCCCTATGCAAGAGGCAATTGCCTTAATGTCAATTTTTCTGTTAATATTCAGTATTATTCTCGTTTATAAAAACTGGAAGAAAATTGAACAAAAAACGGTGCTTGAGCTTTCCATCGGAGTAATTATCGGACTAAGCGTTGGAATATTAATCCTTAAAACCGGGAATCCCATTTTCCTTAAAAGACTACTCGGAGTTTTTACCATTCTTTTTGTTGCATATAACTTCTTAAGCCGAAACAAACTAAAAATACCGGGTAAAATGGGTGTTTTGTTCGGTCTGGCCGGAGGCTTTTTTTCCGGCATGTTTTCAGCAGGTGGCCCTACTTATGTGATGTACGTTTATAATCGCATCGATTCTGCAAGTATATTCAGAGCCACAATAATTGGGATTCTTGCTGTAACAAACACACTCAGAATTCCTATGTTGGTTGTTTCTGATATCTTAACTCCCGACACCCTTTTAATTGCATTATATATGCTTCCGGTTTTCATAATTGCGCTTCTGTTGGGAAACAAAACCTATCATAAAGTCAACGAAGGAAAATTTAAAACCATTTTAATGATATTATTAGGAATTTCGGGCATCTCCCTGCTAATACGCTGACTTTATAATTTTCTGATTCGCCATCTAAAAATAAAATCAGCCCGCAATTCCGGTACAAGCGGACGCTTGAACCAGTTAAGTGCTGAAGTGTCTCTGCCGACATCAAACATCCAAATTATCCACCATCTAAGATCTACCATCCAATATCTAACATCCAATATCTAACATCTAACATCTAACATCCAATATCTAACATCCAATATCTAACATCTAACATCTACTATCTACCATCCAGTACTCACTATCAATCAATCAACCGGATAGCGTGGAATATGTTGAGGCAGTCTGGTAAGCAGTTCATAATTCATACTATTATTCATATCACTAAAAGAACTTACAGAAATAGTTACTTTGCCCTGTTTTCCAATTAGCACTACTTCGTCGTTTACTTTCACATCAGGTATATCTGTCACATCAATCACTATCATATTCATATTGACAGAACCCACAACCGTTACCCTTTTCCCATGCACTAAGACATGACCCAGATTGCTCAGATTCCGGCTAAAACCATAAGCATAACCAACGGGAACCACAGCGATCAAACTATCTCTGTTTGTGACGTAACTTTTCCCGTAGCTAACATATTCTCCTTCACCAACATGATTTACACTTAATATTTTGCTTTTCCATGAGAGAACGCGTTTTAAAGGATCTTCAGGCAAATTGCCTTTTTCTCTCATATGCAACATTTTAGTTTCTTCACTTGGCCAAAATCCATAGTTGGAAATGCCTATACGTACTAAATCCATTACAGAGTCAGGGAAATTTAACAATCCGGCTGAACAGGCAACATGTCTGTAACGTGGTTTAAGACCGAAGTCATGAAACCAACTACAAGTTCTGTAAAAACGCTTAATCTGTTTGTTCACCCTGTCATAATTAGAAAGATGTTCGGCTCCAGCAAAATGAGTGCATAATCCTTCTAAGACAATTGTCTTATCGTTTTTTGTTAATATTTCGGCTACCTTATTCAATTCATTTGGTAAAAAACCAGTACGGTGCATTCCGGTTTCCAATTCAATGTGAACTCTTGCGGGTTTACTCGTTTTTTTGGCAATCTGAACGACTGCTTGTAAGCGTTCCATTGTGAATACAAAGAAAGATACATCGTGCTCAATTGCCCACTCAAGATATTCATCATCAACAAAACCCATGATCATAATTTCACAGATATCTCTCTTGATTTTATGTGCACGCACTGCCTCATCTACACCAAATACTGAAAAATGAGTGATACCAGCTTCTTCAATCATCGGGAGAATACTCTCAATCCCATGGCCATAAGCATCTCCTTTTATAACCATTGAATAACGCACATTCGGTTTCAACATGCTTTTAAGATACTGAATATTGTTATTTAAAGCTTTTTTACTGAGCTCGATATACGAAGTATGTAACATAACATAAAAGTTAATAACTTACGAAATTCACCCTGACTGCTTAATTGCCCTATATGAAATAACTGATAAAGGGATATGTCCTGCTGCAAAAATTATCGCCGAAATTAGCACCAAAATAGAATTTAATAGGAATGATGCATACAAGAAATATATTACCGAACTTAGAGCCATTGGAATTGGAATATCTATAAGCGGCAGGTAAAGATATTCATAAACCCTTCCGCTGTGGAAGAAACGAAACCATCCGGCATAATAAATAAGCAGTAAAATAACAAAAACAATAAGAGTTAATTCTCCTGCCATACTGGTAGCCGAGAAAGGGGAAAACAAAGGGGTGATAATAAGGCCTATCCTACCCATCCATTCGAAAATTTTCAAATAAGCTGGTTTATGCGGTGCTTCCTGAGGTGCATTTGCCGGTGGGAGAAAACACATCAAAAGGTTGGGGATAAAAACCAGAGCCGGGATAATCAAATTTAACCAATACATATCTCCATCTTTTTTTGCAAATATAATGAACTTCACATCATGAAAATCAACAATTATTCTTCTTTTTTGTTGAAAAAAGCAAAATGGAAAATAATACAAGCTTCAGAAAAGAACTAAGTTTGTATATTTACGCAATTAACAAGGCATCTACAAAATCATTTAAGCTGGCATGAAAGAAACAAAAAATAAAAACCAATCAAATTATCCTTTTTTAATATTTATTCCTGTTTACAATGAAGCCAGCTCAATTACAGAAATACTTGAAAAAGTACGAAAATCAACCACAGCTTCTGATATACTTGTTATAGACGACGGTTCAACAGACAGCACACCTACCCTGCTGAAAAATGAAAAAAACATACATTTTGTACAACATCCAAAAAATGAAGGCTATGGCAAAACTTTGATCGATGGTTTCAACTATGCTATTAATATGAAATATGATTATATCATCACTTTAGATAGCGATGAACAACATCAGCCTGAAGAGATAATAAAATTCACAAAAGCCGTTGAAGCTGAAGAGTGGGATATTGTCTCCGGCAGCCGATATCTGGAAAAAAAGAAGGAACAACTGAATGTTGCACCGGAAGATCGAAAAAAAATAAATCACCGGATAACAAAATACATCAATCACCTAACCGGCTACGATCTTACCGATTCTTTCTGTGGTTTTAAATTATACAAAGTAAGCTCGTTAAAAAAATTAAACCTAACAGAAACTGGTTACGGAATGCCCCTGGAATTATGGATGCAGGCATGGAAACAGCAATTTAGGATCAAGGAAGTTCCTGTAGACCTGATATATTTGGACAAAGACACAAATCAAACATCTTCGTACCGAAAAGTGTTCAGACGGTACAAGTATTATTTAAAAATTATTGAAAAGGAAATTAAAGACTATGAAAATATTAGTATTAGCAGCGCATCCCGATGATGCCGAAATATCAATCGGTGGAACGATGTTCACTCATGCCCGAAACGGTGACGAAGTGTATTTACTGAATTTCACAAATGGTGAACCAACGCCCAATGGAACCGTGGAAAAACGATTAAAAGAGGCCAGCGAAGCTGATGAAATTTTGAACATAAAAAAACGAATTGTCATGGATCTTCCGAACCGCTACCTGGAAGATACCATCGAAAACAGGGAAAAAGTGGCTGAGCACATACGTGAAATCAGGCCCGATGTTATGCTTGTGCAGACGCATCTCGATCAACACCCTGACCATATTGCATCGTCAGAATTAGGCACAGCGGCAAGATTCTACGCAAAACTGACTAAAACAGAGATGAAAGGAGAACCGTTCTTTCCACCAAAAATTCTGTATTATTACACCTCCCATTTTAAAATCATCCCCTCTCCTTCTTTCGTTTTGCCGGTTTCAGAGGATGCTTTTCGGGAGAAAGTAAAAGCTGTAGAAAAATACGAATCTCAGTTTCAGCACAAAAACCGGAATATCCCAGAATTTCTGAAAATGATGGGTAAACAATATGGTTCAAGGATCAACAGTCCTTATGGTGAACCCTTCTATACACCTGAAGTATTAGGAATAAAAAATCTGCATAACATAGTTTTAGGATGAGCATAGATATTCAATCGGTAATTCAACATAACAAAAAACTGAGAGACACAATTCTTGAAAACGACCCAGAGTTAAAAAACATTCAAAATCAATTCCGGCATGAATTAAATCTCCATAATTTAATCAAGCAACCCATAATAGCAACAGGACATCAACCCATTCTGTATTATCCAGGCATTCTCTTCAAAAACTATTATGCGGGAATACTAGCAAAAGAAACAGGGGGTTCGGCTTTGAATTTTATCGTTGATTCAGATACCGGAAAAATTGAAATCCCGGTGCCATGCAGAAGCGACAACAGATTATGTAAAGACCAGGTTGTTATCAAAAGGGATCAGGATACTGTCTTCTCAGGATTTCACCCATCTCCGGAGGAAGTCAACAGATTCATTACACAAATAGAAAATAGTCTCAACACTTTTGGCGATAACTTTCAGCAAATTCAAAAGGCTTTTCAAAATTACCAAAAGGCATTTTCACAGATATTAAAAAAAACAAAACATTTTATTGATACAGAGAACACTTTAAGAACTGAATTCGAAAGCAGTTTAGGAATAAACTTCTATGACCTGAAAATCTCAGATGTTTCAAAAACCAAAGCTTACAATCGTTTCATTTTGTATATCATCAAATACATCGAAACATTTCGATTTCATTTCAATGAGGCGATTATCCAAAACAAAGATTACCAGCCAGTGAAAGAATTAAGCCAAACAGAAAATTGGTATGAACTTCCCCTCTGGTGGTTAAATAATGATCGAAGATATCCGGTATTTATCCGTAAAACAGATGATACGCTGCAATTTTCTTCCCCGGAGATAAATGAAAAAATAAACATTTCAATCTCCGGCAAAACAGAAGAACAAATTGCCGGTGAATTGAACACCGCAATTACACTATACCCCAAAGCTACTACACTCACCTTTATGACCCGAATTCTTTTCAGCGACTTGTTTATTCATGGCAGCGGCGCTGTAGAATACGAAAAGGTAAACAATCGGTTTTTCAATTCTTTTTTTGGACTTAATTCCAGTTTGCAATTCATATCTGCTACCGGCAATATTTATCTTCCACTGGAACATAATATGCCGGATTTGTCAGCTATTGAAAAAGATTACCGCAGACTCCAAAAATGGTTAAAAGAATACAAAAGAAACCCGGAAGAATTGTTATCACCGGAGCTTGCAGAGAAGTATAAAGAGAAAAAAAGAAGCATCGGAAGCCAAATGAGAGATGCTGAGCCAGATAAAAGAAAAGAATTACATAATCAATTGGAACAATTGAATGAAAAAATGAAAGAACACCTGTCTGAAGATCGCAACAGGACTGAAAAGTTATTGGTTCAATATGATCAAATTCTTAAAAATAAATCCGTATATTTTGAAAGGCAATACCCCTATTTCATTTATCCAAAAGCAACTTTATCTGCAGAAAACTTCGAAAAAAAACTGAAAACACAGTTGCATTAGGTTGCCATAAGTTTAGGAACTCCACTCCTATCTCTCATAAAGCATTTACCGGAAGTTTTTAGGCTTTTATTTGTTAATATAACCACTTTATTCAATTGTTATTCAAATAGTTAAACTTTATCAACTTTATCAACTTTTAACTCACTCTAATCCTTAATACAACGTACAGCAACCCCTGTTGCCCGGGCAGATTTGTAGATATTGGTATTGTAACCGGTGAAGAGAAGGTACCACGATCTCATACCATCGACGGTACTCGACCAATAGTAGCCGTTGGACCCAACATTGCTGAGCGAACCATCGCTGGATTTGCGGTAGCCTGCCACGGGTAATTTAAGCGGTGAAGCAAAAGCCCCTGCTGCATCGTTGCTGCTCCAACTTTGGCGTTCTGCATCCCATTCCGCTTCTGTTGGCAGGCGGTAGCCTTCCGGGCACGGGTTGTTAGTGCCGCTTACGCCCTGCCACAGGCTGTCGTTCTGCGAACTTAGCCAGTCGTAAGGGTCATCTGGTGATAAAATAAAATCACCATGGCCGGGATCATCACTATCGCTTAAAGTATAAGTTGTATCTGATGTTCGGCTTTCATGCTCATCGGCAGCACGCCCCCATTGGTACAAGTCGCCATAAGCATCGGCATCAGTGCTTGAATCAGCTACCTGTGAAGCGCCGAGATTACGGTCCATCCATATTCTTCCTGTGGTAAAATTTATTACAAAGTTATCCCCTACCTCAGTTTTCCATGTAGGTACGCCACCGATAAAGTTTAAAACTTGTCCTTCTTTTCCGGCTGCAACAGCAACCCAGTCTGTTCCATCCCAGTATTGCATTTCGCCGATTTGGTTGCCAGTGGGTACACTTTCGGTTGTTCTGGCATGCAAAGCATACGGCACACTCAACAACTGACTTGTGCCGGTAATGGTGTAATTTGTGCCACCGTCAGGGTCGGTTTCGGTTTTGATGAAATAAGGGCCGTCTGACCAATCGATGGCCTTAAAATCACCGCCTTCAACTGTTCCTTCCCCAATTTCAATACTTACCAAACCATTAGAATTGGTGGTTGGTGTTTGTGTTTCTGCATAAACCTCCGTACCGCTTTCAGAGCCTTGCAAAATGCTTATTTGCATACCAACCCGGGTGTCGGTTATCAAATTATCATCACTATCTCTGATAACTGCCTGATAGCTCATTTTTTCGGGTGATTGAGCACCTGCCTGCTGTGGCAGGAACACACCTGCCGTTAATAATATCCCGATAGCCATCGGGACTATAAATGAAAATAATTTTTTCATTGTTTTGTCCTCCTTAATTTTTGATCACTTTAAAGGTTTTTACTTCTTGATAGGCAAGGCCCTGCGTCTTTACTATTACCTTTACAAAATACGTTCCAGGCAAAAGGTTGCCCATAGCAATGCTTGTTTGGTTACTTGTGATATTTTCGCTTTGTAAAAGTTTTCCGCTCATATCGTAAAGAGAAACAATAAATTGCATCTGTACATCCCCTTCAATTTCCAATATAAGATAATCAGCAGCAGGGTTTGGATATGCCGAAATCGAAAGGTTGATGCCTTCGGCTTCTTCCAATCCTGTTACTTCCGTAATTTCATAGGGTTGTTGTACACCACTCATTACCAAGCCGCCTGTACCGATAAGGGTTTGGCAAGCAACCTGCCCAACGGTATAGCTCGCCGAGCCTCCGCTGCCCGAAGCATCGCCTCCTGTGGCGTTAACGCTTTCCTGTGCTGATACAGTAGAAAGGGAAAAGGCAAAAGTTAGAAATATTAGCACTCCCAAACTTTTTACTTTGTTTGTGCGTAGCATGTTTATCTTGCTTTTTTATTTATTTATAGTCATTTTGTTATCCTACTTTGTTATCAAAAACTTTAAGCATTAATGTTTGATGATCTTCCGTGTTTCTCTTTTACCACTATCAAAATCTATGGATAACAAGTAAAGCCCGTTTTCTAAATTAGTTGCCTTAATTCTTGCAATTCCATCTATTTTCTTTACTAATATCACCTGCCCTAGAATGTTTGTAATTGTAATTTTAAAAACATTGTCTGTGTTTTCAATCGTCAGGTAATTGGTAAAAGGATTGGGGTATATTTTCACATCATTGAAAGAATCTTCAATCGAATTTTCAAACGCTGTTATATTAGCTACTGCTGTGGGGGAATCGCTAAGCGACAATAAATAGTTATCAGCATCACTCCCTTCAAGTTTCGCATCAACAATAGAAACAGAAATATTTTCACCAGGTTCGGATGTTTCAAATTCTGCAACAATTTCTACCAGCTCAACATTATCATTTTCAATTAAACCTTTCAAAACCAGGTTGTTCTCAATTATATCAGCCTCTGCAGTTCCGTCATATTCTTTGTCATTCGCAGTAAAAGTTCCTGCAATTGTTAGTTCTGCGGCAGTAGTAGTAATACGATAACTGTTGCCATATTCTGTTCCCTGGCTGTTAGTAGCGTATGCTCTAACATAGTATGATGTTTTAGGTAAAAGAGCGCTTATTTCACTTATGAATTCTGTTGTTCCTTCAATATATTCATCTTCGGTATAGCCCTCATTATCAACCAAACCTGGATTCTCTGTTGTATCCCATACCGAACCAATTTCCGTTATAGCATGACCACCATCTGAAGTCACTTCTCCTCCGGAAATGGCGGATGAACCATCAATTTCTGTAATATCAGCGGTAATAACCGCCGGGAGCTCAGTTACTCCACCGTCCCATATTTCCCAGCTATAATTGTCGATAATCGCTTGCCGGGCATCTGCTGATTCGCCGGGGGAATATTCATTATTGTTTCCCCCGTGGAAAGTTAAACCGTCTTGCAAAGTCTGTGATGACCAGCCAATAAGCAAATTATTATAAAACGCGGTAGAAAGTGATGTGCCCGAAAGCATTCCGGTTAGATCGCTAACATTGCTCATATCCCAGTTTCCCAGATCCTGATTAAAATTTACTGCTGAAGAAAACATACTGCCCATATCGTTAACATTACCTACATCCCAGCCGGAAATATCCTGATTAAATAATTTTGCCCCCCTGAACATCCATCTCATATTTTTAACACTACTTACATCCCAGTTACCTATATCCTGATTGAAGTTTTCCGTTGAATTAAACATAAATGACAAATCTTCTACATTGCTCACATCCCAGTTGCCAATATCCTGATTAAATTCTGATAAACCACGCAACATACTGCTCATGGTTGTTACATTTTGAACATTCCAGCCGCCAATATCCCGGTTAAAGTTAGTTGCACCGTGGAACATGCCACTCATCGTTGTGACTTCTCCAACATCCCATCCCCCAATATCCTGATTAAATACATAACAGGAAGCAAACATGTAACTCATATTTTCCACACTACTTAAATCCCAGCCACCAATGTCTTGATTGAATGAATGAGCCCCTGAAAACATACTATACATATCAGTAACATTGCTTACATCCCAATCTCCTATATTTTGATTAAAAGCTTCAGCGCCTGCAAACATAATCGTCATTTTTGTTACATTTTCAACATTCCAATTAGTGATGTTTCCGTTAAATATGACAGCGTCTTTAAACATGCCATACATGTTAGTAATATTGGTTACATCCCACGTATCAAGGTCCTGATCAAATGATGAAGCAGAATTAAATGTCGATGAAGTATTGATTATTGTTTCAGGCAATGTGTCTGGTACTTCAGTAAGATTTTGCGCATTACGAAATGCTCCAAAAAGGCTTGTCAGTCCTACATCACCAAAATCAATAATGCTGATAAGTTTATCAGCATTATCATAAGTGTCCCATCCTTTTCCGAATTGGTTAAAAGTACCATCAATTGTTACATTATATACTCCTTCGGTATCGTATGTATGCTCAATATCTCCACTTGTGATTATGGTTTCTTCATTACCATCATCCCAGTCTATTGTCACATTTGTTACTTCATAAAGAGGAAGAGTGATTGTTGTTCCCGGAGAAACATTAGTGTTAAATTCAAGCTCCATTTGTTGCGCCATTATTCTTCCCTCAAGAATAAAGGCAACAACACAAAAAACTAAGAAATTTTTCATTCTATATAAATAACAAAGTTAAAAACAGAATTACTCAATTTTCGCTATGATCAAACGATAGAGTTTATCTTTATAAGTATTTGCATCCGTATAATAAAGATATATTTTGGTACCACCAAGGCCAACTGAAATATCTCCATTTTTGCCCATGTTCATCCAGGTTGCACCCATATATTTTACTTCAAAAGAGATTATTCTGGTATTATCCTGATTATAGCCATCAGGGTAATCGATATGTAAGTAGTTGTCAACTGCATCAGTTGTGTCAGTGAGTTCAACAAAATCTTTCATAACTAACCCATCGTTCCCAACATTAATGCTTTCAGAAGCTTTAGAATTAACAGAATATGGTGTGGCTAAAATCTGGCTTGTTCCAATTACGGTTCCATCAACTGAAGTTTCAAGGAAAAAGTCACTTTTGCTCCAGTTAACAACAGATAAATCCTGGTCACTTCCAATATTCAAACTAATAACGCCATATTCAGAAGTAGTAACATTATGGGTTTCAGTAAAAACTTCAGAGCCTGACTCAGAGCCTTCAAGTATTTTTATACCAATCTCAACATCTTTATCAGACATAACCGTACCATCACTATTTCTCAGGGTAGCCTGATACTTAAATTGATCAGGAGTTTGTGCTTTCATCAAAGAAATTGACAAGAAAACTACTGCAAGGGTTAACATTATTTTTTTCATGATTAGCTATTTTTACCTGCATTATAATTGCAGGATAGGTTATTTTTTAATTAATTTAAATGTCTTAATGACTTCTTTATTTGAACTAATAGTTAACACATAATATCCCGGTGGAAGTTGCTGAATATTTAAAATATGTGTTTCGGCAGGGTATTTACCCTTTTTTACGACCTGCCCTATTTCATTAATCATTGTATATTGCAGGTATCCATTTTTATGATACCTGGAATCCAGAACAATTTTCACATTGTCACCGGAAGGATTTGGAAAAACAACCAGCTTTTCCGGGTCTACATGTACACCCTGAACCTCTGTTTCCTGGATAATCTCACCAGGATGAAATCCCTGGTTAAGAATGATTCCATCTTGTTCAAAAGATTCGGTTATACTTTCTCCGGCAGACCAGGCTACATTCTCAAAACTATCGCCTCCGGAGCTGATTAATTCGGTAACAATCACCTGACCTCTTGCTAATAGGCCCAGGCAAATACCAAAAATCAAAAGGGTAAATGTTTTCATGTTTTTCTGATAATTTTTTAAGGTTTCTATTATTCTCAAGTTACAACTTATAGAAAAGACTGCATAAGATTATCAGATCAATTGAGAATTTAGTATCCTTTAGTAAGAATTTGATGATGCAGGATAATTATTTGATATGAATGTTTTTCAGATAATATAAAATATTTGTCCTCATCCCTTTAGAAACTGGTATAACGTCATTGTTCGTTAGCACAACAGAAGAATTTCCGCATTTATTTAAACGTACCAGTTTATTTAGATTAACAAGATGAGATTGATGGACACGACAAAATCCAAAGTCTTTTAATAAACTCTCATATTTTTTTAACGGTTTGCTCACAACAATTTTATCCCCGTTATCAAGGAAGAAATGAGTGCAGTTATCTTCAGCCATGCATCTGATTATATTGGAAATCTCAACCACGTAGAAAGCTTCTGAAGTATGGATTACAATCTGCTTATTGATTGATTTATTGATATTGTGAAATAAAGTTTCTAATTTTTTAAGATACAATTGATCGTTTATTTTCTCCGTAGCTTTATTAATCGACTGAACCAATTCCAGTGATTTATATGGTTTTAACAGATAATCAATGGAACTTATTTTAAAAGCCTGAATCGCATATTTTTCATAAGCTGTTATCCAGATTATCTTAAAATTAATATCGTTTAATTGTTCAATAATATCAAACGTTTTTCCTCCTTTTACTTCAATATCCAAAATTAGAATTTCCGGTTTGAGCGAAAGAATAAGTTTATAACCATCTTCAACAGAATCAGCTTCGCCGGTTATTTCAATATTTGGGCAAAATTCGGTAATTATCTTTTTTATATTATCCCGTTCTGCTTTTTCATCTTCTATAATTGCTAACTTATTCATGTGCTGTTTTTTAATTTAATCAAATAGAAAAGTTTTTCAAATTTTGCCGGGAAACTTGTCATGACATTTGTATTTTTTTCTGCGTTTAAACATAGCTACAGATTGGTATTTGGTTGCTTACTTATATGATTCTTTATACGGCAAGGAAAAATGAATGCTCGTCCCTTTTTGAACATTATCTTTAAAATCATTTATTGTAAAATCTACCTTCCATTTATATAGTTTTTTCAAAATT